>Ga0070706_100005038_pt1 | contig 12628 bp, 12 predicted proteins | sample KBSK5501metaG_FD_65476 | JGI IMG/M metagenome (GOLD analysis project Ga0070706, IMG submission 65476) | Corn, switchgrass and miscanthus rhizosphere microbial communities from Kellogg Biological Station, Michigan, USA - KBS K5-50-1 metaG | ecosystem: Host-associated > Plants > Roots >...
CTGAACATCTTGCCAGCGTCTCTGCCGCTCCGAGCCAGGCGCATTTGTATGCGCCAGATCATCCACAATGCACACCTTAGGGCGACGCTGCAGGATGGCGGCTACGTCTATCTCCTCGGTAAAGCTTCCGCGGCACGCCACGCGGAGCAGCGGTACTATCTCAAATTCCTTGGATCGTTCGATCAGGTCATTGCGGCCCTGCGGCTCTAAAAACGCGAGCACCACGTCCGTCCCGCGCGCTTTGAGCTCATGCGCGTCCTCGAGCATCCGGTAGGTTTTGCCAACGCCGGCGGCGTATCCCAGGTAAATCTTCAGGTGACCTCGGCGCTTTTGATGACTCATGGTTGCCGCTCGCGATCTAATGAGGAAACACTCGAACGTCAATGCCCCGCGCCGCTCGGACCAGGCGGCTCACGGTGCTTCCGAACATTCGCGTTCCCAAATCCTTTTTTACGCTGTGTCCAACGAAAATCTGCGTGACGCCGTGCGAGCGCGCGTATCGCACGATGGTCTCGACAGGATCCTCGCCTTCGAGCACCTCCACTTGCGCGCCGTTCTCTCGTGCCTTCGCCAATCCTTGTTCTAATAATTTTCGGTCAGCTTCCGAGAGATCGGGCTGCCGTACATACGCGGCCAATACGTCGCAGTGGAAACGAGCGGCGTTTCGTCGCGCCGTGGCCATCATGCGCTCGAAGTTTGCTCGCGGCGTAAGACAGATCAGGAAGCGCTCGTGTGTGCCCCAATGCTGTTCGAGCCCGTGCGAGTGCATGTAGCGCTGCAAACCCGCGTCAATCACATCGGCCGAAAGAACCAGCGCCATCTCTCTCAGCGCGGAACGCCGCTCCGTCGCCGCCTCGGTGGCTGCATCCACGATCACGATCTCGTCCGCGGTGTTCAGAAACTCGCGCGGGATGGTCTGCGTCACCCGCTTGCCGGTGAGCTTCTCCACTGCTTCGCGCTGATCACCGATGTATTGAAGGTTGACGGAAGCAACGATGGTGATTCCAGCCGACAGTATTTCTTCGACATCTTGCCAACGATGCGCGTTGCGGCTGCCGGGCGGGTTGTCGTATGCGAGTCCATCAATCAGGCAGACTTGCGGGCGTCGTTGCAGAATCGCTTGCACGTCAATGACAGGGATGCCTTTGATGTTGAACGTGGGAATGATTTCAAGCGAACTCAAAAGTGGCTGTATTTCCGCCGGAACTTTCGATTGCAGAGCCCCAACCACTACATCCTGTCCACGGTCGCGGCGCCGCCTACCCTCGTCGAACATGCGGAACGATTTGCCTACACCGGATGCGTAGCCAAGAAAAACTTTGAGGCGGCCCCGGGGCGAGTCTGGATTTTTTTCCTTGTCCAGCATATAGCCCGCTGATTGTAACCCCAAGGCGTCTCGTACGACATTACGGCAGCAGCCAATTCGTTCCGGTTTCCGGGGTTGTTACGGCAGAACGGAGATGCAACGTTACACCGCAGTTGAAAGACGGAGGCTGGGCGTACCGAAGGTCGGGATTATTCGGCCGCGAGGATCACCAGCAAGGCGCGATTCCTGTGGCTCTGGCATTGCAGCAACTGGATACGATCCTGCACACCGGTATGATCTACATGACCTCGATGACGATCGCCCCGGCCGGAGCGAAAATCGTGGCCTGCGAAACGGACTTGGTGATCGTTTCGGAAAAAGGTTTCTACGAAGACGGCGTCGGACTGGCGATCTGAGAATGCAAGGACCGCGGCGAAATCACCGAGGAGGACGTCAAGAAACTCACGCAGGTGGCGGATGCGTTTCCGAAAGACCGGATTCATGCCTACATCATTTTTTCGAAGACGGCGCCGTTCACGGCGAGGAGATTGCGCGGTGCCGCGCGGCGCAACCGCCGGGCGCAGACGGCTGATCCTGCTTTCGGACCGCGAGCTCGAACCCCATTTTGTGTACGATGGGCGGCGAAGGAGTTTGAAATCGACGCGACAGCGATTTCGCTCGAAGATCTCGCCAACACGACGCATGAACTTTATTTCCATCCGAAACCGAAGGCCGTTCCATAATCATATACCGCAAGAAAGTTGGTGGAACGTACAGAGCTAAGCCCATGCCGCGAAAAAATGCTGCACTCGATTCAATTGGAAGGGTGTATGGTGTGGACGGTTGGCAGGCTAGGATTGAATTCAAATCACCCGCTCACGTGAGACTCACGAGTCTCGCACTACGATTCAGCCCATCGGACTTCTGGCCTGTCTGGGGATCACTCTGATGAACGAGCATTCTGAACGTTTTCAAGAGGAAGCGTACGGCATTGTCACGCGATTGCTAAGTCCTGATCGACGCATCCAGGTTTTCGAAGTCGAGAAGCGCAGCCGGAGTGGCGGTGCCGCCAAGTTTATTCGTAACGGAGGGCGACGATGGGGTCGACTGCAAGGGCGCGGCGTGCGGGAACGTAGCAGGCGGCGAAGGCGGCGAGAGCGAGAAGGGCTGCGATCACGAGATAAGTCACTGGATCGCTGGCGCTGACGCCGAAGAGGAGAGTGGTCATTGCACGGGTGGCAAGGAATGCGACTGCCGCACCGAGGACGAGCCCGATGCCAGCGAGACGCATGCCACTTCCGATGAAGAGTCGGAAGATATCCTCTCGCTGGGCACCGAGCGCGGTGCGCACACCGATTTCATGGACACGTTCGGTGACGGCGTAGCTCATGACGCCGTAAATTCCCACAAAAGAAAGTACGAGGGCGAGCGCGCCAAAGGCGCCGACGAGCCAAAGTGTAAGGCGTCGTGTGGCAAGAGTTTCGGCGACGACTTGTTCCATGGGACGCATGTCGTGCACGGGAAGCTCGGGGTCCAGCTCGGCAACAATTCCTCGCACAGCGGAGAAGAGCGCGGCGTGGTCGCCTCGGCTGCGAATCGCGAGTCCCACATAGGCCCAAGGATTCTGCGAGAAGGCCAGATAACTTTCGGCCTGGGCAGGTTCGGAGAGGCCATTGTGCAGAACGTTGCCGACGATGCCGACGACTTCAAATTGCTTTGCGCTAAGAATGTTAAGGTGCTTGCCGAGTGGATCCTGACCCGGCCATATGACCTCGGCGAGTTTTTGGTTGATGACGACAACGGGATTGGATGTAGCGGTGTCGGAAGCGGCGAGTTCACGTCCGCGAAGCAGCGGAATGCGCATGGAATGAAAGTACCCGGGATTGACGGCGTGAACGCCGACCATCGGGCGCTGGGCGCGCTCAAAGGGAGGACGCCCTTCGGCGGTAGCGATTCCCGTGGTCGTGTCGTCGCCTTCAAGCGGAAGATCATTGGAGATAGCGACCCCTTCAACCCCCGGCAGCGCGGCAACGCGATCAAGAAGTTGGTCGAGAAGCTGCGTGGAACGGGTGTTTTCGGAGTACCGGACGCTGGTGAAGTTCATCCACATTGTAATCATGTGATCGGAGTTGAAGCCGGGTTTTACCTGCAGGATCTGAACGAAGCTGCGGATGAGAAGTCCGGAAGCGACGAGAAGAACAAGAGACAAGGCGACTTCACCGACGACAAGCAGACTGCGGAGACGATTATGAGCAACACCGCTGGTCGAACCGCGGCCGCCTTCCTTGAGGAATTCTCCAAGGGCCTGCCGTCCCGCCGCGAGAGATGGTGCGAGGCCGAAGAGCAGGCCGGTGAGGAGAGACACAGCCAGAGTAAAGCCCAGCACGCGATGGTCTACGGAGACTTCCTGAACGCGAGGCAAATCGCGGGGGCTGGCAGCAACGAGGAAGTGAACCAGCACGGCGGCTAGGGTGAGGCCGAGAACGCCGCCCGAAAGAGAGAGGAGCGCGCTTTCGGTGAGGAGCTGACAGACGATACGAAACCGTCCGGCACCCAGTGCGGAGCGGACGGCAATTTCACGGCGGCGGCCGACGGACCGCGCAAGGAGTAGATTGGCAACGTTGGCGCAGGCGATCAGAAGTACCAAACCAACGACGCCGAGCAGGACGAGGAGCGTTTGACGCACAGGGCCGGTGAAGAGCTCGCTGAACGGAATGAGCTGCACAGTATGGCCGGTGCTTGCGGCGTATTGCTGGTGGATGCGGCCCATGATGCCGGAAATGTCGGCCTGCGCCTGAGAAAGAGGGACGCCGGGCTTGAGACGGCCGATGATATTGAGATAGTGCGTTTCGCGGTCAGTGCTAATTTTGCGCTCCCAGTCGGCGAAGGTGCTAAAGACTTCAGGAACAATGTTGACGGGGTTGACCCAGAGTTGAATGTCGTTGCCATAGCGGAAGCTGGCGGGAAGGACTCCGACGATTTGCACGGATTGATTATCGAGGGTGATGGTTTTGCCGACGACCGCGCGGTCGCCTCCGAAATGGCTTTGCCAGAAGCCGTAAGTGAGTACTGCGACGCGAGGGGCGCCGAAAGTTCCTTCGGCAGGGAGAAAGACGCGCCCGAGAATGGGCTGAACGCCGAGAAGCGAGAAAACGGGAGTCGAAGCGACCATTCCTGGGACCCGTTCGGCAGGGCCGAGAGCAGTGAGATTGAAGCTCAAGCGGTGAATCGCGGCAACTTCGGAGAAGGAACGGTTTTGAGACTTGAAATCGAGGAAGTCGGCGGCAGAGAAGGGAGCTTCGGAAAGATGGGGCTGCGACTCCCAGAACCAAACGAGTTCGTGGGGCGCCGGATAGGGGAGCGGACGCACAAGGACGGCGTTGACCACGCTGAAGATGGCGGTGTTGGCACCAATGCCGAGAGCAAGGGCGAGGACAGCGACAAAGGTGAGGCCACGACTACGGAAGAGTATACGCAGGCCGAAGCGAACATCCTGAAGGATGTAGAGCATGGTTAGGCCTCCTGACGGAGCGCGACTCGGATCGTTAGACGATGGCAAGAGCTAACGGACAGGGAGAACGCTCGGCCCTCTCCGCGTCAATTTCGTACACCGCACAGATATTTGGGTGACTCAGTGCGGATGCAGCCTTCGCCTCGCGGCGGAATCGCTCCAGGCCTTAGGTCTAGGCTTGAAATGAAGCGCTGACCACCCATATATAAAGGTCCAGCGCCCAAGCGCTCTTTTGGCTCCCAGATTACCGATCTGCTTTGCAAGCAGGGGGTCACCGGTTCGATCCCGGTCACGTCCACCAACTTAATTCCCGCTCTCTCAATCATTTATGCTGCTTTTTCCTCTGCACTATTTTGGTGCATTTTCGGGACAATCGGTACAACGGACAATTCAGAAGCCGGGAGAACGAATCCGTAGCCTACTCGCGCAGCCTCATCGAGGCGCATTTCTACTTCCTCGTGAAGGTGTGAATAAACCTCGGACATCGTGTGTGGTTTGTGCGCCATCCAGAAGTTATTCAAGTCTTCCAAACAGCGGGTTCCACGAAGCCACGTGTTACGGAAACGCCTGAAAGCGTGAAAGCCCATTCCTTTCTCGTCCGCCCCCAGCTTAGTGAGGCGAGGAGTAAGCCAGCGGTCCTCTAGGTTCCCGTAAAGATGCGGTGTGCCGTTCGCGGTATGGAACAGCAGACCACTTTTCCCAGCTGCATAACGTTGCAGGTACTCTGCAATCTCGGGGTGCAAATCCACTTCCCTCTTGGCAGCAGCAGTCTTGAGATATTTCACCACCTGAGGTGCATCCTTCTGAATTTGCTGCTCGACGGTGATGGTTCGACCCTCGTTTGTGAAATGGCGGCCTTCGACCGCGAGCGCCTCAGAAACTCGCAAACCAGCGGCTGCGAGCAGAACATACAGCGCCTGTTCTTGAGCCGTGCTTGCCTTGATGAGTTCTGAGATTATTTTCGCCTTGAGCGAGGGACGTTTCTGTTCAGCGTGCTCAACGATGGGCAGATCCATTATTTCAGCGTTCCATTTCCTGTTATGGATAGGTTCGCCGTTCGGATTTTTCAGGGACTCTACGACCTGTTTGACGTGCTCAATGTACTTGTTCAGATTTAGTACGTCACGCAAACGACTTACAGCCGCTAGCTTTGGTGATGGTTGATATCGACCACTTTAAGCTCGTCAACGATACTCACGGGCATCAGGTCGGCGATCAGTTACTTCGAGAAGTTGCGGCGACTATCAAGTCGGTTTCTGAGACCAGAGGTTCTTGCTACCGATACGGTGGCGAGGAAATAGCTATCCTCCTCCCGAACCACAGTCTAAGCGAATCCTCGACACTCGCTGAAAGAATTCGAGTCCGCATCGAACAGTCGACACACAGCGCAGTAGGCGTCGTCACCGCTAGCCAGGGTATTGCCTGCCATCCGGAAACTACGGCTAAAAAAGACGCCAATGAACTACTGGCGGATGCCGACAAGGCGCTGTATCGGGCGAAACACGATGGAAGAAATCGCGTTTGTTTGGCTGCAACGATTTCATAAGTGTCACTGCCCGCCGCGAAGACGATTCCATTAGCCCCTTAGGTGCGTTACGCTCCCCGGACCCCAAGAAGAATCCGTTGTTAGCTTGGCCTAAGTCTCGCTTCTAGCCTCGGTTCCTTCCGAGCGCCAGCCTTACATTCCGGGCTTCTTCCCTTCCGCAAATCCCCGCCGATCAGATTGGCGTTCGCTTCACTCCCATCATTGCATAGGCAATGCCCCAGCTCATGCGTGACCGCCAGGTTCAACAGTTCCGGCCGCGGCAAGTTCCAAATCAGCAATAACTCTCTAGACCGCTGAGGAACCGGAACAAATAAAGCTTCCTCCAAAAACGTTTGGCGCCTCTCAGGAAAACTGAACGCAGGACTGTCCGCGTTCAACCCTCGGGACCGCAATATCTCTTTCCAATCCGCACTCTTAACCAGCACCCAGGTCCACGCCCCCAGCCGCTCCACGGGATAAGCAGCCAATGCTGCCTTGAGTAGCGCTATCTCCTCCACACAATCCTTAACTGAATATCCTGTGTTGCAAATGAACCGCTGGTTATCTAGCGGACCGGTGGCAGCATCCTGAATTGCCCCGAACATACAAGCAACACTGAAAAAAGCTAAGCAAAAGAGTCGTGCCGTCACGGCGAAACCTCCTGTTGCTTTCAGGAGGAATAGCGACTCAGCAGTGAGGAAGTCAGGAGGGAATGGTCAGGCTTTGGTGAATTTAGCTGGGAGCTACAGCGAGGCGATCGAATTCTTTACCATCTACCGTTCTTCACCAGCATCAAGTCGCTGCCGCTCGCATCGATTTGCGGATACAGCAGGGTTCGTCCGTCCGGGGAGATACACAAGCCCGGTGAGAGATAGGGGGATTTGTCCAGATAGGCTACTGTCGTGATCTTGCCCGTACCGAAACGGAAAAGCTGAACCTTGGGATGCGGTTGGGCTTCGTTATCAACGTAATAAATACCTTCCGTTCTTACCTGCCAGAAAAGCGTCGCTTCAGGAACCAGAAGCGTCTCCGATCCGCCGCCGGATGGCATTGACCAAACACCCTTTTTGGGCAAAGACCACGTGGCTGTCGGATTTTCCGGCTTCTCGTAGTAAATCGTCGTTCCGTCCGGGGAATCTTGCGCGTGCATGCCGCTATGACGCGTTATCTGTGCAACCTTCTTAGTCGCCATAGAAATCTTCCAGACTTCCGAGACTCCACTCCTGACCGAGGTAAAATAGATTGATTTCCCGTCATTGTTCCAGTCCGGAGCACTTCCCTGCGCGATCTGTACAGGAGATCCGCCGTCTGCACTGATTACATAAATATGGGAGCTGCCCCCCGAGCGCGAGTCATAGGCAATTTGCTTTCCGTCGGGCGACCAGCGGGGCGAGCCCCCCTGGTCCACGTCCACCAGGTGAGTGGGATCACTTCCGTCGGCGTTGCCAACCCATAGGGCGGCCACGCCGCCGCGTTCGGAGTAGAAGGCAATCCGCTTCCCATCGGGAGAGAACGCCGGAGAAGAGTCCTCTGCGGTGGACGCGATAAACTTCCGTGGTGCTGCCGCAGGTTTCGATAGATTAACGCTCCAGATATTCGCGTCGTAGTAGGCCTTAGCATAAGCTAATTTGTCGCCTTGCTTGGAAATCGCTGCTCCGAATACGTCGTGACTTGAGAAAGGCAGTCGCTCTGGTTTACCGCTTTCGAGCGTCACCGAGTACAGGTCGCCGAACGAGCCATCCACACCCGCACCACCGGTGAAAATGATTCGCTTGTCGTCGGTGGTCCAAATGGGATGACTCACCCACGCATTGCGGAAGGTTCGCCGGACCGCTTCGCCCCCGATGGACGCGACCGTATACAGATCGTCCGTTTGAACATCGGTTCTACGCACAAACGCAATTTGCTTTCCTGAGTGCGAGAACACTGCTTCCAAATCGTCCGCTCCTGGTGGCGGGGTGGTCACCCGGTGAGACCTGGAATTCTTGAGATCGACGATGAAGACACCGAAGGGCTCATCAGGCGAAGGCTGATCGGAATACGCGATTGCGTCGCTTTCAGCAGACCAGGAAATTAAACAACTCAATGTTCTTACGTCTATCACCTTACGCTTGTCTCCACCTGATGGTGTCATCACATAAATGGATTTCTCACTCGCCCCGTCAGCCGTGAGTTTGAACCACAGGTAAGCAATCAAACGCCCGTCCGGTGACCACTGAGGACACCACGAATGGCCCGGAAGAGCCGTCAGCCGCCGGGTTCTTTCATCTCCGAGGACCTGCACATGGACCTGCACTGCGTATCTCCTTAAGTTGATTTCGGATGACTGCTGAAAAACATAGGAGCTATGATCCCCTCCTTCTAGGTAGTCGAACACGATTTGAGTTCCATCCGGCGAAAAGCTGGGATGGCGTTCCAAGCCCGGAAGCGTCGTAATCGGCACGAGCTCCAAGCTAGGCTGTCTATCTGCTCGCCTCATTATCCTGAGTGACATCCATGTTCCGGCGAGCGCAAGCATCGAGATTGCGATCCAGATCGATCGCTTCGCCAATGCCCTGGGCGGCGCAGTTTGGATTGGCGCCATGCTCGACGCGGGCGCCGAATCGCTGACCGCATCGGCCCGTGCTATCAGGCGATATCCGCCCTTCGGGATTGTCTCGATAATTTGGGGATGCCTGGAATTATCGTGGAAGGCTTTCCGCAACTGCCAGATGCTCCCCTTCAGGACGTCATCCGTAACAAAAGTATCTGACCACACTTGCCGGATGAGTTGCTCTTTGGAGACTGGATGACCGTTGGCTTCACACAAACAGACCAAGACTTCCATCACCTTGGGCTCAAGGCGAGTGCTTTGCCTGTTGCGCTCAATGCGATTCAATTGAGGCGTAACTAGCCAGTCTCCAACTCGGTACGTCACGTCCAAGGCAGAAGCTCAAGTGCGGTCGATTATAGTCCTGTCGAGTAATGCCAGCCAGTCCGTATGAAGCAATCGTCGATGGGCACTAGACTTCGGAAAGGCCGCGCTCTTCCAGTCATGCGCTACGGGGGAGAATTAGTCCGCAGCAGGAGATTCTGAAAGCGGGGTAGGCTACCTTTGCGGTTTGTTTCTGGAATGACGAGTCGGCTCCGAAAAGCCAGCGATGCGTTTCCGCCCAGTCAGCAGAAAACGAGGATGCCCCGCCTTTAGTTGAAACCTGAGAAAAGGAAAGCAGCGGCTGTCGCCCGAACTCGGATAGAGTTCATGTTAGAGCGGCTCACGAAACGTCACAGCGCCGGGAATACCTTTCGAGCATGCTCGTCGTCGCGCAAACGCGTGAACCTCGAATGCCTCAGTGACGCGAGATTGAAAGCATTTCGGGACAAGTTCGGGACAACTGAGGAGCGGAAAATTCGTTGAGAGTCCGTGTAAGCGACACCAGACAAAGCTGTTAGTGTTTTGGCGCACTTTGTTTGCAAGCAGGGGGTCACCGGTTCGATCCCGGTCACGTCCACCATTTCTTTCTGATTGCAAGAGACTTACTAGAATCGTCTCTGCCTCAATCTCTGATTTCTTCTTCCACTGTGCACGAACTGTGCAAAATAGGGCCTATTTGAACCACTGTGCACAATCATCGGGAGTTCCAAGTCGTTGGAAAAAAAGAGCACTTTTGACATTGGAATTGTTGGAGATTGACCTCCTTGCTTAAAAAGCCGGCGCGCGCTATTTCTCCCAAGAGAGACCGCTCCGCCGGTAAATCACTTACTCACGCCCCGGTTTCGAGCATTTTCGGTTTGTTAACCGAATCTTCTTCGCTCGTGAGAACAGATGGACGAATCATAGGTCTTCACTACATGGAGTTAGCGAAAAGCAGATTTCCCAAATTGTTGAAAACATTGGAAACCAAAATAGTGGACAGAGCCATTAGAGAGGGCTCCAGTTCTTTGCAAGCAAGAGGGGTCACCGGTTCGATCCCGGTCACATCCACCAACCTAACCAATGCGAGGACGCTTGGCGCGAGCACTACGGTGTTCGCTACTTGAAGGGATTCAAGACGGCCACGTCGAAGTGCGCGAAATCACGTTCGTTCCGAGTGGCCACGGTGAGGCCGTGAACGCGAGCTGTGGCGGCTATCATGGCGTCCTCACCTAGGGTATCGGAGCGGCGGTGCATTAAGCGGGCATACTCGCGAAAACACGCCGCATCCATGGACAAAACCTGTGAAGTGCGTTCCAACTGTGCCGCCCAAGCCTCGATTTCGTTCGCCTTTACAGGGTCCTGTCGACGCGTGAGTTCCACACCCCTTTGAATTTCTCCGAACGTTACCGCCGAGAAGAAGCCTTGGCCCAATTCAAGATTTTCTAACCAAGCGACTGCCGCACCGTAGGGCTTGGGCTTGCGCAATTCGGACACCACGTTCGTGTCGATCAGGTAGCGGATCAATCGAACACCGCAGGCTTGCGCGATTTGACCGTGCCACGTTTGGGGAGTGGAATTTCGAATCGCGGACCTTCACCCAGAAGTACATCCTTCCAGGTCAAACGGTTTTTGTCTTTTAGCTTGTGCCATTCGTCGATGGAAACGACAACCGCGGTATCGATTCCCCGACGGGTCACGACTTGTGGTCCCTTCTCGAGCGTGTCATCGATCAGTTCACTGAAACGCGCCTTCGCTTCCTGTAATTGCCATTTGGTCATAAACCATCCCTGGAATGCCATTGTATGGCTAGTCAGATGGCTAGTCAAGTCTGACGCGCTCGACTTCTTGCACACAGGTGAGCCTGAGCCTCACGCGTTCAAGGAATTCCTCACCAGTGTCGACGTCGTCCGAGTTTTAGCACGACATTGAAGGTCCTGCGGCCGATCACGACGTCGGGGCGAGCCAGAAAGCCGCCGACCGTACAATCGCGAAGATTGCCGATTGCGGACCTAACATGAAACTGCATTCGGAAGTTCAGAGGCGAGGAAAAGTTCGGTACAACTTCGGGGTGTGACAGGTGTACCCGTCGGCGGAGGGTGCGGAGGGTGCGGAGGGAAGACGATTGGCCAAGGAGAACCCTGCCAGACACAGTGTTGGGCCACCGCGTTGCACCATGTTTCCGTTCCTTTATTACTGGACAGCTTTTATGGCTTCAAGCGAGAAGCTGTACCGGGAGTAGATGGAATGACGTGGAAAGATTACGAGACAGAACTGGATAAGCGGTTGGACGATTTACACAGCCGAGTGCACCGGGGAACGTATCGAGCGCAACCCAAAAGAGCCTACATCGAGAAAGAGGATGGACGAATGCGTCCTTTAGGCATCGCTGCCTTGGAGGACAAAATCGTCCAGCACGCGGTGGGAAGAGTCCTCAATGAGATCTACGAGGAGGACTTCAAAGGGTTCTCGTATGGATTCCGACCAGGACGAAGCCAGCACGATGCGCTGGATGCGTTAAAGCAGGGGGTCACCGGTTCGATCCCGGTCACGTCCACCAGTTTTTCTGCGTCGTACAGTACTTGGCGGGCCTACTTACTTCCACGATGACTAGGCGTTAAACCGGAGCAGCAGAATTCCTCGCGCTACGCGGATTCAGGATGTCCGCGCTATCGCTGCTTCGCAGCAGGCTGGCGTGCCGTTGCCAGATAATGCTGGTCAAGCGCCTGTCGAATCAGAGTCTTGATTACCGCTTGGCGGCTGATGTTCAGTTCTTTTGCTGCGTTGTCCAGTTCGTCCAGCATCGGCGACGCGAAATCTACATTGACCCGCTGGATCGGACCCATCATGTGGCCTGAGTTCGTGAAAAAACGCGAGACATCTTTTCCCTTATCGGCGAGACGCGCAATGGTTTCTGCCGCCACGGGCTTCTTCTGTTTACGAGTGCTCTTCATAAAGTTGTTGCTCCTGTTTCGTTGCTTTCCACAGAGTCACGCGGTGGTAATACTCTCCTTCCTTGTCTTCCCGCACTTCAAAGATGAGCGCGTACAATTTCGCTCCCACCCAGCCGATAGCTCTGTACTGCTCCGGCATGTCAGAGCGCTGGTCAAGGTAGTAGGGATGAGAAAAGATTTCTTGTGCTTCTTCAGACCCGATCCCCCGCTCGGATTTTGCCTTTAACCGTTTGCTCTACCGCTGATCAAAGTGGAATCGCATCTAGTATAACTGTTATACCATAACTCCCAGCACGATAGCCTGGAAGCTCCAAAATTCCTTTTTCGACAAAATCCCGCTCAATCTCGCAGACAAACCACCGCGATCCAACCCGCGCACTGGTGAGCGGCTCATGCCTCGTGAAGTGTCAACGGTCACGCCAAACTCGCCATAAATACT
>Ga0070706_100005039_pt1 | contig 12628 bp, 16 predicted proteins | sample KBSK5501metaG_FD_65476 | JGI IMG/M metagenome (GOLD analysis project Ga0070706, IMG submission 65476) | Corn, switchgrass and miscanthus rhizosphere microbial communities from Kellogg Biological Station, Michigan, USA - KBS K5-50-1 metaG | ecosystem: Host-associated > Plants > Roots >...
TCGAAGGGCGCGACGACACGCGGACGATCCGCGAGAAGGTGACCGGAAAGGTCCTCTCGCTCGACCGGGCTCTGGAGCCCGCTCTGTCGGCACTGCTCGCCCTGCTCGAGGTTCCGGTAGAGGACGCGGCCTGGGAGCGCCTGGACCCCTCGCAGCGCCGACGGCGGACGCTGGAGGCCGTCACGGGCCTCCTGCTGCGGGAGAGCCGGGTACAGCCGCTCCTGCTGCTCGTCGAGGACCTGCACTGGATCGACGCCGAGACCGAGGCGCTGCTGGATAGCCTCGTCGAGAGCCTGCCGACGGCCAGGCTGCTGCTGCTCGTCAACTACCGGCCGGAGTACCGGCACGAGTGGGGGAGCAAGCCCGGCTACCGGCAGCTCCGCATCGACCCGCTACCGGCCGAGAGCGCCGACGATCTCCTCACCGGCCTGCTGGGGACGGCCACGAGCCTGGACTCGCTCAAGCGCACCCTCATCGCCCGGACGGAGGGGAACCCGCTGTTCCTCGAGGAGAGCGTGCAGGCCCTGGTGGAGACGAAGGCCCTCATCGGGGAGCGCGGGGCGTTTCGGCTGGCGCACGGCGCCACCCCGATCCAGGTGCCGACGACGGTCCAGGCGATCCTGGCCGCCCGCATCGACCGGCTGTCCCCCGAGGACAAGCGGCTCCTCCAGGCGGCCGCGGTCATCGGCACCGACGTGCCGTTCGCGCTCCTGCTCGCCGTCGCGGGGCTGGGCGAGGAAGATCTGCGCCGTGGGCTCGGCCACCTCGAGGCCGCCGAGTTCCTCTACGAGGCCCGCCTGTTCCCGGATCTCGAGTACACGTTCAAGCACGCCCTCACCCACGAGGTCACGTACGGCGGCTTGCTGCAGGAGCGGCGCCGTGACCTGCACGCCCGGCTCGTGGGTGCGATCGAGGCGCTCCACCAGGACCGCCTCGGTGAGCAGATCGAGCGGCTCGCCCATCACGCCCTCCGCGGCGAGGTGTGGGAGAAGGCCGTACCCTATCTCCGGCAGACCGGGCTCAAGGCGGCCGGCCGCTCGGCTCTCCCCGAGGCCCGGGAGTGGCTCGAGCAGGCGCTGGAGGTGCTCGCGGCGCTGCCGGAGAGCCCGTCCACTCAGGCGCAGGGCTTCGACATCCGCCTCGAGCTGCGGCCGCTGCTGGGCCAGCTCGGCGAATACCGCCGGGTGATGGAGCGCCTGCGCGAGGCCGAGGCCATCGCCGAGGCGTTGAACGATGACCGCCGCCGGGGCCGGGTCTGCGCGGTCATGACCAACGCCCACTCGCAGCTCGGCGAGCTGGCCGAGGCGCTGGAGCTCGGGACGCGGGCCCTCGCGATCGCCGGGCGCGGCGGGGACTTGAGCCTCCGCCTCCTGACCACGACCTATCTCGGGCAGGCCCACTACTTCCGCGGCGAGTACCAGCGGGTGGTGGACCTGGCGACCGACAACCTCGCGGTGTTGCCCGCGGACTCGGACTACGAGTCCTTCGGGGCCGCGATGCCGATCGCGATCTACGATCGCTATCTCCTGGTCAGGAGCCTCGCCCAGCTCGGCCGCTTCGCCGAGGTCGCCCGGTACGAGGCGGAAGCGCTCCGGCTCGCCGGGCCCACGCGCCACGCCTACGCGGTGGGCATGGCCCATCTGGCCGCGAGCTGGCGGCACCTCCTCGAGGGGAGCTGGGCCCGGGCGCGCTCGCTGATCGAGCACGGGGTCGCGGCCTACCGGACCGGAAACATCGTGCTCAACCTGCCCCACGCGGTGGCCTCGTCGGCCTGGGCCCTCGCGCAGGTCGGCGAGGTCGGCCCGGCGCTGAGCCGATTCGAGGAGGGCGAGCAGCTCCTCGCGCGTGAGGCGGCGAGGGGCATCGTCGGAATCCACGGGGAGGCCTGCCACTCGCTGGCTCGCGCCGCCCTGCTGCTCGGCCGGCTCGACGACGCCCGGCGCCTGGCCGAGCGCGCGCTCTTCTATTCTCCGTCTCACCCGGGGTTCGCGGCCCACGCGCGGCACCTGCTCGGCGACGTCGCCGCCCATCCGGACCGGTTCGACGCCGGGCCGGGTGAGGCGGAGGCCCACTATCGCAAGGCGCTCGCGCTCGCCGAGGCGTGCGCCATGCGTCCCCTCGTCGCCCACTGCCACCTGGGTCTCGGACGGCTGTTCCGGCGCACCGGCGAGGGCGAGCAGGCCCGGGAGTACCTGACCACCGCGACGACGATGTACCGCGAGATGGACATGACGTACTGGTTGGAGAAGGCGGCGGAGGAGAGGAGGCAATGCGCATGAGGTCGTCCGCGAGGGTCCATGAGACCAAGGTCCACTGGGCGAGGGGAATGCGCGTCGCTAGACTGAAGAAGTGGAAGAGTCAGAAGACCTGAGACGGGCCACGGACCTCTGGAGGGCGGCCTACCGCTACCAGATGGAGGGGCAGCTCGATCGAGCCATCGAGCACTACCAACGCTCCATCGCGGTCCACCCCACCGCGGAGGCGCACACCTTCCTGGGCTGGTCCATGAGTTTCCAGGGTCGCCTGGAGGAGGCCACCGCCGAGTGCCTCCGGGCGATCGAAATCGACCCCGACTTCGGCAACCCCTACAACGACATCGGGGTCTACCTGATGCAGCAGGGAAAAGTCGACGAGGCCATCCCCTGGCTGGGGAAGGCCAAGCAGGCGAGACGGTACGAGCCCCGCCAGTTCCCGTTCATGAACCTTGGGCGCGTCTATCTCAAGCTGGGGCGCTGGTGGGACGCGCTGCGGGAGTTCGAGGGAGCCGTGCAGGCGGCTCCGGGCGACGTGCAGGCCGCGAGGACGCTTCATCAGCTCCGTGGTCAGCTGAACTGACGGCAGCCGACTCTCGGCGCGTCAGGGGCGCGGCGGGGCACGAGGGTACAGGCGAAGGTGGCGGGCCGCTGGCGGTACTGGTCGAGCGTGGCCTGAAGGCGCCCGAGGGTCCGGTCACGCTTTGCCAGGCCGATCCCATAGATCGCCAGATCGCCGACGAGACGGGTGTAGAACACGTGCGGCGCATCGCCGCCGGTGCCCACGCACGGTGACGGCTTTTGCGCCACGCGCAGTTGTGGGCCGAACGCCTTGACGTATTCCGCCAGCACGGGCTCGTCACGGAGGTCACGAGGTACCTCGGGGAAGCGGGCCAGGAGCTCGTCCACCGTCATCATCGCTCGGCTAGTATAACCCGCCTACGCGATCTCGTCGGCCCACAACCAGGTGCTGAAATCCATGGGAGACACCACCGGCACGCCGATATCGCCCAGATACCCGGTGCAATGCCGCGCCGGGAGGTTCGAGGACCGGCAGAGCGTGATGGCCGGGTGCATGTAGTCGCGGCAGACTCCGGTGCGCTCGCGGAACACGTCGAGGGCCGTGCGATTGGCCCGGGCCCCCATATAGTCGAAGCGAATGTGCCGGTGGGCGAAGTTGCACACGGCCTGCACGAGCGGCCAGCCGGCCGGCCGCGTTCCAAACAGAGACCAGGCGGTGTCGCCCAGCTCGCTGTCGACCTCGCAATAGCAGCTGCCGAGGAGGAACAAGAGCACATCGTTCGGCAGCTCCTGCACGCGGTGCTGATACGCATCCGGCACCTGGACGTCGAGTCGCCCGTCGTCCTCGACGAGGGCCTCGTTGCGGAACGTGACGCTGGGGCCGCGCACCATTGGGACCTTGGTCCCAACCCCGACGGGTTTGCGACATCCGAGATCCGGGAGGCGGCGCTCGAGGCTGCTCGATGGCGCTTCGGGCCCATCCTGATGACGTCTATCGCGTGCTCGGGGTGCTTCTCGTGCCCACGTTCTACATCGTGGTGGAGCGGCCCGCGGCGTGGCGCGCGGATGTCGTCACGCGCTCTCGGTCACCGCGACCCTCACCGCGGCTTCCGCGAGCAGCTGGGCCGGGTTGATGAGATCCACCTCGTGGGCGAGCTCGCGCAGCAGCAGAGGGATCTCGGTGCAGCCGAGGATCACCCCGTCGACGGCCCGGGCCCGGAGGGTCGCGACCGCCTCCCGCGCCGCCTCGGCCGACTCCGCGTCGGTGCGGCCCTCCATCAGTCGCGGGATGGCCCGGTCGAGCGAGGCCCGCGATTCGGGGCCCAGGGTCTCGCACGCGATCCCGAGCTGGCTCAGCGGTCGCGTGTAGAGCACCGGATCGCCGAGCCCCAGGACGCCGACGCGGGTCCACGTTCGGCGCCGCACCTCGTCCAGGGTGGCGTCGATCATGCTGAGAACCTCGAGGCCGGCCGCCTGCTCGATCTCAGCCCGAAAGAGGTGAGGCGTGTTGGATGTGATGACCAGGAAGTCGGCCAGGCCACCGAGCCGCTTCGCGGCTTCGAGCAGGCGCGGGTCGGGTCGGAAGGGGAGCTGCGGCTTGCCCTGCTCCGTCATGAGGACGGGAGCCTGACGGTAGTAGTAGACCACCATCGGCGGGTAGCCGAGGTGGAAGCGGGGCGTGATGAGACGCTGCGCCACCCGGTGGATGCGGGCCTCGAAGTCCATCGTGGCCTGCGGACCGAGACCTCCCAGAACCCCGATGGTCTTCACGCGATGTCCTACTCGATCACCTGGTCCGCCCGCACGAGCAGCGACGGGTGAATCGTCAAGCCCAGGGCCCTGGCGGTGGTGAGGTTGATGGCCAGCTCGAACTCGGTCGGTTGCTCGACCGGGAGATCGGCCGGCCTGGCGCCGGTGAGAATCTTGTCCACGAATCGCGCGGTCTGACGATAGATCTTGCCAATGTCCGGCCCGTAGGCGAGCAGGCAGCCGGCGTCGACGAACGGGCTCGCCGGAGCGACGGACGGCAGCCGGTGCTGGAGCGCCAGCTGCGCGATCCGCTCCCGATGCGTGAGGAAGCTCGGGTCCGGAAGCACGATGAGGCCGTTGACTCGTTGCCTGGCCATGGCCGCGAACGTGTCGGCCAGGCGCTCCGGTCTCGCGTCCGGCGGGCGCTCGAGCGCAATGCCGAGCCGGTCCGCCACCTTCTGGGTCTGCGCCAGATGCAGTGCGGTGAACGCGCGGTTCCGCAAGTTTGCCAGAACCGCCACCCGGGAGAGACCCGGTACGGCCTGCTTGAGGAATTCGAGCCGCTTGCCGGCGGTGTCCACGTTGGATAACGCCAGCCCGGTGATATTGGCTTCGGGCCGATTGAGGCTCTTCACGATTCCGACGCCGACCGGATCGCCGACCGCGATCATGACGATCGGGATGGTGCGGGTGGCCGCCTTGGCCGCAAGGGTCGCCTGTGTTGCGAATGTGAGGCAGAGGTCGGGACCCAGGCTCACGAGCTCCGTCGCCAGCGCCGGGAGGCGCTCGAGCCGGTCCTGCGCATACCGCTCCTCCAAGGCCACCGCATTCTCGGAGTAGCCGCGCTTGCTCAGAGCGACCCGACATCCCTGCAGCCAGCCCGACTCGAGGGCCGACGGCACGGTCGGACTGAGATAGCCGATCCGCCGCGCCTTCTCCGCTCGGTGGGGCTCAGCCGCGAGCGCCGCGACGCGGAGGCCGCCCGCCAAGCCAGCCAGGAACGCCCGTCGATTGATAGCGGCCTGGACGTCGCTAGCGCCAGCCCAGCTCGGCGAAGGCCAGCAGCAGGAGCACAGAAATGACCGCAACCCAGCGTTCGAGCTTCATCGCGTCCTTCAACATCTCCGTTTCTCCGCAGTGGTTTAACATCGTCGCGGTGATTCGAACGCAAGCCCCGTACCACCGGCGACGCATGTGAGAATCTGGCGGCTTAGAAAGCAGACGAGACAGAGCAGAAGGGCCCTTGCCCGGGTGTTCTGCCCGAGACGGTCGTCCGCGGCCCGACCGGCGCCTTCCGCCTGGCCGTCCTCATCTGTCTAGACGAGGCCCGCCGCTCGAACGTTCCCCACGTCGTCCCTCCGTCCGCCCTCCGTCCGCCTGTCGGATTCTTGCCGAAACGCTGGCGGGGCGCACCCAGCGCGGCGTCCAGGTGGTCTCAATGACCGCGGAGGGCGACGCTCAGACATGACCAGGCGATCGTGGTGGTGCGCGGCTCTCATGGGTGCACTGCTCCTGTCTCCCGCGAAGAGTCAGGGAGAGGGGCCGGCGGCCACGGCCCTGCGGGTACAGTGGCAGGCGGACCCCCCGCACAGTGGCCTGCAGGCGGTTTGCGGGCACGTGGCCAATGACCGAACGATGAGCGCGGCACACGTTCGGCTGCGGGTCGAGGGCCTCGATGAGCGAGGCGAGGTGACCGGTCGCCGCGAGGCGGAGGTTCTCGGCCAGGTCCCGTCCGGGGGCAGCGCCCTGTACTGCATCACCATGTTCGCCGGCGCGGCCACCTACCGCGTCACCGTGATCGGCGCCGACTGGACGGCGGCGTCCGACGGTCCCTGAGATGGAGGTCCTCCGAGTATGAGAGACTTGGTTCCGCTGGCGGCCGGGATCGCGGTGATGGGAGCGGCACTGTGGATGCTCCACCACGTCGTGGAGCCGGGGTGGTAGACGACGGTGAATCCGGACGGGCGACGGGGCTTCGTGGACGCGGCGGCCTCGGCCTTTCTGCGGCGGCGGCTATACCACCGGCGCCTGCGCACCGTGGCGGTGCGGGGCCTCCGGGCCGTCTCGGTCGGGGCCGGCGGGCGTCTGCAGATGGACTTCGATCACGCCGCCGATTGCTTCGCGGACGTTGCCCAGTGGCTGGCCGCCCACGCCGGCGAGCTCGCGGCCGCCCCCTCCCCGGATGAGCCGCTCCACGTGCCGCCCCTGTCCATCGTCGTCATGATCGTCGGGTCGCGCGGTGACGTTCAGCCATTCATCCCGATCGGTCGCCGGCTGGCCGCGCGGCACCGCGTGCGGATCGCGACCCACCCCGAGTTCCGGCCCCTGGTCGAGCAGGCCGGGCTCGAGTTCTACCCGCTCGCGGGCGATCCGCACGCGCTGATGGAATACATCGTCAAGACCCACGGGCGGATCGTCCCGACGCGCCTCGACCAGATCATCGAGGACGTGCCGAAGAAACGGGCGATGATCGCCGAGATCCTCGCGTCGACGTGGCGAGCGTGCACCGAGGCGGATCCGGAGCGGCCCGACGCGCCCGCGTTCCGGGCCGACGTCATCCTCGCCAATCCACCCAGCTACGGTCACATCCACTGCGCCGAGGCGCTGCACGTCCCGCTGCACATGATCTTCACCATGCCGTGGACCGCCACCGCCGCCGTCCCGCATCCGTTCGCGGGCATCGAGCCGGACTCGGAGCATCCGGTGCAGAACTTCCTGTCCTACGGGGTGGTGGACTACCTCGTCTGGGGCGGCATCGCCGACCTGGTGAACGCGTTCCGGGAGGAGACGCTGAAGCTACCGCCCATCGGCCTCGCCGATGGCGCCGCTCTGCTCGACGACAACGAGGTGCCGTTCACGTACCTCTGGCCGGCCGGCCTGGTGCCCAAGCCGGCGGACTGGGGTCCGCACATCGACCTGGCCAACTTCACCTTCTACGACCAGGCGCACACCTACGAGCCGCCGCGCGCGCTGCTCGACTTCCTCGCCGCGGGGGAGGCGCCCATCTACGTAGGCTTCGGCTCGGTCGTGGTGGAGGACCCGGCCGCCCTCCGCCGCATCATCTTCGACGCGCTCGAGAAGGCGGGCGCGCGCGGAATCGTGTCGGACGGCTGGGCCCACCTCGCGGGTGAGGCCCCGCCGCCGAACGTGTTCCTGATCGGCGACGCACCGCATGACTGGTTGTTCGCGCGCTGCCTCGCGGTCTGCCATCACGGCGGCGCCGGGACCACCGCCGCCGGCTTGCGGGCGGGGCTGCCCACCGTGGTGGTCCCCTTCTTCGGCGACCAGTTCTTCTGGGGGCGCGTGGTCGCGGACGCCGGGGCGGGGCCGGAGCCGATTCCCATCGACCGGCTCGACCGCGACACGCTCGCCGGAGCGTTCGCGGTATGCCGGCATCGGGAGGTGCGCGAGCGGGCGGCCGCGCTCGGGGTCGCGGTGCGGGAGACCGACGGCGTCGAGCTCGCGGTTCGATCGGTATACCGCCACCTTCCCGCGCGCGCCATGTGCTGCGCGAACGAGCGCGACCACCTGGCCACCGTGTACTGCGACACGTGCGGGGAGCGCCTCTGTCCGGAGTGCGCTCGGCGCTTGCACGCGGGCCACGGCCTGCACCCGTACGGCTATGTCGACTGGAGCAAGCGCCCCGGCCGCGGACTCACCGGCGAGGTGGGAGAGCTCGTGGTCGATGCGGTGAGGGCGCTGCAGGCGGGACTGGAGGAGATCATGCCGGCGATGGGGCCGTGGCGTCACGGCGTCTTTTTCAAGGACGGCAACGAGGCGGCGAGCCCCCACGACGAAGGGCCGGTCCGCAAGCGCCAAGGCGAGGCCGGGGTCCGAGGTGGTTCACCGATCCCGGCGGAAGGCGGCGTCAGCGATGCGCAGCCTGAGCGGCGACGCGGCGGTGACGGTAGCGGCGTCGCAGACGCGCGACCGCGATCGCGACAATCGTCAGCGAGACCAGCTCGATGAACACGAGGGCCCAGGACTGGGCGCGATCCATCCAGGCCCCCGTCCCGAGAGCGGGCGCGAGGGCGGCGACGAGGGAGAGCGCGAGCGTGAGCAGGTAGGGCCGAGGCACCCCGAGGGACCAGGCCGGGAACCACCACACCTGACCCTTCCGGAACCGGCCCATGCCGAAATGGCGGTTGCACGCGAACCAGAGAACGTCCCAGGTCACGGAGAGGAAGAAGAACATCGCGAGGAGGTCCGCTTCGCGTGCCCAGGAGGCACCATAGAACTGAGGCACGTGGAGGAAGAGCAGGATGAACGTGATCAAGCAGAGATGGTATCCGGTTATCGGCTTTCCGAACCACCGCCGGACGCCGGGCCCGTCCCACCGCCAGGTCGGCAGCTTCTCCGCCCATCCGTGGGGACCTTCGATCTGGATCTCCAGGTGCGCGAGGACGAACGCCATGAGGAAGAAGTACGCGCCGAGCGCGAGGGTCATGAGGCTCGCTCAGGCTCCCTTGCGGCGGAGGTCGTAGGAGATGGCGTAGGCGGCGGACCGGGCCAGCAAGATCGGATCGGCCGAGAGGTCGATGCCGTCGGGGCGATTGGTCGGGTCGAAGATCAGCCGGCGCTCCTCCGCGGCGCCGGTCGGCGAGATGCCGGTCACCTCGAGACGGCCCAGCTCGACCCGGGGCCGGTCCGCCGGCCACAGGGCGGTCGGATCATCGGTCGGATCCCCCTCCGCGGCGACCTGCAGGAAGAGCCGGAACACGGCCGGACCCTTCTGCAGCCGGTTCTCCAGCTCCTCACGCAGGAAGTTCGGGCTCCGCCGGCCGGCGTCGTCGGGGGACAGAGAAGCCTCGCCCGCCTCCGGCACGAAGTGATAGCGGCCGAAGCGGCGCGAGGCATCCGCGGCGGTGAACAGGAACGCGTGCTCGGCGTGGTAGCTCGTCCGGGCGTAGCTGGCCGGCACCGGCTTCTGCATCAGCCGTCCGATGAAGGCCTGGGCCGCTGGATGATTCCCGAGAAACGCGGGCAGGGCGTCGGGAGCCGGCTTTCCGGTGGCCGGATCCGGTAGCTGCGCCCGCAGGAACGCGAGAAACTCCTCGGGGGTCCGCGCCACGAATCCCTCGACGGAGTTGGCGAGGACGTCGGCGGTGGCGCCGCCCGGGAGCTGGAACTTCACCGAGAGGGCCCTCACGCCGGGGACGCCGTCGTGCACGTCCGGATTTCCGCTGGCGTTGGAGAAGCGGATGACGGTCGACACCGACCCACCCTGCAGGTGAGGGGCCCGGCTGACGCGGCGAGCCTCTGGCGACGCGCTGAACGCGCCCGAGCCGACGATGCCCTTCGCGTGGGCCGGACGGAAACCGGGATGGGAGCCGGCCAGCGCGCGCATGGTCTCGACGAGCTGGGCGACGACGGTGTTCGGCGCGACGGATGCAGGCATGGCGGGCCTCCTGACGCGTTGGCGGAATTGGGGCTCCGCCTACTTTACGCCGACGGGTCGCGTCGTGCGAGGGTAGCCCCCGGCTAGATCGACCCTAGAGCCAGTGGACCAGGACCCGCCAGAGGAGTCTCAGGAGGATTGTCACCGCGTAGGCAATCGCCAGAAACCCGATGAACAGCCCGCTGTGATGGAGGACGCGGCTCGGGACCGAGGAGCGGAGGCGTCGGTAACCGTGTAAAGGCAGGGGATGAAGCACGATGGACGTTCTCGCCAGTAGCTTCTGCTGAGCCCGCCGGGCCCCCCGTCCCTCCATCACACCGGCCAGAACGCTGAAGACGAGTGCCGCGACACCCATCAGAACCCATAGGGCCATAGGAGCCGCCGATGCTACCAGAGACCGGCGGACCGGACAAGCCGAGGCTGATGAGCCAGGCACCGTACATGACCACCCACGGCAGCAGCGGGAAATGGGACCGGGGATCGGTAAAGCAGATCCGCGGAGACCGCGTCCGCCCTCCGGCGGGTCGATGCGAAGTGGAGGAATCCCACCCCAGATATGAGCACGACCACCAGGTAGTAGACCTTGTTGATCTGCGCGACGCGCCAGACGAGCGTCCGGAGCCAGATCTGCAGCGCCGCCATCGGATAGACGGCGAGGAGCGTCGGCTCTCGGGGCCGGCGGCGAGGCTCGCCGGGAGCATCGGCGGCGAGACCATGGGGGGCGGAGCGTAGCATGAGCGCGGCGGGCGAGACGTTACACCTCGGTTGCGCGTCGACACGCGGCCCGGCCGCCACTCCCGACTCGGGGCCATGCGCATCGCCTTCTGCTATAGTGCGCGCAATGTTCGAGCAGCCCCTGCCTCGGTGGCTGGCCTGGGCGACGGACCCCGAGCAGGTCCGCCGGGCACCCTTCCTGTCGCGCTCTCCGCTCTTCACCGGCCTGCCACGCCGCCTGCTGGCCCGGCTGTCGACGCGGTTCTTCGAGAAGGTCTATCACCCCGGCGAGGTCGTCTTCGAGGAGGGCGACCCGGGCCGGGCCCTGTTCGTCGTGGTCGAGGGAGCGGTGGAGATCACCCGGGCGACGCCGCAGGGCTCGTACGTCCTGAACACCCTCGGTCCCGGCGATGCCTTCGGCGAGCTCGCCCTCATCGACGACTTCCCGCGCTCGGCCACCGCGCGAGTCACCACGCCGGGGCGGCTGCTCATCCTTTACAGGAGCGACTTCGACGCGCTCATCGAAGGCAACGCCCGGATCGCGGTCGTGATGATGCGCAACCTCTCCCGGAGGCTTGCCATCTACGCGCGGCGCCCGCCGGGGGTCATGGGCGGGCCGGGCCCGGGCTCGGAGACCGGCGGTCCGCTGTGAAGGCCGGCCGGCTCCTCGCGTGGGGCGGTGTCATCGCGCTGGCCTGGCTGGCGCGTGGCCTGGCTCTGCCCGTGTTCCTCGCGGCCGCGCTCGCCTATCTCCTGAGCCCGGCGGTCGCGTGGGCGGACGCCCTGGCCATCCGGCGGAGCGTGGCGGTGGGCGCGCTGTTCGCCGTCATCATCACCGTGCTGGTCGTCGCCGGATACCTGCTGGGGCCGGGTATGGTCGCGGAGACCGCGGCGCTGGTCGACCGGCTGCCCGCGCTGGCGCGGCAGATCGACGTCGGCCTCAACGCCGCGGTGCGCGAGCTGGCCGAGTCGGCGCCCGCGCTCCGGCGCCTCTTGCCCGAGGGCGGGGACTGGGTCCAGAGATTCGTCCTGAACCGGGGCCCCGGCGAGCCGGGCGATCTCTTCGAGCACATGGGGCACCTCTTCCTGCTGGTGATTCTCGTGCCGTTCTTCGCCTTCTTCCTGTTGCGTGACATGCACCGGATCATCGCCCTGGTCATGGACCGGCTGCCGGCGCAGCACGTGGAGACGTCGGTGGCGGTATGGCGCGAGATCAACGGAGTGATCGGGCGCTACATCCGGGGCCTGGTGCTGGACGGCCTCGTGGTGGGCGCGCTGGCCGCCCTGGGCTTGTGGGCGGCGCACGTCCCGTATCCGCTCCTGCTCGGAGCGTTCGCCGGCCTCGCCAACGTGGTGCCGTTCGTGGGGCCGCTGCTCTCGGCCGCGGCCGCCGGCCTCGTGGTGGTGCTGACGCCGGGGCAGGGGCTGGCCGGCGTCGGGCGCGTGGTGATGCTGTTTCTCGTCATCAAGGTGCTCGACGACACGATCATCCAGCCCTTCACCATCGGGCGGAGCGTTCACCTCCACCCGGCGCTGCTGCTCGGCTCGGTGGTGGTCGGCAACCACACGCTCGGGGTGCTCGGCATGATCATCGCGGTGCCGGTGGCCACGGTGCTCCAGGAGACGGTGCGTCTCCTCCTCGAGCACCGCCGGATGCTTGCGCGACGCGACCTGCGCGGCCGACCGGAGCGCCTGGTCGCCTGACCGGCCGCGCGTCACGCTCGGCCCCGGGCCGGCGATTGCGCTTGACCGGTTGAGATATATCTTATATAAGTAGGTCGCCAAGGGTAATCCGCGCCGCGTGCCGTCGGGCCCGCGCCTAGGCTTTCCTCTCGAATGGCCGGTATCGCACGCGGTATGTCCAGCTCTGTTGGTCACCTATCAGAAGGCCCCCGCCGATCGGGATCAGCCACCAAGTTCCACCTTTACCATCAGGAGGCGAGACCATGAAGATTCGTCCGTTACACGACCGCATCCTCGTCGAGCGCGAAGA
>Ga0070706_100005040_pt1 | contig 12626 bp, 15 predicted proteins | sample KBSK5501metaG_FD_65476 | JGI IMG/M metagenome (GOLD analysis project Ga0070706, IMG submission 65476) | Corn, switchgrass and miscanthus rhizosphere microbial communities from Kellogg Biological Station, Michigan, USA - KBS K5-50-1 metaG | ecosystem: Host-associated > Plants > Roots >...
ATGGAAACCACGTCCACATCGGTGCTGAGATTGGCTGGCGTGAGCTGATTGAAAGGGTCGGCATTCAACACGCTCTGCATGCCGGTGGAGGCCAGGCGGTAGCTGCGCGTGGGGCCCTGGCCGCTACCTCCGCAGCCGATGAGAACCCACGCCAAGGCGGTCAATCCGCCAACGAGTTTGTTCATATCCTTGTTCCGCGATGAAGGGCTTGGCCAAGAGCCTGCCTGAAAATTTTCAGAGCGTTCAAGCCACGATGAGCGGCTGTGCACCGACAGTGTGCGCTCGCGCTTCGGCCGTGGAAGTGCTTCCAGTCCTCAGCGGCTCCGCCGGCAGATGCGCTCGAGGCTCCAACACAGACATTTTGTTTCGAGACTGTTTCAAGGCCGAGACAGGACTCAGGCCAACTCGATCAACGCGCGTATCATTCGAAGAATGTTGGTCACCAACTAACAGATTGATGACGGACGACCGGAAGTGGAGGGACGCGCAGGGTCGGGGGCGTCCTCCCCATCTCAATCGCCACGCCGTTGTTGCTGCGTGAGCGGTTCCCGTTTGGCGGGCTCTACTCCTGCGGAGGATCCGGCAGGATTAGGTCCAAGGGCTCGGGGTCCGGTAGGTCGGGATCGGGCCTCAACATGCGATCGAAGCCGTCCGAGTCAATCCCAAACGCCGATCTGAACTGGTCGATGTATTCCTGCTCCGCCGCCTGGATGGTCGCCCAGCGCGTGCCGAGGGGCGAGGCGCCTTCGACGTGCTCGTGCAGCCGCGCGGTGAGAGCCTCATCGGCCTGACGCAGAATCTCGTTCAGCCGCTCGACTTCGCCTGAGGTCAATTCGCGCCCGAGAACATCTTCTACCACGTGCGGCTGCGTCGTGCGCATGCCCACCGCGCCGAAGAAGGTCAGCTCGCGGACTTCGTCGAACGTCAGTCCTTCCACCCGCGCTTGTTCATCGGCCAATTCGAGGTTGTAGTCGACATAAAGATCGGTGTCGGCGTGCATTGCGGCCGTTCCCGGCATTGCTTGACCCGAAGAGACTGCAGAGGCGTAAGCTTGCTGGCTAACGGCTCCGAAGCGACCCAAGCACGGACTGGCGATCGGAACTGCCCCGCCCGACCCCCAGCCGCGCGTGGAGAAGTCGCGCATCCAGCAATCGCTGTTGCAGTTGGTGATGACGTTGTAGTTGCAAGCGTTCGGCGCTCCGGAAACCGAGCGTGGGCTGATGCCAAAGGTGTCGTTGTTCGCATATGACGTTTGCAATGAATGCGAGTAGTTTCGGATGTCGCGCGGGTTGGTGCCGACCAGCGCCGTCCCGTAGTCCCAGTTTGCCAGGCCAAAGTAGTAGCCCAACCAAGCATCCGTGGGTGCCGTCCTCCAGCCCAAATAAATACTGGCTTCGCGACGCGTCTGCGCGTACGAGCGCCCGTTGAAACAATATTGTTGGTTGGTGAATCCCTGATAGGTGTTGTTGCTGGTGATGACGCCATGAACGGAATCGGAGGAGTTGTTGAGACAGCCGTAGCGGTGATAGGCGATCCCCAGAAATAGATTCCGGCCAAAAAAATCAATATAGGGCGAATTTGCCAGTGCATGCGAGCCGCCGAGGCTTGCCCAAGCCACGATGACAAACAGAGTTTTCCGGATATAGCCCCTCCATTTTGATTGTGAGCGATTCAACCAGCGTTCCGATATTGCGAGCTTCATGGCGTACCCCCTCGCATCCCCCCGACGCAGAAGTTCGTCCCAGTTGCGCGCGCTACGGTAGCTGTTCGCTGCGTGCTCGCAAGGTCAAAATGATGGAGCGAAAGGGACGACGCATTCTCATGAAATGGGAGGCCCGAGCAGCTCTCAGCGAACGTCCAGCACGCCCGCATCCTCCGCTGACAGGGCCGGACGTTCCCGCATTTGCTACGTTGCGAAGGGGTTGGCAGAGCGGCTGCGAAGGCGCTATGGATGGTGGGCTACGGGAGGGCCAAGGCGGTGCGGTGGGGGAGGAGAAGCGAAGTCGACGCGGAGAGTCAAACGTCGAAAGTTGAAGGTCCGAAAGTTGAAAGCGCGAGGCGACGAAGGCAGTATGCACGCCCGATTTGAAGCTTGAAGTTCGACTGGATGGGGCTATAGCTCAGCTGGGAGAGCGCTTGAATGGCATTCAAGAGGTCACCGGTTCGATCCCGGTTAGCTCCACAGGTTTTTTTCGTTTTTTGCAACCACCAGGGGGGTGGTTGCAAGGTGGTTGCAGCAACCAGCCTCTCGAGACGGATATATAGCTCAGTTGAAGCGGGGGGGGGTGGTTGCAAACTGTTGCAGCAAACTACGGCTTCGAAAGACGATTCTTAAGCCGAGTTGGAGCCCGTTTCGACGGCTCGGATAAGCATCGGGCCGAGATGACGGCCGAGCTTGGATACTTCCGGGAGCGTCCTGAGCGCTGATTGACATGTCGCGAATCGGAATCACTCACATAGCCAGCACGAGATCAACAGATCAACTTCGCCGTCCTTGGTAGTTTTGTCACCAAAGAGTTGAGTCTGTGTCTCCGCGCTGCGAAATAATGTATGCTGGCGGGCGTCAGCGCTCAGGAGAAATCATGCCCGACGGCGAGAGCCTCGCGACCCCGCGGTTGCGGCAGGCGGCGATCATCACCATCGCCGGCGCCGTCATGGCCTGGGGCGTCCCGTTCGCTGAGTTTCGCATCCTGCCGGCCCTGTTCGTTGCCGGCAGCGCGGCGCAGACGGCGCGCAACCTGTCTGCGCACCACGGGCAGTTCTTGTTGGCGATCTTCGCCTACTACCTCAATTTCTTCGGAGACATCGTCGTCGCTTGGGGGCTGTATCTGTTGTTGCGGCCGGTGAATGCGTCGATCTCGATGTTCGTCGCCTGGGTGCGCGTCGCCTTTGCGGCGCTCGGCCTCGCGGCGCTCCAGAACCTGGTCACGGCGAACCAGCTGGTCACCCGGGCCTCCGATCTGGCCGCGCTCGGCCAGGCACAGCTCGACGCGCAGGTGTTCGTCGCGGTCGTTGCGTTTCGATCGCAGTTTGCCTTCAGCCTGATCCTGTTCGGCGTTCATCTCCTGCTGCTCGGCTGGCTCTTCTGGCGCTCGACGCACCTGCCGCGCTGGCTCGGGGCCATCCTCGCCGTGGACGGCCTCGGGTGGATCCTGCTCATCATCGGCCGCTACGTGGGCGTGAACCTCGAGTTCCTCTTCGTCACGTCATTCGGCGAGCTGGTGCTGCTCGTCTGGCTGATCGGGTGGGGAACGCGATTGCGCGAGTAGACTTGATCCCGGTTAGCTCCACAAATTGCTAGGTTTTTTCTTCCGCTGGTTGCCACTTTCCCGCAACCAGGAAGTGCTTGGTACGATTCATCACGGCAACTGCCCTTTCATTTTGGGCAGTTAAAGCGAACACCGCCATAGAAGCAGTAAAGCGAGCATAGGACTAAGCTTAAGGGCCCCGGTCGCACCTACGAGCTCGGAAGCTGTCGAATTTTCACGACGGCCTAAAGCGCCGTGGTGACCGTCAACAGAGCTAAATGCCAATAGGCGATCCGCTCCCGGCAAAGACCGACCGGAAGCGAAGTCGCTGGATGGCCAGTGACTTGAATGGAAGCGAGTTCGCGCTCAACACCTTCCAACCAATAGTCTCGCTGCTCGCCGTCGATGTAGAAGAAGGCGTTTTCCCGAAGCGACTGCATAGACCTTGGCCGGGCCAGGTTGAGTGCCGACGTCAGTTTATTATATAAGTAATTGAGGGCGCTTGGACTTTCGTTGGAACAGATGGAACGTCGATCACATCGACGCCCATGGCGTGAGTATTGAGGAAGTGGAGCAGGCCACAGATCCCTATCCATTGCAGCGTGAAGACGACAAATGGCTTGTGTGGGGCAGAGGCAGAGGTGGTCGGTTCCTGCAGGTCGTGTTCATATTGGACGATGATGACACTGTGTTCGTCATCCATGCCAGGCCATTGACTGATCGGGAGAAGCGTCGATTCCGGAGGAGACTAAGATGAAGCGCGTCAAGCGAAAGGCCAAGGGCAAGCAGCGCGTACGGGGCACCGCCGAGTTCGATCGTGAGTTCGTTGCCGACACCTTTGCGCAAGCTTCGCCGGCCGAAAGAGCTCGGTTCGAGCGAGCGCGACGAAAACCGGGACGGCCAAAATCTGGGCAAGGTGCTCACGTCATCTCTGTCAGCGTTGAACGGGCGTTGCTTGCTCGGACTGACGAACTCGCGAATGAGCTGGGGATCACGCGAGCGCGTCTGATCGCCCGGGGCCTCAAGGCCGTACTCGCGGCTGAGGGGCGAATCTAGGCGGATTCCGTGGATCTTTCATCAACGATACTGGCTTGGCGATGCGGTCGCGCTTTAGGGATGGCTTTTGGGGCTTTTGCACTCATTTCCTGGAAAGCAGCAGTCCTCGATGGATCCTTCGAGGCTGCCGGCGCGTCTGAGTTACATGTGGGTCTGCCCATGGTTGTGCCAGAGCACAGTCGAAGCCCTGATGTCGCCTGTTATCAGAGAAAGTGCTTCCTTGTTTGGGAAGACTTTCGTGACCGATCGGTGTCTGAAATCTTTGCCGCGAGCATCCCATTGAACGGTCGGCCACTCGAAGGCCGAAAGATGGTTAAGGCAAATAGCCTTCACGATCAGGCGGAGCCAACGATCAGCTGCGGCCGGAGAGGATGTCTCGTGGTTTGGCACGAAGGAGACCAACTCCTTGCAACGCGATTAGACCTCGATGGTCAAAGCCTCGATGCGCAACCTCTCGTAATTTCCAGTGGGCTCGCTCCTCCGACGCCTCCAGATTGGTTCAAAGAGAGCGGGAATACTACAACCGGACATTCCGTAACCGGCGACGGAGATCGCTTTGTGGTCAGCTGGGTTGCATCATCGCAGCTATATGGATGCTTCATTGACTGGCAGAACCCGCGATCTTGCGTGCAGGTGAACTTGGACCCGCGTCAGAATTGTAAAGGCCTGTGTGTTGCGCACGCTCCGGCGATTGCATTTGACGGAGAGGCGTATGTTGTCGTGTGGTTTCGATACGTTTGGCACCAAGGTCACGGGAAGGGAAAGAACTGGGACGAGCTCGACGGTCTATGGGGCGTGCGCGTTGACGGGATGTCCCGGCACGTCGGAGTCCCGTTCAGCATTCGCGGCGGCATTGCATTGCATTCCTCGAGTGTGACTTCCGATTTGTTCATTACGAAGCCAGCGTTAGCGGTGAATCGAAAAAGGCTCCTGGTGGTTTGGAAGCAAACTGAAGACGTCTCTCATGGATTCCGTGGTGCCGCTGAGGTCCACGGCGCCGAGGTCAATGCGGCAGGCGAAGTTTCTTCTTTTGCCATAATGAGGGCCGTTTCAGCTGCGACTCCTCGTGTGCTGGCCCATCAGGACGGTTTCCTCGTGCTGGCGGAACAGCGCGATGCCGATGGTAGCTCCGCACTGCGTTGGGCGCGGGTGGACCGCAGCCGAAAGATATCCGCGCAGTTCGTAGTGGCCCCAGATGTGGTTCCCGATCAACGTCCAGCAATGGCGCTGCTCGAGAGCGACCGATTGCTGGTAGCCTTCGAGGGACGAGAGGGAGTGGGTCGTGTCAAGGCTCGTGTCGTCGATCTCTCTATTCAAGTGAAGTAAACGAGCTACCAGTCCTCTCTGGCTTACAACCACCGATCACTTCCTTGCACTCGGATGCACTTCCTTGCACTTCCTCGAACAAGAGCGCTTCTGATGACTTGTCGAGGGAATCGTTGTAGATTGGAGCATCAATAGGGGAGATAGACTCCACCAACGATGCCTCAATCTACAACATCCCTCTCGAGACGTGAAGTGCACCTTCTTGCGGGATGGGAACGCGCTCGCCGGACATTCGTAACCATCGACGACATCCGAAACGAGGTGGGTTCGGATGCGGCCAAAGACGTTGCCCGGGCCCTCGTGCACAAGCAAGCTCTTGAGCGCGTTAGAAGGGGTGTCTACCTAGTGCGCCCGTTTCGCGCCCTCGGCCGGCCTTCGTCTCGCTCAACTTCGGTGATGATCGCGGCAATTCTGGCAGGTGATCTCTACTATCTGGGAGGACTCTGGGCGCTGTCGTTTCACCGCCTGACCGAGCAAAAGTTTTTGACGGTGATCGATGCTTTCGTTCGTCATCGCCTGCAACCACGGTTGCTCGGACCCGGCAGAGTCCGGTTCCACGTGCTGCCGAGCGATAAACTCGCTTATGGAGCAATGAGCGTCCAGCTCGAGGGTGCGGGAGTTCGAGTCAGTGATCCGGAACGAACAGTGCTTGATGCCCTGGATTACCCTCGTCTCTTTGGCGGCATTGCCCGAAGTGTGTCTCTCGCGTCAGAGGTGCTCCCTTCGCTCGACAGACGACTTCTCATTGCATATGCAGCGCGCGGATCGGGACTCAGTACCTGCCAGCGCTTAGGCGTACTCCTGGAGCGGACCGGGACTCCCACGCGCCAGCTCGCCCCCCTTCGTAGGAGAGTGCGGCAAACACGTTCGCTCCTGTCCCTGTTGCCGGCTGGTCCACGCCTGGGACCGGTCAATCGCCTCTGGAATGTTGTGGAGAATGACGGGTGACCACTGCCCTGCCGGGGCTCCCCGATCCGTCTCTCCTTGCTGATTTGAGTCGCGAGACTGCGGCTCGAGAAAAAGTTCAACCTGAGCTCATCGAAAAAGACTTCTACCTGACGAGGTTGCTATGGGCGCTCGGTCAATCGTTTGGACCGCGGGTGCTCTTAAAAGGCGGCACGCTGTTCAGCAAGGTAGATCTTGCGTTCTTCAGGATGTCCGAAGATGCCGACTTGGTAATGCCCGTGGCACCAAGTCGGAACCGCGGCAGGAACGTTCGACAGCTGAATGAGGTACGCGATGCGCTCAAACAGCTGGGCCAGATGGTCGGGATCACCGCACGCTTTCCCGGTGGCGAACATTTTGACAAAGGTACGCACGCGATTTGGGATTTGAGTTACCGTTCGGAGTTCGGGCCGCAGGCAATTCGACTTGAGGTTCTCCTTCGAGCCACGCTTCGACCCGAAAGAAGAGTGGTTCTCCGACAACTGCTTTCGGACCCGCTCTTGGGCGACTACAGCAAAGCGTTCTGCTGGGCCTTGGATGCCGACGAGGCTCGAGCGGAGAAGGTCCGGGCCGCGTTCACCCGCGAGACAATCCGTGACTTCTATGATCTTGAACGACTCGCCGAGCAAGGGGCAGATTTTACGTCGAAGCGATTCATCTCTCTCGTGGATGCCAAGCTCGCCGAACTGAAGCACGCTCCACTTCGTGAACAACCCACTTCATTTGGACTGACCCCCGCGAAAGCTCGCGCTCTCGAGACGGCTGTCTCCACTGAGCTTGCTGCGGTATTGCGAACCGACGCTCCGGTATTCAATTTCACCGCGACGATTCGGAGGTTTGACCAACTCTGGGGGAAGCGGTCGTTCCCGCCGAGCAGATCATGAGGGTGCAGCTACCGAGGTTTATGCAACCATTTGTGACTGGTTGTGATCCATTGTGAAAGATTGTCACGTTGGTTGCACGATGTCGCTCGTCAAGCCCTTGGTTTTACTCAGTTGAACACTTTAATGGCATTCAAGAGGTCACCGGTTCGATCCCGGTTAGCTCCACTGAAATTACCAACGATTTTTTTCGAAAACGGCGGTTTTGGGTGCATGGGTGCATACTGAGTGCAAACTCGGTCGTGCACCCAGGCTCGAAGTGGGGAATAAAGAGGCCTACTTCGAGGCTGATCGCCTTTCAGCATGTAAAGAGATCTCACGAAGCAGGCTGGGCGCGAGGTAGCGACCGAGCTTCGATGCTTCGCGTGCGAGAAACTTGCCGCAGAGCGGGGCGTACACCTTTTGTGTGATGCGAACGTCGGAATGCCCCAGCTTGGACACGCTGAAGATGTCCAGGCCTGCTTCGAGAAGCATGGCTCCATAAGTCCGACGAAGATCGTGGAACGTCAAGAAGCGCGTAATGCCAGCCCGTCGGGCAACTCTACGAACTGAAACGGCGAACCACCGCGTTGTTGAACTTCGACGCGTTCCATCACGTCGGGCGAAGACCCAGGCTTCAAGGCCAGGATTCAAGTGCTCCTTGAGATGGCGTTCCACAAGCGGACGCAATGTGGGATCCAACGGTACGCTGCGCTCTTGCCGACTCCCTGCGTAGCCTTTCGGCATGGCCGACTCTATCGATTGGCTCTTCATCACTGGTGCAGGTGCACACGTAAAGTCATGGGACCCAGTCGTGGAAGCGATCGAGGAATTTCACCTCCCAGTACGCTGCAGAACCCGAGGCGAGGGCCGGGCACGAGGCGATGGTTCGAGAATGGTCAGAGCGGGCCAGGGCTCTCGAAAAAGAATTAACCCCGCGCAAAGCCAGCGGGTACTTCTCACCCAAGCTGCCGCAAAGCTGTAGAGGGCTAACGCTGGGCAGACGCCGACCTGCACCCTGGGCCAATTGACAGCCGGCCCCGCTATGACTATCGCGACGGCGAGGAGCCAGTATGCGTTGCCTTCATGTTCGCCGAGGCCAGCCGGCGAATGGGATCTACTGTGGCCAGGAAACCGGGATGCGGTGCTCGCACTGTAAGGGTCCGCGCTGCGTCAATCACGGCATAATGGTGAATGGGCAATTTCTCTGCCTGTCCGACGTGCGTGTGGCGCTTGCCCTGAGTCGCACCGAGAAGGGCGCCTGACACCCGCGGTGTACGCTCTCCGGAAAGGACCGCGATCGACAGGGCCGTCACTCAACCAATCCGCGTAGGCGCCCGCCTTCGCTTGTGCACCGAGCCAGCCACCGGGCTGCTGCTAATCCAGAGATGGCCATCTTGAGCGATGAAAGGAGCGGTGTGACTTCCTCAATCCCATCGGGGCTTCCCAACCTGCCAGAATTGATGGACGGGTTGCCCAGTATCTCTGGCTGGGAGACGCAGGTTCATTCCGTCGCCCACGGCCGGAGCTCTGTATTCTTGACAAGAACAAACATCGATCTGAAGAACATTACCGCCGCGTTCGCCATCGCCCTGCACATGCACCAGCCGACGATTCCTGCCGGCTCGCAGGGCGAGCTGATCGGACATCTTCAGTACATGTTCGAACATCCCAATGAAGGGGACAATCACAATGCGGGCCCCTTCGCAAGCTGCTACGAGCGCATGTCAGAGATAATTCCTGAGCTGGTAGCTCAGGGCTGCAACCCTCGCGTGATGTTGGATTACTCCGGCAATCTGCTTTGGGGATTGCGGCAAATGAGGAGAGGAGACATCCTCGACAATCTCAAGCGCATCACGGTTGACGCTGCTTACCAACCGAACGTGGAGTGGCTTGGGACCATGTGGAGCCACGCCGTGGTCCCTTCGACTCCCATCCCGGATATCAAGCTTCACATCCAGGCTTGGCAGCATCACTTTGCCTCGATTTTTGGCTGGGAGGCGCTGGCCCGGGTGAAGGGATTTTCGCCGCCAGAAATGGCGCTCCCGAATCACCCTGACACATTGTTTGAATATGTAAAGGCCCTCCTCGACTCTGGATATCGATGGCTGCTGGTTCAGGAGCATTCCGTTGAAACGCTTAACGGCCAATCCCTGTCATATAAGCATCTGCCTCACCGCCTGTTGGTGCGAAACTCGCGTGGCGAAACAATTGGCATCACCGCGTTGATCAAGACCCAAGGCTCTGACACCAAGCTCGTGGCTCAGATGCAACCCTTCTACGAAGCGAAGAGCTTGCTCCGCATGAGCCTGGGAACGATCTCGGTGCCGCCGCTGGTGACACAGATTGGTGACGGAGAAAATGGCGGCGTGATGATGAACGAGTTTCCAGGAGGATTCAGAAAGGCCTGGCACGAAATCGTCCAACAGGGAGAAGGAACGTCACGAGTGGTTGGTGTGACCGGCACGGAGTATCTAGAACTGCTGGAGGCGACAGGATGTACACCTGATATGTTTCCGGCCTGCCAGGCGATCGGCCAACACAAGCTCCGGAATTCGATGCCGTCGACGAGCTCTGACCCCAGTGCGGTGGACAAGGCCATCGAGGCGGTGAAAAGAGCCGACCCGAACTTTCACATGGAGGGAGCCTCCTGGACGAATGACCGCAGCTGGGTGCGGGGATACGAGAACGTTTTGGGTCCCATGCATCGACTGAGCGCATTGTTCCACGAGAAGATCGACCCGTTGATGGCGACCGAGGGCATCACGAAGCAATTCCGTTACCGCAATGCGCTGCTGCACAACCTCCTGCTTCAATCGAGCGACTTTCGTTACTGGGGAAAAGGAGCTTGGACGGATTATGCCAAGGAAATCTACCGGCGCGGTCAGGCAATTCTTGCAAGCGATTTTTAATGGACAAGAATTTCTCGCCGGACTTTTAAACCGCGCAATTTTGGACCTTTGCGGCATGAGAAGCCTCTGTCGGTCTCCCTTTCTTGTTGAACAGCGTACGGGCAACCGACCGGTGCGCCATCAATTTGTCCAGGCTTCCCTGGAACGGGAACGGTTCCTAGCTCACAGCTATGGGCGTGAATGACTGTTCGCATCTTCTGTTGGTGGTCGATGATGACCCAGACATGCGGGACGCTATATCGGAGCTCTTGGAGGAAGAGGGTTACAGGGTGGTGCGGGTCGAGAATGGCCGTGCGGCGCTCGAGTTCCTTCGCGCCGGTGGTCGACCTTCCATGATTCTCCTCGACATGATGATGCCGGTGATGAGTGGTTGGCAATTTCGCCGAGAACAACAGAGAGACCCGTCAATTCAATGTATCCCAGTGGTGATGATCACCGCGAGTGAGGAACGACGGGCGGACTTGATTCCGAATCAGCAGGTGCTCACAAAGCCGGTTCGGGCGGATGAGGTTCTCAAATCCGTGCATCGATACTGCTGAGCGAGACCCGTATCCCGATGGCGCTGCTGAATAACGCGTATAATCGGGCCTGACCCGCACAATGCGAGACATAAGGCACTGACGTCCTATCCCGACTCTGCGGCTGCCCGGTTGCTTGTTCGCCCTACAGGCGCTATGAAGGCGGATTTGAATCCGGTTATTTTCAGCGGATTTCACGCCTTGGAGAGGGATCGCCGGGTGCCTACCGAACCAGACGCAAGCATCCTGATCGTCGATGACCACCCCTCGAATCTGGTGGCGCTGGAAGCAGTTCTCCAGCCTCTCGGCTATCGGGTGCTGCGAGCTCTCTCCGCCGATGAGGCTCTCGCGAAGCTCCTCGTGGAAGAAGTGGCTCTAATTATTCTTGACGTGAGGATGCCAGGAGGAAATGGCTTTGAGCTGGCTCAAATTCTCCAAGGGCGCGAACGAACCCGCTCTATTCCGATAATCTTCCTGACCGGCGTAAGCACCGAAGAGCGTGACATACGCCAGGGCTACGCCACTGGGGCTGTGGACTACCTCATAAAGCCAGTAGAGCCAGACATTTTAAGAGCCAGAGTCAAATTCTGTTTGAAGCTTCACCTCGCCCGAAGAGCGGCAGAGATTGCGCGGCTAGAGGCAGAGAGCGCCCAGCAGCGCGCTTCGTTCTTAGCTCAGGCCAGTGCTGTGCTGTCTGAATCGCTTGATTACAATACTACGCTCGCCCGGATTGCTAATCTGGCGGTTCCGGCTGTCGCCGACTGGTGCACGGTAACCTTGGTTCAGGAAGGCAAGTCTGTATACAGGGTGGCCGTGGTGCATCGGGACCCCCGTAAGCAGGGTTTGGCCCGGGATTACGAAAAACGCTTTCCACCCATTTTCTATAGGGCGCGTGAATATGCGACCGTGCTTCACGAGGGGAGGGCAATTCTCGTTCCAGAAGTGGATGACTCAAAGCTTGTTGCAGCGGCTCATGGCGCGGAGCACCTGCAGCTCCTGCGCGAGTTAGGGGTTAGCTCTTGTATTATCGCCCCACTCATCGCCCATCAAAACCTCCTGGGTGTCATCTCGTTCATGCTCGCTGAATCCAACAGGCGATATGGTCCAGCAGATTTAACCCTGGCGCAGGACTTGGCAATTCGGGCTGGTTTGGCCATTGAAAACGCACAACTCTACGAAGCCGAACGCAAGCGGGCTGACTTTGAGCAGGCGCTGATTGGTATCGTGAGTCATGACTTGAGAAATCCGCTCGGGGTTATCAGACTGTCGGCGGCCACAATCGAGAAGGAAATTGGTATCCACGAACGTCATAAAAAGTTAGCAAGCCGCATTGTGTCTGCTACGGAACGCGCCAATCGCCTGATAAGGGACCTGTTGGACTACACGCAAGCTAGAATGGCCGGGGGTATTCCAATTCAACGTCGAGCTGTCGATTTTCACGCGCTGACAAGAGAATCACTAGAGGGGATTCGCCATTTATATGATGGGCGAAACATTGAGCTTGAGCAATCTGGCGATGGGAAGGGGGAATGGGACCCCGACAGAATGGGTCAAGTTCTTGAAAACCTGGTCAACAATGCGCTCAAGTACAGCCCACCCGGCAGCGCGATTGACGTTGAAACAAAAGCACAGGATGAATTGATGTTGCTACAAGTTCACAACGCCGGCGATCCCATTCCGCAAGAACTACTCGCAGATATTTTCAAACCAATGAAACGCGGCCCTCGAAAAATGGACAAGGACGGCCGGAGCATTGGTTTG
>Ga0070706_100005041_pt1 | contig 12623 bp, 10 predicted proteins | sample KBSK5501metaG_FD_65476 | JGI IMG/M metagenome (GOLD analysis project Ga0070706, IMG submission 65476) | Corn, switchgrass and miscanthus rhizosphere microbial communities from Kellogg Biological Station, Michigan, USA - KBS K5-50-1 metaG | ecosystem: Host-associated > Plants > Roots >...
CTGCGGGCTCTGCCGCGCGATCGGCCGGCCGCAGACCGGGCAGTGCGGCTTGCCGATCCTGGCGTACAGCAGCCGCAGGTAGTCATAGACCTCGGTGATCGTCCCCACCGTCGAGCGGGGGTTGCGGCTGGCCGCCTTCTGGTCGATCGACACCGCCGGCGACAACCCGTCGATGAAATCGACGTCCGGCTTGTCCATCTGGCCGAGGAACTGCCGCGCATACGCCGACAGCGACTCCACGTAGCGGCGCTGCCCCTCGGCGAAGATGGTGTCGAACGCCAGGCTGGACTTGCCCGACCCGGACAGGCCGGTGAACACGATCATGGAGTCGCGCGGCAGGTCCAGCGAGACGTCCTTGAGGTTGTGCTCGCGGGCACCGCGCACCACAAGTCGATCAGCCACTACGCTCTCAGCTCTCCGCGGTTGACGTCGTCCGCCCGGGGACAGGGGCACGCCCAGTCATGCTATCCGGGGGGCCCGACAATTTCGGGCCGGTTCAGCCGCCGGACCGCGCGCCGGGCCAGGCCGGCCGACGCGTCCGGTTACGGAGCGTTCCAGGCCCGGGGGTTCGCGCGCCGCACCGGGCGACGATTTCTCATGGGGGGGCCAACGACCTGGAGGGCGCGTTCATTCCGGCGCGCGCGCCGGGCCGTCGCCTCGCGCGCCGGGCCGTCGCCTGGCGGGGGACCCGGGGCTCCCCCGAGCCGGGCGTGCGGGTTTCCGCTGTCGCGGGATGCCCGGGCGGGGCGCGCGACGGAGCGTGGGAGCTACCCGAATCCCCTGGGAGGCTCCGATGCGACGGACGATCGCACCGGCCCGGCGCGCGGGCCGGGCCAGTACCTCTATGCGAGGAGCTGGTCGGTGAGGATCGACGTCAGCCAGTGCTCGTATCGTTCCCCGCTCCAGCCTCGGTCGGAGACGAGCAGCCCGTAAACCTCGGGGGACGCAAGCGCGTGGATGATGTCGGCAGCGTCGCGCTCGCGGAGCCCGGGCCGCAAGGCGCCGGAACGAGCGAGTGAGCGCGTGACGCGGTGCTGGCCGTCTTGACGTTGTCGCGCGATTTCGGCGAGCAACGAAGCGGCGGCTTTGTCGGATCTCGCCGCGTCCACGAGGATGCGATGAACCGGCGCGGTGCGGGCCATCAGCTCGCGGAGCAGGGCCGCAAAGCCGGTCAGCTTGTTCTTCGGGTCTGGGTCTGAGACGAGGGCGCGGACCTGCGGGCGGTCCACCATGGCGATCGCCTCGTCGTCGCCGGCGATCGAGATGTCGAGCACGGCCTTGAGGATCCCGAGTTTGGAGGAGAACAGCCGGTACACCGTCGCCTGCGGGGTGTCGGACAGGTCGCTGATCGCCTCGATGGTCGTCGCCGCATATCCCCCTTCGAGGAAGAGCACCCGGGCCGCCTCGACGACGGCGGCCCGGGTGCGGCGGGTGCGCGCCTGGGGGGCGGCTCGCCCGCGGGTCCGGTGGGCCTTGACATCTCCGTCCATCGGATCGATAGTAGCACTATCAAATCGATAGTTCTACTCTCAATTCAAGATGGCGACAGCCACCACGAGCCTGCTCAGAAAGGACGAGCCATGACCTCCATCGAATCCGTCATCCTCGAAGCTCGCGACCCTGCGGCCGCCGAGGCGTTCTACGCCGCCGCGTTCGGCCTGGGCGACAGACTGCGCGTGCGCGCCTCGGACGCGCCGTCCAGCGGCTTTCGCTACCGCGGCCCTGTGAGCAGCCAGCGAGTGCCCGGTGGAGTGGCGCATGAGCTGCCCGCGGACCTGCGCAAGGCGCTGATCGCCAACAACACGGCACTCGCTGCCTGGAAGGACATCACGCCACTGGCCCGGAACGAGTTCATCTGCTGGGTCGAGGATGCCAAGCAGGAGATAACCCGAGAGCGCCGGATTCGCCGGACCCAAGAGGAGCTGGCCGAAGGCCAGCGCCGGCCCTGCTGCTGGCCGGGGTGCAAGCACCGCGAGCGCACCGGCAGATAGTGGCGTCGACCCGTCACCCCGGGGATCGTCGACCCGTCGCCGGGAGATCAACGTCACCGGGCCTAGGATGACGCGTGGCGGCGGGGCCGCAGGCCGCTGCCGCCGGCCGCTGAACCAGGGAGGCGCCGTGAGTTACACCGGGAAAGTGACCGTGGGCGGGCCGCCGGACAGCCGGGAGCTGCCCGGCCTGACCGTGACCAAGCTCGCCGTCGGGCCGATGGACAACAACACCTACCTGCTGCGCTCGCGGACCGGCGAGGCGCTGCTCATCGACGCGGCCAACGAGGCGGACCGGCTGCTCGAGATGATCGGCGACACCTCGGTGACCCGGATCGTGACCACGCACCGGCACGCCGACCACTGGCAGGCGCTCGCCGAGGTCGCGGCCGCGACCGGCGCCATCGTCGTGGCGCACCCCGAGGACGCGGACGAGATCCCGGTCACGATCGCGGAGCGGGTCGGCCACGGTGACATCGTGCGGGTCGGCGACGCGGAGTTCGCGGTCATCCACCTGCGCGGCCACACCCCGGGCAGCATCGCGCTGCGTTACGACGCCGGCGGGCAGCTGGCGGGCGGGCCGCACCTGTTCACCGGCGACTCGCTGTTCCCCGGCGGCCCGGGCCGGACGACGAGCCCGGCGGATTTCGCCTCGCTGATGGACGACCTCGAGGAGCGTGTCTTCGCGCCGCTGCCGGACCCCACCTGGGTCTACCCGGGCCACGGCAACGACACCACGCTCGGCGCCGAGCGGCCGCAGATCCCGGAGTGGCGCGCCCGGGGCTGGTGACCCGGTACCGGCCACCAGCCGGGCCTCGGCGGCGCTGCCTGACCAGAAGATGACGCAGCGCGACGCGACCTTTAAGGTACGTACCAAAAGGAAACGTTTTCCACGGTACACTGTTGTTAACATGTCCCCGTGTTATTAACGAGCATTGCGCTGCAGGTCAGAGCGCAAGCGAGGGGTACGCGTTGACCGTAACCATTCGCGAGGTCGCCGACGCCGCCGGCGTGTCGACGGCTACCGTCTCGCGCGCGCTGTCCGGCGTGCAGACCGTGGATCCCGAGCTGGTAGAGCGGGTCCGGCGCTCGGCCGAGAGCCTCGGCTACCGGGCGAACCGCGTGGCGCGGGCGCTGCGCCGCCAGTCCACCCAGACCATCGGGGTGATCGTCCCCGACATCACCAACCCGTTCTTCCCCACGGTGGTCCAAGCGGTCGAGCGGGAGCTGCGCCAAGGCGGGCTCAGCCTGCTGCTGTGCGACGCGGGCAACGACGTGGTCATCGAGGCCGAACTGGTCCGGAACATGTTCGACCATCAGGTCGACGGGCTGCTGATCAGCGCCTGCGACCGGACGGCCAGCCAGCCCGCGCTCGAGCAGGCGGCCGGCCGGATGCCGCTGCTCCAGGTCGGCAGGCAGATCGTCGCCGACCTTCCGTACGTGGGCGTGGACCACACAGACACGATGAGCCAGGTCGTCGAGCACCTGACCGGCGCGGGCTGCCGCAGCTTCGGCTACGTCGGCCTGGACTCGGGCGCCACGCTCGCCGGCGAGCGGCTTGAGGCGTTCCTCGCCCTGGTCCGGCCGCTCGATCCGGCGGCCCCCGACCGGACGTACCTGGGCGGCCACTCGATCGCCTGGGGCCGCGAGGCGGCGGAGCGGATGCTGGCCAGCGGGCCGCTGCCGGACGCGATCGTCTGCGCCAGCGACGACGCCGCGGCCGGCGCGCTGCAGGTGCTGCGCGAGCGGGGCGTCCGGGTGCCGGATGACGTCGTGCTGACCGGCTTCGGCGACACCGTGGTCGCCGAGGCCAGCGAGCCGCAGCTGACCTCGGTCCGGCAGCCGCTGGAAGAGGTGGGAGTCCAGGCGGTGGCCGCGCTGCGCGCCGCCATCAGCACCGGGCAGCCGCCGCGCTCGGCCGTGCTGAAGGCCACGCTCGTGGCCAGGGACTCGACCAAGAGGCCAGCCGCCTAGCATTAGCGTTGTGACGGTTCAGGAACAGCGCGCGGAGCTGACGCAGCACACGCTGGGCAACGGTCTGCGGGTCGTCGTGGCGAGCGATCACAGCGCCCCCGCGGTCGCGGTCAACATCTGGTACAACGTCGGCTCGCGGCACGAGGAACCCGGCCGGACCGGGTTGGCGCACCTGTTCGAGCACCTGATGTTCCAGGGCTCGGAGCACGTGGCGTCCGGCGAGCACTTCCGGCTGCTGCAGGCCAGCGGCGCCAGCCTGAACGCGACCACGAGCTTCGAGCGCACCAACTACTTCGAGACGATCCCGGCCGGCGCGCTCGAGCTCAGCCTGTGGCTCGAGGCAGACCGGATGGCCGGCCTGCTGGCCGCGCTGGACCAGGCCAACCTGGACAACCAGCGCGACGTCGTGAAGAACGAGCGCCGGCAGCGCTACGACAACCAGCCCTACGGCACCGCCTGGGAGCATCTCTACGCGCTCACCTTCCCCGACGGCCACCCCTACCACCACATGCCCATCGGCTCGATGGCGGACCTGGACGCGGCCACGCTGGACGACGCGGCCGCGTTCTTCCGCCGCCACTACATGCCCGCCAACGCGGTGCTGTCCATCGTCGGCGACATCGCGGCCGACCAGGCGGTGCGGCTCGCGGAGCGGTACTTCGCCCGGGTGCCAGCCGCCACGGCTCCCGCGCAGCCGGCTGCCGTGCCGCTCGGCCCGCTGGCCGCGCCCGCCCGGCTGGTGCTGGCCGAGCAGGTGCCCTCCCCCGCGCTGTACGGGATATGGCGCACCCCCCCAGACGGGACGCCGGCCGCCGACGCGGCCGACGTCGCGACGCAGATCCTGGGCGGCGGCAGCGGGAGCAGGCTCGCCAGCAGGCTGATCCGCCGCGACGAGCTCGCCCGGGGCGCGTACGCCGGGCTGTCGCGGTTCGTCCGGGGCGACTCGACGGCCATGGTCGTCGTGCGGGCCCGGGCCGGCGCCGACATCGGCGCGGTGCAGGCCGCCCTGGACGAGGAGCTCGCCCGGCTCGCCGACGGCGGCCCGACCGACGAGGAGATGCAGCGGGCGATCGCCATGAAGGAGCGCGAGTGGCTCGATGAGACGGCCGACTTCGGCGGGCAGGCCGACCAGCTGTCCCACTTCGCGTCGCTGTTCGGCGACCCGGGCCTGGCCGCGACCGTGACGGCCCGGCTGCGCGAGGTCACGCCGGACCAGGTCCGGGAGGCCGCCGGGCTGCTGCGGCCGGAGCACGCCGCGCTGGTCGTGTACCCGGGCCAGGACGGTGAGGCGGCGTGAGCGGCGAGAGCGTCACGGCGCGCCCGGCGGTCGCCCCGCCCGCCCCCTGGTCGTTTCCTGCCGCCCGCCGGTGGCAACTCGACAACGGGCTGTCGGTCCTGGTGTACGACCTGCCCGGCCGGCCGCTCGCGGTGGTGCGGCTCGTGGTCGACTCCCCGCTGCAGGACGAGCCGCGGGACGGCACGGCCGCCCTGACCACGTCGCTGTGGTCCGAGGGCACGCTCGAGGACGACGCCGAGTCCTTCGCGCGCGAGCTGGACCGCATCGGCGCGTCGTACGGCGCGTGGGCGAACCAGGGCGCGCTGGTCGCCGGGCTCACCGCGCCGGCCACCGAGCTGGCGCGCGGCCTGGACCTGGCCGCCGCCAGCGTGATCTCGCCCGCCTTCGCCGAACGGGAGGTCGCCCGCCTCGCCGGCGAGCAGATCGATGCGATTACCGAACGGCGCTCCCGCGCGGAGCCGCGGGCCGCGCTCGAGCTGTACTCCCTGGCCTTCACCCCCGACAGCAGGCTCAGCCGGCCGGTCGAGGGCACCGCCGACGACGTGGCGGCCCTGGACCCGGCGAGCCTGCGCGCGTTCCACGCCGGGCACGTCGTGCCCGGCCGGTCGACGCTGATCCTGGCCGGCGACTTCACCGGCGTGGACGCCGACGCCGCGGTCGTGAGCGCGTTCGGCGGCTGGAGCGGCGGCGAGAACAGCGCGCCGGACCAGCCGCCGCGGGCCGCCGCGCCGAGCGCGCTGATCGTGGACAGGCCCGACGCCGTGCAGAGCGTGCTGCGCCTCGGCACGCCGTTCGCGGGCCGGCACAGCCCAGACTGGGCGCCGCTGCGCATCGCCGCGTACGCGCTCGGCGGCGGCATCAACTCACGGCTGTCCGCGCTGCTGCGCGAGGAGAAGGGCTACACCTACGGCATCCGGGCCACGCTGGAGCCGCAGCACCTCGGCGGGCTGTTCACCGTGGGCTGCTCGGTGGCGACCGACGTCAGCGGCGCGGCGCTGGCGGACATCGCGCGCGTGATCAGCTCGATGCTCGAGTCCGGCCTCACCGAGCAGGAGCGGGACGAGGCCGCCGACTACTTCCTGCGCGTCGGCCCGGTCGGGTTCCAGACCAGCGCGGCCGTCGCCGACCAGGCCGCCGCCGTGGTCGCCGATCACCTGCCCGACGACTTCGTCAACCAGCACTACGCCGCCCTGCGCGCCGTCACCGCCGCGGAGGCGTCGCAGGCGCTGTCGCGCAACCTGCCGTTCGATCGGCTGTCGCTGGTCGTCGTCGGCGACGCCTCGGCCGTGGAGGCTGACGTCCGCGCCGCCTGGCCGGGCGACCTGCAAGTCACGCCCGCGTGAGGCGCGCTGGCGGGCGCCGCGGCCCGCGCGGCCAGGCCGCCCGCCCGCCGTCCGGCGCGGACACCCACGGCGGGCCGCCCCGTCCATTAGCATGGGTCGGCCGCCCCGGTCAGCCGCGGGGAAGCCCCGCTCAGGAAGGACAGCGGAATGCCCCCTCGCCTCACCGTGCTCGGCGCCGGGTATCTCGGCGCCACGCACGCCGGGTGCATGGCCGAGCTCGGCTTTGACGTGCTCGCCCTTGACGCCGACGCGAGCCACGTCGCCGACCTGTCGGCGGGCCGGCTGCCGCTGTACGAATCCGGCCTGGAGGAGGTGGTCAACCGCGGCCTGCGGTCCGGGCGGCTGCGCTTCACCACGTCCTACGCCGAGGCCGCCGAGTTCGGCGACGTGCACTTCATCTGCGTGGGCACGCCGCAGCTGAAGGGTTCGCCGGGGGCTGACCTGTCGCAGGTGTTCGGGTGCGCGGACTCGCTCGCTCCGCTGCTGACGCGGCCCTGCCTGATCGTCGGCAAGTCCACCACGCCCGCGGGCACCGCCGCGGTGCTCGCCGAACGGATCGCGCGGCTCGCGCCCGTCGGCGCCGCCGCGGAGCTGGCGTGGAACCCCGAGTTCCTGCGGGAGGGGTTCGCGGTCGCCGACACGCTGCGGCCGGAACGGATCGTGGCCGGGGTGCGTTCGGCGGCCGCGGAGTCGATCCTGCGCGAGGTCTACGCGGAGCCGCTCGGCGCGGGCGTCCCGTTCATCGTCACCGACTTCGCCACGGCTGAGCTGATCAAGGTCGCGGCGAACTCGTTCCTGGCCACCAAGATCTCGTTCATCAACGCGATGGCCGAGGTCTGCGAGGCGGCCGAGGCGGACGTGACCAAGCTGGCCGAGGCGCTCGGCTACGACCACCGGATCGGCAGCGGCAGCCTGCGGCCCGGCCTCGGCTTCGGCGGCGGCTGCCTGCCCAAGGACCTGCGCGCGTTCGTGACCCGCGCCAAGGAACTCGGCGCCGGCCCGGCGGTCTCCTTCCTGCGCGAGGTGGACGCGATCAACACCCGGCGCCGTGAGCGCATGGTCGGGCTCGCGCGCGAGCTGGCGGGGGGGACGCTCGCGGGCAAGAACGTGGGCGTGCTCGGCCTGGCGTTCAAGCCCGACTCCGACGACATCAGGGACTCGCCCGCGCTCGACGTGGCGGCCACGATTGGCCGGCTCGGCGCCCGCGTCACCGGCTACGACCCAGCGGCCATGGACCGGGCGCAGAAGGCGCACCCGGAACTGGAGTACGCGGGCTCGGTGATCGACGCGGCCACCGGCGCCGACGTGCTGCTGCTGCTGACCGAGTGGCCCGAGTTCCGCGAGGCGGACCCGGAGGTCGTCGGGAAGGCCGTCGCGCGGCGGTGCATCGCCGACGGACGCAACACGCTCGACCCCGTGCAGTGGCGCGCCGCCGGCTGGACTTACCGCGCCCTCGGCCGCCCCTGACGACTGCCGCCGCGATCCGGGCCGTCCCTGGCGAGCGTCGCCGCGACCCGCTACCCAGGCTTCACGTTGCGGGAGAGGCCGCCCGCCGCGACGCGGGGGCCGCGGCGGCGGGCGGGCCTCGCGGCGGCGGGCGGGCCTCGCGGCGGCGGGCGGGCGCGGGTTACCCCCGGGCGGCGCGGCGGCGGGCGCGGCGCGCGCCGAGCCGGATCCGGGCCAGGATCCAGACCGCGTCCACGCCGTCCCGCCAGGTGATCTTCTTGCCCGCCTCGCGGGTGCGCGCCCGGTAGGTGATCGGCACCTCGAACGGGCGGATCCCACGGGCCAGCAGCTTGCCCGTGATCTCTGCCTCCATCCCGAAGCCGTCGGAGCGGATGTCCAGGCTGCGGTAGAGGTCGAGGGGCATGAGCTTGTAGCAGGTCTCCAGGTCGGCGATGTAGGCGTTGAACATGATGTTCGCCGCGGTCGTGACGCCCTTGTTGCCCATGACGTACCAGAACGAGTACGCCGAGTGGCTGCCGAACCCCCGGTTGCCGTACACCACGTCGGACTCGCCGCGCAGCACCGGCGTGAGCAGGCTGGCGATCTCCTCCGGCTGGTACTCCAGGTCGGCGTCGAAGGGGACCATGTAGTCGCCGGTCGCCGCCGCGGCGGCGGTGCGGATGGCGGCGCCCTTGCCCTGGTTCTGCGGGTGCCTGAGCATGAGCATCCGCTCGTCGTGCAGGCTGTCGATGATCTCAGACGTCCCGTCCGTGCTCGAGTCGTCGACCACGACGAGCTCTACCGGGCAGGGGAAGCTCACGTCGAGCACGCGCTTGATCGCCTGCTGAACGGTCGCGGCCTCGTTGTAGACGGGCATCAGGATAGAGAGCTTCGTCACACGTGTCATCCTGTCCTCGTTCCCCTCGTTCGCTCTCAGCCGGTCACTTCCGGGTGCCCGCGGAACCAGTCGATGGTACGCGTGAGGCCCTCGTCGAGGCCGACCTCGGGCTTCCACCCGAGCAGCTCGCCGGCCAGGTCGATCCTGGGCCGCCGCTGCAAGGGATCGTCCTTCGGCAGGGCCACGTGCGTGATCTCGGACGGGGACCCGGTCATCCGCTTGATCGTCTCGGCGAGCTCGAGCACCGTCAGCTCGGTCGGGTTGCCCAGGTTGACTGGGCCGGCGTGCGGCGACCACAGCATCCGGACGATGCCCTCGATCAGGTCGTCCACGTAGCACACCGACCGGGTCTGGCTGCCGTCGCCGAAGACCGTGATCGGCTCGCCGCGCAGCGCCTGGCGGGCGAACGTCGGGATCGCGCGGCCGTCGTTCGGGCGCATCCGCGGCCCGTAGGTGTTGAAGATCCGCACGATCTTCGCGTCCACGCCGTGCTTGGTGCGGTACGCGACGGTCAGCGCCTCGGAAAAGCGCTTCGCCTCGTCGTAGACGCTGCGCGGCCCGACGGGGTTGACGTTGCCCCAGTAGTCCTCGCCCTGCGGATGGACCAGCGGGTCGCCGTACACCTCCGAGGTGGACGCCAGCAGGAAGCGGGCGCCCTTCGCCCGGGCCAGGCCCAGGGCGTGCATGGTCCCGATCGACCCGACCTTGAGCGTCTCCACCGGCAGCTCGAGGTAGTCGGGCGGGCTGGCGGGCGAGGCGAAGTGCAGGACGGCGTCCACCGGCTCGCCCACGTGCAGGTAGCCGCTGACGTCGTAGCGGATCAGCCGGAACGCCGGGTTCGCGGTCAGGTGCGCGACGTTGTCAGGGGTACCGGTGCAGAAGTTGTCCAGGCAGATCACCCTGCACCCGTCGGCGAGTAGCCGCTGCGACAGGTGCGAGCCGAGGAACCCGGCACCCCCGGTGATGACGACCGTTTCAGACATCATGTCCTTTCTTCGCGAACGCCGCCGCGACGAGAACCGGTGTGAGTTCGCCACGCCAGCCAGCCGGGCTGCATCACCCGCGCGAGGCGCGCCTGCCCGCCGGCCCATGGCCAGACGTCATGATCAGACGGCTGAAATATACCGTGAATGACGGCACTCCCGCGGCCTACCGGCGCCAGCCGTGGACGCTGCCGACCTGCGCGGTGGGCGGACCGAACAGCCGCAGCGCGGCGCGCTCCAGCCGCGAGCCGCTGTGCGCGACGATCAGGATCGCGGCGGGCCGCATCTTGGCGAGGCTGGCGCTGACCTGCTCGCTGGTCGGCCATGGCAGGCCTTTGCGGCTGCCCCAGAGGTGGTTCAGGTACTCGCTCAGCACGCTCTTCCCGGCGCGGCAGGACTTGGCCTTGCCGGCTGGGTTCGGCGCGATGCAGTAGCCGCCGACCAGCGAGCCCGGCTGGCCGGTGTCGGCCTGCCACCGCATCATCTCCGGGGGGCTCTCGGGAACCACGAGCACGGGGGCGTTAGGCGCGAGATGCAGCCGGGAGATGACCGTGGTCCAGCCGACCGGCACAGGGTTGATCCGGCCCGCCTGGAACGGCAGCGGGATGAGCGGCACCACCGCGAGCACGGCCACCGCGGCGACCGCCCAGCGCCGCCAGTCGTAGTGCACGGCGGCGCGCGCCCGGTCCAGCGAGAACGCGAGCACGGCGGCGGCCGCCCCGTCGCCGATGAGGGGGAAGCGGTTCGCCAGCAGCTGGTTCAGCACCGGCAGGTTCATCAGGTAGTGCCACGGCAGCAGCGCCGCGGGGACGTGGCCGCCGCCGCCGACGGCGATGGCCTGCCCGCCCAGGCTGAAGGCCTCGAGCAGCAGGCACGTCACCGCGGCGATACGGACCCGGAGGTCCCGCCAGAAGATGACCGCGGCGATCACCAGCACGACCAGCAGCGGCCAGCCCAGGTAGGCGGTGTACTCCACCACTGTGGCGTGGCTGGCCAGCACGTTCCCGAAGTGGCGGTTGTGGAACAACAGACCGCCGGGCGGGGTGACGAATTCCGCGGGATGGTTCTTGAAGTGGATGACCTTCCACGGGCTGCCCTTCTCGGCGAGCGGTCCGTGGAACTGCACCCGCAGCGGGTACCCGCACGCCGCCAGCACGACGAGGACGGCGCACCCCAGGCCGACGGCGGCGCCCTTCAGGTGCTCCGGGATCTTCGTCGGCCGGCTGGCCGCCAGCACCAGCACGACGATCACGGCCGCCACGGCCGTCTGGGCCAGCATCTCCTCCGAGATGTACACCTGCGCGGCCACGAGCAGGCCGAGCCAGATGCCGCCCAGCCAGGCCCGGCCCCGCCCGGTGAGGACGCCCAGCAGCGCGTCGATGATCAGCGGCGGCAGGATGAGCAGGACGAGGTGATAGTGGCCGCCGGCCTCCATCCGCAGTGCCGGCGAGAAGCCGTACACCGCGCCGCCCAGCGCCGCCGCCGAGACGCTGGCTCCCCAGCGCCGCAGCACCAGGTACATGGCGGCCGCCGAGCCCGCGAAGGCGAGCGTCAGCAGGATCGTGAGGCTGACCTGCGGGCCGGCCAGCAGCGTCACCGGGGTCAGCAGCACCGCAGGCAGAATCAGCGAGGTGTTCCACATCAGGTTGATGCCGCGCGGCGCGTTGAGCGCGGTCGTGACCAGCGCCGGGAGATGACCGTGCGAGACCGCGTCCGCGGTGTGCCGCATGAACCACGCGAACAGGTCGATGTCGTGCATGATGCCGCCGCTGGTGATGATCTGCGCCCGGCCCGCCGGGTCCGCCCACAGCCGCCAGGTCAGGGCCACCGCGCCTACCAGGTACCCGAGGCCGACCGCCCCCGGCGCCAGGGCAGCGGCGAGCGCGCGCCGGCCCTCCCCGGCGGGAGTGCCGCCGGCGTCGGGTCCGGTTATCGCCTCGTCGGCGCGGGTGGCTTCCGCGCCGAGGCCGTGCGTGGCGCCGTCGGCAGCGGGCACGGCCGTGGGCTCGTCGGCACCGGGGACGGCCGTGGCCCCGTCGGCAGCAGAGACGGCCGTGGGCTCATCGGCAGCAGGAACGGGCGTGGCCCCGTCAGCACCAGGCACGGCCGTGGGTTCGTCGGCAGAGGGGATTGCCATGGCCTCGTCGGCGCTGGTGCGGTCGGCACCGGGCCCGGCCGCGGCCGCCTCGGCGTGGCTGCGCCGGCGCCCGGCAGCCCACGGCGGGCGGATCGCCGACCAGACGAAACTCACCGCCACCTCCGCTCACAGGGGACAACCGGCGGGAACGGCCGCGCGCGGACGTCCCGTCCGGCGGCCGGGTCAGGTCGCGGGTAAGGATAGCTCACGGCGGGCACCGGCCGAGCGCCGGCGCGGCCGGGCGCGGCAGCCTTTGCCGCCGGTGGTGAGAGCCTTCCAGGTCGGCGCCGGACATTCAGGATGCCCTGAAGCCGGCGGGCGGCCGCGCGCCGTGCCGGTGAGCCGGCACCACCTGACGTTCATTCCCGGTCGGACGCGCCCCCGGCCCCGCGGCTACGTCACCGGGCGGCTACGTCACCGGGCGGGGTTCCTCGCTGGCAGCAGGCACCGGACCCGGCGTAAGCGCTGGCCCGGCCGGCCGGGCCAGCACCGGCCGGGCAGCGCCGGGTGTGCTCCTCTGTTCCTTACGCGGGCCCGTGCCACTGGTGCTGGCGCCA
>Ga0070706_100005042_pt1 | contig 12622 bp, 7 predicted proteins | sample KBSK5501metaG_FD_65476 | JGI IMG/M metagenome (GOLD analysis project Ga0070706, IMG submission 65476) | Corn, switchgrass and miscanthus rhizosphere microbial communities from Kellogg Biological Station, Michigan, USA - KBS K5-50-1 metaG | ecosystem: Host-associated > Plants > Roots >...
CCGCGACGCTGGTCCACGACGACATCATCGACGAAGCCCAGACGCGGCGTGGCCGGCCCGCGGCCAACACGCAGTGGGGCAACTCCAAATGTGTGTTGGCGGGCGACTGGCTTTACATGCAAGCATTCAAGATCGCGGTGCAGGAGCGAAATCTCCGCATTCTTGACGTGCTGATTGAGTTGACGCAGCAGATGGTCGAGGGTGAACTGCTGCAAATGGAAAAGCTCGGAAAGCTGATTACGCTGGACGAGCATTTCGATCTCATCTATCGCAAGACGGCCTGCCTATTTTCAGTCTGCATGCGAATGGGCGGCATTCTTGGTGGTTCGAGTGCCGAGCAGGAGCAGAGCCTGGCTCAGTACGGCCGCGATTTGGGGATGGCATTCCAGATCGTGGATGATGCGCTCGACCTCACTGCTTCCGAAAGCGTGCTGGGCAAGCCGGTGGCCAGCGACCTGCGCGAAGGCAAAGTCACCATGGCGGTGATCCACGCGCTCAAGCACTGTACGCCAGAGGAGAAGCGCGCGATCGAGACAGTACTCCGGGACCGCGCCTTTAATGGCGTACGCCATGCGGAAATTCTGGAGATCTTGACGCGCTACAGCTCATTGGAATTTGCTTCGGAGCATGCGGCCAGGTACGCCGAATCCGCCCGGAAAGCGATCTGTACTTTCCCCGACTCCGAATTCAAGAGGGCCCTGCTGTGGGCTCCAGAGTTCGTAGTTGCACGCGAGAAATAATTCAAGCCGTAACCGCTGAGCGCGCAGAGAACTGCCGCAGAGCACACGGAGAAATTCTCTTCTTTGTTTCTTCGACCGATTTGGTTTAGGAACGATTACCGAGAAGATGATGAACCAGTACCCTGAATCAGCGCGAGATTCCAGAGCCCGAGGGCGTCCCGTTGACCCGAATTTCTCGGCGCTGCGAAAAGCTCAGCGAACTCTGCGGTCCAAGATTTTTCCGAATTGGGGCCTAAATGGATAATCTGCTCGCACTGATTGCGCGCCACGGATATAGCCTGCTAGCGCTCGTTGTGTTCCTAGAGGCGGTCGGCCTACCCATGCCGGCAGCCCTAGCGCTGCTGACCGCAGGAGCTGCCAGCGCATATGGCAAGCTGAATCCGCTGATCGTGCTGGGAATTTCGGTGCTCTCCATCGTGTTGGGCGATTCTGTTCTGTTTGTCGTCGGCAGATACACCGGATGGAGCCTGCTCGGGCTTCTCTGCCGGCTATCGGCCAACCCCGAGAGTTGCATTCTGCGTTCCGCGGAATCCTTTTACCGCCGCGGCAGAGTCACTCTGGTTATCGCCAAATTTATCCCTGGCATTAACACCATGGCTCCGCCTCTGGCCGGCAGCATGAAAATGCGACCGCAACAGTTCCTGCAGCTGGATCTCGCAGGAGCCTGCCTTTACGTACTGGCGTATGGTGGGTTGGGATTTGTGTTCAGCGATTTGATGCGGAGCATCACACATAGCTTGCAGTCTGCCGGACATGCGATGGAAATCGTACTCGCACTCGGTATAGCAGGCTATGTTGGATACCGAATATGGCTCTACCGGAAATACCGCCTCGACATGGTCGTCCCCCGAATACCGGTCGAGGAGGCGGCGCGCCGGCTCACATCGAATAATGGCATCTTGCTGGTTGACGTGCGTAGTCATGGCTACTATGACGAGGCCGCATCGCGCATCAAAGGCTCCATTCGAATTGAACCTAACAATCTGGCAGAAGAAATCAAGAATCTCCCAAAGGACAGGGAGATCTACCTGTACTGTACTTGAGTACGCGAAGCCACGAGCGCCCGGGTGGCGCACCTACTCCGAGAACAAGGATTCAATGCATTTGTGATCACCGGCGGACTGCGGGCCTGGCGCGACGCCGGCCACCCACTCGAGTTGGTGCCGCGCGAGGATTTGGTGAAGCTGCCAACGTTTAGCTAAAGCGGTGAGGTAGTCAGTCATCGGTCGCTGGTCAATCGCCGGATCTTTGGGTTCTGCGAGTACTCCGACGAAAAACCAACGACTGCCGACGAGCGATCTTTAGACGTCTCATAGTGCTTTCCCGATGGCTTCCAACAAAGAAGTCGAGATCAAGTTCCCCATAGACGATATGCGGGGGCTCACGCGCAGATTGCGCGAATCAAAATTCCGCCTGGTTACGCGGCGCACACACGAGTTGAACACGATCTACGATCTTCCAGGTGAACCGCTGCGAGCACGTGGCGAACTCCTGCGGCTGCGCAAATACGGGGTTGAGTGGGTCCTGACGCACAAAGCCAAGGGCTCAGCCGGCCACCATAAAACGCGTGTTGAAACGGAAACTAAAGTTGCTGATGGCCGAAAGATGGAAGCCATACTCGGAGCTTTGGGATTCACACCCAGATTCCGCTACGAGAAGTTTCGGGCGGAGTGGAGCAACGGAAAGGGACACATAGATGTGGACGAAACACCCATCGGAAACTTTGGTGAGATCGAAGGTCCGCCGCAGTGGATCGACCGCACAGCCAAACAACTCGGTATCGAACGGCAGCTTTACATCACCCAAACCTACGCCGAATTATTTTTCGAATGGCAACGCAACGCCCGCAGTAACGCGAAGGAGATGACGTTCAAGGCCGTTGGAGGATCTTTCCGCAAAGGTGAGAACTAAGGCCGATGAAGACGGTTCTGTAACCGAAGCTCTGTTCGATCCTAATAAACCCTCTCCGCAAGGAGGATGCAGAGATGAAAGTTCTAGTACTACGCGTTCGCGCCGCAGCATTTCTTGTACTTTTTTCCGGAGCCGCACGGGCAAGGATCGTTACGCCCGATCTTGGCGCTGCCGCGCACAACCTGCTGAACCGACTGTCGATCGCCAGCGCCTGCCATGCGCGCCTCTTCCAGCTCACGGCGCTTCCTGCGTTGGAACGCCTCTTCGAGTTCGTCAACCGAGGTGGCAACCGGACGTGGACGCCGGCCGTCGCCACCTGAGCCTGAACGCTGAACGGGAACCCCGGCTTCCGGACCTCCTCCGCCTGGGCCAGCGCCTTCGGGTCCGGCAGTCGTTGCGAAAGCCCCACTCGGCCGCTCCAGAACCTGCATCAGGTACAGGTAGCGGACCGTCTCCTCCTGGAAGCGGCGCATCATGTCCTCGAACATCTCGAAGGACTCACGCTTGTACTCGACCAGCGGATCGTGCTGCCCGTAGCCGCGCAGCCCGATGCCTTCCTTCAAATGATCCATGCCCAGCAGGTGGTCTTTCCACTGCGAATCGAGCACGCTCAGCATGATCATGCGCTCGTGGTAGCGCATGGCATCGGGGCCAATCAGCTTCTCTTTCGCGTCGTAGCGTTCTTTCAGCTTGTCAAAAATCGCGTCGCCGAGTTCCTGGCGATTGAGTGTCTCAGGCTTGACGCCCTCTGCCAGAATGTCCACACCGAAGCGCGTGAAAATGGCGTCCTTCAGGCCCTTGATGTCCCAATCGTCGATGTGAGCTTTAGGCGGGCAATACTGCTCCATCAAATCGCTGAGGATTCCGGAAACATAGTCTTCAAGGATCAGTTCCTTCTGGTCCACCCCTTCGAGCAACTGATGACGTAACCCGTAAACGGCCTCGCGCTGCTTGTTCATTACGTCGTCGTATTCGAGAAGGTGTTTGCGGGCCTCGAAGTTCTGCGCTTCTACTGCTTTCTGGGCGGCTTCAATGCGCTTGGTGATGAGCCGCGACTCGATGGGAATGCCTTCTTCCATGCCCAGCCGCTGAAGCAGGTTCGAAACCCACTCCTTGGCGAAGATGCGCATCAGGTCGTCTTCGAGCGAAAGATGGAAACGCGATGATCCCGGATCACCCTGGCGACCGGCGCGTCCTCGGAGCTGGTTATCGATGCGCCGAGCCTCGTGGCGCTCGGTGCCTAGAATGTGCAGGCCGCCAACCGAAACTACGTCGTCGTGTTCAGCATCGATCTCTTTTTTGTAGCGCTCGAAAATCTCGTTCCACTGATCCGTCGGCACGACGTATTCGTTTCCGGAGTAGTAGAAGACTGTGCTCTTGCCGTCTTCAACATTGCCTTCAATCTTGCCTTGTGCAACACGAAGCGGATGTGCGATTCCCTTCTTCACACATTCCTGCTTTGCCATGAATTCAGCATTGCCGCCGAGCAGAATGTCGGTACCCCGCCCGGCCATGTTGGTGGCAATCGTCACCGCCTTCTTGCGGCCCGCTTGAGCCACGATTTCGGCTTCGCGCTCGTGGTACTTGGCATTCAGCACGACGTGCTTGACACCCTTCTTCTTGAGCAACTCGGAGAGGCGTTCCGACTTTTCGATGGACGTGGTGCCCACGAGCACAGGTTGGCCGGTTTGGTTCAGCCGCTGAATTTCATCGGCGACCGCAAAGTATTTTTCTTTCTCAGTACGGAAGACGATATCTGGGTTCTCGAGCCGCCGCAGCGGCTGATTTGTAGGGATGACTACCACTTCCAATCTGTAGATCTTCTCGAACTCGGGCGCTTCCGTTTCGGCGGTACCAGTCATGCCGGCCAGCTTCTTGTACATGCGAAAGTAGTTCTGGAAAGTAATGGTGGCTAGCGTCTGGTTCTCGCGCTCGATCTTGACGTTTTCCTTGGCCTCGATCGCCTGGTGCAGTCCATCGGACCAGCGGCGGCCCGGCATCAAACGTCCAGTGAACTCGTCGACGATGATCACTTCACCATCTTTCACGACGTACTCGACATCGCGCCGGTAAAGGGCGTGCGCCTTGATCGCGGTCTCCACGTGGTGCTTGAGATCCCAGTTCTCGGGATCCGCAATATTGCCAATGCCGAGCAGTTGCTCAACTTTTTCCCAGCCTTCATCGCTAACAGTGATCGTCTTATGTTTTTCATCCAACACGTAGTCGCCGGTAAGCTTCTTGGGCTCGCCAGGCGCCACATCAATTTCCTCACCCTTCTCCAGCTTGGGGATGATGCGATTCACGCGGTAATACTTGTCGGTGGATTCCTCGCTCGCGCCCGAGATGATCAGCGGGGTGCGGGCTTCATCGATCAGGATGGAGTCGACTTCGTCAACGATGGCGTAGTTGTGACCATGCTGGACGCAGTCCTTGAGGTCGAATTTCATGTTGTCACGCAGGTAATCGAAACCGAACTCGTTGTTCGTGCCGTAGGTCACATCTGCAGCGTAAGCTTCTTTGCGCTCTTCATCGTCGAGTTCGTGCACGATGACACCTACACTGAGGCCAAGAAAGCGGTACAGCTTGCCCATCCATTCCGAGTCGCGCTTGGCCAGGTAGTCATTGACGGTGACAACGTGCACGCCGCGTCCGCTGAGGGCGTTAAGGTAGACGGGGAGGGTGGCAACCAGCGTTTTTCCTTCACCAGTCTTCATTTCGGAAATCTTGCCCTGGTGGAGGACCATGCCGCCGATAAGCTGCACATCGAAGTGCCGCATATTGAGCACGCGCCGGCCGGCTTCGCGAACGACGGCGAAAGCTTCGACCAGCAACTCATCAAGAGCTTCCTTCAGTACCTGGTCACGCTCGGTTTCGATCTGTTTGGCTCGGTCGGGATCGGCCTCGGGCTCGTCCTGGACGCGGCTCAGCCGGTCCTGAATGCGGCTGCGAAACTCGTCGGTTTTGGCGCGCAGCTCGGCATCAGTGAGCTTTTGTGTCTGCGGCTCAAGCGCATTGATGGCTTCCACTTGCGGCATCAAGTGCTTGATTTCGCGCTCGTTCTTGGTCCCGAAGACCTTGGCTATTACAGTGTTAATCAATTAACGTTCCTTCAAGGATACTTACCCACGTTATGAGAACTGTCTTTAGAAGCCTAGCATATTAGATGCGGCCGGAGGTGGTAAGTAACGGTTGGGGCATGCGCCAGAGTTAACCGCAGAGGACGGTAGGCTTTCGCAGAGCACGCAGAGAAAATCGCAAATTGCTGCCTCGGGAAGAAACCTGGACTGTAAGTAAGGCCTGCCGCCCTTTCTCCGCGATCTCCGCTAGTCCTCTGCAATTTTTGCAGTTTAAGGTCTTCTTTTATCCTGCCCAATATTGAGGTTGAGCAGGTACATTTCAGGTATATTTCCGCCGACCATATGCCGACTTTCTACAACAGTTTTCTGGAGTGCGTTGAGCGTTGGCCGCAGAATGTCGCACTGGAGATCCAGCGAGGCGACGCAGTTGAGAGGTATACGTATGCCGAACTGCGGCAGATGTCGGAGTCCATTGCGCAATGGGTTACAGCAAACGGATTTGGCCCGGGGTCGCGACTAGCAATTCTGGCAGATAATCACCCGCGCTGGGTCGCGGCGTACCTCGGAGTCATTGCCGCCGGATGCACTGCGGTTCCTCTCGATACGGCGTTGCATGCCGACCAAGTAACCAAGCTGCTCAAGGATAGCGGCGCTTCCCTGCTATTTTGCGACATCAAACATCTGCCGCTTGCGCAACAGGCAGTCGCCGGTTTGCGCGTGGGATTAGTCCTGACGAACTCTTCGAGTCGCGACGGTGGTGCAACCGAGCTGCGCTCGTCACTGGCGGGCGTGGCATCCGTTTCCACAAGGCCCTCCGCCGACCTGGACGGTATTTTCGCTGCAGGGGCCGGCAACTTTACACCTGCAGCGTCTTCTTCCGACAGCATCGCAGCACTGCTCTACACCTCGGGCACGACCGCTGATCCGAAAGGCGTGATGCTTACCCACGCTAATCTGCTGGGCGAGGTTGAGGCGGTATTTGGCTGCGTACACCTCGGTCCCGACGACGCTGTCCTCGGCGTACTGCCACTCTTTCACGTGCTGTCGCAGATGGCCAACCTCCTGCTGCCATTGGTAAAGGGATCGCGCGTAGTGTATCTCGAAACCCTAAACACCACGGAGCTGCTTCGGGCCCTGCGCGAACGCCAGATCAGTGCATTTGCCGTAGTACCGCAGTTCTTTTATCTGATTCACGAACGCATCTTCAAAGAAGTGTCGCAGCGTGGGAAGCTGGCGCAGGTAGCACTTCGCGCGCTGATGGCGGTTACGCGCTTCTTCCGGAAATTCGGCTGGAACATAGGGAAGATTTTCTTTCGCCCGATCCACAAGACCTTCGGCGACAAGATGCGTTACCTGGTGACGGGCGGCTCGCGCTTTGATCCGCGGATCGCACGCGATTTTTATGCGCTCGGGATCGATATCCTGCAAGCTTACGGCCTGACGGAAACCACGGGCGGCGCATTCGTCACGCCGCCGAACGACAACGTGATCGGATCTGTGGGCAAGCCGCTGCCCAGCATAGAAGCGAAGATCGTGGACCCGCAACCACAAGAAGATGGCGCCTCAGTCGTCGGCGAGATCGCCATTCGGGGGCCCATTGTGATGAAAGGCTACTGGAACCGGCCGGATGCCACCGCGGCAGTGCTAAACGACGGATGGCTCTTGACTGGAGATCTCGGTTATTTCGATTCGCACGGCAACCTGTTTATCACTGGGCGCAAGAAAGAAGTTATTGTCCTCAGCAACGGGAAGAATATTTATCCCGAGGAGATTGAGGCACACTACTTGAAGTCACCCTACATCAAAGAACTTTGCGCAATGGGTCTGGAGGGCGGGCCAAACGACCCTACTTCGGAGCGGCTTCATGCCGTGATCGTGCCGAGCTTCGACACGCTGAAGCAGCGCAAGATCGCGAACGCTAAAGAGGTCATCCGCTTTGATATCGAAGGGCTGTCACAGCAGCTGCCTTCGACCAAGCGCATTGGCAGTTATGAAATTTGGCCGGAAAATCTGCCGCGCACCACCACGCGCAAGCTGAAACGATTCGAGATTGAAAAGCGTGTGCGCGCCACGCAGGGCGAAAAACCAGAAGATGGTTCGGAACTGGCCGCGGAAAGACCCCTGAATGCTGAAGACCAGGCTTGGCTGGAGCAATTAGATGTGCAGAGCGCTTTGAAGATCATTCGTGAGCGGGCAAGGAACTCCATAGAGAGGATTCGTCCCACAGACAATCTGGAACTCGATTTGGGTTTGGATTCGATGCAGCGGGTCGAGTTGCTGGCTGCCCTCGAAGAACAGCTCGGCGGCGACGTGGAGGAATCACGCCTAGCGCAAATGTATACGGTCCGCGAGCTGATAGATGCAGTGCGGGAAAGCGTTGGCAGCGGAAAAGCTGTCGCTGGTCCACGTCTCAAGGCTGCAGGCTGGAAAGCAATTTTGGCCGAGGAATCACACGATCCGGAAGTGTTGGCATTGAGCAAGTCTCGTCCAGTAAGTGAATCAACTTTGTACTTCTTATCACGGCTCTTGCAGGTGTTTGCCCTGGATCGTTTTGATCTGCACGTTAGCGGGCTGGAGAAGCTGCCGAAGACTGGGCCATACATCATCTCGTCCAATCACCAGAGCTTCATTGATCCGCTCATTCTTGCCAGCTTGCTGCCGTGGCCAGTCTTCCGCAACCTGTTCGCGGTGGGAACTAGCGATATTTTCGGCTTAGGTTTCATGCGACGATTGGCGCGGTGGATTCGCGTCGTAGTCGTCGACCCCGATGCCAACCTGATTCCCGCAATGCGTGCCGGAGCATTCGGGCTGCGGAATGGACGTATTCTCATTCTTTATCCTGAGGGCGAGCGCAGCATAGATGGCAAGCCCAGGGTTTTCAAGAAAGGCGCGGCGATTCTTTCCGTGCATTTGCAAGTGCCGATAGTGCCGGTTGGAATTGAGGGTTTCCAGGAAGCATGGCCGCGCGGAAAGAAGTTTCAAAAGTTTGCACCGTTAAGAATTAGGGTTGGAGATCCCATTTATCCGCCGCCGGAAGCGCAGGCGTCTGAAGCCGCTTACGAAGGAATCACCGCGGAGCTGAAGCAGCGTGTGGTCAGCATGTGGGAGGCATTGCACGGAGGTAAGCCAGGAAAAGTTCAGGCAGCCAAGGCGGCGGATTGAGGTTCACCAGAGTGGACTTAGACCCCCACTCCACGAGCGTGCTGCCCGAAGGCCTTGATAAATGCATCCACCACCATTGAGTCGTACTTCGTTTCCGAGGCTTCGATGATGGCTTCCTCAGCCTGCACCGGCGACATTTTCTTGCCGCTAGTTCCGCTGACCAAAGACTCGTAGTCGTCTGCCACGATCAAGACCTGCACCTCCATCGGCGCCTCCAGGGCGTTGCCGCCACCCTTCGTTACTTTCTGTTCGGCAACCAGGATGGGAATCACACGGCGGAGAGAACCACCCATCGCTTGGGCTTTCGTAGCCGCCTTCCCCCGCTTGCGCAGGCCACTCTCCAATTCCTCCTGGGAAAGATTGGCAGCTTTGTAAAGAATCTCGTTGCTGATGCCCAGTTCATTGAAGTTGCGCAACAGGGCTGCAGTGCGGACATCCTCGATGCTCTCCGAATCCAGGCGTAGCGCCTCGGCGATCTTGGTTGCGTACAGCGAGATGCGGTAGGAGTGGGTCTGGCTATGTTTTTCGTTGGTAAGGAAATGTTGCAGGATGACCAGCATCCCGTCGTAGCTGTCCTTCAGTTCGTTCAGGCTCTTTTGATTTCGCTCATTGAGCGTACCCATGGCGTAGCCAGCCACCACCAGGATGCCACCCCAGACGGTAAGGTCGAACCATGGGCTTTCTCCGGGCACAGCGATCCGGTGGCTGAACAGGATCGGATTCAGGTGTGTGAGCAACACCACCATGAAAATGCTGGCAACGGCGGTCAGGGTGGCATGGCGGCGCCCGAAGTGGTAAGCCGAGTACAGCGTGGGCAAGAAGAAGAAGCAGAGCACCACGCGCTGCGAGGAAACCAGGAAATTGAGAATGGCTGCAATCACGACCAGCGACAGCAGCAACAAGAGTTCTTTATTTACCTTGCCCATGGTTCAGGCTGTCCTTTCCGGCTTTGTCTTGCCTCCCGCTCTTGCCCGCGTCGGGCTGGGCGCGCGCTACATTGCAAAATGTCGCTACCATTGCAATTGCCAGCAGCGACTTCTACGCCCAGTGCCGCGGAGAGTCAGAAACTTCCCGGCTAATCAAATAGTTTGAACCCAAATTGAGCTATCTGAAATTACCAAGGTAATTAAGGGCACACGGACTAGTACATGGTCTTTCGGAGGTCGGCGAATAGCATCTTTGAGCTTTTTCTATTTCGCTCGCGGATGCGTCTGGTCATACACCTGCAGCACCTGCTTCATCGAAAGCTGGGTGTAGCGTTGCGTGGTGGAGAGCCGCTCGTGTCCGAGCATTTCCTGGATGGCGCGCAAGTCGGCGCCTTCCTCTAGCATGTGTGTACCGAAGGCGTGGCGCAGGGTGTGCGGGTGGACATCAGGTGAAAGTCCCTTCGCAACTGCGATGTTCTTCACGATTCGACCGATGCTGCGCGTCGTCAGTCGTCCCCCCCGCTGATTGATCAGCAAAGCAGGAGTGTTTCTCTTCAATTTTGCGAGTAACTGCTGCCGGAAAGGCAAGTACGCGGCCAGTGCCACCTTGGCGGAATCGCCGAATGGCACGTAGCGTTCTTTCTTTCCTTTGCCTCGGATGAGAATGGCTTCCGAGCTCAGGCGGATGTCGTCGACATTAATGCCGGCCAACTCCGAGTTGCGGATGCCGCAGCCGTAGAGTAGTTCCAGCATCAGGCGGTCGCGCTGGGGGAAAGACGCTACTTCGGGCATCTGCCCATTGAACACACTATTCATCTCTTCAATGGTAGGCACCCGCGGAAGTTTCTTAGGAAGCTTCGGCGTTGACACTAGCGCGGCGGGATTCTGTTCGACCACTCCTTCCTGCGCCAGCCAGCGATAGAGCGACCGAACGGCAGCCAACGAGCGCGCAACCGAGGTCTTGCTCAAACCTCTTTCATACAAGTGAGAAAGGAAGCTCCGAATGGTGACATGGTCAATGGCCCTCCAGTCGCGCGACCCGATATATCCAGCGAAGTTCTTCAGATCGCCTGCGTAAGCTTTGATCGTGTGCACCGACACATTGCGTTGGCATAGCGAGCGCAGGAACTGCGTTGCGGCTTTCTCGATAACCGTGTGGGGCTGCTTGCTCATTGTTTCCTTTATTGATTGGAAGACAGAGCAGGCAGTGTTGGCTCGTCAGCGCAATCAACAATCAAAAATCGACAATCAACAATTTCTCTACCTCGCCTTCGCCCGCGGGTGGTGCTTCTTGTACACGTTCTTCAGTCGATCCAGAGCGAGATGCGTGTACACCTGCGTGGTCGAGATATCGGCATGGCCGAGAATCGTCTGTACCGTGCGCAGGTCCGCGCCATTTTCCACCATGTGCGTGGCACAGGAGTGGCGCAGCATATGCGGCGAGGCCTTGCGACCCACGGCGAATGATGCTTGCTGTACCAATTGCCAAACGCGCTGGCGGGTGAGCTTGCGCGCGCCGCGGCCAATAAAAAGCAGAGGCGAATTTTTCCCAGACACCAAGGCTGTGCGCGACTGACCCATGTACTCCGTCAGGGCCTGCTGTGCCGATCTGCCCAAAGGCACGATTCGTTCTTTGTCGCCTTTCCCTCGAACTAGCACGTAACCCATATCGAGCTTGAGATCTTCGAGTTTCACATTAATGAGTTCGGAGACGCGCAGCGCGCCCGCGTAGAACATCTCCAGCATGGCACGGTTGCGCACGGCGATGACTGCGGCTGCTTGGGATTCGCCCACCGGGCGCGGACTCGCGAGCATAGTTTCCACTTCGTCCCGCGCCAGTGACTTGGGCAGCACCTTCCACTGCATGGGCGAATCGATGTTCAGCGTCGGATCGTGGTCGATCAGTTTGTCGAGCAAAAGATAGCGATATAGATGTCGCAGAGCAGAAAGTTTGCGGCCCACAGAGCGGCCGTCCACCTGGTTCGAAAAGAGCTGCTGGATAAAATCCCGGACGTCGTTGCGACGGGCGGTGCTCAGCAGGCGCTTGTGTTTTTCAGCGAATTCGGCGAATTGGCAGATGTCAGTTGTGTAAGCGGCAATCGACAGGCGCGCCAGTCCCTTCTCGACTCTCAAGTAGTCGAGGAACCCGGACATGACACGCGCATTGGCCGCCGGCGGCACATATTCGAGTATGCGGGTTATCGGACGTTGGGCAAAGTGACGAGGGGGGTACGGATGTTCCGCGCGTGCACCTTCGTCCGCGGATCGGCGTTGCTATTCCCCTCTAAAAGCCTTTAAGCGCAGAGAGTGCAGAGATCAGCGCCGAGGGACGCGGAGCCTTCTCCGCGCAATCTGCGAACACTACCCGTGTTCTCTGCGGTTAGATCTTAATGCTGCCCAACACTTCCACGGCGTATAGCGCCCCTTCCGGTGTTTCTTCGTGCTTGAAGTAGGCGAACACGTCGCGATTTTGGCCGAGGTGCTCTTGTATGCGGTTGACCATGTCGCCGCGTTCGTCGGGGGTATAGGTGGGCTTACGAAAACGGTAATAGCAGAAATCGGCGGTGACGACGTCGGGCGTGGTGCGCTCTTCAGTTTCCGCCACGCACAATGCGATGTTGCACTCGCGCAGCATGTGAAAAATGTCATCCCCGAACCACGAGGTGTGGCGGAACTCGAATGCCGCCCTCAGGCCGCGCGGAATTGTCGCAAGAAATGTCTCCAGCAGCTCCCTGTCGGCTTTCAGGTTGGGCGGGAGCTGAAATAGGACGGGGCCGAGCCGCTCAGCGCGTGCCAGGGCTTCAAT
>Ga0070706_100005045_pt1 | contig 12616 bp, 12 predicted proteins | sample KBSK5501metaG_FD_65476 | JGI IMG/M metagenome (GOLD analysis project Ga0070706, IMG submission 65476) | Corn, switchgrass and miscanthus rhizosphere microbial communities from Kellogg Biological Station, Michigan, USA - KBS K5-50-1 metaG | ecosystem: Host-associated > Plants > Roots >...
GAGGCGCTCCACGTGGCGGCCCAGCTCGTCGATCCACACCGCGACCTTGAACCCGAAGGTGGCGGGCACCGCGTGCTGGCCGTGGGTGCGGCCGGGCAGCAGCACGTCCCGGGTGCGCTCGGCCAGGTCGGAGAGCGTGGTCAGGATCGCGGCGAGCTGGCGCAGGAAGATCTCGTGCGCGCGGCGCACCTGCAGGAGCTGGCCGGTCTGGGTGACGTTCTGGGTGGTCGCGCCCCAGTGCACGAAGCCGCCCGCGTCGCCCTCGCAGGCCCGGTCGAGCTCCCACACCAGCGGCACCAGCGGGTGGCCGGTGCGGGCCAGCCCCTCGCGGACCGCGGCCAGGTCGAGGAAGGAGAGATGGGCCTTGCGGATGATCTCGCGCGCGGCCGCCTCCGGGATGATCCCGAGCTCAGCCTGGGCGCGGGCCAGCGCCGCCTCCACGTCGAGCCACGATTGAAACCGCGCGGCCTCCGTGAACAGGGCGCGGACGCCGGGGTCGTCGATCCGGAGGGAGGTGGGCTCCTCGAGCATGGCCGATTCTGTCGCACGGCCGCCCGCGCGTTGTCAACGCGGGCGGCCGCGCGGCAGGATCAGCCCGACGCGTCAGCGGGTCGAGCGGGCGCGGGTGCGGGCGGCCTTCCGGGCCGACGCGCGGCGCCGCTGCGGGCCCTTGGTCCGCATCGCGCGGGCTGCCGCGGCCTTGCGGGCCCGGGGGCCGCGGCGGCGGGCCGAGGTACGCGCCTGGCTCGCCAGCGCCGAGCGCGAGGCCGCCGCGCGGCCCTCGCGCCGCAGCGCCGCGTGGGTGGCGCGCGAGCGGCGCGCGGACGGCTTCCGCCCGGACCGCCCGGCCCGCCCGGCCCGTAGCGCCAACTGGGCGCTGCGTCGCGTCTTGCTCGACGTCGTCCCCTTCGCCGGAGCCCGCAGGCCGACGCCGGCGCGCCGGGCCTTCGACAGGCCGATGGCGATCGCCTGCTTGGTCGACCGCGCGCCGTGCTTGCCCTCCCGGATGTGGTCCATCTCTTCCCGCACGAACTCGCCCGCCTGGGTCGAGGGCGCCTTCCCCTCGCGCTTGTCTTCTCGAACCCGCTCCATCGTGGCTTTCTCAGGCATCGGTCTTCTCCTTTCGCTGCGGATGAAACCGCGCGATCGATTCATCCGCATGGAGCGTGCCAGCCGGGCGGCCCGTCGCGGCGAGGGCTCGGCACACCGCGTGCAATATCCTCCGCGCGACATGGCCGAATCCAGGACGGCGGTCACGGCGGCGCTCCTCGGCAACGCGGCTCTGGCCGCGCTCAAGGGCACCGCGGCCGGATTCACCGGCAGCGCGATCCTGGCCGAGACGTTCCACTCGATCGCCGCACCGGCAACCAGGTTCTGCTCCTCGTCGGGATGCGGCTCGCGCGCCGCCCGCCGGACCGGACACACCCGTTTGGACACGGTAAGAACGTCTACTTCTGGAGTTTCGTCGTCTCTCCGCCGTAGGGGCGCCGCCGCGCGATTTCTGCCGCTTGTCCGATCTGCCCGGACTACTATCTCCGGAAGCGCCGGGACGGGGTCGGCCGGCCGGGGAGAACACTATGGGAAAGCTGGACGGGAAGGTCGCGCTGATCAGCGGCGGGGCCCGCGGGCAGGGCGCGGCGGAGGCGGAGACCTTCGCCCGCGAGGGGGCCCGGGTCGTGTTCGGGGACATCCGGGACGACGAGGGCAAGAAGGTCGAGGCGGCCATCCGGGCGGGGGGCGGCGAGGCCACCTACCTGCACCTGGACGTGACCAGCGAGGCGGACTGGCGGGCGGCGGTGCAGGCCGCGCTCGATCGCCACGGCCGGCTCGACGTCCTGGTCAACAACGCGGCCATCGTGATCCCCAAGGTGCCGATCGAGGACCGCACCGTCGCGGAGTGGGACCAGGTGATGGCGGTGAACGCGAAGGGCGTCTTCCTCGGCACCAAGTACGCGATCCCGGCCATGCGTCGGTCGGGCGGCGGCTCGATCGTCAACATCTCCTCGGTGGCCGGCATCGGCCAATCGCTGCACCAGGAGCCCGCCTACGCGGCGAGCAAGGGCGCGATCCGGATCTTCACTAAGGTGACCGCGTCGCAGCACGCCAAGGACAAGATCCGCTGCAACTCGGTCCACCCGGGACCGGTCGACACCGAGATGTTCCACAGCGCCTTCCGCGACCGCGACGCCATGGAGAAGCGGCTGCAGCGCGTGCCCCTGCGCCGGATGGGCACGGTCCCCGAGATCGTGAGCGCGGTGCTCTACCTCGCCTCCGACGACTCCTCCTACATGACCGGCAGCGAGCTGGTCATCGACGGCGGCGCGCTGGCCCAGTAGCTCGCCCGGCAGAGGACCGGTCATCCCGCAATATTCCGGATGTCGTAATGTAAGACCTGACCCCCAACGGAGGAGTTCATCCATGAGGCAGTGGCGGATCGCGGTGGTGCTGATCGGCGTCGCGCTGGGCCCGCTGGCGGCGGAGGCGGCTCCCGAGGGCCGGGTCGTGATCGCGCAGGGCGTGGACCCCACCACGCTCGACATGATGCACCAGCAGGAGCAGCCCGCCTCCAATGTGGGCGCGCAGATCTTCGAGTCGCTGGTGGAGCGCGGTCCGGATCTCAAGATCGTGCCCGCGCTGGCGGTCGAGATGCCGAAGCTGGTGGCGCCGACGACCTGGGAGATCAAGCTGCGTCGCGGGGTCAAGTTCCACAACGGCGAGGACTTCAACGCGGAGTCGGTGAAGTTCAGCCTGGAGCGTCTCGCCAACCCGGCCAACAAGCTGCGCGGCTCGACGTCGTTCGCGCCGATCGACCGGGTGGAGATCGTCGATCCGTTCGCGGTGAAGGTCCACACCAAGAAGCCGTGGCCGGTGTTCGTGGTCCACCTGGCCCTGCGCCAGGCCGCCATGTATCCCCCCAAGGAGTATGCGGGGAAGGACCCGGCCGCGATCTCCCGGAACCCGATCGGCACCGGGCCTTACAAGTTCGTGCGCTGGTCGAAGGACGAGGAGATCGTGATGGAGGCCTTCCCCGGCTACTGGGCCGGGGCCGCGAAGATCAAGACGGTGGTGTTCAAGCCGATCCCCGACGACGCGGTGCGGGTGGCCGCGCTGCAGAACGGTGAGATCGACGTGGCGGTGAACATCCCGCCCCACATGGCCGGCATCATCGAGAAACACCCCAAGATCTACCTCAGCACCGCGCCGTCCATCCGGACGATCCAGCTCATGATCTACACCCACCAGATGGACGCCAACCACAAGCCCACCGGCCCCTACGCGGGACCGACCGCGGACAAGCGCGTGCGCCAGGCGCTCGCCTACGCGATCGACGCGGACGAGATCATCAAGGGGGTGATGGACGGCAAGGCGGTGCGGGTGGCCACCATGCTGACGAGCCTGCACTTCGGCTACGACGCGTCGCTCCGGCCCATCAAGCAAGACCTGGCCCGCAGCAAGAAGCTCCTCGCCGAGGCCGGCTTCCCCAACGGGGTCGAGATCGTGCTCAACGGGCCGCAGGGCCGCTACGTGCGCGACAAGGAGGTCGGCGAGGCGGTGGCGGGCCAGCTCAACAAGGTGGGGATCAAGACCACGCTCCGCACCTACGAGTTCGTGAACTATCTCAACAACATGGTCTACGTCCACAAGGCGGGCCCGGTGTGGCTCATCGGCTGGGGCCATCCGACCATGGACGCGGAGGCGATCTACGTGCCGCTCTTCAAGTCGCCCGGGATCTTCGTGAACTGGCACAACGAGGACTTCAACGGGATGGTGGAGCAGGCGCAGTCGCAGATGGACGAGAAGAAGCGCTACGCGGAGTACCAGAAGATCAACAAGCTCTGGATCGACGAGGTCCCCGCGATCCCGCTCTACCAGCAGATCGATCTCTACGGGGCCAACAAGCGGCTCAACTGGAAGGCCCGCAGCGACGAGCTGATCCGCGCCTACGACATGTCGCTGCGCTAGCCGCTAGCGCGCCGCGGGCAGCTCGGTGCCCCACGGCTCCATCGCCGGCCGCAGCGGGGTGAACTCTCGCACGCGGCCGGCCGCCCCCGCGAGGATCGCGTCGATCTTCGCGCGCTCCTCCATGGTCAGGTCGAGCTCGGCCCCCGCGTCGTTGGCGTCCACCTCGGCGGGCGTGCGCGCGCCCACCAGCGCGGTGCTGACCGCGGGGTTGGCGAGCACCCACGCGAGCGCGATCTGGCTCATCGAGGCGCCCCGCGGCTCCGCGACCTCCCGGCGGATGCGGTCCACCACCGCCACGTTGATCTTGAGGTTCTCGCCCCGGAGGATCGGCTGCCCGAAGGCGATGCCGGCCGCGCGCCAGTCGCGCCCCGCCTCGAAGGTGGTGGCGGGGGTGAACGCGCCGGTGAGCAGGCCGTGGCCGAGCGAGCCGTAGCCCATCACCCCGATGCCCTCGCGGAGGCAAAGCGGGAAGGTCTCGTGCTCCTGGCGCCGATCGAGCATGTGGTAGCCCACCTGCGAGACGTCCACCCGCCGGGTGCGCCCGCACTCCTCCAGCATCGCGGCGGTGAAGTTCGACACGCCGACGAAGCGCGCGCGGCCGGAGGCCACCACCTCGTCGAGGGCGCGCATCGTCTCCTCGGCCGGGGTGGCGGGGTCCGGCCAGTGCACGAGGAGCACGTCCACCCAGTCGGTGCGCAGGCGCTTCAGGCTCTCGTCGACCTCGCGCAGGATGTTGGCCCGGCTCGCGTCGCGCAGCGGCCCGGGCTGGCCGGCCGGCGGCACCTTCACCCCACACTTGGTGACCAGGATCACGTCGCGCCGGCGCGTCTCGAGCGCGCGGGCCACCACCTCTTCCGAGTGCCCGGCCCCGTAGGCCGGCGCGGTGTCGACGCAGTTGACCCCGCGGTCGAGCGCGCGCTGAATCGCCCGGATCGCCTCGCCGTCCTCGATGGCCCCGTAGCGGTCGCCCGCCATCGGCCAGCAGCCGAAGCCCACCGCCGACACCTGCAGCCCGGTCCGACCGAACGGCCGATAGCGCATGACATCCTCCTCGTCGAGATCCCGGCGCCGACGTCCGCCCTCTCGCGTCCGCACGGAGCATAACCCGCCCGCGCGACGTGTGGTAGGATGCGCACTCCCGATGCGCATCGTCGCCGAGCCGTTGACCGCGGAGGCCTTCAAGCCCTTCGGGGCCGTCCTGGAGGGCGCGCCCGCCCCGGGCCGCGCGTACCTGAGCGACACCCTCGGCAACCGGCGCGCCCACGCCCCGGTGAGCCTGGCCGTCGCCACGGCGGAGCCGAAGGCCACCTTCCCGCTGGCGGTGAAGGTGCTGGAGCGCCACGAGCACTCGTCGCAGACCTTCATCCCGCTGCGCGTCTCGCGCTACCTCGTGCTGGCTACCCTCGACGCGCCCGGCGGCGGGCCCGACCTCTCGCGCCTGCGCGCCTTCGTGGCCCGCGCGGGCCAGGGCGTCACCTACGCGGTGGGCACGTGGCATCATCCCCTCACGGTGCTGGACGGGCCCGCGTCGTTCGCGGTGCTCATGTGGCGCGACGGCACCGCGGGCGACGAGGAGTTCGTGCCGGTGACCGCGCCGCTCACCATCGACCTCCCGCCGGAGTCCTGAGTCATGGCCACGGCCTCTCCGCGCGACCTCGTCGGCTACGGCGGCAATCCCCCTCACCCGCACTGGCCGGGCGAGGCGCGGATCGCGGTCAACTTCGTGATGAACTACGAGGAGGGCTCGGAGTACAACGCGCAGGACGACGGCTTCTCGGAGGCGACGCTCACCGAGGCGGGCGCCTCCAACTACGGGGTCAAGGGGCGCGACCTCGCCGCCGAGGGCATGTTCGAGTACGGCAGCCGGGTGGGCTTCTGGCGCGTGCATCGCCTCTTCAGGGAGCGCGGCCTGCCGCTCACCGTGTTCGGTTGCGCGCTCGCGCTGGAGCGCAACCCGAAGGTCGCGGCGGCCATCCGCGAGTCGGGCTGGGACGTGTGCTCGCACGGCTGGCGCTGGGTCAAGCACTACGAGCTCGCCGAGTCCGACGAGCGCGAGCACATCCGCAAGGCGGTCGAGTCGATGAAGAAGACGGTGGGCGAGCGCCCGCTCGGCTGGTACTGCCGCTACGGGCCGAGCGTCAACACCCGGCGGCTGGTGGTGGAGGAGGGCGGCTTCCTCTACGACTCCGACGCCTACAACGACGAGCTGCCCTACTGGGTACGGGTCGGCCGCACCCCGCACCTGGTGGTGCCGTACAGCCTCACCGCGAACGACTCCAAGTTCGGCAGCGGCGGCTTCTTCACCGCGAGCGACTACTTCACGTTCGTGAAGGACGGCTTCGACGTGCTCTACCGGGAGGGCCAGACTCAGCCCAAGATGATGTCGCTCGGTCTCCACCTGCGGCTGATCGGCCACCCCTCACGGGCGGCCGGCCTCGAGCGGGCGCTCGACTACATGGCGGGGCACAAGGACGTGTGGTTCACCCGCCGCGTGGACATCGCCCGCCACTGGGCGGCCACCCACCCCGCCCCCGCGTCCTGAGCGGCGGGGCCTACGTCGCGGCCCGGGTGCCGCCGTAGGCCACGCTGGGCGCGACCTTGCTGTTCTCGAAGATGAGCTTGGCCCGCGACTCGACCACCCGGCTCCAGTTCGCGACCGCGGTCTCCGACCACTCCGCGTCGGGGCGCGGCTCGTCGTCGAAGTTGCCCGAGGTGTCGGTGCCGCGCACGAGCATCGCGGACTGACGCACGCGGGCCGGCTCGGCCCACGTCGGCACCATCTCGACCAGCAGCAGGAAACGGCGATCGGGGCCGAAGTTCGTCCCGGAGCCGTGGACCAGCGAGTTGTCGAACATCACCATCTCGCCGGGCTCGAGCGGGAAGTCCACCGCCTTCGACTCGTCGAACTCGTCGACGATGAACTGGCCCTTGGCCAGGATGCTCTTGGGGTCGTCCTTCTCGTCGTGCTTGAGGATGCCCCACCTGTGCGAGCCGGGGACGCCACGCAGGCAGCCCTGGGTGACGCCGCAGTCGGAGAGAGCGAGCCCGCCCAGCACCACCGGCTTGGCCGCCCCGTAGGCCGAGTCCTGGTGCCAGCCCGCGAAGGTCTCGCCGTCCGCCTTCTTCACCCGCCACGCCATGGACCAGCAGCGCAGGTTCGGGCCGACCAGGTCCTCGAAGATGTCGAGGACGTGCGGGTCCTCCGCGATCTCCAGCACCCAGGGAGCGAGCAGGTGCGACTTGGTCTTCATCTTCTTGATGTCGGACACCCGCGACTCGAGCGCCTCGAAGCGCTCGCGGTAGTGGCGCGCCCGCTCGGCGCTCATCGCGCGCACCGGCGAGAGACAGCCGTCGCGCTCGAACCGCTCCACCTGGGCGTCGGTCAGGACCTTGGGCATGCGGGAATCCTCCTGGAGGAGTCTACGACTCGGCGATGTCGGAATGTATGACCTGACCCCGGTAGACGCGGGGGACTCGGGGACCCACCGTGGTGGCCACGTGGTGGAGGTCGAGGCCGCCGCGGGCGGCGACCTCGGCAGGGGTGATCTCGAGATCGCCCTGCCGGCCGATGATCACGACCGGGTCGCCCACCGCGGCGTCGGGCACGGTGGTGAGGTCGATGCGGGTGTGCTCGAGCGAGGGCCCGCCGATGAGAGGCGCCCGGCGGCCGCGCACCAGCACGTGGCCGGCGTGCAGCCAGCGGAGCCCGTCCGCGCTGCCCATCGGCACCACCCCGAGACGCAGCGGCCTGGTGACCGGGAACGGCGCCTGCGCGGCGAACCGCTCGCGCGGGGTCAGCTCCTTGAGCGCGATGACCCGCGTGGCGAGGGCGTGCAGGGTCGACCGCAACGGCACCGGCGGCGTCTCGCCCGGGAACGTGATGCCGTAGAGCATCCGGCCGGGATCGACCGCGTTCAGGTAGGTATGCGGGAAGCGCAGCACGAACGGACTCGCGGCGAGGAGCCGCACCGGCACCCGCACCCCGCGCGCCTCCAGCTCGTCCACCACTGCGGTGAAGCGGCCGGCCTGCCAGTCCGCGTAGGCGGGGTCACCGCCCACCTCGGCGTGCGGGTGGGCGCAGAGGCCGGCCAGGGTGAGGTGCGGCAGCTCGAGCATCGAGAGGATGGTCTTGACCGCCTGCTCGGCGGGCACCCCGAGCCGCTCGAGCCCCACGTCGATCTTCACGAAGACCGGGCACGGCCCGGACGCGGCCTGCGCGTAGGCGCGGGCGGACTCGAGGTCCACCAGCGTCGGCACGAGGCGATGGGCGAGCGCGGCGGGCGCCGCGTCCGGCAGCGAGTTCGGGTAGACGAGGATCGGGATCGTGATGCCGCGGTCGCGCAGCCGCACCCCCTCCGCGAGATCGGCCACCGCCAGCCAGTCCGCGCCGCTCCGGGCGAAGACCGCGCCCATCTCCGCGGCCCCGAACCCGTAGCCGTCCGCCTTGACCACCGCGAAGATGGACCGCGACGGGCCGACGAGCCCGCGCACCGCGCGCAGGTTGTGGGCCGCCGCGTCGAGATCGATCTCGAGCGTGGTGGGCCGCAGAGGCGCGGTCACCGCGGGCCCGGTCACGCGCGCCTCAGGCGGTGGCCGCCTTCAGGTCGTCGAGCTGCTTGCGGACGCCCGCGACCATCGACGCGAGATCGGAGCAGAGCATCACCAGGTCGAAGCCGCGCTTGACCGAGCCCGCCGCGAAGGCCGCGCTCGCGCAGTGCATGGCCGCCTTCTTGCCGTGTTTGTGGGCCGCGTCGCGGATCTTGTCGCAGGTGGCGATGTGCACCGGGTCCGGATTGTCGCCACGCGGGGCGAGCCCGAGGGCGAACGAGAGGTCGGCGGGGCCGATGTAGATGCAGTCGAGGCCGGGGGTGGCGCAGATCGCATCGAGGTTCGCGAGCCCCTCCTTGGTCTCGATCATCGCCATCACCACGATCTCGTCGTTGGCCTTGGCCACGTAGTCGGCGCCGGCGTAGTGGATCGCGCGCACCGGCCCCGAGGAGCGCATGCCCACCGGCGGATAGCGGCACGCGGCCACCGCCTTCGCCGCGTCCTCCGCGGTGTTGATCAGCGGCACCAGGATGCCGTACGCGCCGAAGTCGAGCGCCTTCATGATCGTGGCCGGGTCGTTGGCGGCCACGCGCACCACCGGCACCGTGTCGGTCTGGGAGACCGCCTGCAGCATCGGCCAGAGGTTGGCCATGTCGGTGAGCCCGTGCTGCATGTCGATGACCAGGGCGTCGAAGCCCTGCCGGGCCATGACCTCCGCGGTGAAGCCGTTGGACACCGAGAGCCAGCCCATCGTCACGCACTTGCCCTCGCGCCACATCTGCTTGATCTTGTTCGCTCGCATCGCGTCACACCTCTTCGTGGGGGGTCGTATGAATCGGCGCTTGGCCGGCCGAAGCGTATCACAGCCGCTGTGGTATAACACTGCCCCATGGATCTTGAGCTCCGGGACAAGGTCGCGATCGTCGGCGGGGCCAGCAAGGGGCTCGGCCGGGCCTGCGCGGAGGTGCTCGCGGAGGAGGGCGCGCACGTGGCCATCTGCAGCCGGTCGAAGGACGACCTGGAGAAGGCCGCGGGCGAGATCCGCGCCGCGAGCGGGCGCGAGGTGCTGGTGTTCGCCGGCGACCTGGACCGGCCGGAGACGATCCGCGACCTGGTGGCCGCCACCGTGACCCGCTTCGGGCGCCTCGACGTGCTCGTCAACAACTCGGGCGGCCCGCCCCTGACCCAGGCCCAGAGCGCCACCGAGGAGCAGTGGGAGACCGCGGTGCAGCGCTCGCTCTTCTTCTTCGGGCGCATGTGTCGCGAGGCCCTCCCGCATCTCAAGCGGCAGCGGGCCGGGCGCATCATCAACATCCTCGCCAGCACCGTCTACCAGCCCATCCCGAACCTGGTGCTCTCCGGCGTCACCCGCATGGGCGTGGTCGCCTTCGCCAAGACGCTGGCCGACGAGGTGGGGCGCGACCGCGTGCTGGTCAACAACGTCTGCCCCGGCTCGATCATGAGCGAGCGCATGCGCTCGAACGTGGGCGCGCGCGCCAAGCAGCTCGGCATCACGATGGACGAGGCGCTGGCCCAGCGCGCGGCCGAGACCGCGGTGGGCCGCCTCGGCGAGCCGAAGGAGCTGGCCCACCTGGTCGCGTTCCTCGCCTCCGGTAAGTCGAGCTACATCACCGGGACCACCATTCTGGTCGACGGAGGTCTCGTGCGCTCCGTGCTCTGACCGTCCGACGAGGGAGGAAGAGGCGACCATCATGCAGAGCCGTGTACACGCCGAGGGCAGTGCCGCGACGCCGCGGCCATCCGTGGACGCCGTCCTCCGGCAGGCGGTCGACGCGCGAGACGTGGCCGGGGTGGTGGCGATGGCCGCCACCGACAAGGGCCTGCTCTACGAGGGCGCGGTGGGCCGGCGCGCGCTCGATCAACCCGGCGCGATGACGCTCGACAGCGTCTTCCGCATCGCCTCGATGACCAAGGCCATCACCTCGGTCGCCGCGATGCAGCTCGTCGAGCAGGGCAAGCTCAAGCTCGAGGATCCGGTGCCCGACGTCGACCCGACCCTCGGCGCACCCCAGGTGCTGGAGGGCTTCGATCCGTCCGGCGCGCCGCGGCTGCGCCCCGCGAAGCGGCCGATCACCTTGCGGCACCTGCTGACCCACACCGCCGGCTTCGGCTACGACATGTGGGATCCGAACGTCGGCCGCTATCTCAAGGCCGCGGCGGTGCCCGCGCGGTCGACCGGGCAGGTGGCGTCCATCCGCGTGCCGCTCGTCTTCGATCCGGGCGAGAAGTGGGAGTACGGCATCAACACCGACTGGGTGGGCCGCCTCGTCGAGGCCATGAGCGGCGTGCCCCTCGACGCCTACTTCCGGGACCGGATCTTCACGCCGCTCGGCATGAAGGACAGCGGCTTCGTCACCACCGCGGAGCAGCGGGCGCGTCAGGCGCGGCTGCACCTGCGCCAGCCGGACGGCTCGCTGATCTCGCAGCCGCTCGAGCCGCCCGCGACCACCGCCGAGTTCTGGTCGGGCGGCGGGCCGCTCTACTCGACCGGGCGGGACTACCTCCAGTTCCTCCAGATGCTGCTGAACCGCGGCAGCTGGAACGAGGCGCGGCTGCTGCGCCCGGAGACGGTGGCCCTGATGGAGCAGAACCACACCGGCACGATCCCGGCCGGCATCCTGAAGACGGAGAATCCCGCGCTGTCGAACGACGTCGATCTCTTCCCGGGGGCGCAGATCCGGTGGGGGCTCGGCTTCATGCTCAACGTGGACGCGGGGCCGAACGGCCGCAGCGCGGGCACCGTGAGCTGGGGCGGGATCTTCAACACCTACTACTGGCTCGACCGGGCCCGGCGCGTGACCGGGCTCATCATGACCCAGGTCCTGCCCTTCGCGGACCGACAGGTGCTCGCGCTCTACGGCCGCTTCGAGCGTTCGATCTACGAGGCGCTGGCCACCGCGTGAGCTGAGCGCGGACTACGCGGAGGCCGGCAGCTTGTCGCCGTCCGGGGGCGCCTCCACCTCGAGCGCGTTGACCACGCCCGAGAGCATGGCGAAGTAGTTCGCGGCCGCGGTCATCTCCACGAGCCACTGCGGGCCCCGGCGGGCGGCCAGCGCGTCGAACGCCGCCCGCTCCACGCGATTCGTGCGCATGAGCTGCCGCACGTAGGTCACGATCTCGCGCTCCTCGGCGGGCAGCCCGGCCGGGTCGCCCTTGGCGCGGAGGAGATCGATGACGTGGTCCGCCACCCCGTTGCGCCGGGCCGCCGCGACCTGGGCCGACCAGACGTACGCGGCCTCCCGCTCGCGCACCGCGGCCAGGATCGCCACCGAGCGGAGCCGCCCCTCCACCACGCTCTCGTCGCGGAAGAAGGTGACCAGCGGCAGGAGCCGCTCGGCCAGCTTGGGGCTGTGCAGCAGCATGCTGAACGGCCCGCGCACGTTGCCGAAGACGCGCACCACCTCGTCCACCACCGCGTGGTGCTGGGCGGGCACGTCGGACTTGCCGGTGATCGGGGCGATGCGGGGCATGGCAGTCTCCTCCCGGGCTAGGCGTAGAGCCCGCGCAAGACGTCGAAGTACTCGGGGAAGGTCTTGGACACGCAGCCCGGGTTGACGATGCGGATGCCGGGCGCGCGCAGGCCGGTCACCGCGAAGCTCATCGCGATGCGGTGATCGTCGTAGGTCTGCACGTCGGTGGGACGCGGGGTCCCGGGATGGACGGTCACCGAGTCGTAGGTGCTCTCCACCTGCAGCCCCATGCGCCGCAGCTCGGTGGCGGCGGCCACCGGGCGGTCGCTCTCCTCGAAGTGGGTCTGGGCGATCCCGCGCACCGTGACCGGACCGTCCGCGTAGGGGGCGATCGCCATCAGGGTGGTGGCCACGTCGCCCATGCGGGTGAAATCCGCGTCCACCGCCCGGAGCCGGGCGGGGCCGCGCAGCGTGACCGACTGGTCCTCCATCGTCACCTCGCAGCCCATGCGGGCCAGCACGTCGAGCAGGCCGAGGTCGCCCTGGGACGACGCGCGGCCCAGGCGCGGGACGGTCACCCGGCTGCCGGTGACCGCGGCCGCCGCGAAGAAGTAGGAGGCGCCGGAGGCGTCCGGCTCGACCGCGTAGGCGCGCGCCAGGTAGCGCTGGCCCGC
>Ga0070706_100005046_pt1 | contig 12615 bp, 11 predicted proteins | sample KBSK5501metaG_FD_65476 | JGI IMG/M metagenome (GOLD analysis project Ga0070706, IMG submission 65476) | Corn, switchgrass and miscanthus rhizosphere microbial communities from Kellogg Biological Station, Michigan, USA - KBS K5-50-1 metaG | ecosystem: Host-associated > Plants > Roots >...
CCCAACCGTTGCTCGAGTATCTCGAGGCGCCGCTCGATGGAGGCCAACCGGTCATCTTCGGCCACGCCGATACGGTATCACTGCCGCGGCGGCGCGAAGTTCATCGTGACCTGATACTGCCCGCTTCCCGGCTGGAACTCCCACTGCTTGAGCGACTCGAGCGCTGCGTATACCAGCGTCGGCGCATCAGTCGACGACACAAGGCGCGGGCAGCTCGGCGCGCCATCGTCGTTGACCGTCGCGGCAACTGTCACCGATTGGTAATAGCCGCCGTTGATGGCGCTGAGCGGACACTTGGCCTCCGCCTTTTTGACCGGCACCGCCACGGGCAGATCGGCGACCGGCGTCTCGGAAGATTTCTGCGCCGCGAACCACGCGCCCACTTCGCCGTACGGCGACCAATCGCGTTCGGCGAGCTTGGGATAGAGCGCAGTGGCCACATGCCAGTACCAGTGCGCCTCGTCCTCCTTCTTTAGACCGGCCTCTGCCATGGATCGGTACGCAACTGTCAGAGCGAGCGTGTACATCGAGTCGTTACCGGTGCCGAGATGGTCAGACATGCTGTTGATCATCTTGATGGACCACTTGCGGGCGTGCGCGTAGTGCTGCGTGCGCAGGTCCTGGTCGACCATTTTCATCATGTCGCGCCAGTTCTGCGCGGAGAGAGCGGTGGCGCTGAGCGCCAGTACCAGCGCAAGGGATAGGGATCTCATACAGATTTTGAAGAGCGAAAAGGATGCCGACTTATTCGAAGCGCAATGCTTCGATCGGATCGAGCGTGGCAGCCTTCCAGGCGGGATACCACCCGAAGCCGATGCCGATGATCGAGCAGACGATCAGTCCCGTGATCGCCCAGAACCACGGAAAGACCATGGCGATATCGAACCAGAGCGCGATGCCGTTTCCGCCCGCGACGCCGAACAGAATTCCCGCCAGCCCTCCCACCTCCGAGAGCACGACGGCCTCGAAGAGGAACTGCTTCACGATGTCGTCCTTGCGGGCGCCGATGGCCTTGCGAACGCCGATCTCGCGCGTGCGCTCGGTGACGCTGACCAGCATGATGTTCATGATTCCGATGCCGGCCGCCAGAAGCGCGATGGCGCTGACCACGAACGCCCCGATGCGAATGGTGGCCGCCACCTGAGCGAACGCTGACACCAGGGTGTCGTTCGAATAGATCTCGAAGTCGTTTTCCTGTCCCAGCTTCAGCCCGCGCGCGATGCGCATCGCGCCGATGGCTTTGTCGAGAGTCTGGTTGTAAGTCGCCTGCGACGTCGACTGTGTCGCAACGTTGATGGTCCGGTTGACCGAGCCGAAGTCATCGAAGTAGCGCGTGATCGGAACGAGAAGGAGATCGTCCTGGCTCTGTCCAAATGACGATCCCTTCTCCGCCAGCACGCCCACGATCTGATAGGGCCGCTCATTGATCTTGATCGTTTTGCCGATGGGCGTCTGACTCGGAAAGAGTTTCTTCTCGATCGATTTCCCAACCACCACCACGCTGCGCGCGAGATCGACATCTTCGGGGCTGATGTTGCGGCCGTACCCCAGGGTGTAGGAGTTCGCGATCAGGAAATTCTCGTTTGTGCCGACGAGCGTCAGCCCCTGAATCTTCGAGTTGCCGAAAGAGGCCGGTTTGCCGCCGTCAAAGACTTTGAAGCAGATCGCGCCGGCCTGACCTTCCATCAGGCGTTTGTACTCGTTGGCCTGTTGCAGCGAGATGTTGCGGCGATTCGCAAATTTCAACTCCGGATCGCGCGAGTTGATCACCGGATATTTCGCGAACTGAAAAAGATTGCTGCCGAGGAAGCTGAGGCCGTTCTCGATGGAGAGCTGGATGACGCTCAGCGCCGTCATGACGCCGATGACCGAGAAGACGCCGATGGTCACGCCGAGCATCGTCAGCCCCGAGCGGAGCTTGTTGGTTCTGAGCGCACCGAGCGCCATGCGGAAAATTTCGTGGAAGTTCATTGCTCTTTGGAGTGCGGTGCCTTGGCACCGCTTTCGGAGCCGCAGCTCGCTGCGGCCGGCCGGCAGCGAGCTGCCGGCTCCAAAGCGGCGGCAAGCCGCCGCACTCCGAAAAACCTATTCATATCGCAGGGCCTCGATCGGATCGAGCCGCGACGCCGACAGCGCCGGCGCGAATCCCGAGACAATACCGGTGAGTGTCGACACCACCAGTCCGGTGAGCACCAGGTTGATCGAAAAGCGCATCGGAAATGACGGAAAAGCCGCAGCCACCGCCGTCGACATCAGCCACGAAAGCAGCAGGCCCACCGCGCCACCGACGAGGCAGATGGCAACAGCCTCAACCAGGAACTGCAGCAGAATCGAGCGCCGCCGGGCGCCGATCGCTTTTCGCGTGCCGATCTCGCGGGTGCGCTCCTTCACGCTGACGTATGTGATGTTCATGATGCCGATCGCTCCGACGAACAGCGCCAGGCCGGTGACGAACAGCCCCGCCGTCGCGATGCCGCCCTTGATCGGCCCGAGAGTGCTCCGGAGCGCCTGCTGCTCGTTGATCTCGAAATCGTTCGGCTGCTCCGGGCGCAACTGACGGACGCGGCGCATGTCGCCGATCAGCTCGTCCTTGGCGACTTCCATCTTCTCTTTGTCCTTCACCTTCACGCGGATCGAGGTATCGAGGCGCGCGCTGAAATTCTTCGTGAACGCCGCAAGCGGAACCACGGCGTAGGTGTCGAAGCTGAACAGGCCGAGGAAGGTGCCCATCTTGGTCCAGACGCCGATGACGCGGAATGGATTGCCGTCGATCAGAACGGTCTTGCCGACGGCCGACTGACTCGGGAACAGCGCGTCCGCGACGTCATATCCGAGGATGCAGACTTGCGCTCCGCCACGCGCTTCAGTGTCCGTGAAAAACCGCCCCTGGCTGAACGTCCCGATCGACGTGATCAAAAAGTCTTCGGTCGTGCCCTGCGTGAAGACGGCGTTCACCTGATTGTCGCCGTATTTGATGTTGCGGATGGTGTTAAGCGTCGGCACGGCCGTGATCAATTGCGTATTCGGCGTGGCCGCGATGATCCGCTTCAAGTCATCGGCGTAGTGCGTCTGCATCGTCCTGCGGTTGCGGTAATTCCACCAGTCATCGACGTGATGCCACGGCCACTTCTCGACGTAGAGGATGTCGTCGCCGATGACCGAGAGGCTGCGCTCGAAGCCGATCTCGATGCCCGAGATCGCCGATCCCATCAGCGTGACCGCGATGATGCCGATGATCACGCCGAGAGCGGTGAGGATCGAGCGCATTTTGTGGGCGCGGATCACCTGGAAGGCGATGCGGAAGGCTTCAGTCAGCTCGTAAAGCATTTGAACGCAGAATGCAGAATGCAGAATTTAGAATGAAGAAAAGGGTGCGCGTTTTCTCAATTCTTCATTCTGCATTCTGCGTTCTGCATTCATCTTTAACCTTTCCCCGCCTTCTCAATCTCGACTTTGACTCCATCCTTCAGCTTCCTCGAAATCGCAGTGTAGCTTCCGGAGACGACTTCATCGCCCGGCTTGATGCCGCTCTTGACCTCGATGTACGTGCTGTCGGCGATTCCGGTCTCCACTTTCTGCATGCGCACCTTGTCGCCTGTCTTGATGAAGACCACGTGCTGCAATTTCTCGCGCTGCTCGCGCTCCTTCTGCTTCTGCTGCGTCTGATTGGTGACGTCGGCACGATTGTCGCCCGCGTCGCTCGCTTGCTGCCGGGCGGTCTGCTTCTCGCGCTCTTCCGGCGAGAGCTTGCTTTCGCTATTGCGGACGGTCACAGCCTGAATCGGCACGACCACCGCGTTCTGCACGGTGGCGGTCTCGATGTCCGCCGTTGTGCTCATGCCCGGCCGCAGCGGCACCGGCGGATTCGGGATGCTGATCTTGACTTCGAAGTTGGTGACCTCTTCCTGACTGCCAAGGTTGCGAGTCTGCGCGGTGCTGGCGATTTCGCGGACAACGCCGCGAATCTGGCGATCGGGATAAGCATCGACGCTGATGCGCGTCGTATCGCCGATCTTCACGTTCACGATGTCGTTCTCATTCACGTTCACGCGGGCTTCCATCGCGTCCAGATTTGCGATGCGCATCACTTCCGTTCCGGCAAACTGGATCGTGCCTACCACCCGCTCGCCGACCCGTGCCGGCAGCGAGCTGACCGTGCCGTCGACTGGCGAAAAGATGACCGTTTTCGCAAGAGCATCATTGATCTGACGCAGCCCGCCCTCGGCACGCTGGGCATCGAATTCCGATGCCGAGAGCGCGGCCTTGGCCATGTTGTAGCTGGTCTCCGCCGATTTGCGATCCGACTCCGAGAGCAGGCCTTTGGCGTACAGATTCATGGCGCGTTTGTAGTCGTTCTCGGCCTTGTCGACCTCCGCGCGATTGCGCACAGTCGCTGCACGCGCACCATTGAGCGCCGCCACCTGCGAGGCCACTTGCGCCTGGTAGACATCCGGCTTGATCTTCAGCAGCAGATCGCCTTTGTGGACGATCTGGCCTTCCTTCACCGGGATCGCGATGATCTCGCCGGAGACTTCCGGCGCGATCTTGACTTCCACTTCTGGCTGGATTTTCCCGGTCGCCGTGACGAGCTGCGTGATCGTTTTTCGGAATGCTTTGTCGGTCGTAACGGCGATCGGCTTCTCGCGCTTGCGCGAAGCGACCATCGACACGAGCGTAATTACGATCAGCGCGGCGGCGCCGATCAACAGAATAAGTTTCTTCTTTCTGGATGCTTTCACCACGCTCATTATGAACGGTCCCCGGTACCGAAGGTTTCAGTCCTTCTTGGATTCGAATTGGGTTTTGCGCTTTTCGACCTTCTTCAGGCGATCGAGACGGAAAGTTTTCGGAACTTCTTTTCCCGCAAGGATCGCCTGGGCAGTCATCTCGCCGACGACAGGCGAGAGCTTGAACCCATGGCCGGAACCGCCGCCGATGAGCCAGACATTCCTCGCCGCCGGATGGCGATCGAGGATCAGGTTGCCGTCGGGGCTGTTTTCGTAAGCACAGACTTCTCCGCTGGCGAGGGGGGCCTTCGCAAGCTCGGGAAATCTTCCGGAAAGAAACTGACGCGCGCGGCGAACACCTTCGTCTGACACGACCCTCTTGCCTGTGGTGGGATCAAAAACCTCGCCGCGCGTGTCATCGGCGACCTTGAAGCCGCTGCCATCGACATCCGGAATGCCATAGACGATCCGCTGGCCGAAGTCGATCCAAACCGGAAGCTTGCCCGGGCGGTAACGGTCAGATCCGGCGGGCGGCCGGAAGTAGAGCACTTCTTGCCGCGTCGGCCGGATGCTGCCGTCGATGACGTCGCGGAAAAGCTGTCCAAGCCACGGACCGCATGCGAAGACGTAGACGTCCGCGTCGACGTGCGAGCCGTCCGCGAGCGAGAGCGACTTCATGGGGCCGCGCAGGTTCTGCGGCGGGACTTTGGCGCCCCGATACGCTCCACCCTCTTTCACGAACACATCGCGAACGACGCCGCACAAATCGCGCGCGGACAACACGCCCGCCTTGCGCTCGAAGTAGATCGATTTCACACCTTTGAAATCGATCTGTGGATAACGGCGCGCCGCTTCGGCGACCGTGAATTTGTCGACGATGAAGCCGAGGTCCTTGAGGATTGGGAGCGCCGATCGGACGTAAGCGTCGTCTCCGCGGTGCATCCAGAGGGCGCCGGTCTCGACGTAGAAGCGTCCAGCGACCGGCTTCCACAGCTCGAACGCGCGCTTGACCATCTCCGAGTAGATTCGATCGGAACCGTAGATAGCGCGGATCACGCGCGTCCGTCCGCCGGAGCTCGCGAGCTCGTTTCCCGGTCCGCCGGAATCGATCAGCGTGACGTCGGCGCCGAGAAGCCGCAGATGCAGCGCGGTCCAGCCTCCGAACGCGCCGGCTCCAACCACCGCCACGCGCAGCTTTGTGTGGGGGCGCGCGTCCCCGCGCGCCGTGCGGCGGGCGAGGGCGCCCGCCGCCACACTTGCTGCCAGAAAAGTTCGCCGAGAGATCAGAAATTGACTCGAGCGGTAATGCCAAAAGTCCGGGGCTGATTGGTCAGGTAGCCTACGCGAGCCCGGAATCCGCGCTCGCGATCGAGCGCCAGGAGTGCCTTCTCATCAGTCAAGTTGTTGACGAACAGTGCCGTGTCCCACTTCCCTCTGAGAACGCCGACCCGCAGATTCACGATGTCGTATGCCGGCAGTTTCGGATCGAAAGTGAAGGTCGTTTGGGTCAGCGGACCTCCGATCGTTCCCTTGAACGTCGTCAAATTGACGGTAGCGTTCGAACCGAGGTCCTCGTCGCCGACCTGGGTGAAACGATCTCCAACGTGGTTCCATACGCCGGTCACGTAGCCGACCCAACTCTGTGTCGGCCAGCGATAGGTCGCCGCCGCGGCCGCCTGATCCTGTGGCACGCTCGGCATACGGGCACCGCTCCGGATGCCCGAGATGATATTGCCCTGCCCGTCTCTCACCGTGGACCGCAGCTTGGAATCGGCGTGGCTTGCTGAGATCGCGAAGTCGAAGTTGTCATTGGGCGCCGCCTCGAATTCCACTTCACCACCCGTGCTTCGGGCCCTCGGCACGTTCAAGATGATGCGCGACGAGCACGTGCCGGCAGTCACAGTGGCCTGCAGATTTCTGACGTCGGACGAAAATACCGCGACATTGAACGCGCCGCGATTGTTCATGATCCTGGACTTCGAGCCGACCTCGTAGTTCCACAGAGTCTCGTTCTCCCAGGTCGGGTGCCCACTGTAGGTGATCAGGTCGCTTGGCTGACAATTTGGCGTCAGCAGCGGATCGTTGATTCCGCCGAGGCGGAATCCTTTGGAGACCTGCGCATTGAGTCGCGTGGAATCGGTCAACTTGTAACTGGCCATGCCGCGCGGGGCGATGCCGTTTGCCTTGACGGAGCCGACGCTGTCGATCGGATCCGAAAAGATCCCGTCGAAAACCTGGGTGCGATTTTCCTTGTAGTCATACCAGCGCAAGCCGCCGGTCAAGTCGAGCTTGTCGCCGACGCTAAACGTCCCTTCGCCGAAAAGCGCGGACTGTTTGAGCGTGTAGTGCAGGTCTGACTTGTACAACTCGTCCGTTTTTGCCAGCTTCGTTCCGGCAGTTGGGATGCCGCTCAGCGCTGTGAATCCGATCACCGGCAGGTTCTGTCCGTAATGGCGCTTGTTGTCGGCGTAAAAACCGCCGACCAGCCACTGAAATTTTTGTGAGTTACCGGACAGGCGCGCTTCTTCAGTGAAGCCTTTCGCCTTGGTGGTGTCGAACAACGGCGCATTGATGGTGTAGACGCTGGGTCCCAGGCCGATGGTGCCGCCGGTGATACTGGCAGTCAGCGCGGTCGCGTCGCGAAGCACGAGAATGTCTCGATCGGAGTAGGTGGTGATCGAAGTCAGCGTGCTGCTGCCGAGGTTGTAGCTGACGTTCACGTCACCGAGCGTGAACTTGTCGGTAGTCGGCTCGCTGATTTGCGTGAATTGCCTGCGTTCGCCGAGCGTCACTTTCGGCCGGGTTGTGGTGTACGGATTGGCCAGGATGTTGAAAACATCGATGCGGTTCCATCCCTTCATATCCAGCTTCTGGTAAAGGATGCGCGGGGTGATGCTCAGCTTGTCGTCCGGCTTTAAGAGGAACGAAAGCCGTGCGCCGGCTCGATAGCCATTGTTGACATCTTTCTTGACGCTCAGGTTGGGCTGAACGGCATTGATGAAGCCGCCGTAGCGGGTGTAGTAGCCCACAATGCGCGCCGCCGCTGTGGTGGTCATCGGCACGTTGGTGGCGAATTTGAAGCTTCCGCCATTCCCGCCGGCGGTTATCTTTTCGCCTGTGAGCTCGCCGGTCGTCTCGGAGACGCCGATCTTCGGCTGGTTCGTAATGTAACGAACCGTGCCGGTTTCCGATCCGGAGCCGAACAGAGTTCCCTGTGGTCCGCGGAGGACCTCGACGCGCGACAGATCGAAGAAATCGATATCGGGCGTGAAGAGCGAAAGCGAGATCACCGATTCATCGAGGTAGACGCCAACCTGTTCCTTGACGCCCGGCTGGTCGCGCACGATCTGTCCGGACGACACACCGCGCATGGCGACCTGACTCTGGCCCGGCCCAAGGTTCTGGACCGTGAAACCGGCGACGTTTGCTGCTACGTCTTCAAGCGTTTCGGCGCCGCGGTCGCGAAGCTGTTCCTCGCTGGGCGCGGCGACCGAGATTGGAACTTCCTCAATCGTTTCCTCTTTCTTACGAGCTGTGACCGTCATCTCTTCAGTGACCTTCGGCTTCTTCTCTTCCTCCACCGTTTTCTTCTTCTCCTCGGGCGGGGGCGGAGGGGTCTGAGAGAACACCGGAAGGGCGACCAAAGCGAAGAGGGCGATGGAGAAGAACTTGCGCATCATTTCCTCCTTTTTTGCAAGCGGGACGGGGACGATGGGCAGATCATAGCGCGTCAATGAAGGAAAATCGACGCGAACGAAATGGCAAGACGGCGTGTTGCTAGAACCATGAAGAACTCCTGGACCGGCGGCGAGACCGCCCGAGCCCTCGAGAGTCCTCAGGAGAGCCTTGCCGTGGCAGTCCATCGATCCGAGCCTGGCGCGTTCGAGCGGTTGATCGAACGATTCGAGAGGCCGCTTTACAGCTATGCCCACGGCATCCTGCAGAACGCGTTCGATGCTCAGGAAGTGGTGCAGGACGCCATGATGCGCGCCCATCGGGCCCTCACGCGTCAATACGATGAAGCGCGCTGCGCCGCGCTGGCGTTGCGGCCGTGGCTTTTTCGCACGGTCCGCAATCTTTGTCTGAACAAACGCCGCTCGAAGCGCCATCAGCTCGAGCAGCCGCTCACCGATTTCGACGACGGCCGCATGGGGCCGTTCGTACACCTCGATGGATCGGAGCTGGAGCGAAAGCAGGAAGTGGAGCTGTTGCGCCGCGCGATCGCGCTGCTGCCGGTCGACGCACGCGAGCTCATCCTGCTGCGATTCATGGAAGAAATGTCGTACGGAGAAATCGCCAAAACGGTCGGATCGACCGAATCGGCGTTGCGTGGAAAAGTGTTCCGGTCGCTCAAATTACTGCGGGAGGCGCTGGAGAAGAAGGGAGTCGCGTATGCGGTGTAGACCCACACTGACGCGCGTCGATGCGCTTCGCACAGGAGAGCTTCCTGAGGAAGAGCACCGAGCCGTCGAAGAGCATCTGAAAACTTGCAAGAGCTGCGAAGAGTCGGTCGCGGACGTCGAAGCGCTCGCCCAGGTCGTCAAAGCGCTGACGGTTGTTCCCCCGCGGCCGATCCGGGACAGTTTGCGGACTACTGACTTTTTCGATCGCGTCGAAGATGTCTGGGTCGCATTTTCCGATCGCGTGATCCGCATGATCACGGCGCGATCGGAGGACGATTTGCGCGCTGAGTACAGCCGGCGATTCGGACGAACGCTGGAGCGCGCTACCATTCCGGAGCCACTGCGCAGGCAGGTGTTGTCGGCCATCCACGGTGAAGGCGTCGCGAAACCGGCGGTCGACATCAGCGAAGGCTCCGAGCTGGAGCGCAAGGTCCTCGAAGCCATGACCCATATTCCGCGCGGCGAAGTGCGGAGCTACTCCTGGCTGGCCCAACAGGTCGGCAAGCCGCGGGCGGTGCGGGCGGTGGCCAATGTCGTCGCGCGCAACATCGTGCCGTTCGTGGTGCCATGCCATCGCGTGGTTCCGATTGGAGGCGGCGTGGGTAAGTACGCGTACGGCAGCAAGATGAAACGCGATCTGCTCAAGCGCGAGGGAGTGGACGTCGATCAGCTCGACGCTCTCGCCCGGGAGCACGTCCAGTTCGTCGGCTCCCGGACCACAAAGATTTTTTGCTGCCCGACGTGTCGGGACGCGCGTCGGATTCGCGAGGAAAACCGCGTCCCGTTCCACGACGTCGGCGAAGCGCGGCAGAAAGGATTCCGGCCATGTCAGCGGTGCCAGCCGATCGCGGCGTAGTGGTGCAGATGCCACTCTTCAGCGCTGGACAGCCGAGGGCGGCTGTCCTCCACGACGTGCATGCCATCTCGATCCCGGCGCGCGCGTTCACGGGCGATTTCTACTTCACGCACCGGGAGGATGACGGGCTGTGGTTCGCGCTCGGCGACGTGGCGGGAAAGGGCTTGCCGGCCGCATTGGTGATGGCCATGATTCAGGAAGAGCTGGAAGCGATCACGCACGATGATCCGTCGGCGGCCATGCTGCGGCTGCACATGTTTCTGCGTCCCCTCATTCCGCGGAATCGCTTCGCCACCGCCGTGATCGGAAATCTGCATGGAGATGGAATGCTGACGATCGCGAATGCCGGGCATTGTCCGCCGCTGATCGTGCGCGCGAACGGCTGCATCGAAGAGGTCGCATCCACCGGTCCGGTTCTCGGCATCCTCGCTTCGTCGGAGTGGCGGACATTCCGCACGAGACTCGCGCCTCGCGAAACGGTTGTCCTCTACAGCGACGGCGCATTGGAAGCGCGATCAAGGGATGGCGAGGAATTTGGAGTGGAACGGATTGCCGCCGCTCTATCAGCCGGCACCCCAAAGGGAATCGCCGAGGGAATCGTGGCAGCCGTCGAACTGCACAGCGGCGGCGTGCGCGAGGACGACCTTACGATCGTGGTCGTACGCCGAGGCTGAGCATTTGGAGTGCGGCGGCTTGTCGCAGCTTTAGAGCCGGCCGCAGCAAGCTGCGGCCGTGAAAGCGGTGCCGAGGCACCGCACTCCAAATAGAGAGGATGCCTGCGGCAATGACGATGACCCCGATAGCGCGGGCCGCGCGCTGCGGACTCGGCACAAGCCGCTCGATGGTGATGGCCGTCGTAACGATGGCCATGGCAGTGAGATTCATCACGCCAGTCACGAGCAGGATCGTCATGAAACTCACGCAGCAGAGAATGCAGTTCATCCCCAAACGAAGGCCGTGCTGCCAAGCGCTGCGTCCGCAACCGGATGCTTCGCGACAACGTCCGAGCAGGCGCGCTTTCCACGGCGTCAGTTGAACGCATCCGGCGAGCACGAAGACTGCCCCTGTGGCCATCGGCACGGCCCGCGCGAGGGCTGACCAGCGCATCTCGGACGTCGTCAGGATGATACCGAGCGGATAGACGGCTCCGCCGAGTGTGGCCCAGACAAGAAAATAGCCCGCGCCTACGGTTAGACGGCGCTCACTGTTCCGCGACAGGGTGCTCATGAGCGAAGGCAGCATCATGGCCACCATCATTGCGGTCCACATCGCCATGAATGAGGCAGCCGCGACGAACCAGCTCTCTCCTGGCATCCGCATCCACGCCATCGACATCGTCCAGCCGCCAGGCATTTGCATGCCGCCACGCATTTCTGCACACAGATAGATGGTCCCTCCCGCACTGGCGAGGAACAACAGCGCAACGCCGGCCCGCCACATTCAAACCTCGTATCGATCGTGGTAGCGAACCCAGTCCTGCGAGGATTGAGGATTCTCGTCCCGTCCCTTAGGAACCAGATCGAGATAGTGATAGGCCGTGTTCATCATGTCGATGCCACGCGCGTAGCACGAGTACGTATGAAAGACCGCGCCGCTCGCATCCTTGTAGAACACGCTGGTTCCCTCCCGGTCTTCGAAGCCGGGGTTCATCGAATAGTTGTAGATCGCCGATCCATTCTCGAGCTGCTCGGGAGTGAACGATACGTGATAGTCGTAGTTGAAATCGTTCTGGGAGGAGGAGAGCCATTTGAAGCTCCATCCCATCCTCTTCCTGAACGGCTCGATCTTCGCCAGCGGCGCCCGGGAAATGGCCACGAAGGTCACGTCGCGTTGGTTCAGGTGAACAATGATGTCGTTGAAATTGTCCGCCCAGAATGAGCAGCTCGGACACCCCTCGGTCCATTCCGGGTTGAACATGAAGTGATAGACAATGAGCTGGCTCCTGTTTTCGAAGAGGTCGGCCAACGTCTCCTTGCCTTTCGGCCCATCGAAGACGTACTTCTTGTCGACTTTGACCCACGGGAGCTCGCGCCGCTGCCGGCTCAGGTCATCCCGAAGCCGGGTGAATTCCTTTTCCTGCGCCAGGAATTTCTTTCGCTCGGAAAGCCACTTTTCGCGCGACACAACCGGATGATTCTTGATCGTCATCATGCACCTCGGCGCGTGATAATATTCTACCGTTTGGTTGAATACAAGTTGGACCAGGTCTACGGCGCCATTGCCGATCCGACACGCCGGGCGATCCTCGCCGTGCTCGCCCAGGGCGACGCCAACGTCGGAAGTCTTGTTGATCGATTCCCCATTTCGTTCAATGGAGTCTCCAAGCATGTGAAGGTCCTCGAGCGTGCTGGACTGGTGGAGCGCACGATCCGCGGCCGCGAACATTGGCTGCGCTTGAACGCTGAGCCGCTCAGCGAAGCGACGCGATGGCTCGAACATTACCGAGCGTTCTGGGAAATGCGGCTCGATGCCCTCGAGAAGTTTCTCGTCGGGAAACCCAAGGGGCGAAGTGGCAGAAGACGGTAACGTGCTCGTGGTGCGACGGCTTCTGCCCGTCCCTCGCGATCAGGTGTTCGCCGCGTGGCTCGATCCAGCCAGCCTCGCGCAGTGGATGCGGCCGGGTGAGGTC
>Ga0070706_100005048_pt1 | contig 12611 bp, 13 predicted proteins | sample KBSK5501metaG_FD_65476 | JGI IMG/M metagenome (GOLD analysis project Ga0070706, IMG submission 65476) | Corn, switchgrass and miscanthus rhizosphere microbial communities from Kellogg Biological Station, Michigan, USA - KBS K5-50-1 metaG | ecosystem: Host-associated > Plants > Roots >...
CGCTCCGCATCGCCCAAGTTAGGCGCTTACGCCGGACTTGCTGCACTCGGACTGCTCGCCGCGCTCGCGCTCCGGCTGCCGGAGCTCGTTCTCTTTGCGGCGCCTTTTGCGCTCGTCGCTGGAGTCGCCGCGCTGCAGGTGCGAGCGCCACGCATCGACGTGGAAGTCGACCTCGCTCACGAGCGAACCCTCGAAGGCGATCTGCTCGACATCTCGATCCGGTTCGACCCGAGCGACGCGGCCGAGCGTGTCGACGTACTGCTCGAGCTTCCGCCGGGACTCGAGGTCGAAGAAGGGACCAACCCGGCCACTCTGCGGCTCAGCAAGGGTGACGAGCGAGTCCTGCAGTTGGGCCTGCGCTGCGTCCGGTGGGGCGCGTACCGAGTGGGTCGGGTTCACCTCCGCGCCCACGATCCGTTCGGCGTGTTCAAGCACGAGACCGCGATCGACCGGCGCCAGACTCTCAAGGTGTACCCGACGCAAGAAGCGGTGCGCAGCCTGCTGAGGCCGGCTGAGACACAGGTCTTCTCGGGAAACCATGTGGCACGCCAGAAGGCGGAGGGGATCGAGTTCGCCGACATCCGGCAGTTCGTCGCGGGAGACCGGATCAAGCACGTGAACTGGCGGGCAACGGCTCGCCGCGGCGAGCTCTGGGTGAACGAGCATCATGCGGAGCGCAACGCGGACGTCGTGATCTTCCTGGACGTGTTCGCGGAGGCGCGCCGTGGCGGGCGAAGCACGCTCGATCCCGCCTTGCGCGCGGCCGCGAGCTTGGCGGCGCGTTATCTTCGCCAGCGCGACCGGGTCGGGTTCGTGAGCTTCGGCGGGACGATCAACTGGCTCCTGCCCGCCACCGGGGCGCGGCAGCTGTACCGCATCGTCGACGCGATGCTCGACACGCAGATCATCCTCAGCCATGCCTGGCGGGATCTCGTCGTCATCCCGCGCCGCACTCTTCCACCGCAGGCGCTCGTGCTCGCCCTCACGCCGCTGCTGGATGATCGGGCAGTCACCGCGCTGCTCGACCTACGCGCTCGCGGCTTCGATCTCGTCGTCATCGAGATCTCGCCGATCGCGTTCGTCTCGCGGCCTCGAGGTGAGGTCCAGGAGGTCGCAGATCGGCTCTGGCGGCTGCGCCGCGACGCCGTCCGCGGCCGTTTCGAGCGGGCGGGCGTTCCGGTCGCTGTCTGGAACGACGAATCGTCTCTCGCAGCTGCTCTGGAGGAGGTGGGCGCATCTCGCCGGCGCGCGCGAACCTCACACGTGTAGCAACCGGGCTGGGCGGCCTCGCTTTGCTCGGCGTCGTTGTCGCCTACTCGGCGCTCGCCGGCGACCGTCTCGTCGCGCTCGTGACGTCGATCGGCTGCGCCGGGCTGCTCCTGACGGCTCTTGCCCTCGCGGGACGCTGGGCGACTCTTCTTCCCTGGGGCTTCGTGGGCGTCGGCGCAGGTTACGCCCTCTTTCTGAGCCTGCGGGGCGGGACGGTCGACGCACGTGCCCCGATCCTGGCGGCGACGTTCTTCGTCGCGGCAGAACTGTCGTTCTGGTCGATCGAGGGGCGGAGTTGGCGCAGTGAGCGTGAAGTGCTGGTCCGTCGGGTTGCCCTTCTCTTCTCGGCTGGGTTGGCAACGGCGATCGTGGGCGGGCTGCTGCTTCTCGTCGCCTCGGGACGACGCGGTGGAATCGGCTACGAGGCCGCCGGCGTGGCGGGCGCCGTGCTGACCCTGGCGCTGATCACCTGGCTTGGTCGCACCGAAGACCGATGAGTTTTCGGCCCGCGGGCCGTCTTAGCGTCAGAGCGTAGATGGCAGCCGTTTCAGCGCACCGGGGTGACCACGTACGATGGCCTGAGATGAGGGACCCGTCGCTCACGGTCGCGCCCGACGCCGGCAAGTTCGAGGACCAGTTCGAGCAGCATCGAGCGGAGCTGCGTGCTTACTGCTACCGGATGCTCGGATCTCCCTTCGAGGCCGAGGACGCGGTGCAGGAGACATTCATCCGAGCCTGGCGAGGACTCGAAAGATTCGAGGGCCGGGCGGCGCTCCGGTCGTGGCTCTACCGCATCGCGACGAACGTCTCGCTGGACATGTTGAACGGGCGGGAACGCCGCGCGCGCCCGATGGATCTCGGCCCGGCGCAAGAGCCAGTCGCGTCGAATCTCAACACGCTGCCGGAGGTGACGTGGATCGAGCCCATGCCCGAGGACAGGCTCGGCTCGGCGGGTGGAGACCCGGCGGAGCTGGCGGTCTCGCGCGAGACGATCCGCCTCGCTTTCGTCGCTGCTCTGCAGCACCTACCACCGCGGCAGCGTGCGGTGCTGATCCTCTGTGAGGTTTTCCGCTGGAAGGCCAGCGAGGTTGCGGAGCTGCTCGATACGAGCGTGGCTTCCGTCAACAGCGCGCTCCAGCGCGCCCGCGCCACGCTCGAGGAGAGCAACCTCAGCTCCGCAGACACGTCGCCGTCGGTGGACGAGGCGGACGCCGAGCTCCTCGCCCGCTACGTCCGGGCGTTCGAGCAGTACGACATGGAAGCGCTGACCTCGTTGATTCAGGAGGACGCGACGCAGTCGATGCCGCCGTTCGACATGTGGCTGAGCGGCCGTGAGGACATTCTGCGCTGGTGGGTCGGCCCCGGCGCCGGCTGTCGCGGCTCGCGCGTCATCCCGACGGTCGCCGCAAACGGCTCGCCTGCGTTCGGGCAGTACAAGCCCAGCGATTCGGGAGAGGGCTACGAGCCGTGGGCGCTGCAGGTGCTCGAGATCTCCGACGGTCGCATCGTCGAGTTCACGTTCTTCCTGGACACGGAGCGGGTCTTCCCTCTGTTCGGGTTGCCGCTACAGCTCGAGCCCTAGCGTCATTCCGGCAAGACATCACGCAGGCCGACGAAGATGAGCAGCTCGATGAGCTCGTCCGACGCGCCACGTAGCCGCGCCTGGCAGCCGCATCGTCGAGCAGTCAGCTGGATCCGTGCGAGTGCGTCGACGGACACGGCGTCCGGCTCGGCCTCGCGCACGTCGCAGAGCGCGACCTCGGCCGCGGTCGTCTCCAGCAATGCTTCGACCTGCTCACAGAGCCGAGGCAGATCGGTACCGTTGATTCGGCCGCCGATCGCGAACACGACCGTCTGCGGCGGTGGGGCATCCATCCTGGAATAGACCGGCGGAGCGGGTAAAACTCATCGGTCTGGACGACCGATGAGTTCCCCGTCGCGCGGCGGTCTTACCACCGAGACAGACCATGACACGCCGAAAGGAAACCCCATGACCCTGGATAACCGCACGCGCTGGCTCGCGCTGTACGTCCTCTGCCTCGGGGATCTGATGATCGTTCTCGACACGACGATCGTGAACGTCGCGTTGCCGTCGATCAGGCAAGACCTCGGCTTCTCGGCGACCTCGCTGGCGTGGGTGGTCAATGCCTACCTACTCACGTTCGGGGGCTTCCTCCTGCTCGGCGGCCGGCTCGGTGACCTCTTCGGCCACCGTCGCCTGTTCCTGGTCGGGATCTCGCTCTTCACGGTGGCCTCCGTCGCGTGTGGGGTCTCCACGACGCAAGGGCTGCTCGTCGCGGCGCGGGCGGTGCAGGGGGTCGGGGGTGCGATCGTCTCGGCGGTTGCGTTGTCGTTGATGATGAACCTGTTCACCGAGCAGGCTGACCGGGCCAAGGCAATGGGCATCTTTGGCTTCGTGATGGCGGGCGGCGGCAGCCTCGGCGTGCTCCTCGGCGGGGTCCTCACCGACACGCTCAACTGGCACTGGATCTTCCTCGTCAACGTTCCGATCGGCGTCGCCGTGGTCATTCTCACGCTGAGGCTGCTCCCGGGCTCGCGCGGAGCGGCCGCCGGCGGACGGCTCGACGTCGCGGGGGCCGTCACGGTGACGGCGTCTCTGATGCTGGCCGTCTACGCGATCGTGAACGGCAACAGCACCGGTTGGGCGACCGGTCAGACACTCGGGCTGCTCGCGGGCGCGGTTCTGCTGCTGGCGCTCTTCGTCGGGATCGAAGCTCGCGTTCGCTCTCCGCTCATGCCACTCGGTCTATTCAAGCTGCGGAACATCGCGGTCGCCAACGTCGTCGGAATCCTGTGGGCCGCGGCCATGTTCGCGTGGTTCTTCGTTTCGGCGCTCTATCTGCAGCTGGTGCTCGGCTACAGCCCGCTGAAGGTCGGCCTGGCCTTCCTGCCCGCCAACCTGATCATGGGCGCCTTCTCGATCGGGCTTTCGGCGAAGCTCGTCATGCGCTTTGGGTTCAGGATTCCGTTGTCGGCCGGATTGTCGGTCGCCGCGGTCGGGCTCGTGCTCTTCGCGCGAGCTCCGGTTCACGGGAACTTCGTCGTCGACGTGCTTCCGAGCATGATCTTGCTCGGGGTCGGAGCCGGCATGGCGTTCAACCCTGTGCTGCTTGCGGCGATGAGCGACGTCGATCCGAGAGAGTCCGGTCTTGCCTCGGGCGTCGTCAATACTGCGTTCATGATGGGCGGCGCGCTCGGTCTCGCGATCCTCGCGAGCCTCGCCGCATCGCGCACCGACAGCCTGCGCGCATCAGGCGAAGGTCCGCTCGCGGCACTCAACGGCGGCTACCACGCGGCGTTCATGGTCGGGGCTCTGTTCGCCGCCGTGGCGGCTGTAGTCGGCGGCGCGCTGCTGCGAACTCGACAGCAGGTGGCGAGCGGCGCGGCCGTCGACGCCGCCGCTACTCCGTGAGAAGGACAGTGAGATGAGAAGAGTCGTCGTTTCGGAGTTCGTCTCGCTCGACGGAGTGATGGAAGACCCCGGCGGATCCGAAGGATTCGAGCACGGGGGTTGGACCTTCCCGTACTGGAGCGACGAGATCGCCAAGGTGAAGCTCGACGAGATTCTCGAGGCCGACGCGCTCCTCTTGGGCCGAGTGACGTACGAGGGCTTCGCGGAGGCCTGGCCTTCGCGGACCGACGAGCAGGGCTTCGCCGACCGGATGAACAGCCTGCCGAAGTTCGTTGCCTCGACGACCCTCAAAGACCCCGGCTGGCAAAACTCCACCGTGCTCGAGGGAGACGTTGCGCAAGCGGTCGCCACGCTGAAGGAGCAGCCGGGCCAGGACGTCCTCGTCGCGGGCAGTCGGCAACTCGTCAGACGCTGGCGCAACACGACCTCGTCGATGAGTACCGCCTCCTCGTTTACCCGATCGTGCTCGGGAGTGGTAAGCGTCTCTTCGGAGAAGGGACGCATGCGCCCTTGAGGCTTCGCGAGAGCCGGGCCTTCGCCTCGGGCGTGGTCCTTCTCTCGTACGAGCCGGAGCGAGCGGCATAAGCTCAGGACGTGCACACGGGTGAGGAGATCGTTCTCACGGTCGTCGCCGTCGCGACGATCCTCCTGGTGCTCGGGCTCTTCGTGTGGGCAGCGGTCAAAGACGGGCAGGAGGACCAGGCGTTGCAGAAGCGTCTCCGGATTCGCCGACGCACGAGGCTCGGGCGCTGACCGGTTGACACCGCTGCTCCCTCGACCTACAAGGAGCGGGGAGCTCGCAATCGATCGAGGGGGTCGAGGTGTACGAGCCGGGGGTAGGAAACGGGCCCGCTGTGCGGGCCGATTACGAGCGGCGTTACGTGGAGTTCTGGCCTGCAGGCGTTGCGACGAGCGGGTGGTTCCTCTGCGCCTCGTGTGGCAACACGGTGATCGTCCGCCGGGTGCTGCCGCGTTGCATGCTCTGCGGGGAGCGGCTGTGGGAGCGGGCGCAGGGCACGGGGGCCTCCGCTTCGACAGCCGTCTGAGCCGCGATCCGTTGTCCTAGCTCGGGATCTGCGCAGGCGCCTCGGGGTCCCACAGTCGGAAACCGCCGGTGAACGCGTTCTCGTTGGCCCCGAGTCGAGCGTTCAGCGGCAGCGCATCCAGCTTCCTCGCGTTGCCGCCGCCGAGCACGACATAGTCAGGCTCGAGCGCTGCGCTCAGCCTGGCGACGGCATCCGCGACGTCGAGCCGCCACCGCTTCTTGCCGCGCTTCTGGAGACCCGTGCTGCCGATGTAATCCTCGAAGGTCGCCTTCTTGTAGGGGAGGTGGCCGAGCTCCATCGGCTGGACGAACCCGTTCGCGACGAGCGCGGAGCCCAGCCCGGTTCCCAGCCCGAGAAACAGCATCCGCCCGCCCTCGTAGCTGCCGAGCGCCTGCATGGCCGCATCGTTGACAACTTTGGTCGGTTTGCCGAAAGCGCCCGTGTAGTCGAAGCCGACCCAGCCCTCGCCGAGGTTGACGGGCTCTGCGATCACGCGTCCCCCGTGGACCGGGCTGGGCACGCCGACCGAAACACCGTCCCAGCTCCAGTCGGCTGCAAGCTTCAGCGCGGCCTCGACCATCTGCGCGGCCGTGAGATCCGGCCCCGAATCGGCCCGCCGCGATTCCTGCTCACCGGTGGCGAGCACCTTGACGTGGGAGCCGCCGACGTCGACGACGAGCACCGGGGTCATGACCGAGCCGGGCTAACTCGAGCCGAAGCCCTTCTTCGCCGCGGCGCGCTTGTCCTGCCGCTTCTCCTTCAGGGACTTCTGGGCCACTTTCTTGCCCAGCTTCTTGGGCTTCGAGGCGCCTTTCATCGTAACCTCCAGGTCGAGCTTCGATTTTCCGCGCCTAAGCTTACGCGTTCTATCCGCTGTAGTTCGTCGGCGCGAGCGGTTGCGCGTAGACCGTGGGATTGCTGGGCATCCCTGCCGGAACGGTCGTGATCGTCGGGAACGAGGTGGTCACCGACTGCCCGAGCTTGACGTTGCTGCCGACGATCGGCCCGTCGATCGCCGATGTCGTCTGGATGTCGACGTCGTTCGTCGCGAAAACGGCGCCCTGGAAGTACGCGCTCGTGAGCTGAACACTGTCCCCAGCGCTGACCTGAGCGTCCGGCGCCAGCGACCCGTTGCCGTTGCTCACGATGCAGAGCAGCTGGGTGTTCGGGTTCCAGTTCACGGTGTCGCACGCGGTCTTCGCGACATTCAGCTGCGCGCAGAGCGTCGAGTTCTTGAGGAGGACACTGCCGGAGACGTAGAGGGTCGCCTGACCCGTGTACGTGTTGATCGCGCCGTTGCTCACATAGACGCTGCCGTCGATGAAAACCGTCCCATGGACGGTCAGCGTCTTCGTGGTGGCGTTCCAGGAGAGCTCACCCCCGGCCGTCTGGCACGTGTAGGAGCTCGCGGGAGTGAGGTCGAACGTGCCGGCGCTGTCGTTCCGATACGTGAGCTTGACCGCATCCGAGGCCGTGGGGAGCGCAACGGCGTTGTCGAACGTCGGCGGGACGCCGCTCGAAGTCGCACACGGGTAATAGGGGCCGGGGCTTGCGTTCAGGTACCAGCTGTCCCAGTAGACGACCGGCGGTGTGATGGGGGAGGGCGTCGAGTCGAGCACGTTGGCCCAGACGTTGTCGACGGCCCCGCCTTGGCAGGGAAGGTGGAAAGCGTTGTTCGAGTACTTGCAACCGGCGCCGATGTGGGCGTCGCTGATCCTGGTCAGCGCCGTTCCGACCGTGTTCGCGGTCTGTGAGAGGGTCAGGCTGCCGCGAACGTCGAGCGGCCCGCTCATGATCGTGGCGGTGTTCTGCAGGCAGAGGTTCCCGTTCACGAAGAGCGGCGAAGCGACGACGACGCTCTGCTGGATCGTCATGTCGCAGACGCCGGGCGTCGCGGGGTGGGTCGCATAGACGTAGTTCCACGCCGGGTTGTTCAGCGGCTGCGTCAGTGTTGGAATGACAGGAATCTGGGCGGTCATCGTCTTCGTCAGGTCGCCGGTGTTCAGGCCGTTCTTGTTTGCGAGGGTGGCAGTGGACGTGATCGTCCAGGTCGTCCCGTTGAGATAGCCCGAGAAGGTGACGCTGCCACCGCCGAGCGAGACGGTCTGCGAACAAGGCGGGGGTTGGAGTGTGAGACAGAAGACGCTGGGATTGAGAGCGTTCTTGCTCGGAAGGCTCAGCAGCGCTGCAGCGTCATTGATGCCCGCGAGCGCCAGCTCTTCCACGGCATTGCGCGCTACGTGCGTGCTGGCCTCGCGCGTGTTCGAGGTGGCAGAGGAGATGACGGTGACCGCCGAGACCGCCAGGACCACGGAGATCCCGAGTGCCAACACGAGCGCCATTCCGCTTTCGTCCGCGAGGGCGCCTGTTCGACCTCTTTTCGGTGCTTCGCCGTCTGGGTGTTGCGTGTTGGACGTGGCTGCCTCGGAGCCGCAGGTGCTCGATTCGCCAAAGTTGCCGCCTGGTGAATCGGGACGGACTTTGTCTTTCGTAACCCTCGAACGAGGGAACGGCTGCGCCAGAGGTAAGCGGCCCGGTTGCCCGGAATCTCGTCAGCCGGCCGGTGCTCAGTCGCCGCGAAAGCGAAGTGCGCCGAGCTCGAGGAGGTCGCGTATGACGTCGAGCGCTTCCTCGCGGAGTGGTCCCACCTCGTCGTCCAAGAGCCCGAGCCGGTCGGCGGTCGTGTCGATGACTTCGCTCAGCCGCATGCGGCTGTCGAGCGAGGCCACCACCTCCTGCACATCCGCCGAAGCGTCGACCGCGTGCTTCGTGCCTTCAGTGAGCTCGACACTCCCGTCGACGTCGACGGCACGCCCTCCCGAAGGCTCGAGCTCGCGAACCAGTTGCAGGCTCGAGGCGACGCCGACGCGCGCCTCGGCCAACCCTTTGCCGCCACCGAGGCCGGCGAGCTTCGCTCTCGATTCGAAGGCGCGCAGGATCTGATCGCCGGCGGCGTCGAGCTCGTCTTCGTCCAGCTCGTCCACTCGAGCGGCGTGCCTGCCGTCGGGCCGCTTGTGGAGGACTACCGCGCCCTCGCTGACGAGTTCAACTCCGAGCGAGTCGAAGTATCGGGACCACTCGTCCAGAGCTTCGCCGAGCGCCTCGCCGGCGAGGTGCGAGTTCCACTCCGCGGCATGCGTGAGCGGATCAGAGGAAAGCGTGGAGAGGATCCAGCTCTCGCAGCCGCTCGTTTCGGCCCACTCGAGGACGCGCTCGTCAGGATTGGCCTCGTCGAACGCGAGCCAGCTCACGAGCATCGCGGCGTAGCCGCCATCGTTCAGATGCTCGGCCGCAGCGAGGATCACACGCTCGGACACTTCGTCCTCAGAGAACTCACTGTCTCGGTAAGCCCAGCGACGCTCAGGGGAGACGACGTAGGGCGCATTACACGTGATCAGGTCGAACGTCTCGCCTTCCACTGGATCGAAGAGGCTGCCCTGGCGGCACTCGATGTTGCGGAGACCGTTCAGCGCGGCGTTGAGCTCGGTGTAGGCGATCGCGCGGGGATTGACATCGGTGGCGATCACGTGCCGGGCATGCTGCGCGGCGAGCAGCGCGTGGATGCCGCTTCCGGTTCCGACGTCGAGCGCTCGGTCGACACGAGGGCGAGGCGTCAGGGAATCGAGGACACGGGCTGTGGGCGTATAGGTCGCGACGTAGTCGGGCGGGTCGTCGCCGTCACGGGAGAAGCCATCCGAGGCGAGCAGGACCTCGCCGATCGGCAGGATCCGGACACGCGGAACGACCTGCCGGCCGACCTGCGCTAGCCCGGTCGTCTCCAGAGCCTCCACGCCCTCTCGGCCGAGAGCGGTCGCCGCCTGCTGCGCTGAAACGGGCAGCTGGAGGAAGAGGAGGCGTACCAGCGTCGCGAGCGGGGTGTCGGGTAGGCGGCGTTCCTCGGCGGGCGTGTCGCCGCGCTCACTCGAGTACGCGTCCTCGCCCAGCAAACGATGAATCGCGTCTTCTGAATAGCCGGTCCGCCGTAGGCTCGTTCCGAGCCGCTCGGCCGCGACGGTGTCGGCCACGAGATCTCTGTCCATCACCAAAGCGGGGTCATCATGCCCGAATCGAATGGACTGCACGCGCGTTTCGAGCCTGATTGACTGACGCGGTGACGAGCGGGACCCGACAGCCACGTTTGGGGACGTCGCTCGACGATCTTCTGTCGCGGGAGCTCGACCGCTTCGAGCGTGAGCATCCGCGATCGCGCGAGCTTGCGACACGGGCAGAACGCTCACTGCTCGCGGGAGTGCCGATGCCGTGGATGATTCGCTGGGCCGGCGGCTTTCCCGTGTTCGCCGCGGAGGCGCACGGCGCTCGCTTTCGCGACGTCGACGGGCACGAGTACGTGGACTTCTGCCTCGGCGACACCGCGGCGATGACCGGGCACTCGCCGGCGCCGACCGTGCGGGCGGTGGCGGAGCAGGCGGCGCGGGGCATCACGCTCATGCTCCCCAGTGAGGACGCGCTCTGGGTCGGAGAAGAGCTCACGCGCCGTTTCGGGCTGCCGAGCTGGCAGTTCGCGCTCACTGCGACCGACGCAAATCGGTTCGCGATCCGGCTGGCACGGGAGCTCACGGGCAGGCCGAAGATCCTCGTCTTCAACTGGTGCTACCACGGCACCGTCGACGAGACGTTTGCGGCGCTCGAAGGCCGGTCGGTGGTTTCGCGCGAGGGCAATGTCGGTCCGCCGGTCGCGCTCGACGAGACGACGCGGGTGGTCGAGTGGAACGACGTCGAGGCGCTCGAGCGCGAGCTCGGCGTCGGCGACGTTGCCTGCGTCCTTGCGGAGCCTGCATTGACGAACATCGGGATCGTCCATCCCGAGCCGGGTTTCCACGACGCTCTTCGCGCGGCGACCCGCCGGGCCGAGACGCTCTTGATCATCGACGAGACACACACGCTCTGCGCCGGGCCGGGCGGCTATACGGCTGCGTACGGGCTCGATCCAGATCTGCTGACCGTGGGGAAGGCGATCGCTGCCGGCATTCCCGCTGCCGCCTACGGATTCTCGCGCGAGGTTGCAGACCGGCTCGAAGCGCTGTTACCGCGGGACGAGCGCGCGGATGTCGGCGGCATCGGCGGCACGGTTGCGGCGAACATCCTGTCGCTTGCGGGGATGCGCGCCACGCTCGGCGAGGTTCTCACCGACGAGGCGTTCGCGCGGATGATCGTCCTCGGCGAGCGCTTCGAGGCAGGTGTCGCCGGCGCGATCGAACGTCATGGCCTGCCGTGGCATGTGACGCGCCTCGGCTGCCGCGTCGAGTATCTCTTCCGCCCCGAGCGGCCGCGAACCGGGAGCGAGGCCGCTGCCGGCGGCAATGCCGAGCTCGATCGGCTCATCCATCTGTACGCCCTCAACCGCGGCATCCTCTTGACGCCGTTCCACAACATGGCGCTCATGTCGCCGGCGACGACGGAAGCAGACGTGGATCTCCATTCGTCGGTGTTCGACGAGGCAGCCGAGGAGCTCGCTCCTCTCTGCGCGTGACGTGGAAGTGAGGAAGAGGCTCGAGCGGCTCACTATGGCCCCGGCATGCCGGGGCCCCGGCCGTTAACGTCCGCTTCGATGGCCGAGCAGCGCGTCGTCCCGATGTTCTCCTACGAAGACGTCGGTCAGGCCGCCGACTGGATCGCGGAGGCGTTCGGCTTCGAAGAGACCGGCCGGTGGAGCGACGAGAGCGGCCGTGTCACCCATGTGAACATGGAGCTCGACGGCGGCCTGATCATGCTTGGGTATCCGAGCCCGGATTATGAGAGCCCGAAGCATCACGCCCAGGAGTGCGACCAGGCGCGCGCATGGCGCCAGACGCCGTACGTGGTCGACGGCGTCTACGTCTCTGTCGACGACGTCGACGCGCACTATGCGCGGGCGCGTACGGCGGGCGCGACGATCCTGTCCGAGTTGGAGGACAACGTCGGCGTCGGGCAGCGGCAGTACCGAGCCGAGGATCTCGAGGGTCACCGCTGGATGTTCGCGACGCGGCTTTGACGGCCATGTCTCGGTCTCGGACACCGGCCGTCGGAGGAGTCGCGCACGCCTGGAGGCTTCATCGACCTAGCCATGGCGGAGCAAGCGCTTGAGTGCGTCGACTCCCACATTTCGACGGCCGTACCGAAGCTCGGCAAGCGCTGATGCAGCAAGGGCGACCTCGGTGAGCGGCGGCAGTCGCTCGTTGATGAACCGGTCGAGCCAACGGAGCGCCGCGCGCTCATAGCGCGCCGGATCCGTGTTCGCGAGTAACTCGCAGAGCATCAGTGCGTCGGCGAGCGACAGTCCGCCCATCTCCCGCGCGGCCAGCTCTGCGGCCTGGACGTGACGACCATGAATCGCGCGTCCGAATCGTTCTCGAGCTGTGCCCTGGCTGGTCATCGTGTGATGGCCGCTGGGGCAACGGCGCCAGGGTTAGCTTAGTGGGGTCAGTGGACCGACCCGGTGGGTGAGTGGACGGGCGGACCACAGGTCACCCGCCCACTCATCGAATGGTGTGAGCATGGACACGTGTCCCACGCTGGACGTTCGAACGAAAGGGCCGAGACCATCGGCCTGCGCCGCTTCTCTGGCGTAACGCCCAGGGCGCGGCGCCTGTGGCCCACGCCGCGAACCCGATCGTCTTGGGGACTTGAGGAGTCAGGCGACCGAGAACCCTGGGCGTTGTTAAAAGTAACGCTTCGGTGCAGCTCTTCGCTCACCCCCGGCTCGCAGATGCCCGGTGAAAGGCTCTCGATGCTCCGCAAGGCGCATGGTTCAGGGCGATGCCGCCTTTGTGCCGCCCTATGTGGCCGACCCCGTCTACGTCTCTGTCGACGACGTCGACGCGCACTATGCGCGGGCGCGTGCGGCGGGCGCGACGATCCTGTCC
>Ga0070706_100005050_pt1 | contig 12611 bp, 15 predicted proteins | sample KBSK5501metaG_FD_65476 | JGI IMG/M metagenome (GOLD analysis project Ga0070706, IMG submission 65476) | Corn, switchgrass and miscanthus rhizosphere microbial communities from Kellogg Biological Station, Michigan, USA - KBS K5-50-1 metaG | ecosystem: Host-associated > Plants > Roots >...
GTCGCTGGAGTCGCCTTCAGCGCCAACCCCCTCACCGGCGATCGCGCGGAAGTAACCATCAGCGCGGTGCGCGGGCTCGGCGAGCGGCTCGTCTCCGGGCAGGGCGCAGCAGAGGAGTGGGTGGTGCGCGGCGATCGTGCCCAGCGTTTGCGGCAGGTAGATGGCGCCCTGACCGCCGGACAGGCGCTGGCCGTGGCGCGCTTGGCGCGGCGCGTCGCCGCAGCGTTCGGGACGCCGCAGGATATCGAGTGGGCCTTTCACGGTGGAGATCTCTTCATCCTGCAGGCGCGTCCCATGACGGCGCTGCCAGAACCGGTGAGCTGGCGCTCGCCTACGAATGGCGGGTGGATGCGCAACTTCCGCCTGGGTGAGTGGCTGCCCGAGCCGGTCACGCCGCTCTTCGACAGCTGGCTCCTGCGCCACATCGAGGCAGCTGAGGTGGCAGCCGAGGCCCGTGATTTCGGCGTGCGCATACGCCCCCCATACCATGTGGTCGTCAACGGCTGGTATTTCTCGTCCGTTCAAGGCGGTGGGTTCGAACCACGTAATGTCGCAGAGTCGCTCGTGCGTCACCCGCTCCAGATCGCGGGACTGGCGTTGAGCGTGCTGCGCCCCGAGGTCGGCGAGCGCTGGCTCCTCATCCCGCACATCGAGGCGTGGCAGACGATTCTGCTGCCAGAGTATCGCCGGCTCGTAGCGTCATGGGAGGCGCGGGTCGAGGCGGCTGTCCCAAAGGATCTGATTCGACTCGTCGATGAGATCGGGACCGCCGCCGGAGACTACCTGTGGTCGTTCTGCCTCATCGGTGGCCATGCCTGGAAAGTCGAACGAGTCCTGGCGCAGTTCTATCAGAAACACCTGGGCGCCCAGGTAGGACGGAGCTACCAGGAATTGTTACGCGGACTGACACCCCCTGCTGTGCAGGCACCTCCTCATGCCGTCCAGAGCCTCGACTGGGCGCATCCAACAGCTGGTGAGCTTGCCCACAACGATACCACGGTCTCGACGACGCGGTCGGCAAAGACCACAGCGTCTGCCGAGGCGCGCTTCCGACAACTCCAGGAAGAACGGCGTGCTGCGGAGATGGCGTTCCGGACGGCCCTCGCCAATCAACCGCGACTGCTGCGCCGCTTTGAGACCTTGCTCCCGCTTGCGCAACGCTACGCCATCGTGCGGGAGGAACAAGCTGGGTCGTTTACCCTTGGCTGGCCTGTCATGCGGCGCGCTGTGCTGCGCCTGGGGAGTGAACTTTTCCGGCGCGGTGTGATCGAGCAGGCGGAAGATATCTTCTTCCTGACCTACAGCGAGGTCATGGCGCGCCTTGAGCAACACGGCTTAGCTCGTGGTGAAGCCAGCGGCGATCTGCGCGACGCAGTCACGGCGCGGCGGCAGGAATGGCAGCGCCAGCGACGCCTCACGCCACCCCTCGCGCTTGGCCAACCCATTGGCGCGCAGCTCATCGCCGGAGCGGTCGAGGCGATGCGCATCCGTACGGGACCCCACGGGCGTGTAGGATTGGGAGCCGTGGACGCAGACCAGATGGTGGGGATGCCCGCCAGTCCCGGTCGCGCTACAGGCCGGGTGCGCATCGTCCGCGGCCCTGAGGAGTTCGACCAGTTCCAGCCTGGTGAGGTGTTGGTGGCTCAGGTGACGGCGCCGGCATGGACACCGCTTTTCGAGCGCGCCGCGGCGGTGATCACGGATGGCGGCAGCGTGGCCGCTCATGCCTCGCTCGTCGCCCGCGAGTATGGCATCCCAGCCGTCGTGGGCGCAGGCGACGCCACGGCGCGGCTGCATGACGGGCAGCTGGTCACGGTGGATGGCAGCGCCGGTGTGGTGGAGATGGGCGCAGACGGCGGGGCCGAGGTCAAGGCGTAATCACCGCTGCACCCTGTTGCCGCGCAGCGCTGCCCTGTGTTCTCCTCATCCTCGGCGTGAGGCCGATGGAGGAATAATGAGGTGACGACCTATACCCTCGCACTGTTTGCGCACATCGTCGGCGCCATTGGGGCCTTTATTGGCGTCAGCGTCTGGCTGTTCGCTGCGGTGGCGCTGCGACGCGCGCAGTCCGTCGGGCAAGTCCGTGCGCTGACCGGCCTGATCCAGCCCTCCGGGATCCTGACTATCATCAGCATCCTGCTCCTTGGCGTCGCCGGCTTCTACATGGCGATCACCGTGTGGGGGGAGCGCGCCACCTGGATCATCGTGGCGACCATCAGCTTCCTCCTCCTCGCGCCATTTGGCGCCGTTGTCATCGACCGGCGTCTACGCGCCCTCGCCAAAGCGGCCGCTACGGCCCTCGACGGCCCGTTGCCGGCGTCACTGGCGGCGCAGGCCCAAGATCCGCTAGTGGGGATTGGCCTGTCGGTCTACATTGCCGTGCTGCTCGGCATCGTCTTCCTGATGACGACTAAGCCGACACTCCTCGATTCCATCATCGCGATTGCCCTAGCGACGGCGCTCGGACTGGCTTCAGGACTGCTGCTCTGGGGGGTGACAAGCGCGCGCTCACATGCTGGGGTGACGCCTCGAGAACGTGGCTGAGCCCACCCGAGCGGAGAGTACGTGAGGAAACGCCGGTCTATTCCTGGCAGCCGACGCAACAGAAGGATCACACAGAAGGATCACTGCGATGATTGACGGCCTCCCCTATGCCTTCTTCTTCCCCCTCGTCGTCCATGCGCTGGCGGGGCTGACCACGGGAGTGACTGGTGTGGTGGCGTTCAGTGTCCCCAAGGGTCCAGCGCGCCACCATCGCTGGGGCGAACGCTATCTGTGGGCCTACACGGTCGTGTTCCTGACGGCCACCATTCTCTCGGTCCAGCGCTGGCAGGCCGACGCCTACCTCTTTGTCTTGGCCGTCCTCGGCTATAGCTTCGCCCTTGGGGGGTATAGCGCACGACGCTTTCGTCAAGCGCCCTGGCTGCGACACACGCTGGGCGAGTACTGGGTGATTGCGCACCTGACAGGAATGATCGGGTCGTATGCCGTCCTGTGGACCGCGTTCTACGTCGACAACGCCCACCTCATTCCTGGCTTGAACCGGCTGCCGACCCTCACGTTTTGGGTGGCCCCGACCATCATCGCTGTCCCATTCCTTGTGCGCTCCATCCGGCGTTTTCTCCCGAAAGCGGCCGCTCCGTCGGCCGCGACACCATCGGCGCCGTCTCACGACTAGGAGGCGGGAACTGGGGAGGTTGCTGCTATGTCACTCTTGCTAATCTTGATCGTTGTCGCGACCGCGGTCAATGGCCTGCTGGCCGGGCTCAGCTACGAGGTCGCGCTCGTTAAACTCCCGACACGGCGCCGCATTGGCGCAGTGGCCTACGCGGCATTCGCGCGCGGCAGCGACCTGGGCAACGGCGTCTGGGTCTACCCATCGACAGCCATCGGCGCGGCCCTGCTGGCCATCGCCGCCACGATCGTGGCGTACGTCGAGCGTGACTCCCTAGCGCTGTTGGCGCCCCTCAGTCTCGCCGCGGTCCTGAGCATCGGCCATTTCCTGGCCACCGCGCGGGCAGCACCGATCATGCTGCGCGTGAGCAAGACGCCCAATGACGACGCCCTCCTCTCGCCCCTGCTGGACCGCTTCGCGCGCTGGCATGCGGTACGCGCGTCGTTGCAGGCGCTCACATTTTTCGTGCTGCTGTGGGCCGTGGTGCTCGCGCGTTAAGGAGGCCTGCATGAATAAGCAACTCTTCGCCCAATGGTTTGGCGTCGTCTCTGTCATCCTCGTCCTATTTGGGATCCTCTATGTGTTCTTTGGCCTCAAGATCCTGCCGGTCAGCCGTGCTGTGCTGCTCGAATGGGAGAGCGCATTGTATGGCGCGATCATGATGGGCTGGGGCGTGACACTGTTGCTGGTTGGCCGCGTCGCCTTCCGGCAAGAGAGTCAAGAACTCAAGCGGGCGCTCCTGATCGGGCTTGCTGTTTGGCTGGCGGTGGAGGCTGTAGCATCGGCGTGGTTCGGCGTGTGGTTTAATGTCGGCGTTGACGCTGGGGTGCTCGTACTCTTCGCGATACCGCTTCTGCGGCGGTAGTGGCAGGGATTCGGAACTCGTTGAGAGTAGGAGCTATGTAACTCCACATCAATCCTCCTTCACCGCGCGCAGTCAGATCGGCGCCAGTGCCCAGAGGAGGGGACATAGCCTCAAATAGCCTGAAGCGGTCAGGAAGTGGACGCAGCCGCTGGTCACAGTTGAGAGAATCCGCAGCGTGACTGGAGATCTTGTTCGTGAGCAGGGCAAGGCGAGCGTGAAGGCTGAAGTCCCGTCAAAGAATTGAGACAGAATTGAGAAGGCAGGCTGCCCTGGTGATCCAGCGCGACCTGCCTTTACTGTTGCGTGCGTCCACATGCTGCAGACCTCTGACACATACCCACCAACTTTGTCGTGTGGTTGTTAGGCGTGGAACGACGCTCCATTAGACGCCTCTTGGAGTGAGTCACGCCCTCCCGTCACTGGGGGACTCAGCGTCAGGCGCGACGCTGGCGTTCGGTGTGGCTTCATCGAGGTCGTTGAGCGGGCTGAACCAGGAGAAGAAGCTGCGGCGCTTCGCGCCCAGCAGTTGCCAGGCGCGAGCGAGACCAATGCCATAGATCGCCAGCAGCAGATAGGCGATCGCATACGCCTCGCCCACAGCATGGGGATCACGGGCGTAGTCCAAGCCGTCGTAGAACTGGAATCCGTAAATGAGGAGGCCAATGACGACGAATCCAATCCGGCGCGCATAGCGCTGCCAGCTTAGATGCGGCCGGTAGAGATCGCCGGCGCTTCTCAGCGTGGCAATGATCGAGAAGGAACTGGTCACCAGCACGACACTGGCGAGGCTCTCGCTCACGACCAGGGCGGCCAGAGAGGTGAAGAAGGCGTTGATCAGCGCCGTGAAGGCGCTGGCAGCGACGGCCTGGCGCTCAGGGGGCGCGGCTGGACCGACGTTGCGTCCGGGACTCACCGAAACGGCCACAAAGAGCAGGCCGACTAACGCTGCGCCAGCGCCGGCGCTCGCCGTGAAAAAGCTGGTGAGATCAGGAGTTGGCATCGCGCTCCTCCTTGTGATGTCTGTGGTAACGCTCAAGTCAGTCTAACGCGGAGCGCAAGGCAGCGCTTGCTGGACGATGTGGACAGTGAGGTGAACATCAACGGTGATGTGTTATGCCTAGCTGTGCTTCTGCATTGCTGGGCAGTATCCACTCGAGGGGAGGTCGCGAACCTCTTCAAGCAGCGCCAGAGCGAGACTGAGGAAGCTGGCGCGACCCCACTAATATGATCTGGCAGATCATCGATCGGGAACCTGGCGCCGCCAACGGAGATATCCAGTGGACCCTCACGGTGGGCGATCGCGTGAAGATCCGGCTCGTCAATGAGATGGAATCGGATCATCCAATGCACCACCCCTTCCACATCCATGGAGCCGGGCGATTCCTTATCCTCGCACGCGATACCCGCCCGGAATCCAAGCTGGTCTGGAAAGACACTGTGCTGATCCGGGTAGGAGAGACGGTGGACATCTTGCTGGATGTCACGAATCCCGGCCTTTGGATGGCGCACTGCCACATCGCTGAGCACAACCAGAGTGGAATGATGTTCAGCTTTGACGTGCGACGGAGGTAATCGCAGCCAAGGCGCGTTTTCTCGCATGAACCAAGGCCAAGGTGTTTGCTTGCCACTAGACTTTGTACATATGGGGCGTAATCACCCCACAACCTGTCGACAGCAGAGGATGGTTTTTCGCATGTGCTCCCGCCCTGGCGCCATCTCCGTGCACTGACGTGCTCAAGGGCCGCGCCACGCGTCCGTGCGCCGGCGGTATTTACTAGCAAGCGGAAACGTCATTCGTCGCCTCTGCTGCGTCGTTGCTGTTCTTCCCAGCGAGATAGGGAAAAGAACCGGAAGGAGCCAGACACATGTCCATCGCGCAACCAGGCGGGATCGCGCCCGCCGCGCTCTCGCGTCATACCGTCGCCCAACTTGCCAGCGGTGGTTTCTTGCTGCTCGCTGGAGCGCTCTTCGCCACACCCTTCCTACTCAACACTCGTGCGCAGGAGAACGATGTCTTCTTTGGGATCCTCTTCCTCGCCCCGCTCATCTCGCTGCTGGGGAGCCTCCTGTATCTTGTTGCGCTGCGTCGCCTCGGGCTGTCCATCCTGCCACTCCTGTCGCTACTCGTGATCAACGTGGCTGCCTTGACCGGCTGGCTCTGGATCCCCATCTCCATGCCACAAAGATTCGCGTTGATCGCGGCGCTGCAGGCGGCGGATGCGGTCCTGCTCTTCATCGTTGGCGCGCTCCTCGCAGGAGCACGGGGGCTATCGGGCCCGTGGGCCATGGCGCTTGTCTTAGCGCTCGTGGCTGGCGCCGCGCTGGCGGTAATCTATTACTTCTTCGGTGGCCAGTTCCTCGCCTTCGGTGAAACGTCTTCCAGCCTGCCGCCTTATCTCAACGAGACCGCGCTGCTTGCCACTCTGGCGCTCGCTATCGTGGTATATGTGTTCGGCTGGTTCTGGAGCCGCGAACGATAGTGTACAAGACACGCTCCATGGGCCGAAACTACCGAATTTGCCGCCCAACACAGCCACCTTCCGCTCGGTGCGCGACGCCATCGCCAGACTCATCGACGCCTTTCTGCGTGACACCGCGCTCTGATGCAGTATGATCGTAGGCTGTCCGCCAGCGACCGTGATGACACCTCGGCTGCAACGGTGGTGAAGTGGACTGCAAGTCTGCCCACCCTGCGACGAGTCGAACAAGTCATCGGCGGCATTGAGAATGGAGCGGCATCTCCAGCCAAAGTAAGGGCGGGCGTGAAGGCTGAGATCCCGTCAAAGAATTGAGACAGCTTTGAGAAGGCAGGCTGCCCTGGTGACCCCAGAGCGACCTGCCTTTCCTCATCAGCGCGCCGTCCGAGTCGCCGACGTTTTGGCGCCTTGAGGCAGATGCTCACTCAGTTCCGACGTGGTCGCAACGCGGCCCCAGCTCGGCGGTCGTCTCGTCGTCGGCCTAGATGCTGGAGACCATGCTCACGTTGTCGCCTCGCGTGCGATGCATGGCAGTCCACTCGATGGGCAGAAGCGACACTCTTCGGGGCTGGCCACGGGGCAGTCTCCCTCCACGACGACGACCACCCCCTGCGGCTCGATGCTCACCAAGGCGCCACTCTCCATCGGCTGCTGTTCTTCCGCTGGTTGGATCACGACCGTCTTGTCAATGAAGTCTTCCAGTCGCATCGTTGCCTCCTCGTCCCACAGGAGCGGCCCGCTCTGGAGCCGCTGCTCTTCTCGTTGCTTAGCTTGCTGCGCGTCTGCTGCCAATCGTCTGCCGCAATGCCGCTCTATACTTTTTTACAAGCGAGCGCCCCTTTGCTGGAGCGCAAAAGTCTGTATGTTCTTGGAGGGTAATCTCCCCTTCGCTCAGGTATGCTCGTGGCATGGCCTGCCAACGGGCGGATCAATGCACTCCTGGCAGGCGCGACTACCTCGAGCGACAGGATCGCGCGACGCGAAAGAGACTCTCGAGACGCAAACGCCGATGACACAGCCCACTTCCCGGCGACGCCATCTCTCTGCGCGCACTGGGAGCGAGGCATGATGGTCACGAATGCGAAGGAGCGAATAGTGGATCACGAAGCTTCACAGGCAGGCAGCGCCGAGCAGAGGTTGCAGGACCTTGGCGTCACGCTCCCGACGCCACCCGAGCCATTGGGAGCCTATGTGGAAGCCGTGCAGACGGGCAATCTGCTCTTTCTGAGTGGCATGCTTCCCACCGCACATCATGAGGCGCACTGTGTCGGGCGCGTCGGCGCGGAGCTCGATGTGGAAGCCGGGCGAAAGGCGGCGCGCCTCGCTGCCCTCAACGCCCTCGCTGTCGCGCGGCAACATCTGGGATCCCTTGACAAGGTCACGCGGATCGTTCGTCTCGGCGTGGCGGTAGCGACGGTAGGGGATGTGCGCGACCATCCAGCAGTCGCCGACGGCGCTTCGGAGTTGCTGCAGGACATCTTCGGCGCCAACAACAACCCTTGCCGCCTGGTACATGGCGTCGCAAGCCTTCCCCTCGGCGCTCCGGTCGAGCTGGAAGTCATCTTCGAGGTGGCGGGCTGAGAGCGGTTCCATGCTGCAGGGTTTGACTGAAGGAAGACGCCACTGCTCACAGCAGGTCAGTTCCGGTACCAAGCCCGAGGAAAGCCGCGTCCCGTGGAACATCTGACGTTCTACCGCACGATGCAGGTAGATGGGCTCTCCATCTTTTACCGGGAGGCTGGCGCACACGACGCGCCGACGCTGCTCCTTCTGCACGGGCTCCCTTCGTCGTCGCGGATGTTCGCGCCGCTCTTCGCCCGGCTGTCCGATCGCTACCATCTGGTCGCGCCCGATTACCCCGGCTTCGGGCACAGCGACTGGCCAGATCCGCAGCAATTCGCGTACACCTTCGATCACCTGGCCGAGGTCATGATGCGCTTCACCGAGGCGCTGGGGCTCTCACGCTACTCGCTGTACATGCAGGACTACGGCGGCCCGGTCGGTTTTCGCATGGCGCTGGCTCATCCGGACCGCATCGAGGCGCTCATCATCCAGGATGCCGTGGCGCACAATGGGGGCCTGGGGGCGAATTGGAAGCTGCGTCGGGCGTTTTGGGCCGATCGCGTTGCCAACGAAAGCGCGCTGCGCGCCAACCTGTTGTCGCTGGCGACGACTCAGATCCGCCATATCGGCAACGATCCCCAGGTGGATCGCTATGACCCAGATCTGTGGACCGATGAATACGCCTTTCTCAACCAGCCTGGTCAGGCCGACATTCAAAGCGACCTCTTCTACGACTACCGCACGAACGTCGCCGCCTATTCCACCTGGCAGACGTGGATGCGTGAGCAGCAGCCGCGGCTGCTGGTGCTCTGGGGGAGGCATGACCTCTCGTTCGACCTCTCGGAGCCGGATGCCTATCGCCGGGATGTGCCAGACGCTGAAGTTCACGTGCTCGCCGCCGGTCATTTCGCCTTGGACACGGCCGCAGACGAGATTGCCGCGTTGGTCCGCGGCTTCATCAGTCCTTCGCCGTGAACATTCCTGACACCTCGGAGCAAAACAGCATTCTCTGCGCACGGTCGATGGGGATTGAAGTAAACAAGTATTGAAGCGAACAAGAAGGGAGCAAACGCGAATGGTGTGCCTATTGTCTCTGCACATGCGGTAGGCGCCTGCCTGACATGCTCCGACGATCGTTGTGACGCCTCGTTCTGACTCCAGGAGAACCACCATGAACCTTGCATCGCGCCTCGCATCGAGCGAATCCATGCAGATCCAGTTCCGCACCGTGGATGGCATCACTATCCGCTACGCCGAGAGCGACGGGCGCCCCGACCAGCCCATTCTGCTGACGAACCCCTGGCCGGAGAGCCTGTATGCGTTTCTGCCGATGTGGCAGTCGCTCGCAACGCATGCGCGCCTCGTTGCCATCGACCTGCCAGGCTTCGGCCAGTCCGAGCGCAGGGTTGACCTGTTCTCGCCTCAGGCAATGGGCGAATTCCTCATCCAACTCATCGAGGAGTGGGGGCTGCAGACGCCCCATATCGTGGGCCCGGACGTCGGCGCCGCGGCTGCCCTGTTCGCCGCGGCGCGGCGCCCCGATAAGGTGCGCAGCCTCATCATTGGCGGCGGCGCAGCGGCCTACCCCCTCCAGGTGGGCGGTGTGCTGAAGGACTTCATCGAGGCTCCCGATCTTGAGGCGTTCCGGGCCGTAGACTTCCAGAGCACCCTTCGCCAAGTCTTCGACACGAGCTACGAGCAGTACCAGCTTCCCGCCCAGGCGCGTGAGGACTATCTCACGTCCTACGCTGGAGACCGCTTCGTGGAGTCGATGCGGTATGCGCGCAGCTATCCGCAGGAACTGCCGATCCTCGGGGACCTGCTGAGCGCGATCCAGACGCCGGTCCAGCTCATCTACGCCCAGCGCGACCCCCTGGCGCCGCCGGTCAACGGCGAATACCTGCATGCACGGCTGCCCAACAGCAAGCTGGCCAGTTTGGACGCCGCCCACTTTGCGTGGGAGGACGCCGCCGACCAGTATGCGGCGCTCATCTCGTCCTGGGTCGAGGGCGGCTACCAACGCCCAGAGCGTGAGTGAGCGTCTACTAGCCTGCTGCCGTGTCAGCGCCTGGAGTCCCCATGGTCGGCGGCCTCGCCGACCATCTACTCGACCTCGTCGCGCGTCCTGGCGATGGCTTCGCGGGCAAGTTCCTGCTTGTAGGTTGATCCGCGGAGCGCGCCGCCTTCGCAGACCACGTCGGAGACGGAAGTGGCGTGCTAGCCGCGCTGGCGGAAGAGCTCGGTGGCGGCGTGGATTATCCGGGAGCGGCTGTCGGTTCGTCGGGGCAAGGACCGAATTTTACGCGTGACATAAGTATGATGTCCAACTAGTTGTCGTGCCAGGTCGCACGTCATCGGTAGAGAAAGGAGAACGAGATGCTACTCGCAACGACACGGGTCGAGGACGTCGACCGCTTCTGGAAGTTCTTCTCGACTAGTGCAGCGGAGATTCGCAAGAAGCACGGCTCGAAGGGAGCGGTCCTCTTCCGCGACCCGTACGAGAGTGACCGGGTCTGGGGGATCTTCGACTGGGACAAGCAGGGCTTCCAGAGCTTCGCGTCCGACCCAGACGTTCCCCCGCTCCTGGCGGCAGCCGGGGTGAAGGAGAAGCTGCAGGCCGCGGAACTCGTTGGTAGCTGCGACGCCTGAGCCGATGCGCGTGCGGGGCGGCGCCAAGTTCTGCAATTAATGTGCGACCCGACTCATGCCAGGCTGCCCTTCCTGAAGTCTTGCCTGCTGCCTGGCCCGATCGCAGGGTTCCACGGCTCCACGCTCGCGCTCGCATACTCCACCGCCAGCGGCCAGTCGTCGGCCTCCCACGGCTGACTCAGGATGAAGTTCCTGAATCCCTTGACGACCACGACCTTGTTGGGCGCCACCAGGCTCGTTCCGTCGTCGCTCCATCCACTCGGAACCACCTCCCCTGCACGCCACCACGCTTGTCCATCAGATGAAGCGGCGTCCGGAGTGGCTCACGGTCCAGGCGGACGTGAGCGCCGTGCCCAAGCGCCAGCGGCCGAGGTGTCCCCGTAAAGACGCGCCGCCGGACCAGATGGAGCGCCGGATCAAGGCCACGCTAAGCGTGACTGAGTTGGTGGTCACCGTGCGGGCGCGACGCAAGGCGTCCTTCCTGGTCGCCACCAATGTGCTTGACCCTGCACAGTTCACCAACCAAGAGCTCATGCAGGCGTACAAAGAGCAAGGCAGCGTGGAACGCGGCATCGCCTTCCTCAAGGACCCGCTCTTCCTGGCCTCTTCGGTCTTCGTGATTAAGCCGGAGCGCATCGTCGCGCTCAGCCTGGTGAAGCTGGCCTGCCTGCTGGTCTACCGGCTCGCCGAGCACCGGCTGCGTGAGCGGTTAGCCGCGACGGGCCAGACGGCGCCCAGCCAAGTCAAACAGCCGACAGAGCGCCCGATGCTGCGCTGGATGTTCTTAAGCATCGAAGAGATTAGTTCGTCCGCTTCCTCCCGTCCGACGGCCCGCCCCAGCATGCCATCACAGGCGTGGAGCCGCTCCACGAGCAGGTGATCCGGTTATTGGGGCCATACTGCGAGAAACTCTATGAACTGGGCGCCTGACGCTGCGGAATGTGGGCTCCTTGGTCCCACATGCCCATATACTATGCCATTATTGAGGAATGACGCATTTATTGTGCAACTACCTCGCAAAGCATTGCGCCCTGTCGCTCAGCAGGCCATACCGGCTTCCCCGTAGCTCGCTGTCTTGCTGACGCCGAATTGCGTGTGTGTCAGCAGTTAATTCGCGCCTGCGCTCCCCTGTCGGAAGCGACCCTGGCGGATGAGCGCGTCGACCTGCGCTGGCTCATAGAGGGCACGGCCTTGCACTCCTGGGGCTGGGTTCAGTCGGAGCCGAACTGAACCCACTCGATCAATACTCCGACTTGGATTTCTTCTCCATCGTGGAGAGGGCTACAAAGGCGCCTTCATTGAGAACCTGGCCTGGCTCGAAGCGGTTTGCCCCATTTCGTTTGCATTCCAGAATACCCACGACAGTCAGAAGGTGCTGTTCACGGACGGCGTCTTCGTGGGGTTCGCTGTCCTTTTTCCTGCGGAGCTCAAGAGTACCCCGCACGATCGAGGCCCGAGTCATCAGGCGGAAAGACGAGTTCGATGCGATGGCCGCGCGCCCAATAACGGCAAGAATGTGCACGCGGCCATTGTGGGCCCAGACGCAGCGGCGCACGAAGCCATCGGTCCAATAATGCTCCACCCCGCCACTGGGCGCTATCTGTCAAGCCTGGCCGGGCGCAAGCGTCTGGGAACGGTGAGCGGGTTCAGGCGGTGGGATCGTAGCGCCTAGCGGTAGCGCTCCGCACCTCTCCGCTTGCGGAGTGAGGTCCGCGAGCAGAGAAGGAGTACCGGAAGCAACCTGGATGATCCCTGGGCTGCGCGCACCGCCGCGGCGCGGCGCGATCAGCCGCCGTGCTACAATGCCCTCTGCAGGCCGTGGGTAAACTGGTCAGTGGGTGGAGGCGCTCGTAGCGGCTCACGCGGCGTGAGAGATCACCAG
>Ga0070706_100005052_pt1 | contig 12609 bp, 17 predicted proteins | sample KBSK5501metaG_FD_65476 | JGI IMG/M metagenome (GOLD analysis project Ga0070706, IMG submission 65476) | Corn, switchgrass and miscanthus rhizosphere microbial communities from Kellogg Biological Station, Michigan, USA - KBS K5-50-1 metaG | ecosystem: Host-associated > Plants > Roots >...
GTGGAGGCGGCCTCGGTCAAGCACGTGATCCTGAGCCACTTCCACTACGACCACGTGGGCAACTACGCGCTCTTCCCCAACGCGACCTTCTACGTGCAGGACTCCGAGATGGCCTTCTACTCCGGCCGCAATGCCTCCCTGCCCGCCTTCCGCCACTCGGTGGAGGTCGACGACGTCTGCGCGCTGATCCGCCTCAACTACGACCGGCGCATGCAGTTCGTGGACGGCTCACGCGAGATCGTGCCCGGCATCGCGGTGCACCACGTGGGCGGCCACACCGCGGGCATGCAGATCGTCACCGTCGCCCACGCGCGCGGCCAGGCCGTCGTCGCCTCCGACGCCTCGCACTACTACCGCAACTTCGAGGAGGGTATCCCCTTCAACACACTTCAAGACCTGCCGCGGATGTATTCGGCCTTCGCCAAGATCCGCGAGCTCGCCTCCTCGCCGGACCTGGTGCTGCCCGGCCACGATCCGCTCGTGCTCGAGCGCCTCAAGCGCGTGGGGGACGGGATCGTGGAGATGTAGTCCCGGTCGCGTAGGCGTAGGTGAACTCGGCGCCGAAGAGGAGGATCTGCGCCGAGTAGTAGACCCAGGCCAGGATGAGGATGACCCAGCTCGCGGCCCCGTAGGCCGCGCCGAGCTCGCTGCTGCCGAGGTACATGCCGATCACCACCTTGCCGACGAAGAAGAGACCCGCGGTCACCGCGGCCCCCACCCACACGTCGCGCCACCTTGTCTCCACGTCGGGCAGGAGCTTGAAGATCATCGCGAAGAGCAGGGTGTGCACGAGCATCGAGCCCAGCAGGTCACCGAGCTCGAGCACGCGGCCGATGCCCGGCACCCAGCCCCAGCCGTATCGGCCGAACGCGGCGACCGCCGCGCTCAGCACCAGCGAGACGCTCAGCAGGAAGCCGGTGCCGAGCACCGCCGCGAACGACAGGAAGCGGGCCCGGATCATCGCCCAGAGCCCCGCGTGGGCCTGCGGTGGCACTTCCCAGATCGTGTTCAGCGCCGACTGGAGCTGGCTGAATGCGCTCGTCGAGCCGAAGAGCAGGACCAGCAGGCCGATGATGGTGGCGCGCGGCCCGGCGCCCTGTCGGCTCGCGCTCTGGATGAGGGACTGGATGGCGGTGGCGCCCTCCTCGCCGGCTAGCCCCCGGATCTGGGTGGCGATCTCACCCTGGGCGGCCTCCGGCCCGAACACCGCGCCGGCCACCGCGATCACGATGACCAGGACGGGAGCCAGGGAGAAGACGGTGTAGTAGGCGAGCGCCGCCCCCAGCGTCAGGCAGTCGTCCGCGTTCCACTTGATCGCGGCCCGCTTGACCAGCTCCCAGACCGTTCGCACGATCTGAGCCACAGCAAGGCGCGTGCCGTCAGATCGCGTGCTCGGTCAGATCGGGCAGACCAGGTGGCCGAGGCGCTCGGTCAGCTTGGGGTTCTCCCGGTAGTCCACCGGGACGTCCACGATGGACGGGCCGGGGCACGCGAGGGCCTCGGTCAGCACCGGCCGTAGGTCGCGCGCCGAGTCCACCCGGAAGCCGCGGGCCCCGAAGGCCTGGGCGAGCGCCACGAAGTCCGGATTGGTGAAGGCCACTCCCGACTCGCGGCCGAGACGGGCCTGCTGCTTCCACTGGATGAGGTTGTAGCCGCCGTCGCGGAAGATCACGTTGACGACGGCGAGGCCGAGCCGCTTGGCGGTCTCGAGCTCCTGGACGTTCATGAGGAAGCCGCCGTCGCCGCTCACCGCCACCACCCGCAGCTCCGGGTGCACGAGCTTGGCCGCCACCGCGGCGGGCAGCGCGAAGCCCATCGCGGCGAGGCCATTCGAGATCAGGACGCGGTTCGGCTCGTAGGCCGGGAAGGTGCGGGCGATCCAGAGCTTGTGGCTGCCCACGTCGGAGACCAGGATGTCCTCGCGGCCCATCACCGCGCGCAGGTCGCGCAGGATGCGCTGCGGCTTGATCGGGAACGCGTCGTCGTCCGCGCCCTCCGCGAGCTGCTCGAGAATGTACCCGCGCAGGGCGCGGTAGGGAGCGGGATCCTTCTGGCCCTTCACCAGGCCGTTCAGCAGCTCGAGGGCCTCGCGCACGTCGGCCACCACCTCGACCACCGGCTGGTAGTAGCCGTCCACCTCGGCGGGGGTGAAGTCGATGTGGATGACGTGCTTCTTGCGCTCCGGGTTCCAGAACTTGGGCGCGTACTCGACCAGGTCGTAGCCCACCGCGATGATCAGGTCCGCCTTCTCGAAGCCGCACGAGACGTAGTCCCGCGACTGCAGCCCGGCGGTGAGCAGGGCGAGCGGATCGTCGTAGGGCATCGCGCCCTTGGCCATGAAGGTGTTGACCACCGGGATGCCGTGGGTGCGCGCCAGCTCGCGCAGCTCCTTGGCCGCGTTGCCGCGGATGACCCCGTTGCCCGCGAAGATGAGGGGGAACGACGCGGCCTCGATGAGGCGAGCGGCTGCCTGCAGGGCCTGGCGGTCCGGGGAGGGCCGCCGCGGGCGCTCGGTCGACAGGGGCTCGCCCTCGGCGGGCTCCTCCGCCACGTCCTCCGGCACCTCGACGTGGCAGGCGCCCGGCTTCTCGGCCTCCGCGATCTTGAAGGCCTTGCGGATGACCTCGGGGATCACCACCGGCATCTCGGCCCGGGTGTTCCACTTGGTGAGCGGGCGCATGTGCTCGACGATGTCGAGATACTGGTGCGATTCCTTGTGGATGCGGTCGCGCCCCGCCTGCCCGGTGATGGCCACCAGCGGCGCGTGGTCGAGGTTGGCGTCGGCCACCCCGGTGACCAGGTTGGTGGCTCCGGGCCCGAGGGTGGTGAGGCAGACTCCCGCCCGGCCGGTGAGCCGGCCGTAGGCGTCGGCCATGAAGGCGGCGCCCTGCTCGTGCCGGGTCGGCACGAAGCGCACGCTCGAGTCGGCGAGGGAGTCGACGATGTCGAGGATCTCCTCGCCCGGCACCCCGAAGACGTAGCGGACCCCTTCGTTCTCGAGACAGCGCGCGATCAGATCCGACGTCTTCATGGCGTTCCCCCGGCCACCCACTCTACGCTCACGCCGCTGACGCGGCCAGCCGAAGGCCGGTTGCCGCGCGCCCACTCCGAGTCCATGCTGCCTCCGAGGAGGCCACCATGAGCATCCAATCCGTGAATCCGGCGACCGGGGAAATCCTCGAGACCCTCGAGCCCACCACCCCCGCCCAGATCGACACCATCCTGGCCCGCGCGCACGCCGCGTTCACCGAGTGGCGCGGCGAGCCCTTCGCTCGGCGGTCGGCCCTCATGCGCGCGGCGGCGCGCGAGCTGCGCGCGCGCAAGGACGAGTACGCGCTCACCATGACCCGGGAGATGGGCAAGCCCATCGTGCAGTCCGAGGCCGAGGTGGAGAAGTGCGCGGTCACCTGCGACTACTACGCGGAGCACGCGGAGGCGTTCCTCGCCGAGCAGGCGCGCGAGACCGACGCCTCCCGCAGCTACGTGCGCTTCGACCCGCTCGGGGTGGTGCTGGCGGTGATGCCGTGGAACTTTCCCTTCTGGCAGGTCTTCCGCTTCGCGGCCCCCGGCCTGATGGCCGGCAACGCGGGCGTGCTCAAGCACGCCTCCAACGTGCCGCGCTGCGCGCTCGCCATCGAGGAGGTGTTCCGGCGCGCCGGCTTCCCGGAGGGGCTCTTCCGGGCGGTGCTGGTCGACTCCGGCGCGGTGAAGGGGCTCATCGTCGACCCGCGCATCGTGGCGGTCACCCTGACCGGCAGCGAGCGCGCCGGCCGCGCGGTCGCGGAGCAGGCCGGGCACGAGATCAAGAAGACGGTGCTCGAGCTGGGCGGCAGCGATCCGTTCATCGTGCTCGCCGACGCGGATCTCGACGTGGCGGCCCACGCCGCCGCGGAGGGCCGGCTGATCAACAGCGGGCAGAGCTGCATCGCGGCCAAGCGGTTCATCGTGGTGGAGCCGGTGGCCGATCGCTTCCTCGAGCGATTCAAGAACGAGCTGGCCGCGCGGCGCATGGGCGATCCCACCGCGCGCGAGACCCAGGTTGGCCCGCAGGCCCGGGTGGATCTCCGCGACGAGCTGCACCACCAGGTCGAGGAGTCGGTGAAGCGCGGCGCGCGCCGGCTGCTCGGTGGCGAGATCCCGCCGGGCAAGGGGGCCTTCTACCCGCCCACCCTGCTCGCCGCGGTCGATCGCGGCATGCCCGCCTTCGACGAGGAGACCTTCGGGCCGGTCGCGGCGGTGATCCGGGCCAAGGACGAGGCCGACGCGGTCCGCCTCGCCAACGACTCGTCCTTCGGGCTGGGCGCGGCCATCTGGACGAGGGATCGCGCCCGCGCGGAGCGGCTGGCCGCGCAGGTCGAGGCGGGCGCGGTGTTCGTGAACGGGGTGGTGAAGTCCGACCCGCGTCTGCCCTTCGGCGGGATCAAGCGGTCCGGCTACGGGCGCGAGCTGTCCGAGTACGGGATCCGCGAGTTCGTCAACGTGAAGTCGGTCTGGATCGCCTGAGCGCCCCGCGGGTCGGATCTACCCGGTAGCGATTACGCGGCGGGGGCCTCGAACCGGCCCCCGCCGCTACTCGGCCGAGGTCGGGAACTCGCCGAGCAGGCGGCGGTGGAAGTAGAAGAGCGCGATCACCACCGCGGTCCCCGCCAGCACGTGTCCGGCCAGGAAGACCCACGGGGTCATCGCGTCCGCACCCACTGCGAGAGCTCGTAGACCATCATCACGAAGGCGGCCGCCAGACAGCAGCCCAGCATGAAGATCAGCGCGAGCACCCGCTTCTCACGCTCGGCGATGGCAAAGAGCCGGAGACCGCGAGCCCGAACAGCACGAAGCCGGCCACGTGCACCGCGGTAGCCGAGGACCACCGTCGTGGTGATGGCCGCCTCGTGCGCGTCGCTCGCCCCCCCGCTCAGACCATAAAAGAGCGCGTTGCCGAGCATCGCGGGAGTGCGAAGCGGCACCCCGGCGGCCAGGTCCACCAGCAGGAAGAGCAGCATCGCGACCGCGGCCCCGATGAGCCCCACCACGACGCCCTGCCGCATCACGTGCTCCGCACGGCGCCGCGGGACCTGCCGCGCCGATCGATACGCGATCGCTTCGGTCGTGCTCGCCATGTTCACCCCCGCGTCGCACTTCCCTCGCGCCGGAAAGAACTACGCGGGCGTCTTTACGGACCGCGGTCCGCGGAGCGCCGGATCGCCCTTGTTCCCTGTGTACTTTGGCGGTGGCACATCGCTTGCTCCCTCACATCGGCGTCGCGCTGAATCGCAGCTCCACGACGCGACCGGGGAGGCAACCATGAAAGAGCCACGACAGAAGCCGGCGCCGCGCATCGGACGCAAGGATCTCCAGGATCCCGATCGCGACGTCCGCACGCCGCGCGAAGGCGGCGTGGACCGCGAGCCGGACCGCACCGAGCGCAGTGATCGGGACGCGGGAGCGGAGCGGCCGGTGCAGCTCGACGAGGAAGGCCGCTCGCGCCGACCCGGAACCGATTCGACGCGGCCGAGCGAGGAACAGGAGATTCCCAAATGAGAAGCGCGACCCGGATCCCCTTGCTGGTGAGCACGATGGCGTTCACCGCGGTCGCCATGGACGGTTGCATCTACAGCAGCACCGAGAAGGAGCGCGTCGTCCAGACCCCGGCGCCGCCGACGACGGTGGTGACGCAGGCCGCGACGGACCGGGTGGTCACGTACCCCGAAGGTCGCTGGACTCTCTACGGCGACGGAACCACCGCGTCGCCGAACTACTGGGTGTGGGTGCCGGCCGGGGCCGCTCCGCCCCCGCCGCCGCCTCTGCCGCGACGGTAACCGGTTCCCCACTGCAGTCAACCAACCAGACTTCAAGGAGGAAGCACCCATGCGGTACGGAAAGATGATGGCGGTCACGGTCCTCGGCGCGTTCGCGGTCGCGTCGCCGTTCGCGGCGCAGGCCCAGACGACCAAGGACAAGGTCGAGAACAAGATGGAGCAGGCGAAGGATTCGGCGAAGAGCACTACCCAGGAGGCGAAGACCGCGGTCAGCGATAGCTGGGTCACCTCCAAGACCAAGATCGCCCTCTTCGCGGACGAGCGCGTGAAGGGCACCCAGGTCAGCGTCGACACCAAGAGCGGCGTCGTGCACCTGCGCGGCAAGGTCGACAGCGCCGACGCCAAGACCGCCGCGGCCGATATCGCGTCCGGCATCGAGGGTGCGAAGTCGGTGAAGAACGACCTCCAGGTGGTGGCGCCCGCGGCCCGCAAGGCGGTCGACGCCAACGACAAGGACATCGCCAAGGCGGTGGAAGGGCGCATGACTCGTGACGCCCAGCTGAAGAAGGTGGACGTGCGCGCCGACGGCGGCGTGGTCACCCTGACCGGCGAGGTTGCCAGCATCACCGCGTCGGCCAAGGCCTCCGAGCAGGCCCGCATGGTCTCGGGCGTGAAGGCAGTCAAGAACGAGCTGACGGTTCGCTCGGCCAACAAGTAGCTCCATTCCATGTGCGCGCGGGCGAGGAGGCCATCTCGCCCGCGCGCGCATGGAGCAGGACAAGAGGGAGAAGCGGTGATGGCGAAGCGTCGCGCGAAGGGCGGCGCCCCCAAGAAGGGCCGCGCCCCCAAGAAGGGCCGCGCCAAGGTCCGCAAGGTGATGCGCGAGTACAAGCGGCGGACGCTACGCTCCGGCTCCGGCGGAAAGGTGCGGAAGCGGAGGCAAGCCGTCGCCATCGCGCTGAGCGAAGCCCGCCGGTCGGGAGCTCGTATCCCGAAGCGGCGGAGATCCCGGGCCCGCTGAGGCGGCCGGGAAGGCCGGCGCGAGAGCGCCGGAAGAAAGGAGTACCCACGATGGGCACCATGGAGAAGGGACGCGAGGGCCAGGCTCAGCCTGGTCAGGGTCAGCCGGGGCAGCGCCAGCCCGGTCAGACGCAGCCTGGTCAGGGCCAGCCCGGCCACGACAAGGACAAGGACAAGGATCGGCAGGGCCAGCAGCAGCAGGAGCCCGGCCGCAACCCGCAGCAGGGCGGCCACAACCGCTAGGACTTCCCTGGCCGGTGGCGGGGCGACCCGCCACCGGCTCGAAGCCCACACCAATGGCCATGCTCACTCGGGGCACGAAGGGGGGGACGCGCAGTGGGAATCGTCCTGATCGTCATTCTGGTTCTCATCCTGGTGGGGTCCTTGCCAACCTGGCCGTACAGCTCGGGCTGGGGGCCCTATCCGAGCGGGGGCGCAGGTCTCATCCTGCTGGTTCTCATCATCCTGCTCCTCACCGGACGACTCTGAACACGTACGCGCAAGCGGGGCGAGCGGTGACGGCGGCGGTGCTCGCCACCACGGGCGTGGCCCTGATCATGGGGCTGCTCTCCCGCCGCCGTCCCGCCCCGATGCCGGTGGTGCGCTGCCCGATTCACGGTATTGCCTACGACACCGAGCTCGAGATGTGCCCGGAGTGCGCCAAGACCCAGGCCACCGCGCCGAGCTCACCCGTGACCCAACCCTTGGAGACGCGAGGAGGTGCGTGATGAAAGGGACACCGACCCTGTATTGCGCGAGCTGCGACACCTTCCGGGCGGTCGAGGACTGGCGCGAGCGCGGTGAGGCGCTGGTGATCCAGCTCGAGCCCTGCGGCCACGAGCTCCGGCGGAGCGCGGCGGTCGAGTGGTCCACTCCGAAGGCCGCGTAGCGCGGCGAGCGAAGGAGAACGCGATGTCCAGTCGATTCATTCTGGGAGCGATCGTCGGGGGTATCGCGGTGTACGTGTGGGGCGACGAGATCCGTCGCTTCGCGGAATCCCGGAGCCGGACCGCGCGGCTCGCGGCGGCGGACACCCTGCAGGCCGTCCAGTCCACCGCCGAGGGCATGTTCGATTCGGCCAAGGACCAGGTGACCTCGACCCTGCAGGCCGGCCAGGACGTCATCCGTCCCGCCCGCCTCACCCGAGACCGGCGATGAGCGCGCGGGCGCTCGTCGGGGCCGGCCTCCTCGCGGCCGCGCTGTTCGACGGCTGTGCGATCGAGACCGCCTCGACGACGCCCGGCGCGAGCCGGACCGAGTCGTCGACGCCCGCGGCCAAGGCGCCGACCTCGGCCCCGCCGACCGCGTCGCAGAAGACGGTCGACCCGGCGCAGGTCGAGCGGCTGAAGAAGGCCATGATTCCCCTGCTCGCGGTGATGAACAAGCCGCTGTCGCCGGGTCAGGTCAAGGTGGGAATCGTCGATGATCCGTCGATCAACGCGGCCAATGCGGGGAACGGGGAGTTCCTCGTCACCACCGGGCTCCTCGCGAAGGCCAACGACGACCAGCTCCTGGCGGTGATGGCCCACGAGATCGCGCACCAGGATCTCGGACACGTGGCCAAGGCCCAGGCCCTCGGCACCGGCATCGGGATCGGCGCGGTCATCCTGGACCAGATCATTCCCGGCGCGGGCCGGGTGGCCCCGATCGCGGGCGCGCTGATCGAGAGCAAGTACAGCCGCAGCGAGGAGTACCAGGCCGACCGCCACGGGGTCGAGCTGCTCCAGCGGGTCGGGCGCAACAAGGACGTGATGATCAATACCCTCACCTGGCTGATGAGCACCGCGGGGGACAGCGGCGGCGGATTCCTCAGCACCCATCCCGCCACCGGAGAGCGCATCCAAGAGCTGCGCCGGCTGTGAGGCCGGTGCGCCATCAGGTGATCTTCCCCCTGCTCGCGGCCTTCCTGCTCGCGCAGGGAGGCTGTGGGCACGTCCAGCCTCATCTCGAGGTCCCCGATCTCCGGATCTCCGAGCCCTCGTTCCGCGCCACCGTGGTCGGCTATGCGGGCGGCGTGGTCGTCGGGGGCAACCGGATCGACGTCCTGCTGAACGGCGACGAGATCTTCCCGGCCAAGATCGACCTGATCCGAGCCGCTCGCAAGACCATCACCTACGCCCAGTACGTGTTCGAGGAGGGCGCGCCCGCGGCCGACACCGCGCAGGCCCTCGCGGAGCGCTGCCGCGCCGGGGTCAAGGTCCACGTACTCGTCGACGCGGTCGGCTCGCTCATGATGCCGTCGCAGTACCGCGACTGGCTGACCGAGGCCGGGTGCGAGCTGGCCCTCTACCGCCCCTTGAGCCCTTGGGCAATGGATCGCGTCAACAACCGCAATCATCGGCGCATCCTGGTGGTGGACGGACACGTCGGGGTCACCGGCGGGTCGGGCACGAGCGGGAAGTGGAGCGGCAACGGCCGGCAGGAAGGCCAGTGGCGCGACACCGACCTCCGGCTGGAGGGGCCGGTAGTGTCCCAGCTGCAGGGGGCGTTCGCGGAGAACTGGCTCGAGGCGACCGGGGTCGCCCTCGGCGGCTCCGACTACTTCCCCTCGCCCATCGAGGCCAAGGGCCAGGTGGAATCGCAGATCGTGCGCAGCTCCCCCGCGGGCGGCAGCGTGGCGATGTACACCATGTTCCTGCTCGCCATCGCCTCGGCCCGGCAGTCGATCTACATCACCAATCCCTACTTCGTGCCGGACGACAAGATGCTCAGCACCCTGCTCCAGGCCCGTCGACGGGGCGTCCGCGTCGTCCTCCTGCTCCCCGGCGCGACCGACCACAACCTCGTCCGGCAGGCGAGCCGCTCCGAGCTCGGTCAGCTGCTGCAGGCGGGGGTCAAGGTCTACGAGTACCGGGCCGCGCTGCTCCACGCCAAGACCATGGTGATCGACTCGATCTGGGCGACGGTGGGGAGCACCAACCTCGACCGCCGGTCCTTCGAGCTGAACGAGGAGCTGAACCTGGTCGTCTACAACCCCGACATCGCGCGGCGGCTCGAGGGCGTGTTCGAGGCTGATCTACAGGGCTCGCGCGAGGTCACCCACGAGGCGTGGAAGAATCGCGGGATCCTGAGCCGCTTCCTGGAGGCGCTGTCCCTGCCCTTCCGCGATCAGATGTGAGACGCCGGCTCGCGCTCGTCCTCGCGCTCCTCGCGGCCGCGGTGGCGGGGGGCGGCTTCCCGGTGGCGGGCCCGTCGCCCTCCCGCGCGCAGATGCCCAGCTCGCGGCCGGTGGACGGCTTCGCCCCCGCCGAGCACGCGGGCAGCGCGTACAAGAACGTCGACCCGGAGTACCACCGCGCGTCCTACTGGGCCCGCCTCCACTCCCTGGTGACCGGCGGCACGTGGCTCGTCTCGGAGCACCGGGTGGCCGCGCTCCCCGCGGGCACGCCCGACTGGGCGACCCTGCGCGGGAGCTCGCACGCCGCGACCGTCACCTGGATCGGTCACTCCACCGTGCTAGTCCAGCTCGACGGGGTGACGTTCCTCACCGATCCCAATTGGAACGACCGCAGCGGACCGTTCAGCGGGTTCATCGGCGTCCGCCGCTACACGCCGCCCGGCATCCCGCTCGAGGCGCTACCCCCGATCGACTTCGTCCTGATCTCCCACGACCACTACGACCATCTCGACGAGCCGACGGTGCGGCGCCTCGCCCGGAAGTTCGACCCGCAGTTCATCGTGCCGAAGGGCATCAAGACCTGGCTCGCCGATCGCGGGATCACCAACGCCATCGAGCTCGACTGGGGCGAGTCGGTGGCGGTGAAGGGGCTCACCGTGGTCTGCACCCCGGCCCAGCACGGGAGCGGGCGCACCCTGCTCGACCAGGGACGGCGGCTCTGGTCCTCGTGGGCGGTGCTCGGGTCGAAGCACTTCTACTTCGGGGGCGACACCGGCTACTACCGCCACTTCCAGCAGATCGGCGACGCGCTCGGGCCCTTCGATCTCGCCGCGCTGCCGATCGGTTCCTACACGCCGCGGGAGATCGCCAAGCCGGTCCACATGTCGCCCGAGGAGGCGGTCCAGGCCGCCCTCGACCTGCGGGCCGCTCACTTCGTCGGGGTGCACTGGGGGACCTTCGCGCTCGCCCGGGAGCCCTACGACGAGCCGCCCCAGCGCCTGGCCGCCGAGGTCGAGCGACGCCAGCTCGACCCGGCGACGGCCTGGATCCTCAAGCCGGGGGAGACCAGGCGCTGGTAGCCTTCCCCGCGGCCCGGGCCCGCGCTAGAGCCAGTAGTACGGGAAGCGGTAGACGGACGCGAGCGCCCAGAACGAACTACCCGGCGGTATCGATGACCTGCCGCACTCCCCCCGCGTCGGACGTCTCCTGGTGGCGCCCGCCGCCGTACTCACCGATCACGCGGCGCCAGAAGCTGATCGCGGGCGCGTTGCGGGCCAGCTCGGAGATCTCCCACTTGCCGCGAAACCGCTCGAAGAGCGCGACGACCGCCCGGCGACCGATGCCGCGGCCGCGGTGCCGGCGCAGGACGAAGAACTCCGACATGCGGAAGTCCATGCCCGCGCCCATGTGCGGGGACGGCGCCTGGTTGACGAGGGCGAAGCCCACCCGACGGCCGTCGTCGACGATGATCAGCGGGTGGTCTCCGTCCTCCTCGAGCCAGCCGGCCCGGTAGTCGGGCATCCAGATCCCCCGATCGTCCAGGGTGTAGAAGGCGTCGTCGAACTCGGAGAGATCGTGCAGGTAGAGCGGGTAGACGTTGGTGAGCCACTCCCGATCGGCCGGCGCCCGCCGCGCGTCGCGGAGCTCGAGGCTCATCGCTCAGCCGAAGAGGGGAGCGCGGCGCCGCGCCGTCGCGAGACCGCCGGGCGCGCGCTACCGCGACGAGGGCGGCGAGTCGTCCAAGTCCCGCGCGCCCACGGTGCGGGCGCGGTACTCGGCGGGGACATCGCGGCCCGCGTCCACGAAGGCGCGGCGCACCGCCTCGACGTTCGGGCTGAAGATCGTCTTGCGGTTGCCGCGCGCCCAGTCGTTGGAGTCCCGGATGGGGCCGAGCGAGCCCTGGAAGCGCGGCATCACGTAGCGGGCGAAGAGCTCGTAGCTCTTCAAGGTCTGCTCCCGGTTGGCCCACTCGTGCGCGCGGAAGAGGAGACCGCCGAAGCCGCCCGCGCTCAGCTCCTGCAGCCGCTCGATCCCGCGGACGACGGTGTCGGGGGTGCCGACCAGGGTGGTGCCCATCTTCACCCCTTCGCGCAGCGGATCGTCGGCGCGGCCGGGCGGACGGCCGAGCGTGTCTTCGAAGTAGGTCACCGTCTCGTGCCGCTCGCCGCGCCCCACTTCCTGGAGCGCCTTCTCGTCGTCGTCGGAGACGTGCACGTTGACGACCAGCCGCCATTTCTTCCGGTCCATGGTCTTGCCGTGCTTGGCCGCGGTCTCCTCGGCGATCTTCCACTGGTTGGAGAGGGCCTCCGGCCCGCCGGGCAGGCCGGCGCCGAGCGAGAGGACCCCGATGCCGTGCTTGCCCGCGGTCATCACCCCCGCGGGGGTGATCGTGCTCGCCGCCGCGATCGGGAAGTGGGGATCGGTGTAGGGCGCGAGGTGCAGCCGCCCCTCCCGCAGCTCGAACCAGTCGGTCTTCATCGTGACCGGCTCCTCGCATCGGAGGAGCTGCATGATCGCGTCGAGCGACTCGTCCATCCGCGCGCGCTGGGTGACCGGCTCGATGCCCATCATGTAGGCGTCGGAGACGAGCGCGCCCGGCCCGATGCCGAGCATGGCGCGGCCGCGCGTCATGTGGTCGAGCTGCACGAAGCGCTGGGCGACCATCAGCGGGTGGTGGTAGGGGAGGCTCGTGACCCCGGAGCCCAGCATGATGTGGCG
>Ga0070706_100005054_pt1 | contig 12605 bp, 11 predicted proteins | sample KBSK5501metaG_FD_65476 | JGI IMG/M metagenome (GOLD analysis project Ga0070706, IMG submission 65476) | Corn, switchgrass and miscanthus rhizosphere microbial communities from Kellogg Biological Station, Michigan, USA - KBS K5-50-1 metaG | ecosystem: Host-associated > Plants > Roots >...
GTTTGGGCTGGGGCGCGGCCACGGTGATGCACTCGATCCGCGGTTGGATCCGCGCGTTGGGCTCCGGCTCCACCGCCACGATGCTCCGCGTCCCGTCGGTGAACATCCACACGATCGTGCCCCTCGCGGCCGCCACCGCGGTGGGCGTGGAGATGCCGAAGTTCGACTGGCGCGCCCGGACCAGCGTGATGGCGGTCTGGGCGATCGCCGCGCGCACCTTGCCCACGACGAGATGCAGCAGGACGAGCCGGCTCTGGTTCTGCTGGTCGTATTCCAGCTTCGTCACCAGGAGCCGGCTGTTCTCGACCAGCAGGACCGTGCTGGTATCCGGCATCTCCAGCTCCACCTGCGCGCCCGAGAAGGACCGGATATCGTCGCCCTCCACGAGGCGCGCCCCAATCACCGCGGGGATCCACTGCGTCTGGCCCTTCCGGAGGATCTCGACGCGCCCGATCACGCGCTTGAGCTCCGCGCTGGCCGGAGCTGGCTGCCCGTAGCTCTCGCTCGCCAGTCCCAGCTGCAGCAGCGCGACGAGCACCGCCACCATCGCCAGGACTCGACTCCTGTGGCTCACCTGCGCTCCACCCATGGCTCGACCCCCCGGTTTCTCAGCCCTCGACCAGAGATGACGTATCGCATCAATAGGCCCGCGCGGGCTCGTTTGTCAAGGGAACTGCGGCGGGCACGGGATCCACGGCCTCGCGGATCCCGCGCAGCTCGTAGACCACAACGGGACGGGTCTTGCCCTTGACCGTCGCTTCGCCGAGCCGCCGGACGTCGAGTACGTCTTGGGCCGCCAGGTACGTCGCCTCGCTGATGATGATGGATGTCTCGGTCTTGTATTCCTTGTTGAGCGATTCCACCCGCGCCGCGACGTTCACCCCGTCCCCGGCCACCGTGTAGTCGAAGAGTTGCTCCGATCCGAGGTTGCCGACCATCATGTCGCCCGTGTTGATCCCGATGCCGATCCGGAACGGCTCCCGCCCCTCGACTGCCCACCGGGCCTGGAGCGCCTCCAACTCCCGGATCATGCCGAGCGCAGTCCGGCACGCCCGCTCGGCATGATCCGGTAGCGGCACCGGCGCGCCGAAGATCGCCATGACGCCGTCGCCGATGAACTTGTCGAGCGTGCCCTGCTGGGCCAGGACCTGGTCCACCATTTTCGTCAGATACTCCCGCAGCATCTGGACCACTTCCTGCGGCGGATGGCGTTCCGTGTACGGCGTGAAGTCCCGGATATCCGAGAAGAGCACGGTGAGGTTCCGCATCTCGCCGCCGAACTGGAGCGCGGCGGGATTGTCCATGAGCTGCTCAACGACCTCCGGACTGACGAACTGCTGGAACGCGCGCTTCGTCCACAGCCGCTGTCGCTCCTCGGTGAGCAGGCGGTACACGGTGATCCCGAGGAACGTGAGGCCCAGAGCAAGCGTCGGGTAGACGACCGGGAGCCAGAGCCCGCCCCGGAATGCGAGGTGGACGGCGCCGAACAGGGCCGCCCAGACGAGCGCGACGGCGCCCACGCTCACCGCGGGCCGGAGCCGGGGCAGCAGCCACGCCAGCAGGAGCGGGAAGCCCAGGATGCCCGTCAGCTCGACGAGCTCCACCCAGTCCGGTCGCCGGAGGAAGCGCCCGCTCAGAATGTTGGCCGCCACGTTGGCGTGTTTTTCCACTCCCGGCATCACCGGGCTCGTGGGCGTGACGCGCAGATCATACGTTCCGGCGGCGGTGGCGCCCACGAAGACGATGCGATCGCGCACGGCCTCCGGCGGGACCTTGCCAGTCAGCAGATCGACCGCGGACAGGTGCCGGAACGTCCCCCCGGGTCCCGCGTAGTTGATGAGCATCCGGTCGCGGGGATCGAGGGGCACCGCGAGGGACCCGACCGTGAGATCCCGACCGAAATCGAGCGTCAGCTTCGTGGGCTCCACCCCGGTCGCCAGGCGCACGGCCTGGACCGCCAGCGACGGGTAATAGCGGCCCTGATCCTCGAAGGCCACGGCCTCCCAGCGCGTTGTCCCATCGCGGTCGGCCAGCATCGTCACGTGCCCGAGCGTCTGGGCCGCGTCCGCGAGCCCGGGGATGGGCGGCGTGGCGCGGCGGGAGGCCGGCGGCGGGTACACCGCCCGCTCGTCGTAGTGCCGGAAGCTCACCAGCGCCGACTTGAAGGCCGGCCCGGCTGGCTCGGGCGGCGGCCCGGTCCGGTCGGGCCCGACCTCGAACACGAGGGGCAGGATCACGCGGCCGCTGTCGCGGACGGCCTCGGCCAGCTGGCGATCGTGATCGGCCTCGCGACCGAACGCGTCGAGCTCCCGCTGGACCGCCGACCCGGCGGAGCTCCCGGCCAGCCCCAGGGTCCGCAGCCGCTCGGACAGCTGCGTGGCCGCCCGGAGCTCTCCGCTTACCTCCGGCTCGCTCAACAGGATGTCGACTGCGATGACCCGGGCGCCGTCCGCGGAGAGCGTGCGGATGAGGTCCGCCATGAGCGATCGCGGCCAAGGCCAGCGCCCCAGCGCGGTCAGACTCTTCTCGTCGATGGCGGCGATGACCACCCCCTCCGCCGCCTGCAGCTGCGTGCCCCGCAGCTTGAAATGGAGGTCATACAGCCGGACCTCGACGGCCTGCAGGAAGTCGGGCGCCGAGAGGAAGAGCGCGACCACCACGACGATGACACCGACGGCGATGAGGTAGACCCGGGCCTGCGGGCCGGTCAGGCGGAGGGTCATCAGCGGAGCCGGCGCAGCACGGCCGGCAGCTCGCCGAGGTGCCGGATGACAGCATGTGGCTTCATGGGGGCGGTGGCCCGCCCATCGGCGGTCACCTGGACCGCGGCCATTCCGGCGTCCCGGGCCCCCTCGACATCGAGAATCGCATCGTCACCCACGTGCGCCGCGTGCTCGGCGGGCACGCCGAGCTCTTCGAGCGTGCGGAGGAAGATGGCCCGGGCGGGCTTCCGGATCCCGCACTCGTCGGAGAAGGTCAGCACCCGGAAGAGCGGCAGGAGCCCCGCCTGATCAAGGATCTGTCGTACCACCGCGCCGGGCGTGCGCATCGTGTTTGAGATGACGGCGAGGAGGGTGCCATTGGCTGCGAGCGCTTCGAGCGTGGCCCGCGCGCCCTGGTCCACCGCGGGCGGTGCTACGAGAGCCGGACTGGCATAGGCGTGGATCAAAGCCGCCATGGTCTCGGCGCTCACCTGCGCTGGCAGGGCGGCATCGAGCGCCTTGAGCCAGGTCTCGACATGCTCGCGAACCGAGACGTCCCCGTTCACCTGCCACAGCCGTCCGAGCCAGTGCCCCACGGTGGCGTAGGCCCGGTCCAGTCGGTCCGGGGCCACCGGGACGCCGGCGCCGGCCAACACCGTCTGCATCCCGGCCAGCCGCGGGCGCCTATAGCGGTCATCGCTCGCGGGCCCGTCGAGGAAGAGCGTGCCCCACAGGTCGAGCGTCACCGCGCGGATCACGCGCCCGCCCGGCCGCCGAGGCGCGCGCGGCTCAGCGCTTCGCGCCGCCCTCATCGGCTCCGTAGTAGTGCTGGTAGGCCTGATAGTAGTAGTAATAGCCGTCGCGCCGGGGGTCCGCTCGGTTCAGGACGACACCGAGGATCCGCCCCTTGACCGCGTCGATCTGATCGACCACGCGGCGCAGGACGTCATGGGCCGTCTTGCCGACCCGGATCACCAGGATCACCCCGTCGCACTGCGCGGCGAGGGCCGCCGCATCACCGACCGCCATCAGGGGGGGACTGTCGCATAGCACGAGATCGAACGAGGCGGTGGCGGCCTGCAGGCCTTCCCGCATCCGGTGGGAGCCCACCAGCTCGGCCGGGTTGGGCGGCAGGGGCCCGCTGGGCAGGACCGAGAGGTGGGACACCAGCGTGGGCTGCGCGACCTCGGCGAACGCCAGGCCCTCGAGCAGGGCCGTGGTCAGCCCGCGCGCATTGTTCAGCTTGAAGAGCCGGTGGAGCATCGGGCGGCGCAGGTCGGAATCGACCACACACACCCGGGAGCCCGCCTGGGCGGCCACCACCCCGAAGTTGGCGACCAACGTGCTCTTCCCCTCCTCGGGGCCGGCCGACGTGACCACGATGCTCCGGCACGGCTGATCCAGGCCCGCGAACTGGATGTTGGTGCGGAGCGTGCGGAAGGCCTCCGACGCGGCGGACTTCGGCTCGGCCAGCGCGATGAGCACCGGATCCGGATGGTGGGCGTGGGGCCGGCTCTCGCGGGGGTTCATCCGCGCCGCCTCGCGGGGAACGCCGGCACGATGCCGATGACCGGCAACCCCAGGTAGCGTTCCACATCGTCGGGCGTCTTCACCGTCGTATCCAGATACTCGAGGCCGAGGGCCGCCCCGACCGCCAGGACCAGTCCAGCCACGAGGCTCAGGACGAGGTTCCGACCCTTTTGCGGCCGGATCGGGATGGTGGGCGGCGTGGCCTCCTCGATGATCCGCACGTTGCTGTCCTCGAGACCGCCGGCCACCCCGGTTTCCTTCATCCGCTTGACCACCGAATCGTAGAGGGCTTGGTTGGATTCGACCTCACGCTGGAGATTCTGGTACTGCATCTCCTTCTCGTTCAGCTGCTGCCCCTCGTTCCGGAGCTGATTGACCTGGTTGGCGAGCGTGTCCTCGCGCGCCTTCGCCACCTTGTATTGCGTCTGGACGGCCTGCATCGTGTTCTGGAACTCCACATCGAGACGCTGCTTGACCTGCTGAATCTGCGCATCGATCTTCAGAATTTCCGGATGCTTGTCCTTGTATACCTTCAGGAGCTTGGACCGCTCGGTCTCGAGGGTGGACGCTTCGCCTTTCAGCTTCTCGATGAGCGCATTGTCGGCCACGGTGAAGATCGTCTGCACCCCGGCCGGCTCCTTGGCGATCCGCGTCAGCTGTTCGAGCTTGGACTCCAGGGACAGCCGCTGGGCCTGGGCTTCCAGGAAGGCCTTGTTGAAGTCCATGATCTTCGACGCCGTGATCTGCCGCTGCTCCTGCATGCCGAGGATGCCGGCCTTGACCCGGTAGTTCTGGAGCGCCTGGGAGGATTCCTCGACCTTCGCCCGCAACCGGCCCGCTTCCTCGGTCAGCCAGACGAGGGCATCGCGGGCTCCCTTCAGCTTGAGCTCCACATTGTACTTGGCATAGGCGTTGGCGAGCGCGTTGGCTTCCTCGGCCGCCCGCGCCGGATCTGGCCCGTCGATCTTGATGAGGACCAGGCGCGTGTTCCGCTTGGGCTCGACGATGATCGCCCCCGACAGCTCGCGCGGTGTCCCCTCCGGCCTGCTCGCCGTCGAACCTGGCCGCGTCTTCGCGTTCAGGGCCGCGGCGGCCCGCTCGATCACCGGCCGGCTCTTGATGATCTCGTACTGGGTCGGGTAGAAGTTCCGGTCCCACATCCCGCCGCCGATCGGGACCACATCCTGGATGTTCAGCACCTTGGGCGGCTCGGGATCGATGAGGATGGTCGCCACCGCCTCGTAGATCGGCACCTGGACAAAGGTCCAGATCGCGACGGTGAGCACCGTCAGCAGGAAGATCCCCGTCATCAGCCACCGGTGCTTGCGCAGGAGCCGGCGGTAATTGGTCCCCGACGGCTGCGCCTCGTGTTCGCGTGCGACCATCCTGTTCCTATCTGGGGACAAACCCCCCCACCTTAGGCTTCACCACTAAAAAAAACTCTCGGGCACCACCACCACGTCGCTCTCCTGGAGCATGACGCCTTTCGCCTCACGGCCGCGCCGAAGGATGTCGTTCATGTCGACCTCGATGACCTTCTGCCCCTCCGGCGTCGAGCGAATCACCCGGGTCCGGCCAGGCGCCGCCTTGTCGGTGAAGCCGCCCGCGATGGTGATCCCTTCGAGGATGTTCGTCTCCTTGTCGAGCGTGTACCCACCGGGCTTCCTGACCTCGCCCAAGATGAAATATGAGTGGGCCTGCGCCTTGGACACGATGATGGTGTCCTGATTCTGCACGGGGGTGTTCTCGGCCGGGTCTCCCGCCTGCATCTTGTCGAGGCTGATGCGTAGGATGGGGCTCGCGCCCGCCGTATCCCCGGCGGCGCCCGTGTGGTTCCGTAGGAGAATGACCTGCTTACCGGCCGTCGACGCCAGCCCGCCTGCCTTGGAGAGGATCTCCAGCATGGTCGTCGGCCCTGTCAGGTAGTACACGCCGGGCTTTTCCGCCGCCCCGAGCACCTGGACCTTCTGGGAGAGATACTCCTTGACCCAGACGATGACCTGCGGGTTGACCAGGTAGTCTTTCCCGAGGCGGTCGGTCAGCTGCGCCGCCAGCTCTTTCGGGTTCGACCCGACGGCCTTCACGCGGCCGATCAGGGGAAACGGGATGAAGCCGTCCGGGTCCACCGTATAGTCCCGGGAGAGGTCCGCCTGCCCCCACACTGTGATCCCCAGCACGTCGCGGGGCCCGATCGCGTACTCCTGGCCGAATGCCGGAGTCCCCGCCCCCAGTGACACCACCACCGCGGCAAGGAGCCAGCGGGACCAGCGAAACCGGCAGATCGAGGACATCACCTGTAGTGCCGGCAGCTTATGCGGCGGACCGCCGCATGTCAAGCCAACCCTGACGCTAGAACTGGAGCGTGACCCGTCCGCTGATGCGCTCGTCCACGAAGCGGAACGACGGGAAGTTCGAATCCCGGCTGATCCGGGCGTACTCGACCCCCGTCCGCAGCCACGGCTGGATATCGTAGTCCGCCTGCACGCCGGCCAGGAAGAACGGATCGTGGCGGAAGGCGGTCTTCCCGTCGGCGGTCTGCTTGGTGGAGTAGTCGTTGATTCCGCCACCGAGCCGCGCGGTGACGCTCAGCTTGGTCAGGAGCTGCTGCGTCACCGAGAGGGTGCCATTGGTCGTGACGTAGAACGCGTCCGTCCCGAAGGTCGACTCCTGCGTCGCTCGCTGGGTCGCCAGGGTAATCGTCGTCCGCTCGGTCGGGCGATAGGTCACGTCGCCCCCGAAAAAAAGCCCGCCGAAGCTGGGCTGCCCGCTCGAGTCCGGATCGCGGATCTCGTACCCCACCCGCAGCGTCGAGGAGAGCTTGGACGTGATGTCGCCCCGGAGACCGACCGCGATGAGGTGGTCGGTATAGTCCCGGTCGGTGGCGGTGGTGAAGATGACCCGCCCGTAAGTGTAGCTGAAGAACACGTCGCCCTTGGGCACCACCTTCCAGAATACGGCGGCGCCGGCGCGGTGCTCGTCTCGATCGATGAGATCCGCAATGAACCGATCGTCGAACCTCACGTGGGTCCAGGCATAGTTCAACCCCAGCGAGAATCGCTGGGTCAGCCGGTACTCTGCTTCCGGCTTGAATACGTTCGTGGTGCTCAGGATCCGCCCGGTGAGCTCCGTGCCTGGTGGGTCGCTGGTCCGCGCGAAATCGTCGCGCAGATTGAGCAACGTGCGCGGAAAGTCGAGGCGCAGCTGGGCGACGCCGAAGTGATGGACGGTGTCCTGATTGGTCAGGTCGAGGTATCGAAGGATCTCGGCGCGGTAGCCGGCGCTCAGCGAGTGGGCGCCGAAGGTGTAGTCCGCCAGAAACCCCGGGATGGTCTTGAAGACGACGTCGTCCTTCGAGTGACTCGGCGTCTGGAAGACGTTGGTCTGGTACTCCACTCGCTCGCTCACGAACGGGCTGAGCTTGAGCCCGGGAACCCACTCGCCCAGGTCCAGCGCGGGCGCGGGCGACCGCAGGAGGACCAGCACCAGCAGGGTTGCCAGTACCATCGAAGCAACCCGGCCCAACACCACACCGTTCATATCACCCTCTCCCTATGGGCTAACTGGGCACCGATAGGTCCGGGCGACAGTATGGGTTTCCGCGATCAGAGGCCCAAACAATTTCGGTGACCGGCAGCCGGCCCGCTCACTGCGCAAGCGGTTGCGATCGAGAGGCGAACAAGACGCAACGGATAGTAGAGCGCCCCGAGCCCCGCCGGGAGCCTGAGGAATTCCAGCTCACCCAGGGTCGGACGCAACGCGATCCGCGCCAGGTAGCGTAGCCTGTCTAGCCGCCGCCGGAACAGGCGCCTCACCAGCAGGGCCTCTCGCCATTCGCCCATCTGCGGGGCCGAAGCCGGGAACAGCGGCAGCCACGACGGAACCGGACGCTCAGAATAGGTTGGCGGCAACGGAGTCCCTAAGAGCGCCTGGCAGGCGCTCAGGCTAATCGCGAGCGCCCGATCGAGCCCGAACCGACGCGCCTTGTCCGTCACCGTGTCCCAGTCGAACTTCGCCCGCGTGCACACCTCGTGAATGTCCACGAGCCACTTCAATCCCTGCCAGCGGTGTCGGGCCGCGTGCACCGCAAGGTAGAGCAGCTCCCACTCCGGACTCAGCGTCCACGCCTCGATGCCCCAGAATTGCCGCCGGCGGGCCGCCCCCCACAGGTCGTCGGCCATCGCGGCGTCGCCACGCCAGCGCCACGCGATGTCCCAGTGGAGCTCGAGGAGGTAGGGGAAAGCGGATGCGGGCGGGGTGAAGCCGAACTCCATGGCGCTCCTAGCGAGAAAGTTGATGTCGGACGGCTTCACCTGAGAGCGGTCGGCCTGCTCGTAGCCGTCGGCCTGCAACAGCTCGAAGGCATGCGGCACCGCCGAGCGCGGCACGAGGATGTCCAGGTCCGAGCAGACCCGGAGGCCGACATCGCCATAGAGCGAGTCGGCCAGCGCCACGCCCTTCAGAGGCATCACCGGGATCCCTGCACGGTCGAATCGCTCGAGCACCCGCCCGAGACCACGGACCAGCAGCGCGTTGCGGGCGGCGTTGAGGCGCTCGGCGGCCTCTAGTTCGTTCCGTGTCACCTCCGGGACGTGCCGCCAGCCGAGCCGCCTCAGATTCCGCGCGACCGCCGGGTACACCCCCTCCTCGTAGGCCGAGCGCGTGATGAGCTGCCAGGCGAGCGGCTCCGCAAGGAGCCGGCACGCCTTCTCTTGGTCCTCCGAGGCGAGATTAGCTTGGCCGAGGAGCAGCACGCATCTCTGCTCGGATGACACCTGCCGATCCTCGACATCGCCGTTCATCCCCGCTCGCACGCCACGTGGCCAAGAAGCTCCTCGATGGCATCAAGGACCGCGGGAAGATGCTCCGGGCCGGGCCGGAACCGGATCTCGTACACCGGGACCTGTCCGACGATCGTCAGGTAGTTCCCGATCATGCGCCGCTTCAGCGCCGCATCCTTGAGGCTGAAGCAGTAGGCGTGGCCGAGCGCGGCCAGGCAGGCGGCGGCGGCCTCGAGCTGCTCGAGCTCTACCGAGGCGGTCGCCTCCGGGGCCCGCCGCAGCATGCAGAGGACGGCGAGCGGAGTCCGCCGCCGGTAGCCCGGCCACGTGCCAGGGGCGATCCCGCCCGCGTCAGCGGAGCCCAGCAGCCGGGCCGAGCTGGGGTGAAGACGGACCGTGAACGGCAGCGGAACGGCCGTCGGCACATGCCCGCCCAGGTCCACGGCGACCGCGTCGTCGGCCCAGATCGGGTACCCGCGACGGCCCAGCGCCACGGCGAACGTCGACTTGCCGGTTCCCGACGGCCCGCAGAGGGCCGCGACGCCGGCGGTGCCGCCCGCCGCGCTCGCATGGAGGACCTCGATACCCAGCGCGGGCAGAATGAGCGGCAGGACGCAGTGGTGATATGTCTCCAGGACCAGACCGGGCGGGAGCGGCCGATGGGGAATCGCCTTCACGTGGCTGGCGCCGCGCTCGTAGGAGAACGAGGCCAGGTCGGGCATGTCGACGCGAAGGCTGCCGTTCGTGGCGCGACAGTAGGCCAGCGGATCCCCCGTGGCGTCGTGACAGGGCTCTACATCGGGGGCAACCGGATCGAGCGGTGTGACGAGGTCATCGGCGAGCACCAGCCCGGGGATGGTCGGCCCGCGTCCATGCCCGCCCCGTGCTCTTGCCTCGTCCAGGACACTCATCGCCGATATCCCCGCGCGCCGGCCCTAGCGCAGAGAGGTCACTGGGGCTTGACTTGGAACTGGTTCATGTCCCCGTCGTTCTGCGCCCCGTGCTTGCCCTGAGCGCTGCCGGCTCGCACGAGCAGGGCGACCGTGCCCGCCAGCGTAACGGTCGGACGCGCCCACGAGAGCTTTCCCGTCGATCGGGCCGGCGGCGATGTATCTTCCGATTTCTTCATGCTCACCCCCTCCTTCTTCGCCTTCAAAGCTTGCCTGCCCGCCCCTGGAGCCACAGCTCAGTGCTCAGCACCAGCCAGGGCCCCATGCTTCGCGGGCCGACGCCACCGAAATAGTCCTCCATGAGCGCGGTCACGCGCAATGGATCGACGATCCCCAGGTCGCTGAGCACCCGTGGTCCACCGAGCGCAGCCCACGCGCGCCGGCCGTGGAGCCGGAACAACCGATCGAACGATTGACCGAAGAGCACCTTCCCTGCCGGCATCGCCACGGATGGGAGCCGCTCCGCCACCAGTCGGCGCAGGGGCGCCTTGGCCCGCCCGCCCGCGACCAGGTGCTCGGGTGGCATGCGCAGGGAGAGCTCGACCAGCTCTCGGTCGAAGTACGGATACAGGAACCTGAATCCCGCCAGCTGCGTCCACGCGTGGGATTGCTCGAGCTCCATCGAGAAGGTCGGAGACTGGGGCAGACCCCGCATGGCGCGCACGTATGCCCCCTCGCCGGGAGCCATCTCCACCGGAGTTGCCTCGAGGGGCCGCTGCTCGAGGCTCGCGATCAGGCCCGCATCGGCCGGCACGAGCCAGGGCGGGCGCGCCCGCCGCAGCCGGCGCCTGCGGATCCGGTCGCGTGCAGCGGGAGCTACCGCGTCGAGCAGCGCGCGCGCCTGCCCTCTGAGCGCGCCCTTGATCGCGCCATCCCAGAACACCTCGCGCGCGAGGCGCGCCGGATGACCGGACCAGGCTGCCTGGTACGCCCGCCAAAACCGCCAGAGCCCACGCAGATCCAGGGCCCGGAGACAGTCCATCGCGTGGCCCGTGTTCACGTAGTACATCTCGTCCCCGCCGGCGCCGGTCATCAGCTGACCCAGGCCCCGCTCGGCCGCGCAGCGCAACAGCCGGATATACATGGGCTGCCAGGCACTCATGGCGGGCCCCGGGCTCACTCGCGACAGGGTCTGAAGCTCGCCGACGAACGAGTCCGGCCCGACGCACTCGTCGAGCGACCGCATCACCCGCGGCATCCCCAGAGCCTGCGCCACCTGGATCTGCCGAGCTCCCTCGTCGCAGGAGGGATCGGTGAACCGCAGGGACACCGCGTGCAGGGGCGGGCGATCACGACGTCGCTCGGCCGCGACCACCGCGATGCTCACCGAGTCGAATCCGCCGCTGAGCGCCAGGCTGTCCGCCCCGACGGACCGGCAGCGATCGACCGCCGCCTCGAACACCTTGGCGAACTGGCCCACTTCGTCCTCGGTGGCCCAGGCGAACCCGGGCGGGATCGGGTCCCAGTAGCGGCTCAGGGAGAGCACGCCACCACTTACCGACAGCGTGTGCGCGGGCGGCAGGCGCCGGACATCCTCGTAGAACGTCTCGTGCAGCTGCTGGAACCCGCGGATGTTTTGCAGATACTCCGCGACCAGCACCCGGTTGAACCGGCAGTCCACGTCTGGCTGGCCCAGGATGGCGTCGAGCGACGGTGACACCAGGAGAACGCCCCGGTTCCACCAGTAGAAACACGGGGTCAGCCCCATGGCGTCCCGCCCGATCACCAGGCCACGGCGCTCCTCGTCCCAGATCGCCACCGCGAAGCTCCCGCGCAGCTTATCGAAGAGCGCGCTCTGCCATCGCTCGTAGGCCGACGCGACGAGCCCTGCGTCGGACGCGACCGGGCCGAGGCTCAGCTCGTTGCGATCGAAGAGGTACCCCTGGAAGGCCACGAAGCCGCTCGCCCCGGGCCCGAAGCGCCCGATTTCCCCGAAGCGAGCGAGTGTCGGCCGCTGTTCCCGGCCCGTGTCCCAGCGCACCAGCCAGGGCGCAATCATGCCGATCTCGAGAGCAAGCCGTCTCGGGTCATCGTCATGACGAACTCGTCGATCGCCTCTGCAAGCTGGTCCCCCGTAACGTCGAACTCCTCCAGCATGCGTCGCTCGACCTCGGCCCAGCCGCACTCCGCGCACACGAGCTCCCACAGGCGTGCCGCCGTTCGGTTCAGCGAGTAGATCCGGTCGGTTCTGAGATCGACCAGCACGATCTCCTCGCCGACGCGTGTGGCAACCGCATCCGGGCTGGGTCGCACGCTCCCGACGATCACGAGTGCCACCGGCGGGGCAAGGACCATGTCCGAACCCCTTCGACGACGAGCAGCGGACTCCACTGTCCGGCCACGCCTGCCCCGATCACGATCATGCCCTGGCTCTCGACCCAGGCATGCCCACGCACGGTCTGCCCGGGGTCACATACGACCCCGATGTGGAGACGAGTCGGGAGACCGGATCGCTCGAGGAGCACCTGCGCCGCCAAGGCCTGCGTCAGACAGTCCGCGCCGGGCACCGCCCGGCCGGCCCGCACGACGGCCCGCGACACCCGCTCGGCCCGGGACGGGTCCTCAGAGCTTCCAGGCTCCCGCGGGACCAGCCGGCCGACAATACGCGCGACCGTCCTGACGGGAAACACCCGCAGCCCGAGCCG
>Ga0070706_100005056_pt1 | contig 12602 bp, 11 predicted proteins | sample KBSK5501metaG_FD_65476 | JGI IMG/M metagenome (GOLD analysis project Ga0070706, IMG submission 65476) | Corn, switchgrass and miscanthus rhizosphere microbial communities from Kellogg Biological Station, Michigan, USA - KBS K5-50-1 metaG | ecosystem: Host-associated > Plants > Roots >...
GAGCACCGTGAACCGCTTCTGGAGCGGTTTTTCAGGCTGTCAATGGTTGTGCTGCTCAACATTCGGGGCAAGTGCTCATGTTTGAGGGCAAAATCTGCTCACATTTCGGGTCATTTACCAATTGGTTGGGAATATATCTGAAGGACAGGGAATGCGATGCGAAGGCTTCCACGAGCAATCTGGATTTCCATTGTGATCATTGGTATCCTCACGATGCTTGCCACTGTGATGGGGAATATCGGGACTGCTGCTCTTACCTGGCTCTCGCCACAGGTTGCCTTGGTGCTCTTTGTGCTCATTTCACTGGCCCTCATCGGAGTCTCTCTCTGGCGGGAGAGGCAGGAAGCTACTTCCGAATTATCGCCAGATGACACACGCAACTACCGCGAGATCATGTTGAACCTCATACAGAACACATGGATCACTGGCTTTCTCGAAAATCCCCTCTACTACAGCTATGATGAGCAGCTCTTATCGCCACCACTGCGCGGGCGCATAGGAAGCCGCTTTGATCTGGTGCTCTCCAATCCGCTGGAGCCGACGAAGGCCATCCCATCTGATACAGCGATTACGCAGGTGTTTAACCAAGCTGGAGGTGAACTGCTCATTCTGGGCGAGCCTGGAGCAGGCAAGACCACGCTGTTGCTTGAATTGGCCCGTGATCTTCTCAAGCGAGCAAATGACAACCCAGCAGCTCCCATTCCCGTTATGCTCATACTCTCCTCCTGGGCTACCAGGAAATTGCCACTGGAGCAATGGATTGCTGAAGAACTTCAGGCGAAGTACGACATTCCTTCCCAGATTGGGATAACATGGGTGAAGGCCAACCAGTTGCTCCTTTTGCTTGATGGGCTGGATGAAGTAGCTCCAAGCGCACTCCCTGCCTGTATCGAAGCCATAAATGCGTATTATCATCAGGCGCACCGATCTCTTGCCATGAAAGCTACACAGGTATCCGAGCGTGGTGCCAGGCTCAGGACATCGAGGCGGTCATTGGTCGTTATGTGGCGCTTGACGGTCGCGGGGTCGGTTCGTGCCCGTTCAAAGACCATCACTATCGCGGTGATGTGCGACCAAGCTTTCAGGTGTTCGGTGGAAGTGACCAGCATTGGTATTGCTACACGTGGCGGCGTGCGGGTGATCTCTTCGATTTCTTATGCCTGTATTACCACCTGACGCCTCAAGAGGCATGGCAACGAGTGCAACAGGGAGGACTGTGGTAAATGGCTTGCCATTCGAAACTGCTTACCTGTGTCATCGATTACAACCATATTATAATCTGATATTCTCTCGTCAGAACAAATACTGGAAACAGCCCTAAGAGTTGAGATAGCGCCCAGAGCTTTTCTGCACACTGAAAAACTCATGCACCCTTTCGTGACAAACGGTGCATCTCTGCGTATAATGATTACGGCAACACTATTCCATTAGGAGGAGAGCATGCCGTTCGATATTTTTATCTCCTATGCACACAAAGATCGCAAACTCCGCGATGAATTGGCAGTCCACCTGGGCAATTTGAGAAACCAGCATGTGATTAGCGACTGGTTTGATGGCGATATCATCCCAGGAACCGAGTGGGAGCAAGAGATCCTTGAACACCTGAGAACAGCCAAGATTATCCTCCTCCTCATCAGCGCCCATTTCATGGCCTCCTCCTTTTGCTGGGATATCGAAATGCAAGAGGCCATAGCCAGGCACGAGGCTAAGCAAGCCCACGTCATACCCATTGTCCTTCGTCCCACCGATTGGAACGATGCCCCTTTCGCCAAACTCCAAGTACTCCCATCGCATGGGAAACCAGTAAGTCGGTGGCCGACGCATGATGATGCGTTTGAAGACGTAATCAAAGGCATCAGGAGAGCAGTCGAGGACTTACAGGTAAGTGCTTCCCTAAAGCCCCTAGCTAGCCCATTGAGGGTAGCAGGCCCCACCTCGATGGGCACAAGCCAGGTGTCCGTCTGGAACGTCCCGTTCCGTCGCAACCCGTTCTTTACCGGGCGTGAAGCCATTATCGCACAGATCCACGCTCTCCTGCATGCTGGCAAATCAGCAGCTTTATCACAACCGACTGCCGTTAGCGGCCTGGGAGGAATCGGGAAGACCCAGACAGCAGTGGAGTATGCCTACCGCTACAGAGATGCATATCAGTATGTGCTGTGGGTGCAAACAAACACCCAGGAAATCCTCCTCTCAAACTTCGTTGCCCTGGCAGGACTGCTCAAGCTTCCTGAGCAAAACGCCCGGGAGCAGCAGCTCGTGGTTCAGGCACTCAAACTGTGATTGGAGACGCACAGCGGATGGCTGCTGATCTTCGACAATGCCGACGACCTGGCCCTGATCCAGGGCTATCTCCCAGAAGGAAATATGGGGCACACCTTGTTGACCACCCGCGCCCAGGCTATGGGCGGGCTCGCTCGCAAGATCGAGCTGGACACGATGGGACCAGAAGAGGGGGCCGCGCTCCTGCTGCGACGTGCAGGCATCATCGCTCACGATGCCATTCTCGACAGCGCCTCAACGTCAGATCGCGCGCTGGCCCGAGAGATCGTGCATGCCATGGACGGTCTGCCCCTTGCCCTGGATCAGGCAGGAGCTTATCTTGAGGAAACCGGGGAAAGCTTGTCCAACTACCTAGCCCTCTATCAGCAGCAACGGGCAGCCTTGCTCAAACAGCGGGGCGGGCTGCTCCCCCACCATCCTGACTCCGTTGCCAATACCTGGTCACTAGCCTTTGAGCACGTCGCACGAGATAACCCGGCGGCGATTGAACTGATGCGCTTGTGCGCCTTTCTAGCCCCTGATGCCATCCCCGAAGAGTTAATTCAGGAGGGCGCACCCCATCTTGGCCCCGTCCTCCACCCCGTGGCTGCCGACCGGAGAAGGTTGAATACAGCGCTGGCAGCCCTGCTCAACTACTCGCTAATCCGCCGCGATGCCACGACCCATACCCTCGGTATCCATCGTCTGGTGCAGGCTGTGATCCTGGATGAGATGGACGAGGAGACGCAACTCCACTGGGCAGAACGTGCTGTGCGTGCGGTCGAGCAGGTTTTCCCATTTGATGAACCAGCGCCCTGGCTCCGTAGTCAACGCTATCTCTCTCACGCACTTGCCTGTGAAGCACTTGTCAAACAGTGGAACATCACCCTCGATGAAGCGGCAGCATTGCTGAATAATGCGGGATGCTACTTGATAGCCTGTGGGCAATATCAAGTAGCCGAGCCGCTCCAACAAGAAGCGCTCGCCATTGGAGAGAAATTGCACGGGGTCAATCATCCCAATACCGTGTACCTGCTCAACAACCTGGCAGATATCTACAGGAAACGGGGCAAGTACGAGGAGGCCGAGCCGCTCTTACAGCGCGCTCTTGCCATCAGAGAAAAGGTGCTTGGCTCTGAGCACCCCGCCACAGCGCCACAGATCAACAACCTGGCAAACCTCTATAGTATCCAGGGCAAGTACGACGAGGCCGAACGGCTCTACCAGCGCGCCCTTGCCATCAGAGAAAAGGTGCTTGGCCCTGAGCATTCCGACACAGTAAGAGTAAGAGAGAACTATAGTAACCTGCTCCAGCAGATCAAACGCAGGCAAGAGCAACAAGGCCAAAAATAGCCCTTACAGCGGAGATGTACCAACAAAAGTAGAATAATCCACAAGATGCTATGGCTTCGCACCTGGACATAAAGCCGAAGCAGCCAAAAAAGCGTGTTGAACGGTCTAGCCAACACTTGCATAATTCGCTAGTATATCTCCTGAGCAAGTGTCGCTAATCCAGCTACCAGGGCTTTACTGCTTCTAACTTGAACAGGTAAATAGCAAGTGGTGTGTAGCCGGACGCAAGAGTTCCTGGGCCAGCCGGGGCGACTGGTCTTGCATACGGCAGTGATCATTCAACCCCTGTCGTCTGAGCAGGTGGATACCTATCTCGATGGCCTTGCGGCAAAGGGAGAGGATGTAGAGGGGCTGAAGCATACTTTGCACCAGAGTGAGGCACTTCGTGCGCTGGCGACCACTCCTCTCCTCCTCACCGTGCTGATCCTGGCCTATCATGGTAAACCAGTGCAGGAACTCCTTGCGCTCGCAAAGGTGGCGCCAACCGACCAGCCACAACACCTGCTCTTTCACAACTACGTGGAGCAGAGCCTCCAGCGAGAAGGGACACGCATCCATGCAACAACACAGCAGACCAAACACTGGCTGGCGTGGCTGGCTCGCCAGATGACGGCACGCCAGCTGAGCGAGCTGTACATGGAACGACTCCAACCGGATTGGCTTCCTGAAAGGCAAAGGGCCTTCTATCAGCAGAGCATCGGGCTGTTCGGTGGGCTGGTCGTTGGACTGTTCGGTGCGCTGTTCTACGGGCTGATCGTTGGATTGCAAGAGCTGCTCTACGGGCTGTTCGGGCTGAACCCGAAGATAGAGCCAGTGGAAGCACTCATCTGGTCGTGGGAGGGTCTGGTCTGGTGTCTGGTCAGCGGGCTGGTCGTTGGCTTGTGCGGCAGGTGGCTCCTCAAAGAGTGGGAGGGTCTAGTGGGCGGGCTGGTCGGTTGGCTAGTCGGCGGGTTGGCCGGTTGGCTGCTCGTCGGCTTGGCCGGCGGGCTGGTCGGTTGGCTGCTCGCCGGGCTGCTCGTCGAGCTGGGCATTATGCTGCTCGTCGGGCTTCGTGCTACTGTACAACGCTATACCTTACGCTTCTGGCTCTGGCGCACACACCTTTTTCCCTGGCAGGCAGTGCCTTTTCTCGACGATACCGTGGAGCAACTGCTCTTGCGCAAAGTCGGCGAGGGATACATCTTTCGGCATCGCTTGCTGCAAGATTACTTTGCCTCACTAGAGATTGTACCTCCTCATGATCTCTCATTTCGTGCAGAAGCACGTTCAGTATGACAAAATGCGCTCAATGGTGATCGGTCGTTGTAGGCTACGTTTCTCTGCTGTGCTTGTATCACAGAAAAGCGGGTCTCCGGCACAAGATTACCATCGAATCTTTGCCACTGGCAAAGAATTATGGCGAAGTGGTAGGGTTACTTGGCAAGGTACAATGGTAATCATCTCCTAATATCAACGCTGGTTTCAAGCTGAGCTGTACTCGGAATAATGTAGCGCTCCATCTCCCGCCACTGAGCCCTCCACGGGTAGGCTAAGGCTAACAATAACAGAATCTCGGGGTAGCGCTCCACATACTCGGCGATTTCCCCAGTGAGGCGTTCAGTGTACAATTGCTGGAGGGCTGCCCACGAGCCAGTAACCGGAAATCCATTTACCGTCATCTGCCCCGATCTTGGGCGATACGCCAGAAGTTCTGCCACCGTAGAGGGTATATACTCATGTACCTGCATCTGAGAGATAAGCTTCCAATACGCTGCAAGGTCGTCTCTTAATCCAAGGTGACATATAAGCTTCAGCATTAATGGAAGCATATAGGAATGTCGGTTCATATTTTGCAATTTCCTTGTATCTGTCTCTGTTCGCATATGATGATTCATTGCAAACTGGTAGGGCTGATACGGATCAGGCAAACCGAATTGACTCTTTTCGTGAAACCCTAGAAACCAGGCGAAGGTTTGCTTCACGCAGTTGGTGGCTAGCATCTCTCGCCCTGATTGCAACAGAGCAAGTATCGCTAGCCACCAAGTACCCATCTGGCATTCCGACACGAGATGACAGAAAGTAGGATGGCATTCGATGATTGTGTAGATGAACTGCTGCTCAGCTTCGTAGCTTTGTTTGCGCAACGCTTTGAGTAAGAGGCTCAATCCAAGTTTTGCCACTAAGCTATGGACCCGAAAGGGTAATTGCCAGATTTCGGACATCCCTCCCTCAGGATCAATAAGATTTTCTAGGGTATCAGGATCAGCACTGCAAGCATCCACAAGCTTTTGCAAAAAGAAGCCTATGAGTTCCTGAGTAAGCTGCATACTTGACTGAGCAATAGATTTTTTCGTTTGTTGCGTGGTGATGAATTCATACAACTGAATAGTGCCGAGAATAGTGCAGTCAATAGCACTGTATAGACCTCCCAAAGCCTCATAGCGCTGGCTTAATTGTGTGAGCATCAATGTATAGGTGGCAAGGTGGAGTCTCATTTCCCGTGGTTGAGTAATTCCCGCTAGAGCAAATAGATAGTTATGGAAGAATAGGCGCAATTCCTCTTCGTCAGCCAGATACTCCGAGGCTTGGCTCCAGCGTTTTAAGAAATCGACAGCAAAAGGGTCATCTACAAACAGCAGATTAAAGAACGTATCTTGAAATTTTTTAACTAACATACTTCGATCCCAGACTTCAATGCCTGGCTTTCCGTGACGGCGCGCTTCGTCATTCTTCAGTCCCAAAGCAATTCGTACAGTTTCATGGAGTTGACCAGTGCATACCCACACCGGCTGATATGGATCGCCAGGTTGGTAGTTTGGATGAATATAGGGAACTTCTATCATCAATAGAAGCTGGCGCTCCATTTCGACCCAATCGTTCTGCGTGGCATCACCTGATTTGAGTTGAAAGAAATAGTAGCGCTTCTCATGGGGATACCAGGAGACGATGTCTTTACCCAATTCCATGGGACCGTGTATGGTGCGATATCCATTGACACGATGTCCTTCGGTTGCCAGGAGGAGCCGAAAGGGAATATCCAAATCCTTTCGTTCTGATAAGTTAGTCAACCAATTCTCGATGAGTCTCTCGATCATTGTGAGCTTTTCTCTTTCTTTGAATAAGTGCATCCCATTGTTCTGCTTTTTGGGGATCAGTAAGTTGTTCAGTCGAAACACGTTGTACTGTAGGAATAAGTGCTGGAGGGACAAAGAGCGTTGGGGGTTGCCATTGTCCACTCTCATCGAAAGAGAACTCAATCGTTTCGAGAAACGCTAGAAATCGCTCCCATGTCAGTGGTTGCTGCTCATTGTCAAACGAACGGCCGGTTTTCTCTAGTATTTCATTGAGTTGTCGAATAAACACAAGCTGTCGGTTGCTGCCCATGTCTAAAGCACCGGCGTACAATATGGCAACAAACGCAGCGATATTTGTTGTTTGTATGACTTCATGTGGGATGTCAAAGTAGCCAGCAACACGCTGAAAATCAGCCACGGCAATGTCAGAGTCCTGGGTAACAGCCAATTGGTTCCCCTCATAGAGAGGATGATCGCCTAATTGTACAAAAGGCGGATTTGTTGCTTGAAGCACGTGTAGCACGAACGTTTGAAAGAGAGGTTGCCAAGCAGCAGAAATGCGAACGAACCGTTGTTTTTGCATCAGTTCCTCCTTAGGAACCACACTACCTTAATCTTACATGCTGGATAGAAGAGAAGTGTCGATCTTCTCGAGCTACCGTTAGTCAGCGCTATGTGATCGACTACTTCGCGCTCCGGTGCTGTCGTTTCTGAAGAGATAAAGCATACTGCTTGAGTTTCTTGTTCGCGGTACTATTCAATCGTTTGGATTCCTGGAGCGCATTGAGTGCCTGTTGATGGTATGCTTTCGCTTCGTCGTGTTGCATAATTGTTACAACTGCACTGCGAACCTCGCTTATCAAATTCATCACGTGGTCATACATTTCCTGAGGAAGTTCGGGCGCTTCAATGATTGTCTGTATCTGTTGTAGCTTGTCCTTGATCTCTGCGATCGGATCTATTCCATGCGCTAGTTTTTCACCCAGGTCGAGCCGGAGTTGGCGTAGTTGTTCGCGGTAGTGTTGTACTTGTTTATTTGATGTGTCACTCATGAGATTCTCTGTGATTTATCAATCAGGCTGTGCATGGACTTCAAGCCAAGCAAGTTGCCTCTTAATAAGTTGGTGCGGCTATTATAGAGCATTTGTACGAGTAGAGCAAGCAATTGCGGTTCCTCTGATTGTACGAATTGGAGCGCAGGCTCAGCAAGGTCGCATAGGGGATAAAGGTATGGAACATCTTTGAGTTCCAACCTCCTTCGTTCATCTTTGGCTCAGTACGGAACTCTTAGCACGTATAGAAAAGCATGCATATCAAACCAACAATGCTCACTCAGAGGCCTATATTCGTGCTGTCCACCAGCTTGTTAAAAGTCCATAATTCCTACCACCGCCGCACATGAATCTTGCCGCTAATCGTCACTTTTTATCGGTGGTCTATACCTATGTTCATGAAAAGAGAAGATATATGCGTAGCCCGAATATTTATGATAATAAGTACGCTTAACCCGAATATTTGTGGAATAGACGGCCAGTTGTATTTGGAACGAGGATGAGTGTCAAGCTCGTTTATGCTTGAGCTAATGCCAGATATTTATGGAAAATGACATTAATTTGTAATTTTCCGTAAATATCTGGCCCCGTACCACAAATATTTGGCTATTCCACAAATATTTGGCGGGCCAGTTTCCGAACCTCGCAAGAGGCGAGGCTGCGCAGCGAGTTCTAGATCGTAAGTCAAGTTTTCTGGCGCTCTGAACATACGTGATGGCATCCGGAAACCAAGTATACAGAAGCAGATAGGTCATTTATGAACGCAATGAGAGTCACAAGAGGCATCGGCAAGTGGGGACTGCACCCAATTTTCCAAGACCGCTACCAAAGCTGGGTAGAGCTTGAGCAAGCAATTGCGCTCATTGAAGACACCACCGAAAAGGGAGATGCTTTCGAGCAGTTTTCATACTTCTACTTTCTCTACCACAAGGACCTCTACAAGATAGAGGAAGTCTGGTGTGACAAGGTGAGAGGACGGGAGATACCTAATGAGATCCGCTCTCGCTATAAACTCAAGAAGAAGGATATCGGCGTAGATGGTGCGAGCCGCTTACTCTCCGGGGAGTTGGAAGCATGGCAGGCAAAGTTCCATTCTGATAGGTCAAGCGCAACGCTTACTGAGCTATCGACATTTTGGGCTGAAGCGGAACGCGCTAGCTCTCGACGTATTATCGCTAACTGTGCGAGGTTACCTCCTGACGCTGAAAAGAGGTTGAACCACACACAAACGCTGGTCGGCCTGTATTGGCTACTTGGTACATCCGTTCCCAAAATTGACAACTTGGTCTCTCACCACCCTCCTATTTTCTTTGTCATGTGATACTCAACTAAGGAAGAAGTAGGGGAATTTCTTTCTTGCACGAGAGAAAGGCCCTCCTACGAGAAAAACGTACCCTCACTTGCAGCATACACTCAGGGGAGTGATGGACACCATGCCGAGTTTTGCGTACTGACAATAACCTTTCCAAAGAAGCTTGTGAAAATGGATAATACAGGCATAGACATCTCCAATTTCTATGGAAGTCAATTCAAGCAAAGGAGAGGATCATGCCTGTACACAAGAAAAAGGATATCACGCCGTCCCCTGAGAATCCAAAAGCCGAGTCAACGTCTTTCGTCCTGCCAGAGCAGGAGGAATTTCGCCAGTATCTGCGCCGTCTGGCTGTGAGCGCCGTCCAGGTGCTCATTGAACAGGTGATGTGCGAAGAACTGGAGCAATGCATCGGAGCGGGGTGGGGAGAATGTACGCCCACGCGTCGGGGCTACCGCAATGGCTCCTACACCCGCGATTTAGTCACCTCGACGGGATGCATTGAAGACCTGAAAGTGCCCAGAGATCGAGAAGGAGCGTTTCATAGCCAGGTGTTTGAACGCGACAAGCGCTACGAACCGGAGGTGGCTGAAGCGTTAACTCAGATGTTTGTCGGTGGAACCAGTACCCATAAGGTCGGAGAGGTAGCTCAAACCTTGATGGGGGTAGCCCCCAGCGCAAGCAGTGTGAGCCGGCTAAACCGCACGCTGACTGAGCAGTATGAAGCCTGGCGAGGGCGTCCTTTGCTGGCCCATTACCGTATCCTTTACCTGGATGGAATCCATTTCACCCTGCGGCATGGAACGCAAACCGACTCGACGATCATCTTAACGGCCCTGGGCGTGGATCTGGAAGGCACCAAGGATGTGTTAGCCCTGCGGGCCTGCGCTGAGGAAGATAAAGACGGTTGGAGTTGCCTTTTGCAAGATCTGCGCACTCGCGGGGCCACACAACTGGATCTGATTGTGACAGCTGGACACGAAGGACTCCTCGCTGCTGTTTCCGCTCTCTTTACTGCAACTCCCCGACAACGCTGTGTAGTGCACAAACAGCGCAATGTGCTCAATGCCATTCCCCATCGTGAGCGGCAAGAGGTTGCGACGGAACTGGCTGGCATCTGGAAACAGGAAACGAGAGAGGAGGCGTTACTCAATCTGAGCGCATTCAAGGCCAAATATCAGAAACGCTACCCAGAAGCCATACGTAGTCTCTGTGAAGATGAAGCACATTTGTTGACGTTTTATGCTTTTCCGCCAGTTATGCATCGCTACATTCGCAGCACCAATGCGATTGAAAGCTTCTTTAGCAACGTTCGCCAGCGGACTGACCAAATGGACGCCTTCACGACAGAAACAAGCTGCCTGACCAGTGTTTGGGCGGTGATGCAGGATATCCACTTGCCCAGGATACCTGTCTCGTAGAGACTCAAGCTGACGTGCTGTCGAAACCACCAACTCAGTTCCATTGGCTGAGGCAAGGGCAGGTTGTTTGGATGCCGCTCTTGTGTAAGAGCTTCCCTTGGTGAAGATGGTTCTTCTCATCACTTTTTGGGACGAAGGATGCGGCTCAGGCTCCTCGCGCTTTCAGCGGGGAACAGATCCTGTTCTCCCACCTTCTTTGGGTGCTGTGATTGCCTACTTGCTCACGGAAAGATCAAGACGCCAGTCATTGACCCGCATGAAATGGCCTGTGGGGTACTTGCCCTCGACTTCCTCGACCAGCGTGAAGCCCGACTTTCGGCAAACGGCGTTCGATGGGAGGTTGTCAACAGATGGGAAGGCGTGGAGAAACCGATGCTTGCCATCTGCGTGGGCGATGACAAGAGCCTGGGCAACCGCCGCGCTCGCGATACCCTGTCCCTGAAAGGCGGGAAGCACCGACCACCCCATCTCATACATAGCTTCTTCCTGATACATGCTGTCCCAGTACCCGACTGAGCCAACTACTTCGCCGGTGGCCTGATGAACAACTTTGAACATTCGGCCATGTCCTGACTCGGTGAGCCGTTCAAAGCGGGCCTGGCGCTTGATCAGCTGTTCGTCGCTCTCAGGACCGCCCAGATGCTCGGTCATCGCTGGATCACCCAGCAGTTTCTTCAGAAGGGGAAAGTCGCCCTCCCCCCACGGCTCGATACGCACGGCGCTCTGGTCAAAGAGGTTGCTCCTCGTAGTCATGTCAAACTCCTTTTTGGGACGAGCGAGACGCTCCCGCAAGAGATGCCGCCCAGCAATGCTTGCCGCATCTCTTCATTGGATCAGTCCAACAATCGCACTCTTGGTCATTCCCACACAGGCTCTGAGATGAGAGAACACTGGTGAGGAAATGCTTTCCTCCTCCCAGTATATCCGATTTTGAACGAAATTTCTCAATTTCCCCGACCCAAAAGAGCAGTGAAGCAAGCTTGTTGTTTCGTGGTCGGGGGGTAATCGGTGAGAGCGCCTTTTTACACAATACTCGGTATGGCGTCGAGTGATGTAAAGGCTGCCTTCTAGCTCTGCCAAAAGTATCTCCATCATGACACTGCTCTCTGGATGCACCTTGTCCACTTGGTGTACTATCGTACATGCTCTCCCGATTCAAGCTACCCTGTGGTAGTCATGGTGGAGCCCACCCAATATCGGAATAGCAATCACCTTGTCCCCTGCTTGAGGAGAGGAACGAGATGATCTGTTCGGTTCAGGAAGCTGCTGCCGGATCCTTTGATGCGGTCGTGCCCGGTTGAAGTAGGCCACATACGCATTGAGCACGCGTTGAAGCTGCTTCTCGTGAGAGATCAACAGGTGGTCAAGGCATTCTTGTCGCACACTCCTCAAGAAGCGTTCGCAGATCGCATTAGCTCGTGGCGCATGAACGGGCGTTTTGAGAATCTCGATGGCACTTGTTGTCGCCACCCGAGCAAAACATGGCCCAAATTTGCTATCGTTATCACATATCAGATACTGCGGTGCTTGCCCATACGGGGTAGCTTCCCGTAGGTGTTGCGCTACCCAGGGATCGGTCGGAGATCGTGTCACGCCTACGTGGATCACCTTCCGTGACTTGTGTTCGATGAGGAAGAATGCAAAGAGCGGTCGAAAGAAGAGATCTGTGATCTGTAAGAAGTCGCAAGCCCAGATCTGTGCGGCGTGATGGTGCACAAAGGTTGCCCACTTCTGTCCTCCTGGTTGGGGAGTGCGAACTTGCCTCATGTACTTCTGAATGGTGCGCTTGCAGACACGCATGCCCAGTTTCACTCATTCCCCGCGAATCCTCTCAGCACCCCAGAGCCGATTCGCCTTCGCCATCTCTCTGATCAAGGTGATAGTTTCCGCGGCTACCTTGGGCTTGTGTGAAGAGGCCTTTGACCTGCGCTTCCAGTACAGGCGGAAGAGCTCCCGATGCCAACGCAGCAGGGTATCTGGTTGAACGATGAAGAGCGCTTGTTTCCATGTCCGAACCACCCTTGCCAAGAGGACGAGGAGCACCCGATCCCTCTTCGTGCATGCAGGCCGTTTCACCTGCCGCTTGAGGATGATGAGTTGTTGTCGTAAGAGTGCATTTTCCGCCATGAGCTCCGCTTTGCTTCTGGCA
>Ga0070706_100005058_pt1 | contig 12599 bp, 17 predicted proteins | sample KBSK5501metaG_FD_65476 | JGI IMG/M metagenome (GOLD analysis project Ga0070706, IMG submission 65476) | Corn, switchgrass and miscanthus rhizosphere microbial communities from Kellogg Biological Station, Michigan, USA - KBS K5-50-1 metaG | ecosystem: Host-associated > Plants > Roots >...
GTCAAGGGCGTGCCGTTCGAGATCTCGCCGGCCAACACCAACCCGGCCGAGCTGATGGAGCGCTTCTGGGAGGCGCACGACCTGATCCTGAAGGCGATGCAGAGCCATGACGGCCCGTTCAGCTGGGAGGGCACGCATTTCCAGTACCGCTCGGTCAATGTCTGGCCGCGCCCGTGGCAGGAGCCGCACCCGCCGGTGTGGATGCCGGTCGGCAGCCCGGGCAGCGCCTCGGAGGCGGCGGCGCGCGGCATCACGATCGGCGTCCTCAACACCGGCTGGGTCCGTACCCCGGCGATCTACGAGGCGTATCGCAAGACCGCCGCCGAGACCGGCCGCGAGATGCGGCTCGACAAGCTCGCCTATATGGCGCTGATCGGGGTCGGCGACACGCGCAAGGAGGGGTTGCGCCGCGCCGACCAGATCCTCGGTTACAGCCGCACCTCGGGCATTGTCGCGCCGCAATTCCAGAACCCGCCCGGCTATGTCGCGCCCGCGATCAACGCGCAGATGATGAAATCGGGCGGCGCCTCGATGGCGCGCGCGACGCGCGTCCAGACCAAGGACGGCCGCCCGATCAACGCCCGCACGATGCAGGTCGAGGAGGCGATCGACGCCGGCCTCGTCTTCGCCGGCACGCCCGACGATGTGTGGGACCAGCTCCAGGCCTTCTACAACCACGTCGGCGGCTTCGGCCACCTCTTGATGATGGGCCAGGGCGGCCTCCTCGACCACGACGACACCGTGACCAACCTGACAATGTTCTCGAAGGAAGTATTGCCAAGGCTGAACGAGTTGGGGTGACGGATCATTCGGGGTCCTTCGTGGAATTCAAACTCACGAAAATCGATGCGGCCGTCGATCAGCTGGATTGGGCCATCCGGCTTTTTCTCGATCATAATGGCTATCTGGCAGCCATCACCCTTGCAGGCGCTGCGGAAGAGATCCTGGGGAGGGCAGTAACGGATCGGGCAGCATTCGATTTACTGAAGAAGAAGTTCGCCGCCGATTTATCGATGTCTGAAAAGATAATATCACAAGATCACCTGAACAGAGCGAAGAACTGGCTAAAACACTGGGATGTACATCGAGATGATGAAGAAGTTACGCTGGAATTAGATGAGGAAGCAATTCAATATATCTGTCGTGCCCTGGCAAATCTTGCCGCGCATGACGGCTCAATGCCGAGTGAATGACCACGATTTGCCAGATGGCTAAGGGAGAACCGACCGGAATTGTGGAACGAATGAGGGTGGACTCATTTGTTGCATGCGTCGAAACACTGCTCTTTGGTGCGGCTGGTGTACTCCTGACACCGAGCAAAGCACTGGTCAAAATTAGGCGCCTTGCCGGTTGTCGGACGTGACGCATTCGAAAAGGCCGCCGTGCATTCTACGTTTGATGCCCTAGCCTCAAGAGCAGCTATATTATTCCGCGCGGCAGCCTGCATTGCGACACCCATTAATGGGCTCGTCGCCATAACGGTTCCGACCTGACCGAGGCTCTGTTGTCTCGCGATTTCTGATCTAAGTGCATTGCATTCGCGGACACGCTCTTCATCCGTAGCGGGGAGTGGCCTATTGAGTACGCTTTCCGCGCAGGCCTGCCGGTTATCCTGTTGGCACCCGATAGCGATGAATCCCAGCGCAAGGAGAAAGACAGTACGATGATCCCGCATGTCGGACCCCTGAAGGTTCGAGCGGATTCAACCAGTCTATCTCGCGGTGGCGAAATCGGTTTCGATTTCCGCGGCCAATGGCTTTATGGCCGATTTGAAATGAGCCGGGATTTGTGGGGCGGCTTCTCCCGGTTCTCCATGCCAGAAGCAGGTGACGTGGGCGTGGGAGTGCGTGCGCCGCAAAACCTCGCGAAGCTTTGAGACCCGATGATCATCGCTCGGCTTCGGATAAAGCAGGGTCTGCACCAAGCGCAGATGATCCGCGAGATCGTCGCTGTCGACGAGCTTGTCGGTCGCCAGGAACCAGATGCCGGTACGCCCGCGCATCTTGCCGGCATGTGGCCCGGCAAAGAATTCTTGGCCCTTCTTATGGGCGCGCGTCGGTTTGACCGGCAGGATCGCCGAGATGTCCCGCGGATCCAACTCGTCGCCGGCAAAGCGTAGCGTTACGAAGGCCTTGCGGTCGGCCTGCGCCTCAGTCTTCGTCGTGGAGGTTGCCAAGCGGCTCGCCCTGCTCATCGGTCACCAATCCGTCCGCATATATAATCACGTGATCCGAGCCGGACAGATCGCCGGCCGCCTTGATCTTGTGCAGCGCCCGGCTGAAACGGCGCGGTTCCATGCCGAGTGCCCGCGCCACCGAATCCGGCGGATTTCCCGGGTTGCTCCACAGGATGCGGGCGCGCGATCGGGCCATGGCGGGGTTCGCTTCGCTTTACCCGCCCGACGAGGGCCATTAGCTATCAGCAGCGCGTGACGTGTGCCGAGACGCAGAGCCATTGGCCGTTCTGGCGCGCCCATACATCGGTGTAGCGGCCCACGCCGGGGCGTCCGTCGGCCATTGTGTAGCTGGTGCGGGCGTGGATGATCGCGACATCGCCGAACATGCGGATCTCGACGTCATGCGCCGCCAGGTTCGAGATCGTGACCGGCCGCGCGGTCTGCGCCAGAAAGCCGCTGCGGTCGACCAGCGATCCGTCCGGGTTGGAGCAGCGGAAATCCGCCGCCAGGATCTCGTCGAAGCGCCGGACATCGCCGTCCTGCACCGAGCGGATGTAGTCGCGGTTGAGGCTCGTCAATCCCTCCAGATCGGATGCCGATGGCGCAGAATCAGGCATGGCTGCTCCCCTGGTGTCGCCGGCGAGATTGCGTCGGCGCCGTATGCCGCGCAAGCGCATCCACCTCAGTCAAGCCGTATCGCTGCTCACCACCAGGCGTCGGCCGAGCGCTTTCAGCGCCGCCTCGATCTGATCGAGCCGCGAAGCATGGCGCCCGTCGAACAACCGGGTCACCTGCGAAGGCTGCCAGCCGAGGCGCGCGGCGAGCTGCTTCTTGTTGAGGCCGGCAGCGCGCATCGCGCGATAGGCTTCGAGCTTGGCCGCGGTCAAAGCCGGCAGGGCGACGGTGGGCCGCCCCTTCGCGCGCGACGGTACCGGCACCTCCTCGCCATGCGCCATCATGCCGAGCACCGCCTCTTCCAGCAGATCCTCGGCCTGCGCCAGCGCCTCCTCCAGCGTGTCGCCCTGCGTCGCGCCGTAGCCGATATCGGGAAGGGTGACGACATACCCGCGGTCCTCTTCCTGCTCCAGCCGCACCGGATAGCGTTCGGCCTTGTCACGCGCCATCGTTTCTGCCTTTCAACTCAAATCATCCAGCCTCAGCCGCAAGTCGCGCAGAATGGAGAACAGCGTGCCGCGCCGGATCTCGCCGGTGCCGGTCGGAACGATCGACTTGCGCCCGCGCAGCTCGACCTGCACATGGCCGCCCTTGCCGCGCGCCGGATCGACCGTCGCGCCGAGGCGGCGCAGCTTGCGGAGGAGCTCCCGGCTGGTCATCGAGATGGTTATACATTTCTGTGTATCAAGCACGCAGCCGGATATTGCAACGCGGTTTTGTTGCGCCGGGCGCGGCGGGTGATATCTCCCTTCGCATAATGCTGTAAGCTGCCGCGAAATCGCGGGAGACGGCGGCTGTTTCATACCTTGTTCGATGTGCTGGCGCTGGTCGCGGCGCTGGCGGTATATCGCTGGCTGCCGATCCCAACCCCACCTGGATCGCTGCAAGCAACGCCGCAGCCCTGGCAGGTGCACCCTCTCTACATCGCCAGCGCCTCGCTTGGGGCCACCGCGGGTGCCTACCTCATCGGCTCCGCAAATCTGTGGCTGACCGGCATCCCCGGGATCGCGCGCAGCATCGAGGGGGCGCTGGCCGGGGCGATCGTCGGGGTCGAGATCCTGAAGGCCATAACCGGCATCCGCGGCTCGACCGGGCTGCGCTTTGTCGCGCCGCTCGCCGCCGCGATCGCGATCGGCCGCATCGGCTGTTTCCTCGCCGGTCTCGACGACATGACCTACGGCACGCCGACGAGCCTCCCGTGGGGTGTCGATTTTGGCGACGCCATCCAGCGCCATCCGGTGCAGCTTTACGAATCGATCACGATGGCGGTCTTCCTCGCCGTCTTCGTCGCGTTGGTGCGCCGCGGCAACGCGCCGGTTCTGCGCACCGGCTTCTACCTGTTTGTCGGCGTTTACGCGGCGCAGCGTTTCTTGTGGGAGTTCCTGAAGCCTTATGGCACCGTGGTCGGCCCGTTCAACCTGTTTCACCTGCTGTCGCTCGCGCTTATCGCCTACGCCCTTCTCTTCGCGCGCCGGGAGGCGCCACGCACATGCAGAACATTGGTGAGGTCGAGCCCGTAACCAACGTTTCGGTCACATCGCGCAAATCGCGCCCCTACATCTTCCTCGGTCAGACCACTTCGCTGTGCGAGACCTGTCTCGAATTGGTGCCGGCCAAGATCCTGCAGGAACAGGACCGCGTCTACTACCAGAAGCGCTGCGATCGGCACGGCGTGCAGAAGACGCTGGTGTCGACCGATGCGGCTTACTGGAAGCGCTGCCGCGATTTCCTGAAGCCGGGCGATGTACCGCTTAAATTTCACACCCGCATCGACAAGGGCTGTCCCTACGATTGCGGTCTCTGCCCCGATCACGAGCAGCACAGCTGCCTGGCGCTGATCGAGATCAACGAGCACTGCAACCTGACCTGCCCGACCTGCTTCGCGAGCTCCTCGCCGTTGCGCGAGAGTCACCGGCCGCTCGCCGAGGTCGAGCGCATGCTCGACCTCCTGGTCGAGAGCGAAGGCAAGCCCGACCTCCTGCAGATCTCCGGCGGCGAGCCGACCCTGCACCCGCAGATCCTCGATATCATCCGCGCGGCGCGGGCCCGGCCGATCCGGCACGTCATGCTGAACACCAACGGCATCCGCATCGCCCAGGATCCGCAGTTTGTCGCCGCTCTCGCCGAGATGAAGCGGGCCTTCGAAGTGTACCTGCAATTCGACGCGCTGAGCCGCGAGGCGTTGCAGACGATCCGCGGCGCCGATCTGCGGCGGGTCCGCGCGCGGGCGCTCGACGCGCTGGACGCTGCCGGCATCTCGACGACGCTGGTCTGCGTCATCCGCAAGGGCGTCAACGACGACGAGATCGGCGACGTTCTGCGCGTCGCGCAGAGCCGCTCCTGCGTGCGCGGCGTTACCTTTCAGCCGGTGCAGGACGCCGGCCGCAATGACGGCTTCGATCCCGAGCGCGATCGCATCGTGCTGTCGGAAATCCGCCAGGCGGTCATCGACCAGTGGGGCGTCTTCGGTAGTGACGACATGATCCCGCTGCCCTGCAATCCCGATGCAATCTCGATCGGGTATGGCCTGCGTGTCGGCGGCGGGGTGCGGCCCGTCACGCATCTCTTCCCGCAGGAGGCGCTGGTTCAACAGGCGCCCAACTCGGTCACTTTCGAGGGCCAGCCCGAAATGCGCCGGCTCCTGGTGGAATTGCTGTCATTGTCATGTGCCGGTCAGCAATCGGCCGATGTATTGCACGAGGTATTGTGCTGCCTGCCCTTGATCGAACTGCCAGAGCCGATCGGCTACGACCGGGTCTTCCGCGTCACCGTGGTCAGCTTTCTCGACCGCTTCAATTTCTGCCTGGCCGGCGTCAAGCGCTCCTGCATCCATTTCGTCACCGATGACGGCCGCATCATCCCGTTCGACACCTACAACATGTTTCACCGGCCCGGCCTCCCGATGCGCCACGGGAACCCCGCGTGACCGGCGGTCAGATCGCGGCGCTGATCTTCGCGCTGCTGCTGCTGTTGCCGGGAGGGTGCTTCCTGTTCTTCGGCTTCGGCCTGATGGGCGAGAGCCATATGGGCGACGTCGCCGCGATGATGCTGCTTTTCGGCATCCTCATCCTGGGCCTGATGGTCTTTCTGTTCTGGGTCGCGTTCCGCAAACGCCCGCCGGCGGCCGGCACCGGTGGTGGCGCCGCATGACCGGCGGCCAGGTCGCCGCGCTGATCTTCGCGATCCTGCTGCTGTTTCCGGGCGGCTGCTTCCTGCTCGTCGGGATCGGCACCGCCACCGACCCCCACTACCGCGATATTGGCGGGTTGTCGATCATCGTTGGACTGGTGATCCTGGGGGTGATGGGCCTGTTGTTCCGGTTCGCCTTCCGCAAACGCCGGCCGCCGCCGGCTGGAGGCGCCGTCCCCTGATGACCGGCGGCCAGGTCGCGGCGCTGATCTTCGCGCTCCTGCTGCTGTTGCCGGGCGGTTGCTTCCTGGTTTTCGGCATCGGCATGCTGAACGACGCCAGTTCTATGACACCGGCGTGATGCTGGCGCTGATCGGCATCGGCATCCTGGCGGTGATGGGGCTGTTGTTCTGGCTGGCCTTCCGCAAGCGCCCGCCGCCACCTGGCTCTGATACGAAGGGCCCATGACCGGCGGCCAGATCGCGGCGCTGATCTTCGCGCTGCTGCTGCTGTTGCCGGGGGCATGCTTCCTGTACGTCGGCATCGGCTTGATGGGTGAAAGCCACATGCGCGTTGCCGCCGAGCAGATGTTGATCGTCGGTATCGTCATTCTGGCGCTGATCGGCTTTCTGTTCTGGGTCGCCTTTCGCAGGCGCCGCCCGCCGCCGGGTACGGGCATGCTGCCTCGATGACGGAGGTCAGATAGCGGCGCTGATCTTTGCGATCCTGCTGCTGCTGCCCGGAGGCTGCTTTCTTATTCTCGGCATCGGCCTCCTATCGGAGAACGATACCGACGGTCCGATGCTGCTGCTGGTCGGGATACTCATTCTGTCGGGCATGGGGCTGTTGTTCTGGGTCGCGTTCCGCAAGCGCCCGCCGCCAGCGGGCACCGGTTCGACTCCCCCGTGACCGGCGCTCAGCTGCTTCGTCGGCCCTTTAGCTCGACTCCCTCCCTGTTGCTTGTTTCCTTGCCGCGACTGGCTACGCGCCGTAAGCAAGGCTCCGCAACCGCTGCTGCGCTTTCTGGATGCCTGCCTGACGGGCGCTCAGCCCGTCCATCATCTTCTTCAGCTGCGGCTGCAGCGCCGCGTCGCTAAGCTGGATTTGCGAGCCCTGGATGCGAATCGCGCTGCGGTGCTGCTCGACGAAATCGGCGAATTCCAGGAACTCCTTCAATGCCCCGGCGGCTTCCGGAAATATCTCGGCGAAGGCCTTGGCCGGTTGCGTGACATCGCGGTCATAGGCAGTGTCGTAGACCGGCTTCAGATCGTCCGGCTGCTTCAGCGCGGCATGCGCGGCGTCGGCGGTCGCCAATTGCCGGTCGAGCGCGGCGTTGATCGCCGTCATCCCGCCGAGCATCGTGGCGATGTCCTTGCGCCGTCCCACCGCGTCTTCGAGCGAGCGCGGCGCGCCGGCTTCCACCGCCTGGTGCAGCGGCTTTGACACCTGCTGGTCGAGCGCGCTGTTGAAATCGGCGATGACCGCGTAGTGCTTGGCGTAATCGCCAAAGGCAGCGGTTTCGTCGGCGGTCAGCTTCGGCACATGGATGCCCGGTTTGGCGACGATCCGAGTCTGCAGGAATTCGATGAACGCCTTGCGCTGCGCCGCCTCCTTGTCGCCGCAGCCGAGCAGGGCGACGGCAACCAGCACGATGGCGAGGTGAAGGCGCGGTAAGGTTCTGCCGGTCATCTGACGAATCTCTGTTAGTTCGATTCCACCGGGATGGAGCGCGCCAAACGATAGCACGAGGCATGAACTCTAGCGCAACTCGCGAACTTCTGACATGCCCCGAACGAAGTGTTGCCCCGGCCTCGGGAATCGGGGTAAGCCGGTTCGGCGGGGTTCGAGGGATTCTTATAAATCAAGGGGGCAGGGATGAGTTACGCGGCTTCGCCATCGGAGCAGAAAATCGACGTCCCGGAATCGCTGCGCGCCGCCTATACGACGGTTATCGATAACGCGCAGCTGGCGATCAATCTCGCGCTGGTTCCCTTCGCTATCCTGGCCGGCCTCGAGATCGTTGCCTGGCTGGTGGGCGGCGGCGGCTGGTTCGGCATGATCCTGGCGCTGCTGGTCCGCGCCGGCGGGTTCGCGGTGTTCGGCACCGCATTCATTGTGCGCTGGCATCGCTTCATCCTGCTCGGCGAGACGACGAGCCAGAGCTTGCTCCCGCCGGGCTGGGTCCCCTTCTTCCTGACAGCGGTCAAAATCGGGGTTGCGGTGTTTGTCGGCATACTCATCCTGATGATCGTCACGATGATCCCGCCGATTCTGCTGACCGGCACAATCGCGCTTGTCGGCTACATCGCGTTGGGCCTCGGAGCGACTCGCCTGTCGTTGGCCTTCCCGGCCGCGGCTATCGAGCGGCCGATTGCGCTGCAAGAGGCCTGGGACCGGATCGCCGGCAATTTCTGGCGGCTGTTCGCCTGCTTGCTGGTCTGTTATCTGCCGTTTGCAATCGTCCACTTCATCGTCACCGCAATCGGCGGCGCGTTGCCGGACATTCTGTGGATCGTGTTCCAGATCGTCGGGCTGGCGGTGTCGTTCGCCGGCGTCGCGGTGGTTGCGTCGCTCCTCTCCGACATCTATCGCGGGCTTTATCCAACCGACGCACAGGTGGAACGGCGCGCCTCCTAGAGTCGGCTGTCATTGCGAGCCGCGCGCGGCGCCACAAATGACCGCCGCGGCGTCGCCCTCTTGGCCAAAAATCAACATCGCCGCCTCAGTGCGTTTTGCCTTCACTGCCGTGCTGGACAATGCCCACCTCGCGCTCGTTCTTGCCTGGCTGCCCTTCGTGATCGTCGCAGCCGCGCAAATTCTCGGTTCGCTGCTTGGCGACGACCGCTGGTCCGTCCGGATCCCGACAGCACTGATCGACACGGCCGCCTGGGCGGTATTCATAGTTCGCTGGCACCGCTTCATTCTGCTCGGCGAGACGACGGCCGAGCGGTTTTTTCCGCCGGGATGGGGAGCGTATGTTTGGACCGGGGTGAAGCTCTGGCTGCTGCTTTCGCTCGGTCTGGTCGTCGGCTTCTTAGTCTTTGTCCTTATAAGCGTCGCAGCGCCGTTTTCCTTGAACGGGATCGTCGGCATCGGTCCCTTCGTCGCCCTTGTTATCGCCCTTGGTCTGGCTTGGCTGCGCGTCTCGCTGGCATTCCCGGCCGCGGGTGGTCCGGGGTGGCCGTCATGCTGATCGAGATCGCCGACGCTGCTGATCGAGAGTGGCGCCTGAGGTTACCGCCGAATCCAGAGTTCAGTTCAGCGCCTGCTCAGAAGTAGCCGAGCCAGACCGAAACTCGCACATCGATCCGCGAGAGCATTCTAATTGCTTGAAATGAGCGGAAACGACTGAACGCGACGCACACGCTGGTTCGGCAGGCCGCGATGGACGAACGCGAATCCCGCTCGGGCGCCCTGCTGGCGAGCCCCGTCAAGCGCCTGCCGGAAGTGCTCCTCGACTGCCTCCGCGGCTCCGGGCGCGCCCTGCAACAGGAGAAGCTCGCCCTTGACGCGCGACAGTTCGGCAATCAGCCAGTGTTCTTCGCCTTGCTCGGATCGCGCGATCGCTTCCTCGATCATGGCGAGTCCCTCGGCGATCTGCCCGGCGCGGGCCAAGGCTTCCGTCATCAGGAAGGTGACGAGCCGCAAGGCGGCGAACTTGGCTTCGCCGAGTTGATTAAGGCCGGCGCGCAGCAGCCGCAATCCGGTGGCGGGATGCCCACGCTTTATGACGAGCCAGCTCGATGGCCCAAACCCCATCGGCAAAGCGCGGCAGCAGGTGTCGCGCGGCCGCGAAGCCGAGCCGGGTCTTGCCGATGCCTCCGGTGCCGGTCAGGGTGACGAGGCGATGCGAGGCGCTGATGTCGAGGACCTCATCCAGCTTGGCATCGCGGCCGATCAGCTCGGAAACCGGCTCCGGGAGGTTGGTGGGCGGGCGGGATGGCGTGGGCGTCGGCTCCGGCATCGCCGCCGCTACCCGCGCATCGGGCGTTGCCGAGCCGATGCGGATCTCGCCGGTAAATTGGTAGCCGCGCCCGGCGATTGTGCGGATCAGGTCGCGGTCCGCCCCGAAGACCCTGCGCAGCGATGAGATCTGGGCCTGAAGGCCGTTCTCCTCGACAACCCGGTCAGGCCAGACGCGGTTCATCAGGGTGTCTTTGCTGACGACAGCCCCCGACGCCTCGATCAGCACCATCAGCACGTCGAACGCCCGCCCGCCGGGCTCCACCGGCCGGCCCTCGGCGAGGAACTCGCGGCGGTGTAGCAAAACACTGAAGCGGCCAAATTCTATCGCAATCGGGGTTGACGGGATGGGCTCCATATTAGTTAGCCCCCAGCTTCGAGCGGCATGCTTCAGTTATGACAGCTCGTCGAGCAGCGCCTTTGCCGCTTTGAGATCGGAGGTCGTGAACCCTTCGGTAAACCGGTCGTAGACCGGCTGGAGGAGCGCCGCCGCTTCGGCGGGACGGCCCTGATTGCGCCGCAGCCGGGCAAGGCTCGTGGCAGCGCGCAGCTCCCAGGAAAGGGCGCCTTGCTGGCGCGCCCAGTCGAGGGCCTGCCGGAAGTGATCCTCGGCCGCCGCGGCCGCATTCGGTGCACCCTCCAATAGAAGAAGCTCGCCCTTGATGCGGAGCAACTCGGCCATCAGCCAGCGTTCGTCGGCGTGCTCGGCGCGCGCGATCCCCTCCTCGATCGCGACGAGCCCGTCGGCGATCTGTCCGGCACGGCCCAAGGCCTCTATCATCACCAAGGCGTTGACCCGCAGCAACGCGGACCTAGAGCCACGGTCGAGTTCGTCGAAGCCAGCGCGCAGCAGCCGCAATCCGGCGTTGAGATCGCCGCGCCTGATCGCGAGCGCTCCCTGGTGGCAGCGGCCATAGGCGCGCCACTGCGTCAGTGAATGCCTTGTCGAATGGTCGAGCAGCATGCCCACGTAATGCTCGGCTGGGGGCAGATCGCCGACCAGCAGCGCGATCACACATGCGCCTAGGGCCAGCGCGTAACAAAATGAGATTCCATGATTGGCCGCGCGGGCGTCCTCGACACTGCGTTCCGCGGTGCGTATCGCCTGATCCGGAAATCCCTGCAGCCACAGGATCCGCGCTAGGAAGACGCGCGCCCACGTCTGCCGGTCGATCTGAAAGGGAATGACCTGCCCGCGGCCGGGAATGACGTATTCCGCGAGCACGCGTTCGAGATGGCGCCGCGCGCTCTCTTGGTCACCCAGATAATGTTCCGAGACGCCGATCAGTCCCTCACCGATCAGCCGATCGCTCGGGTCGGCCCGGTTCGCAGCCAGAGTGCGAAACCTTTGCGCTAGTGCCAAGGCGGCGGGATACTGACCACTGCTGATGTGAAAGGACCAAAACTCCCAGAGCGAGCGCAACTGGTAGTCGGGATCGTCAAGACTCTCCGCAAGCTCAAGGGCTCTCTTCAAAGCCGCGCCTGTCTCGGGAACGGCACCTCTAATATATCTCAGCGATACTGCAAGCGCGGCATGGAGCTTCATCTCGCGGCGCGGGTCCGGGCTTGCCCCGTCGCTGAGAACGGCAAGTGCTTGCTCGGTGCGCCCACGGCACTCGTCGACCAGCGACAAGCGCATCCATAGCGGCACCGCGGCGGCCGTCAGCGCGACGCCGATCGATGCGTCACTCCCCGGCGAAAAGGCCCAGTCGAGCGCCGTACGCAGGTTGTCGATGCACCAACCGTAATCGTCAAACCAATCGACGGAACGCCGCGTTTCCCATTCGACTTCCGCCCGCTCGAAGAGGTGCCGATAGTATTCTGCGTGACGACGCGCGATCGTTTCGCGTTCGCCGCTTTCGCCCAGCTTTCCGAGCGCATAGGCGCGTGTCGTGTCGAGCAGCCGATAGCGCGCGACAACGCCCCCGCGCTCTGCCACGACGAGCGATTTGGTGACCAGGCCCAAAAGCCCCTCGATCACGTCCGGTGCGGGGAGTTCCGGGCTGGCCGCTACGGCGGCGGCTGCCTCCAGGCCGAACGGGCCGGCGAACACCGCTAGGCGCCGCAGGATCACCCGCTCGGGCTCGGCCAACAGCTCGTAGCTCCAGTCGAGCGTCGCCCGCAGGGTCTGATGCCGCGGCAGCGCCGTGCGGTGACCGCCGGCGAGAAGGCGGAAACGGTCGTCGAGCCCGGCCGCGAGGCCCTCTACCCCGACGGCCGCGGCAACAGCCGCCGCAAGCTCGATCGCCAGCGGGATGCCGTCGAGCCGCCGGCAGATCGCCGCGATCGTCGCAGCAAGGCGCGGGTGCGGCGCGAAATGCGGCTCGGCCGCGCGGGCCCGCTCGACGAACAGCCGAACCGCGCCGTAGCGCAGCGGGTCCTCGCCATCCGGGCTGCCTTCTGCCGGCACCGCGAGCGGCGGCAGCGGATAAACCCACTCGCCCTCTATTCGCAGCGGCTCGCGGCTGGTGGCGATCACCCGGGCTGCCGGGTTGGCGCGCAACAACGCCTCGGCCATCTGTGCGGCGGCGCCGAGCACATGCTCGCAATTGTCGAGCACGAGCATGAGCGCTTTCGAGCGGAGCGCGGTCGCGACGGATACCGGCGATGCCGTGCCCGAAGCGAGTTCGAGCCCGAGCGCGGTCGCGACGGTGAC
>Ga0070706_100005060_pt1 | contig 12595 bp, 9 predicted proteins | sample KBSK5501metaG_FD_65476 | JGI IMG/M metagenome (GOLD analysis project Ga0070706, IMG submission 65476) | Corn, switchgrass and miscanthus rhizosphere microbial communities from Kellogg Biological Station, Michigan, USA - KBS K5-50-1 metaG | ecosystem: Host-associated > Plants > Roots >...
CGCGCCACAGATCGCCGAGCTCGAGCGGCAGAAGCAAATGCAAGAAGACAATTATAAGTACTTCGAGACAACTCTCGAGAAAGCTCGTGTCGACGAAGCTCTTGATCCGTCGAAGATTCCGAATATTAGCGCCGTGCAGCGACCTTCGCCGCCCGTTCTTGTCACTTCTAAGCGGAACAAGATCATGCTGGGATCGGCGGTAGGAGGATTAGCTTTAGCAGTGGGGTTCGCCTTGCTCAAGGAACTGTTCTTAACCCGGGCGGTTCGACGGCCGGTTGAGGTCGAGAAGTTCTTCGGAATCAGCCCGTTCTTGTCGATTCCCTACGACTCTAGGCCTAATACGGCTTCAGCTTCCAAGGGGAACGGAAAAGTTGATGGCTTTGTTCTGAAAGCGGCATCGCAAAGCAATCTGGCGCCTCGGGAAGCTGGTCATTTTATCCGGTCTTATGCGGAGGCGATCCGAGACCGGTTGGGCCTCTACTTTGCTTCAGCTTCCAAGGGGAACGGAAAAGTTGATGCCTTTGTTCCGAAAGCGGCATCGCAAAGCAATCTGGCGCCTTGGGATGCTGGTCACTTTATCCGGCCTTATGCGGAGGCGATCCGAGACCGTTTGGGCCTCTACTTTGAACTTCATCATTTGACACACAAACCGAAGCTAGTGGGCGTTGCTGGGTTTTCGGAAGCGGCGGGAACATCCACCCTCGCCGCTGGGCTAGCCGCCGCTCTCTCGGACACAAACGAGGGCAAAGTTCTTCTGGTCGATGCCAACCTGGGACCTAACCAGGTTCATCCCTTCTTCAAAGGCAAGCCAGCCTACTCCCTGAACGCAGCTCTTCAACCAAACGGTCCTATGGACGCGGCTGCGGAGAATCTCTATTTGGCTACGGTAGGCTCTCCCAACGCGGGTCTAGCACAGCACGGTCTGAAAAAATTCTTCGACCTGTTGCCAAACCTGAAAGCAAGCGACTTCGACTACATCATTTTTGACATGCCTCCTCTAAATCAAACAAGTCCGACCTGGGGCATGGCCGCTTTCATGGATAAGGTTCTCCTTATTGTTGAGGCCGAAAAGAATACGCGCGACGCTGTCAGGCGCGGCTACCTGAGGTTGATGGCTGAGCGAGACAATGTTTCAATCGTACTTAACAAAGCCCGCTCATACGGTCCGAAGTCGCTGGAACTGCAAACTTGGTAGAAGATCTCAACTCCCTGCTGCGCGCAGCCTAAGGTTACACTATAAGCGACAGTCGGTCTGCTAGAAATGGAGCGGACTACCGTCCCCTCTTAATAAGTTCAATCAAGGTGGCGATAATCCGGGTCCACCTACCTGTCGGTTGTTTCGACGCCGCCGATTAGGGAGTCGGTAAGTTCCGTATTTCACGATATCGATGTTACGTAATAGAATCTATTATAGAATCAAGCCGTTCATTCCCCAGTCTCTTCGAACGGCGCTCCGTCGGAGGCTCGCCTTACGTTTACGGGGCGGTGTTGCGAATATCTGGCCGATCATGCCAGGCTCGGAACGGCCGCCGGAAAACTGGCCGGGCTGGCCCGAGGGCAAGAAATTCGCTGTCGTGTTGACACACGACATCGAAAGCGCAGCAGGGGTGGATAGATGTCGCGAATTGATGCGACTTGAGCGGAAACTTGGATTTCGCTCTTCGTTCAATTTCATTCCCGAGGGAGACTACCAGGTCCCTCGCGAATTAAGAGAGGAGCTAACGCAAAATGGCTTTGAAGTGGGGATCCACGACCTTAAACACGATGGTCGACTGTTTGCATCGCGAGGGGAGTTTAGCCGGAAGGCTATCAGAATTAACCGCTATCTCCGCGACTGGAATGCTGCAGGATTCAGGTCAGGTTTTATGCTGCACAAGCTTGATTGGCTCCACGAGCTGAAGATTCAATACGATACGTCTACGTTTGACACTGATCCTTTCGAGCCGCAGCCAGAAGGCCGTCATACCATCTTTCCATTTTGGGTCTCGGAGCGTCTGGCACGTACGCCTGACTCTGGTTATGTCGAACTCCCTTACACGCTACCACAGGATTCCACGCTCTTCCTTCTGCTCCGCGAACAGACAATCGATATTTGGGTACAAAAGCTCGATTGGATCGTTGCGCACGGAGGCATGGTCTTGGTGGACACGCACCCTGACTATATGGCGTTCGATGCAACACGGCAAAAGAGGAGCGAATATTCAGTTAAACTGTACGAGCAATTCCTGCAATATCTTCAATCTCAATACGGGCAGGATTACTGGCACGCTCTGCCCAGAGAAGTTGCAGCGCATGTAACAGCGCATCGCAAAATAGCTAGATCGGCTGGGCGAAATGGTCACGATCCGCTTTTGGCCGGGGAAACGATATCTGGCCGCAGACTGGCGGATGCCAGTATTCCTCCGCGGGTATTGGAAAACCGCTGGCGGCTGCGCGGTAAGCGGGCGGCAGTTCTCCTCTTTTCTTACTATCCGGCCGATCCTCGACCTCTTCGTGCTGCCGAAACGCTCGCTGCCGAAGGCGTAATGATCGACCTTTTTTGTCTTCAGCAATCTGCTGTGGATCCTAAGCGGGAGAAGATTAACGGCGTCAATGTCTTTCGCGTCCCGTTTAGTCGACAGCGCGGAGGAAAGGCGCGATACATCCGGCAGTACGCGGCGTTTATAGCGAGCGCGTTTGTTGCGCTCGTTCGTCGCTCTTTACGTCAGCGTTACGACCTCGTTCACGTGCACAATATGCCGGACGCTTTGGTCTTTAGCGCATTGGTGCCGAAACTTCTTGGCGCCAAGGTCATTCTCGATCTCCATGACCCAATGCCAGAACTGATGCAGTCCATATTCAACCTTTCTGAAGAAACCCTTAGTGTGCGGCTTCTGAAGAAGCTAGAGAAATGGAGCATCAGCTTCTCGGACGCAGTTCTGACAGTAAACGTCGCGTGTAAAAAGATTTATTCGGGACGTAGTTGTCTACCCGAAAAGATTACCGTCGTGATGAACACACCAGATGAAGGCGTGTTTCCATTATTGCCCCCGCAAGCGAACCTTCGCAACAATGGAAATCCAGGCCGGCCGTTTACATTTTTGTATCATGGCTCCTTGGTTCGGAGAAATGGTTTTGATCTGGCGGTTGACGCTCTCGATCGTGTCCGGAAGACCATTTCCGGCGCTCAACTTCTTGTCTGTGGTGAGCGCACCTCCTTTTTCGATGAAGTCATGGATTCTGCGCGAAGAAAAGGCATCGACACTCTCGTCGATTATTTGGGCATGCAGAATCGCAGCCAAATTGTCGAAGTTATCGGGCGGTGCGATCTCGGTATTATTCCGAATCACCGGAACCTTTTCACCGAAATCAATACTCCCACCCGTATTTTCGAGTATTTAGCGTTAGGGAAGCCAGTCATTGCGCCGAAGGCGGCAGGAATCCTGGATTATTTCGGGAGTGACGACCTCATCTTCTTTGAGTTGGGAAATGCTGACGATTTGGCGCGACAGATCGAATACGTCTACTTTCACCCCGCAGAAGTCCAAGAGATCGTTAGGCGGGGACAGGAAGTGTATCTCGCCCATCAGTGGAAAGCAGAAAAGATGAACTTGCTTCACGTGGCGAGTGAATTGGTTTGAAACGAGAAAGTGTCCGGTAAACGGTCGACCGGACTGATCCTGTTTGATTGGTCCTAGAATTCATTGAGTAAATGATAGGCGTTCTCGCGGACGATCCGGAACATTCAGTCGTCATTGAGTTCTTTGAACTGTTCAAAACTCCTTGGGAGTTCTATCGCAGCGACTTCCATTACGATGTTCTGGTCTGCTCGAACACTCAGGTCCGAAATAGTTCTGCAAAACTCGTTTTGGTTTACGGAACCGAGCAGAAAGCCTTTGATCGAGAAAAGGGAATTGAAAGACTCTCGCAATGCTCGAACACGGTCCTTTCATATAAAGGAGATCGGATTCCGGTTTACGGAAACTGCCTCACATTTCAGGAGGCAAGAGGCCATCCCCTCATGCACGCGCTCACCCATGAATCGGCAGTATGCGAAATTGCTTCCCCAGGCCAAACGATCGTACGCGTAGGCTATGATCTGTTCCACGAAATCGGTTATTTATTGACCCGCGGCCAACCGCTAACTCATGCTCGAATACCGACGCTTGAACTGCATATCGCAGTACTTCGCGATCTAATAATCAAAAGTTGCTCGATTTCTCTCGTTGAAATTCCCCCGATCCCGAGTGGATATAACTTCACCGTTTGCCTAACGCATGACGTTGATCACGTTGGAATCCGAAATCATAAGTGCGACCACACGATGTTCGGGTTCCTCTACCGCGCGCTCATCGGTTCTGTAATCAATTTTGGTAGAGGCAGGAAGTCGCTGAGACAGGTTGCGGTCAATTGGATGGCAGCTTTTTCGCTGCCTTTTGTTCATCTGGGGTTGGCGAAAGATTTTTGGAACGATGTCGATCGCTACCTTGAAATTGAAAAAGGTCTTACTTCTACTTTTTTCTTCATACCAAACAAAGGGGAACCGGGCCAGGACGCCGGCGGCCGGCAACCTTCAAGGCGCGCCGCCCGCTACGAGATTTCGGAAATTGTGCCTCAGGTTAACCATCTCCTTGCCGAGCGTCATGAGATTGGCCTCCATGGAATCAACGCATGGCGCGACACGGCCAAAGGGCGTGCGGAGCTTGAGAGTGTTCGGATCGTAACCGGGGCATCAGAAATCGGCGTGCGTATGCACTGGCTTTTCTTTGGCGAAAAATCGCCGGCTACTCTTGATAAGGCCGGGTTTTCCTACGATTCGACACTCGGCTACAATGAGACCGTCGGTTATCGCGCCGGCACCACGCAGGCATTCAGGCCGCTCGAGGTTGAGCGGATGCTCGAATTGCCAATGCACGTCATGGATACGGCTCTATTCTATCCGTCGTACCTCGACTTATCTCCTAAACAAGCCCGGGCCGTGGTGAAACCCATCGTAGAGAACGCGGCGCGTTTCGGTGGCGTATTAACCGTCAACTGGCATGATCGCAGTCTTGCCCCGGAAAGATTGTGGGACGATTTCTATGTGGGGTTGATCGAGGACTTGAAGAGCAGAGGCGCGTGGTTTCCAACTGCCTCGCAGGCGGTCTCGTGGTTTAGAAAGCGCCGGTCGGCGGTTATTGAGAGCGTGATTCGCGAAGGCGACTCAGTCCGGGTGAAAGTATCGATCGATCACACTGACTCCGATCTACCTGGATTAAGGCTTAGGGTTCACAAACCGCCAGCCCGATCGAATGCCGGTGCCAGACAAACAAAATATCATACCAATTTCGTCGATATCGAATTTAACAATTCTGCTGAGTTGAAATCTGAAATCGGGAAGCTGAAATCTGACCTCTGACTTCTGTCCTCTGTCCTCTGTGCTCTGTGCTCTGTTTTCCTTTCTCGCGCTGTTCCCATTCAACGCTTCAACGATTCAACCCTCTTTCAATGAACGAGCCTGAGTTTCGCACCATCGCTATCGTCGATGTCGAATTCGGGAAGAACGTCACCGTTGTGCAACCGGTGAACCTCTATGGTTGCAAGATCGATGACGACTCTTTCGTCGGCCCTTTTGTCGAAATTCAGAAGGGCGTAAAGATCGGGAAGCGGTGCCGTATCCAATCGCATGCATTTATTTGCGAGCTGGTCACGATCGGGGACGACTGCTTTATCTCGCATGGAGCGATGTTCATCAACGATCTCTTTGTTGAGGGACGTCCGGCGCCAAACCGCGGTCTCTGGCGCCCGACCAAGCTAGGCAACCATGTCAGCATCGGGACTAATGCGACGATTCTCCCGGTCGCGATTTGTGATAAGGTCGTAATCGGCGCTGGCGCGGTCGTCACCAAGGATATCACCGAGCCTGGTGTTTACGTGGGAAGCCCGGCCCGGCTCCTTCGGCGCCTTTGAAATCAGAGATCAGAGATCGGATGCCAGAGATCACAGATCAGAGGGCAGACATGAAGCAAATTGTAATTGTCGTCGGTCTCGGAGAGGTCGGCAAGGCATTGATGGAGATTGTTAAGAGCAACCATCAAACCTTCGGCGTAGATATCAATCTGCCCGCATCGGTGTCCCGATGCGATGTTATGCATATCTGCTTCCCATTCCAGAGCGACAAGTTCGTTGGACAGGTGGTGGAATACATTCACCGGTATCGACCTGCTCTTAGCATAATCAATAGCACGGTAGCTCCTGGGACCACCCGCAGCATTGCGGTTGAATCCGGAACCGCTGTCGTAAACAGCCCTGTTCGGGGGAAGCACATCCGGATGCAGGCGGAGATGCTCCATTACGCAAAATTTGTCGGAGCACTTGACCAGCAGTCAGGAGAGCGCGCTGTGGAACATTTCGAGGGGTTAGGGATGAAAACGAAGGTGCTTGGATCTCCGGAAGCCACGGAAATTGCCAAGCTAACCGAAACCACCTATTTCGGGTTGATGATCGCATGGGCCCAGGAGATCGAACGCTATTGTGCAAAACTCGGCATCAATTACGACGAAGTCGTGTCGTTCTACGATGAAATTAAGTTCTTTCCGCCGGTGAAATATTTCCCGGGCGTGATTGGCGGCCACTGCGTGATGCCCAATATCGATATCTTGCTCCAAAAATTTTCTTCAGGTCTTTTGCAGGCGATTGTGCAGTCGAACACTTTGAAGCAGAAAAATCTTGGCCCGGATGGGTGGCTGGAATCGAATGCTGATCATCAATGCTGACGACTGGGGCCGTTCGCGGCCCGAGACCCATGCGGCGCTCAGATGCTATCAAGAAGGGAGAATCACGTCGGTCAGCGCGATGGTTTTCATGGAGGATTCCGAGCGCGCCGCCGAGCTGGCAAGAGAAAATGAATTGGATGTCGGATTGCACGTCAACTTTGCCAAGCTGTTTACGGGAGGGAATTATCCCGGCAAGCTGGACCAGTATCATGGAAGGCGGTGACCTCTGATCTCCGACCTCTGACCTCTGACCTCTGACCTCTGACCTCAGCCGATGCATTTGCCTCCAATTTTAGCCGCCAGCCTGTGCTTCGCCTTCATTCTGTGGCTCCTGCGTCGCGACGCAAAGAGAGCCTCCGAGGTGTCGGCTGCGTTATGGATCCCGTTAATATGGGTTTGGATAATTGCGTCGAAACCACTTGCCTACTGGTTGGGGAGGGAGACTGCCGCATCAGAAGTCACTGATGTCACGGAGGGAAGCTTTTTCGATCGAAACGCTTATTTGGTGCTCATCATCCTCGGGTTGATCGTCCTGGTGAAGAGGGGAGTGACGTGGAATCAAGTGTTTGTTCAGAATCGCTGGCTCTGGATCTTCTCCCTCTTCTGCCTCATCAGCGTGCTCTGGTCTCCTATTCCGTTCGTAGCACTTAAAAGATGGATCAAGGATGTCGGGAGTATTGTCATGATTCTGATCCTCCTAACAGAACAAAACCCGACCGTAGCGATACGGACGGTGTTTCTTCGCTGCGCTTATCTGCTCGTTCCTCTATCAGTTCTCTTCATCAAGTATTATCCGGACATGGGTAGATACTGGAACCAATGGACAGGGGCAGGGGGCTATAGCGGCGTAACTACGAACAAGAATTCGCTTGGAGTTTTAGCCATGATAAGTGCTCTGTGCTTACTCTGGAGTATGGTCGATATCGAAAAGCGCTCAACGTGGCTCAAGACAATTCGCAGCATGTGGCCCGAGTTGGCCGTTCTATTGATGTGCCTCTGGATTCTGAAGATAGCTGACAGTGCAACGTCGCTTGGCTGCTTCATTGTTGGTACCGCCGTGTTTCTGGCTGCTCACACACGGTGGGTGAGAGCCAACCTGAGGCGTTTAGGTTGGTGGGTGTGCGGTTTGGTCTTAGCCTCCTTTCTTTTTGTCGCGATCCCGGACCTCAGGAGAGTTGTCTCTGAGAGCTTGGGAAGAGATGTTACCTTGACGACGCGGACCGACATCTGGAATGAGGTGCTAGATTTGAAGACTAACCCGCTCGTCGGAGCGGGCTTCGCGAGCGTCTGGTTGACCCCCGAAGGCTCTGCTTTAGCTCAGGAAGAGCATGGCCTCGCTCATTCGCATAATGGCTACTTGGAGACATACCTGAACACCGGCCTGATTGGAGTTGTTCTACTTTTGGCAGTGCTGTTCGCCGCAGGTAGAAACAGTATAAGAGAATTATCGAGTGGCGTGGCGGTTGGAAACCTGTTTGCAGCACTATTTCTCAGCGGGGTAATCTACAACTTTACGGAGGTCACCTTCAATAATGGCAACATCATGGGGTTTAGCCTTTGGCTCATGGCAACACAATACCGGCTCCCTGACGATCTCAGGGCCATCAGCCCCGATGGCGCGCTCGAAGCTGATGAGGATCTGAAGTTAGCTCATATCGAATCGACGATGGCCCTACATCGCAAGAATCCTGGGTTATGCCATCTTGATGCTGAAGACACGGCCGTGCGGCCTGCCTGAAGAACAGACTTTATCGAAATCCTTGATAAAACAAAAGCTGGACCTGTGTGGTATTCTGGCCATGATGGCATCCAGCCAGTCTCAGTTCACATGCCCCTGACTGGTAGAGTTCTTGACGCACCTGTTTGTGCGCAAGCGTCGTAACTGGCCGCGCGGCCGCTCAAGTTGCGAGGAGCAGTCGCTACTATCCGCTGACATATTTCCAGTTCGCCGACAGCAGTCTGGCGACACTCTCATTTCTTATTAGCTCCTGCTGTAAATGAATGGCGACTGCAGCGCTGCTTCGGACGACTTGGTGCTGATCACCGGATCGAACGGTTTTATTGGCGCAAAGGTAGTCGAGACACTTTTCGAATATGGTTTTTCTAAACTCCGTTGCTTTGTTCGGCCTTCCAGCCGGCTTGAGCGGCTCGAAAAAGTGCTAAGGCGATTTGATGCGGGGAAAAATGTCGAACTGATTTCGGGCGATCTGGTTTCAAGAGAAGACTGCCAGAAAGCAGCCAAAGGAGTTTCAATCATTTATCACTTGGCCGCTGGGATTGAAAAGTCCTTCGCCGGAGCTTTCATGAACTCGGCGCTAGCCACGCGAAATCTGATCGATGCATTTCTCGAGCTTGGGCAGCCCAGGCGTTTTGTAAATGTTAGTTCCTTTGCAGTTTATTCAAACTTGAAACTGAAACCTGGCGCCCAATTGGATGAGACCTGCGCGTTGGAGAATGCGCCACAGGAGCGGTTTGACGCTTATTGTTTCGGCAAGCTTAAACAAGAGGAACTAGTCACGCAATATGGCGAGCAATACAAGCTACCTTATGTGATTATTCGGCCCGGAGCCGTATTTGGGCCTGGCAAGAAGGATCTGAGTGGCCGAGTCGGGATCAATACATTTGGGTTTTTCATTCATCTGGGTGGATCCAACTGCCTGCCGCTGACCTTCGTGGATAACTGCGCGGAAGCAATCGTGTTGGCGGGGCTAACGCCGGGTATTGACGGTGAAATTTTCAATGTTGTTGACGATGAAGTCCTGACCAGCCGACAGTTCCTGCGAGCTTACAAACAAAAGGTTAAGCCATTCCTTTCGGTTCGAATGCCATACCAATTGGCCTACGCAATGTGTCTCCTTTGGGAGAAATACTCCAACTGGTCAAAAGGCCAGCTTCCGCCGGTATTCAATCGTCGTCGCTGCGCCGCCGAATGGAAAGGTAACCGCTTTTCCAACCAGAAGCTTCATCAACGCTTAGGATGGAAGCCGAGGGTCAACATGGAAGATGCTATGGCTTCTTTTTTGGCGCAATTTGAATCTAACCGCGGATGACCCGCCTTCGCCAAGGCGACGGCGCGGCAGGCGGAGGTCGGAGGACGGATATACGCGGATTAGGCTGCCCGGCGTTCCTTTTCGCTATTGACCAGTCACTATGTTGACGATCGCCATCGTCGGGCGTGGCTAGATCGCGGACCATTTGTACTGACACAATGTCTGAGCATTGAAATATTTCACCAGATGGGCCCAACCGAAATTTCAAAAGGCTATGATGAAAAGTATCACTCACCGAACTACTTTGGATATCGGACGTGGTTGTATCGACCATTTGTTAAGGCGCTCGTGGGGAAAGCTGGGTTGCGACGCGGGGAGCGCCTTCTTGATGCTGGATGCGGCCAAGGCTTTTTCACGTGGCTATTCGCAGAGCGCGGCCTTGATGCAATTGGAGTGGACGTCAGCGCTGCTGGTCTGTCTTATGCAAGGGAAATGTATCGTTCCTCAGGTGCCAAGTTTGAATTGGGGGATGTACTTGGCCTGGGATGGAGGGACGAGTTTGACTGCGTTTTTACAAGGTCGTGCTCCCTCTACAATTCCCAGGAGTTCGAAAAAAAGCATGAGGTTACAGACCAGCTCCTCAACTACCTGCGGCCGGGAGGTATTTTAATTTTTGACTATTATAGTAGGCTTGGTGCAAAAGAACAGCCGCAACAGTGGATTTATCATTCCCTGGCAAGTGTGCAGAATCACTTTTCCCGCTACCCGAGTGCAGAGGTATACTTTTCGCTCCGAATGGAAACGATGCTTTTGGGAAGGCTTGCATTTTCGGGAGAAGTCTCGCGTGTGTGCGCCTGGCTCGGTTACCAGATGGGAGTTGGAGGAGAGTTGGTAGTCTTACTCCGAAAAACGCCGTCGGTAATTGAGAGCTCAACCTGAAAATTTTTGGATAAATCGAGAATCGAGCAAGGTTAGAAAACGTTTATTTTCGAATTGTTGCTGCATCCCGCTCTCAGTCCTCTGAGCTTAATAACCCATGCTTCGTGTAGCCATAGTTGGATGTGGCAAAATCGCCGAGCAGCATGTTTTAGCCATCCGTCGCCTGGCTGATTGCAAAATTGTAGCGCTTTGTGATCGCGAATTCTTAATGGCCAAACAACTGGGCGAGCGTTTTGTCGTCCTGGAGTGCTTTTCCGACTTACACGAAATGCTGCAAGCGACAACCCCAGACGTTGTTCACATTACTACTCCACCGCAAAGTCATTTTTCCCTAGCTAAACAATGTCTTGAGTTCGGAAGCCATGTTTATTTGGAGAAACCTTTCACCGTTAGAGCTGACGAAACCGAATCGTTGATCAATTTGGCGGAGAGCCGAAATCTAAAGCTAACCGCCGGTCATAATCTTCAATTCACGCCTGAGATGCTCAAAATGCGCCGACTCGTTAAGCAGGGATTTCTGGGCGGGAAACCGATTCACCTGGAAAGTAGTTTTTCTTACGACCTTGAAGACACGAGTTACGTCGCGCCATTGCTTGGGAATCGCATGCATTGGGTGCGCCAACTGCCGGGGCAATTACTTCACAACATTATCAGCCACGGTATCGCCGGATTGGCCGAGTTCCTCGATGACGACCTTGCTGAAATCGTTGCGCGGGCCGATCAGAGCCCGCAACTTAGAAGCCTCGGTGGAGAAGAAGTTCGGGATGAGTTAAGGGTCCTGATCCGTGATCAAAGCGGCACAACGGCGTTCTTCTCTTTTTCGACCCAGGTCAGACCGGCGCTCAACGAATTGCGCATTTTTGGCCCGGCCAATTCGATCGTTGTGGATCATACCAGCGGAAGTTTGATTCGAAGCAAAGACCGCTCCTACAAGAGCTATCTCACATATTTCGTTCCACCGCTCGAAAATGCTCGTGAACATCTCCGAAATGCGGGCGCCAACGTTACCAATTTTTTGCGCTGGCGGCTTTACCAGGACTTCGGAATGAAAGAATTGATCGAACGCTTCTATAACAGCATTCGCCTGGGAGGACCGCCTCCGATTCCTTATCGGCAAATCGTCTTAACGGCCCACATCATGGATGAGATATTCGCCCAGATCTATCCCGAGCATGTTTCGCCGACGCTCGCTGCCGCTGGTGTGAATACCAAGGTAGATAGTGGGCTAATGACGACAGATGACAGAGGACGGATGACAGAGTCTGAAAAGGCGGAAAACAGCAGCGTAGAAAACAGCAAAACCCAGTAGCGATGGCTGAAAGGATATCGAGCTTTAAGGACTTGCGGGTTTACAAGCTAGCATTCGAGCTTCAGCAGGAAGTCTTTGCAACCTCCAAACATTTTCCATCGGAAGAACGCTACGCTCTCACAGATCAAGTACGGCGGGCGTCCGACTCTTGTAACCGTTGTAACTCTTTTAACCTTGTAACAATTCAACGAAGCGAAAGCCTGTGGCTAAAATGAAATACATCCTCATTAGTCCCGCGCACAACGAGGAGAGGTTCATCGAAAAGACCCTCGATTCGATGGTGACCCAGACGCTATTGCCAGAACGATGGGTGATAGTCGATGATGGCTCGACCGATCGGACAGCGGACATCGTCGAGAGTTACCTGAGCCGCTATCCGTGGATCGAGCTCGTCAGACGGCGGCAGCGAATTGACCGGAGCTTTGCCGGGAAAGTACATGCGTTTAATGCCGGATTGGAACGGGCCCGATCGCTCCAATTTGAAGTAATCGGAAACCTCGACGCCGACCTTTCGTTTGACGCCGATTACCTAGCGTTTTTGGTGCGGAAATTTTCCGAAGACCCTAAGCTCGGCGTGGCTGGAACCCCATTTATAGAAGACGGCTACGACTCCGCAAGGGACA
>Ga0070706_100005062_pt1 | contig 12592 bp, 9 predicted proteins | sample KBSK5501metaG_FD_65476 | JGI IMG/M metagenome (GOLD analysis project Ga0070706, IMG submission 65476) | Corn, switchgrass and miscanthus rhizosphere microbial communities from Kellogg Biological Station, Michigan, USA - KBS K5-50-1 metaG | ecosystem: Host-associated > Plants > Roots >...
ATCAGATTGATGTGAAGCTTCAGGAATGCGCGCGCGAAGCAGACGATCCTCGACTCTTGGAACGGCTGAACGCGATCCGCGCGCAAGCCGTTCGAGGAGTTGCCGACATCCGCAGCGCCGTTTACGCGTTGTCGTTCCTGCATGTTCGCGAGCGCGGGTTCCTCCCGTCGATCCGCGCCGTGACTCGCCGATTCATGATCGGCACCGACATCACGACGGAAATGCGCGTCGATGGCCCCATCCCCGCACTCGGGGAAGACATCGAAGGCGCGTTGTATCGCGTCGTTCAAGAAGCGCTCGTCAATGTCGAGCGGCATGGCCGCGCAACGGGCGTCGTCGTGTCGCTTTCTGTTCGGGACGACATGCTCGAGCTGTCGATCCGTGACGACGGGGTGGGGCTCAGCCATCGCGATGGCGGCGACTGGCGCTCCTCAGCACACTTCGGGATCCGCTCGATGAACCGCGCGATCGAAAGCGTGGGCGGACGCTTTCACATCGCGCGCGCGCATCCGAGGGGACTCCTGATCCGCGCAACCGTCCCCGTCCCTCGTGGGGTCCCGCGATGAGAAACCTGCGAGGGAGCGACGCCGGGGAGGTTGTGAGCGGAAGCAACACCACCACACAACGGCATTGGGTCCGGGTCGCTTTCACGAAGGGCGGTGCGCGCGCGGAACGCGCATCGCGTGAGTGAAGCGATCGGAGGGAGGTGCATCGAGAGGGAGTAGCGGTGTCCGCAAATTACAGCATCCGCCCAAGGGCGGACACGAACGAAAGGGATAGGGAAATGAAGAAAGCTCTTATCGCAGGACTTGCGCTGACAGCGGCGCTCGTGATGGCGATCCCGGCGCATGCGGCCGGTGTCGTTGCAACGACGAACGCACAGGCGACACTGCCCGTTTTCCCGGGTAGCGGGAGCGTTAGCGCGTTGAGCGGGAACGTGACCGGCGTTGGGACGGGTCAGCCGAGTGGTGCACTTTCGCTCGGAAGCGTGTCGTACAACGAAACGACGTGTGCGGTCGGCAGCGCGAGCGGAACGATCAACATCGGCTCGACGACCGGCATCAACCTGCAGTGGAACCGCGTTGGCGCAGTCGCCGTGCTGCGGCTCAACGGCAACGGCCAGACCGGCGTTGCTGCTGCCTTGTTCGTGGCGAACGCAACGGACGCTCGGAACGACTGCGTGACGGCACCTGGTCCGATGCACGCAACGATCATCGCGGCGGGAGTGGCGGAGCCCTAAGCCTTGATTCGTTAAGAACCGCCGTAACACCCGGAGGGATGGGGTCCCGGGCCCCAATCTCCGGGAACGCGGAAGGCGCATGGAGACGGAACGAACCTCGGTGGCGAAGGAGTTCTAAGACAAACATGAAGACGGTATTCCGGTTCTCGGAGTTGGTCGCGATACTGCTAGCAATCACTGCGGTGCTTGGGCCGCGGTTTCCGGCTCAGGCTGCCGGTGTCGTTGCTACGTCGAATGCCTCGGTGACCCTACCCTTGTTCCCGGGCGTTGGCTCGGTTAACAAGTTGTCGGGAAACGTGACGGGCGTCGGGACCGGTCAGCCAAGCGGCGCGCTTTCTCTTGGAAACATCCAGTACTCCGAGACGACGTGCGCTTACGGGAGCGCTTTCGGAACGATCAACATCGGCTCGACTGCCGGCCTTACTCTGCAGTGGAACCGGGTTGGGGCGACGGCCCTAATCAGGTTGACTGGCGATGGGCAGACGGTCATTGCAGCCGCCATCTTCGTTCCGAACGCCGCGCAGACCGTCAACCACTGCGTGACGCCTGGCACACGCGGACCGCTGACCGCTTCGATCGTCGCAGTTGGAGTGGCGGGAGCCTAGGGGAGAGATTGTTACGACCATGCAGAGCGTAGCCCACGATTGTTGATTCCTCTCCGTGACTTATCAGGAGAGTTCCGAGGAGCCCGAGACGGATGCGAGTCAGAGAAGTAGTGAGAGGCAAACGACAACAACAGCTGTCGTTTGCGCTGCTGCTCGTCTTGGGATCGATAATCATCGCCCCGCTTCGGCCCACCGCTTCGGCCGAGGCCCAATCCAATCTCCAGTACCTAGGCGCATTGCCACAGGCTCCGGGTCTCCCCACCGAGATTAGCCTTGTCGATGCAGCGCGCCACCGAGCGTACGGCCATCGCCACGTATTCGGGAAGTCGGGCAGAGTCAGTGGTGACGAAATCACCGAGTACGACCTCGACCGTCCTGTGTCACGGATGAAAGTACGCGACGCGGTGCTGCCATTCTCTGAAGTTGGGCTCGTCAACATATTCGAGCCCAATCAAGCTGCTCTTGACGAACCGGACGACCTTGTCTTCTACCTCGACTACGCAGAGCAAAACACCGGTTGTCCATTGCAATCGTTCGTGCGGACTCTATCGCTGAAGACATTGAGACCTGCGGGCCATGTCTGGGACTTGAATCTGCAGGTGCCCGGTTTCTACGCAGAAGGTATTACGTATTCCCCTTCCGATCGGCTCGTTTACCTCGTGGGAGCGCTTGGATGCGAAGCGTTCAACACAGCACAGACCCTGTCTACCCCAGTGCTGCCCGTAACCGTAGTCGCTTTGGATGCAAAGAGCGGCAGTCTCGTCTGGACGAAGACGCTGACGAAATGTCTTCACAATGTGGCGGTCTACGGCAAGGGTGGCGCCATCTATAAGAGCGTTCATTTCTCTGCGCTGTACTTCGGATGCATGCGCTCGGACCTGTCCTACGGCACCGCCCCATATGCAGGGCAGTCAGGCATAGAACGGCTTTGGGCTGACCGTCACGCCGATACGCAAGCTGCTCTGACGTTTAGGGAGGAGTTCTTTCCAATCTCAGGAGGTTTCTCAAGTACGACAGGTAACAACGGTCAACTCCTCTACGACCAAGAGTCAGAGAGACTGCTCCTCGTCACTCATTCAGACACAACCCCGGGGGCGTGGGTATTCGACGGCGGTACATCGTCATGGGTGGGATTCATCCCGGCTCGGGACGCTGGCAACGGCCCTGTGGGGATCGATCCATCATCTGGCCACGTGTTCATGCGGAATGGCGCGGACGGCTCCATCATCGTCACCGACATACGAGCGACTCCAGTCCCACAGGGCACGCCCTACGCATTTCATTTCGGGATTCCGGAGGTGTCAGGCTTCTTGGTCGCCGACCCGATAGATCATCTGCTCTTCCCACTTGGTGAAGTCAAGTCTCAACACAACACTCAAAGCAAGGAATTCCCGGTCGTTCTCCGCGATAACACTCTGTCCCCCCCGCCAGAGCCGAACATCGACTATGACTCGCTGACTTCGGATATCCCTGAAAGCGCCTCGACCCTCGTAGCATTTTCCGGGACCGCGACGGGGTACGGAGCCAACTTCTCCTTCATCGGGGGGACCGGCGGGGTCACAGCCCCCTTGTACCAGAACGTCTTCACGACGAATACCCTCCCGCGCAACTCCGCCGTTTCTCCGGGCGATAGAGGGGTAGCCCTGTCGGTTCTTCCATCAATCGACCTTCGGAATGTCGGGGCTTCTGCAACGGCGCAGGAAGTCATGCCCGACACATCAACGGACAACGATCGTCGAACGAAACAAGGCCAGATCGCGGAAAGCGGGTCGACCATCGGTCAACAGGCGGCGACCCAGCAAGTAGCGGCGTACATGGAGTGGCCCTGGCCGGCCGCCACGTGTCTCGATGCGGGAGGTCAGGCACTCGATAAAGGCGGGCCGCAGCAAGGGGGCCAGGCGACAGTACATTGCGATCTTGGCAAGGACAGAGCCAGCGCTTCAGCCAGTAGCGGTATCCAACAGATCGATGGAGTGACGATCGCTGGCTCGTCGATCACTAGTCAGACGTTTAAGGATGCGGCCGGCATAGTTACCGAGACCCTCTCGCAGGCGCGCGGTGTTTCCCTGGAGGCTCCAGGCTCGGGCAGCCTCCGGATCGGTTCGATCGAGCTCTTCGTCAAAACGGTGGCGCATGGCCGCTCAAAGACGGCGAGCATTGAGTGGGCCCGCAAGATAGAGGGAGCGGTTCTTAAGGACGCCGAGGGTCATGAAGTTTTCAGTTGCCCCGTCTGCAACCCCAATCAGCTCGCTAATCAGGTCAACGCTTTCTTCGACCTGAAGGTGCGTATGCACATACCGAATCCTCAGATAACAAAGACGCCACATGGTGCGTACGCCTCCTTCTCGAAGTCGGACGTCGATTATGTGAACGACCTCGTCGCGCTCAACGACACCTCACGCGCGATGCCTGCGCTGCAGATCGAGATCTACAACGACTACCAGGACCGCTCGAGGTTCCTCGTTCAGCTGGCAGGCATCCAGGCCGATTCCATCTACGGGATCTCGCTGCTCCCCAGTGACAACTTCGTCCAGCCGCCGCCGCTCCCGCTTCCGAAGATCGCGGTGCCTCCGCCGCCGGTCCAGGTCGCGACAAATCTGCCGGCTCCCCCGCCTCCTCCAGCGCGACCCGGATTGATCCATCAACTCGTGACGTCGGCGCTGTTGTTGGTGCGCTCGCCGAAGGACGCGTTGCTCATCGCGTTGACCGCAATGCTCTTCGTCGGTGCCGCCACGATCACGGCTCGCAGGCGCGAGCTGAACACACTGACGAACGGGAGGCGAGACCTGTGAATCGCCGGCGTCGCGGGTTGCTGCTCGGCCTTCTGACGGTCGCAACTGCTGCATGCAGCTCCGGTCCTGCGAAGCAGGTTGCCTCGAGCAAGCCGGGAGGTGCGCGCCCGCACGCGACGGCGACGACCAGCGCGCCGACCGGAACCCAGGCGCGCGCGAGCTTCTCGGTAACGGGATCGCCGATCTCATCGCCCAAGGCCAGCGCGACGGCGACGCCGTTCGCGTTCCCGTTGTCGGGCACGATCACACCGGCATGTGTCCGTCCGGGACAACAGGCGACCATCGTCGTCCAAACGTTGACCAAGGCCGCCGTCGCGTACGACACGTTCTACTCCGACGGACGCAGCGGAGGCACGCCGCCGTACGGAGATGGGCTCGGTGGAAATGCCAGCGGCCTTACCGACGAGCAGGGGCGCTACACGAACTCGTGGATCGTCAGCGCGGCCGCGCCGGCGGGCAAGGCGTACGCGCGCGTCCTCGCCGCGTACCGAGACCAAGAGAAAGAGATCCGAGTTCCATTCACCGTCTCTAACGCATTGGGGGACTGTTAAGTGCAGGAGAATCGATGAGATCGCGCTCGTATTTCAGGGTCCTCACCGTCTTCCTCGCGGGTGCGCTCGTTGGTGCGTTCTCGGCTGTCGAGGTCGCGCACACCACGACTTCGTCGAAGCAGGTGGCCGAACAGCAAGGGCCGGGGACGAGCAGCGCTGGTCCGCTAACGAGCGTCGGTCCCGGTGCGAAAACAAATGGTCCAGCCTCCGTGGTGGGTCCGAGCGCCACCGGCCAAGCGGCGCCGGCCGGATTGCAATGCGCCGCCGGCCGTAACGGGGGTGCGACCGACAAGGGCGTGACCGCGACGTCGATCAACCTCGCGACGACTACCGTGCAATCGGGCCTGGGCTCCGCATTCCTCGGCGATGTGAAGTACGCCATGGAAGCAGTGAAGAACAAAGTGAACCGTGCCGGCGGCATCTGCGGCAGGCTGCTCAACATCAAGTACGTCGACGACGCATGGAGTCCGGACGACGGCTCGCGGGATATCAGAAACTTCATCCATGACGGCTACTTCGGCATCCCTGTTGGGCCGTCGAGCGAGGGTTTGAACGTCGTCATCAAGTCGGGCGACATCCGGGCGGCGTCGTTCCCGGTCGTCGGCACGGATGGGATGGTCATCCTCCAATACCGGGATCCGTGGGTCTGGTCCGTCGCCGCCGCGACTGTCTCGACCGCGCGCATCATGGTCGACGACGCGTGGAAACGCGGGGCGAAGCATTTCTCGATCGTGTTCGACAAGAACTACAAGTTCGGACAGGAGGCAGCCTCGGCCTTCAACGCGGAGGTGCGAAGATTGACCAAGAGCAATGTCGCCGGCTATCCGAGCGACGGTTGCAGTCAGTCGTACTGTGGGATCATCGCTGGACAGTCCGACTACGGTGGGGACGTCACCAATTTTCAACACGCCGATTTCGAGGCGATGTTCCTCGAGCCGACCACCGCTCTGGCGTGGATGTCGACGGTTGGTGCTCCGACGCCGTCGGTCGTTCCCAAGGGGATCGGGGCTGCGCAGCCGCTGTTCACGCGTGACTTCGCGACCAATTGCGGCGCCGCGTGCGACCAGATGCAGGTGTGGACCGCGTACAAACCGCCGATCGAGGACTACGCGAACGACCCGCAGGTCAGCGAATACGTATCCGATCTGAAGAAGACCAACCCGGGCGCCGACGAGTTCAACGCGTTCGCGGAGGGCGGCTACGTCGGCATGGAGCTCCTGGTTGATGCCCTTCGAAAAGTTGGACCTTATTTGACCCGGCAGAGACTGCAAGCAGTGCTCAACTCGATGACGCTGCAAACCGGTCTGACCTTACAGACGAGCCTGCAGTGGACGCCCGCGAGCCATTTCGCCAACACGACGATGCAAGCGTTCACGATCGAGCGCAAGGGGACGTTCTCGGGATGGCGCGCCGGACAGATCGTGATGGACAAGCACCCGGAGTATGGGACGAATTAGATGCCGGCAATCCTGACGTTCGCGCTGCTCTCGATCCCTCTGATCGGGGCGTACGCGCTGTTCGCGCTCGGGATCTCGGTGATCTATCGGGCGTCGCGCGTCCTGAACCTCGCGCACGGCGCGATCGCGATGGTGCCGGCGTACCTCACTTACTCGCTCGTGAAAGCACATGTGCCGATGCCGATCGCACTCGTGTTCGGCGTCGCCTCCGGTGCGGCTTTGGGCGTCGCGGTCGAGCGGCTGTTCGTCCGGCGCCTGCGCGCGCAAGGCCCGACAGCGCAAACGGTTGGAACGGTTGCCGTGACTGGGCTGCTCATCGCGCTGGTCGGCAAGATATGGGGAACGAACTCGCTCGTCGCGCCGCACGTCTTTCCGCAAGGGTTCATCCGCGTCGGGAAGAGCGGCATCAAGTACGGCGACATCGGCTTATTCGTTACGGCGCTCGTCGTTTCGTTCGCGCTGTTCGCGTTCTTCAAGCGGACACAGTTCGGGCTCGCATTGCGAGGTGCCGCGCAGAACCGTCGCGCTGCGTCCCTGATGGGCATCGACCCAGATCTCGCCGCCGCAGCTGCGTGGGCGCTCGGCGGAGCGCTGGCCGCCATCGGCGGGATCCTGCTGGCCTCGGTACAGAACCTCGATCCGTACAACCTGTCCCTTCAGGTCTTGCCGGCCTTCGTCGCGGCCCTCATCGGGGGGATCGAAGATCTGCGCGGCGCGCTCGTCGGTTCGGTTATCGCCGGGCTGGCGTTCGGGCTCGTTCCCTATTTCTCCGGGACTCCGGTGATCGGCAGCGTCGTTCGGAGCTCGGGTTCGCCGCAACTGGTTCTCGCGGCGCTGACTCTGACCGTGCTCGCGTTCCGCGGACGCCGGATCTCGGGCGCGGATCAAGCCGAGAGCGGCCTGACATCATCCATTGCGAGTCGGCCGCGCGCGCGCCGTACGCGGCCCGCGTGGGTATGGGGGATCGTCCTGGTGGCGATGTTCCTTTGGCCGGTTCTGGTGCCCTTCTCGGTCCTGGGCAACTCGCTCGTTGCGATCAGGTACGGCCTCATCGCCATCTCGCTCGTCGTGATGACGGGATGGGTAGGTCAGATTTCGCTCGCGCAGGCGTCGTTCGTCGGCATCGCAGCGCTCATCACCGGGCTGGTGGTTCGCGGATTTGGGCTCGGGTTCCCGCTGAGCATGGTGATCGCCGCGGTCTCGGCGGCCGGCGCGAGCATCGTGCTCGGCGTCGTCGCTCTTCGCGTGCGGGGTCTCTATCTGGCCGTTGCGACGCTGATCTTCGCCTGGATGTGCGACGCCTTCTTGTTCCGGACGCCGTGGCTCGGCGCCGGCGGTGGATCGTCGACGATCCCCGGCCAGCGTTTGGGAAGCGCTCACGGGAACCCGTCGTTCGACCTCACCAGCAGGCGCACGCTCTTCTATCTGATGGTCACGATGCTCGTCCTGGTCGTCGTCGGAATGGCCAACCTTCGCGACACGAAGACCGGCCGCGCGTTCTTCGCCGTGCGCGGCTCCGAGATGGCGGCAGCGTCGCTCGGCATCGATGTTATGCGGACCAAGCTTGCGGCATTCGCGTTGTCGGGCGCGCTTGCCGGTCTCGCAGGGAACCTGTTGATGATCGATCAGCGAACCGTCGTTCCGAGCCAGTTCCTGTTCACGGTTTCGCTCCAATATCTTGCCATCGCGGTCGTCGGTGGCTTGGGGTCGCTCGGCGGCGCGATCGCGGCCGGTGCCGTGTTCGCCGCGCTCAACGAGGTCTTCTTCCGTGTATCTGCTCTATCCGGCTGGCTCGAAGTCGTTTCGGCGATGCTGCTCGCGACGGTGTTGCTCGCGTATCCGGGCGGACTAGCAGCCGCGTCGACGCGGATGAGTGAAGTCTTCGATCGAGTGCTGGCGCTCGCGCGCAGGATCGCGCGCCTCCCGCGCCCGGCCGTGGTTGCGTTGGCCGCGGAGAGCTCGAACGGGTCGTCTCCGCACGTGGCGGATCCCGCAGATCGGCCGCCGACGCGGCCCGTTCGCCGGTTCGCATCACGTAAGAAGACCTCGCCCGTCGCCGCGCGCGCGCGTCGCGACGGCACCGTTTCCGGCGATGACTGGTTGTCGGCGGCGTTCTATCAAGCGGAAGCCGCGCGCGCGGCAGCGCCCGAAGCACCGGCCTCGAACGGACACTCCCACGTCCTTCCTCCACTGGCGGATCTGGCGGCGTCGCATGAGGCGACGGACGAGAACGCGTTGGAGGTGTCGCACGTGACCGTTCGCTTCGGCGGACTCACCGCGGTCGACGACGCCTCTTTGACCGTGAGGGAAGGAACGATAACGGGCCTCATCGGACCCAACGGCGCCGGCAAGACGACCCTTTTCAACGCGATCCTGGGCCTGAACGATCCCACGAACGGTCGCATCGTGATCCGCGGGAAGGACGCGACCGGGTCACCGCCGCATCTCCGCGCGCGCCTCGGCGTGGCACGCACGTTCCAGGTGCTCCAGCTCTTCAACGAACTCACCGTCTTCGACAATCTCCTTGTCGCGACGCACCTGCACAACCCTTCGGGCGTGTGGTCGAACATCGCCGCGGCACCGCGCACGATCGAGGCTGAGGCACACTCGCGCGCGCGGGTGGAAGAAGTCCTGCGCTTGCTCCAGCTCGAGGAATTCGAGAACCGTTCGGTTCGTGGCCTGCCCTTCGGCGTTCTTCGGATGGTCGAGCTGGGTCGCGCGCTCGTCACAGGCGCGCGCCTTGTGATGCTGGACGAGCCGGCGTCTGGGCTGAACGAAGCAGAAACCGATCGCCTCTCGACTGTGATCCGAGCCATGCGCGGGCTCGGAGTCTCCGTCCTTCTGATCGAGCACGACATCCGCATGGTCACGGGTGTATGCGACTACCTCTACGTCCTCGACCGAGGCCGCGTGATCGCCGAGGGCGAACCGGCGACCGTTCAACGCGATCCGCACGTGATCGCGGCATATCTCGGTGCGCCTGAAGAGACGGCGGTGATGGCGTGATGCTCGAGGTGAACGGGATCGACGTCTTCTACGGCCCCGTGCAGGCGCTGCGAGGTTTGTCATTACGCGTCGGCGACGGCGAGATGGTGGCGCTGCTTGGTGCGAACGGCGCGGGGAAGACGACGACACTTCGAGCGATATCTGGTCTGCTCGCGCCCGCTAAGGGCTCCATCCGTCTCGACGGGACGGAGATCGCAGGCCTGAGCGCGCAAAGGATCGTGCGGCTCGGCGTTGCGCACATGCCCGAAGGCCGCGAGCTCTTCCCCGAGCTGAGCGTGACCGAGAACCTGAAGCTCGGCCACTGGCCGAACCGCAAGGATCATGCGGACGAAACGGGGCGGCTCGAGGAGATGTTCGGCCTCTTCCCTCGGCTGCGCGAGCGAGCGACCCAAGAGGCCGGGACGCTGTCCGGCGGAGAGCAACAGATGCTCACCGTGGCGCGCGCGCTGATGAGCCGCCCTTCGCTCCTCCTCGTCGACGAGCTCTCGCTGGGGCTGGCTCCGATCATCGTTCAACAATTGTTCCAGACGCTGGAGGTGGTCAATAGCACTGGATGTGCGGTGTTGCTCGTCGAGCAGTTCGTCCACCTGGCCTTGAAGCACACCGCGCGCGCCTATGTGCTTGCGAAGGGTGAGGTGGCCGTCGAAGGACCAAGCGCCGACTTGCTGGCGTCGCCCGAAGTCATGGCCGCCTACCTCGGCGAAGTGAAGGAAGCGCGTGAAGCCCCGAAAAGGGGCGCCAGATCTAAGAGCAGGGGGTCGCCTCTGAGGAGCGTATGAAACGCCGGACCGACAAGAAGGTTGCCTGCGATCGAGTGCCGCTCTTCGGCGGATCTCTCGCTGCGCTCAGCCGCGGGCGGAGACGCGCGCGCAATTCAGTTCTTTCCGATCCAGGGGTCGCCTGAACCGGCAATAACGCCCAGAGGATGGCAGGAGAGGCCATGATTCGAGTCGAAAACTGTAGGCCATGATGCACGCTGAGCGACTGGCCCTCGCCCCGGATCGGAACGGCGATCCGGCCGTCCGGAACGACGGCGATGGTTCACTCGTCGTACGGTCCAGGACAGGGGACACCGCGTCGTTTGCTCGCTTGTATCACTTCTACCGTGCAGAGATCTACGCCGTTTGCCTTCGCTTGCTGCGCGATCCGGCGCTCGCCGAGGACGTCGTTCAGGACACGTTCATCAGTGCGTACGCGAGTCTCGACCGCTTCGATGAGAGCCGGCGTTTCCTACCGTGGCTCATAACGATCGCGAAGCGGCGATGCATCGACATCCGGCGACAGCGCGCGCGAACGGAGACAAGAGAAGATCTTGAGGTGCCATTCGATCACGGGTACTCGGATTCGACTCTTGACGCGGTCATCGCGGGCGAAGAACGAGGTCGGCTCGAGCGTGCCTTGCGCAGGCTCAATCCAAGGCAACGACGGGCGATGCTGCTCCACGCCCTCGAAGGGTGGAGCTACGCGGACATCGCGTCGGCCGAGGGCATCACCGTCACGGCGACGAAGTCGCTGCTCTTCCACGCGCGCGAGAACCTCCGCCGTTCGTGCCGCCGCGGGGTGCTGGGCACGTTCGCTCTGCCGCTCATCGCGTTGCGACGGCGCATCCGCACCGTTCACCAGCGCGCGCTCATGCGCATCGGAGAGGCAGAGCCTGCCTTCGGAATGGCATCCGGATCGATGGCTCAAGGGATCACGGCCCTCGTCATGGCGGTCGCGACGTTCGCCGCAGCCGGCCCCTCGGCGGCTGTGGGAAGCACGCACGCAGTCGCGAACGCCGCGGTGGGGAGAGGCCACTCTGGGTCTCGCGCCGCCCCTACGCATCACGTGCCCACACCGACGAGCGCGGTGCCCCAGCTTGCGCAGACCCTGCTGAATCCGACAGCAAACGCAACTCCCGATAACACACAGTTCACGACGATGGCTGCCTCTCCCAACTACCGCCACGACCACACGATCGTCGGCGCGGGCACGATGCCCTGTGCGCAGAAGGCGTGCGCGGTGCTGTTCTTCTCGCACGACGGTGGCGTCACGTGGACGAAGCGCCCGACGAGAGGCTTTGCCGGGGGACAGATCGTGTTACCACCGAACTTCCCGTCTGATCCGAGGATTTTCGCGATGGGACCGTCGGGGCTCCAGGTGTCCAATGACGAAGGAACGACGTTCGAGCCCGTGATTCCGCTGCAGGGCCAGCTTGCGATCTCGCCGCTTTTCGACCGCGCGGACCACTCGGACGCCCGTCTCCTGATCGGAGCCTCCACGGTGACGGAGTATTGGCCCGACACCAACCTCGTCCAGTTCAAACCGGCAACGTTGATCGGGCCATCGGGTACGTGGCTCACGCTCGCATTCTCGCCGGCGTACGCAACCGACAAGACCCTCTTCGTGGGAGGGATCCGGCCCGACGCGTCTGGGGTCATGCGTCCCGCGATCAACCGGTGCGCAGGCACGATCTGCGATGGGGCCGTCTTCACCCAGGGCTTCGACGCTCCCACGATCAGCACTTCCCCGAACTTCGGGAGCGACGGTACGGTGTATGGGTTCACGACGGATACGCTATTCCGCTCCGAAGACGGCGGCCGGACGTTCGTAACTCTTAGGCCCCGATTCGCGCACGCGACTTCGATACGGGATCTTCTCGTCACGCGCGAAGGAGGTGTCTTCGTCGCCGTCGTATCGCGACGAGCGGTGAGCGATCTCTACTTCTCCTCCAACGGCGGACGGACGTGGACCGGTCGCAAGATCGCCTTGGCGGGGTTCGGGGATGGGCTCACGCTGATCGTGGAAGCACCGGACGGGCCTCTTATCGCGGCCGGAGCGCGCGCCGGTGTGGCCTGCTCGACGGATGGCGGCCGAACCTGGGCGCCGCGCTGTGCGGGATGAGCGAGAGGATGCGGGCCGGTCGGAAGCGGATCAGCTGGCCCATGATGATGATTCTCCT
>Ga0070706_100005066_pt1 | contig 12586 bp, 10 predicted proteins | sample KBSK5501metaG_FD_65476 | JGI IMG/M metagenome (GOLD analysis project Ga0070706, IMG submission 65476) | Corn, switchgrass and miscanthus rhizosphere microbial communities from Kellogg Biological Station, Michigan, USA - KBS K5-50-1 metaG | ecosystem: Host-associated > Plants > Roots >...
CCATATCGAGCGCCTCTTCTCCCTCGCGGCGCGACAGCTCGCGAATCGGAAGCGGCGGGCCGGCGAGCTCGCGCGCGATCGACACATCGCGCCGCGCTACGATCGTCCGATCGTAGAAGATATCGCGCGGTTTGCGGCGCATGAACGTCCGCGACATGGCGTCGGGAAATCTCCACCGGATCCAGAGGCCGAGGAGGTCGTAGGTCACCGGTTGGAGGTTTTGCAGATACCAGTCGAGACTGCGTGCTTTCGCAAAATCGAGGTAGGGGACGTTCGCGTCGACGATCCGTTCCTGCAGCTCGGGAATCAGCGGCGTCAGGACGGCGGCCAGGCGATCGTCGTCCGGCGGATCTTCCCAGTCGATCTCCAGCGCTGCGGGAAAACGGCTCGCAAGCCAGCGAGCGATGTCGCACGAGAAGATCATGTCGACCGATGTGCCGGCGATGCCCGAGATCTTCGGATCGAGAAGTTGATCGCGCATTCGGATTTTTCTCAGCGCCGCTTCCGCGCGCCGCAGATCGTCGGGCGTCCTCGGATAGGCGCACCGAAAGAGGAGGTCGTCGTGTCGGAAGGAGAGCGGCCGTCCCGGCCGCAGTCGGCGGGTGTCTCGACCGCCGACGCGAATAGCGGCCGCGCGAGACGCGCGCCCGCTGCGGGCGAGGACGCCCGCTCTCCGCTTCAAGAGCGGATCCACTACTCAGCCAGCCGGCGGAAGACGCCGCCGTATTTGCGATCGAGCTTCTCCATAATTTCTTTCAACGAATCTCTTGATCACCGAACGCTATTTTGTCATGGTTGAGAGCGGCACTCGGATTGCTTAGAGTTCCTCTCAGTCCATGTCCCTCATCAGCAGCGATGACCGATTCGAGATCCTCTCGCGTCTCGGCTCCGGTTCATTTGGCGTGGTGTACGAGGCCTTCGACCGCTATCGCGAACGCGTGGTGGCGCTGAAGGTGCTGGAGCGGGCCATCCCCGATGCCGTCGCACGATTCAAGAGAGAGTTCAGAAACCTCGCCGAGGTGCGGCATCTGAACCTGGCCAGCCTGTACGAGCTGCTGGTTGTGGGCGACAAATGGGTTCTTTCAATGGAACGCATTCGGGGATCGGAGCTGCTCGAGCATCTGGCGGCGGCGGAGCTCCAGAATTGTCTGTTCGAAAAGCGTGAAGCGACCGGACCGCTGGATGCCGATCAAACTCTACGGTATCGACCGAAAAGGAAGCGAGCCGGACTGACCTCGTTGTACTTCGATCACGTGCGCGACACGTTTCGCCAACTCGCCACCGGAGTCACCGTGCTTCACGGGCACGGCATCGTCCACCGCGATATCAAGCCATCAAACATCATGATCACCGGCGAGGGACGGGTGGTGCTGCTCGATTTCGGCTTGGCGGTGGAGATTGCGCGCGACGACTCGCTCGATCGCAAGACCGTCGTCGGGACACCCGGTTACATGGCGCCGGAGCAAATCAAGGCGGCCGCGCCCAGCGCCGCCAGCGATTGGTACAGCTTCGGCGTCCTGCTCTATCAGGCGCTCACCGGACAGTTGCCATTCACCGCTCCCACAACACTGGAAGTCATGGAAATGCAAGTTCACGGCAAACCCGCTCGCGTTGTCGAGATGATGCCGACTGCGCCGGAGGATCTGGGCTCGCTTGCCGACGACTGCATCCGACGCGAGCCGGATGATCGTCCGTCGGATGCCGAAATCCTGCAGCGGCTCGGCGTCCAGGATTTCGACCTTCGGCGTGTCCAACGCAGACGCGAGCGTCGCACGGAGCTGGTCGGGCGGGAACGCGAGTTGAAGAAACTTTACTCCTGGATCACCTCCGCGGCGCCGGGTGACCCGCGCGTGGTCTGCGTTCATGGATCGCCGGGAGCCGGCAAGAGCGCGCTGCTCGATCCTCTGCTCGACCGCATCCGCGCGTATGCAGACGCATTCATCGTCGGCGGGCGGTGTCAGGCATGGGAGTCGGTTCCGCTAAACGCCATCGATGTGATCGCCGACTCGCTCGCGCGCGAGCTGCGACGCAACCGGCCGCCGGCAGTCGAAGCCGCGCTGGGTCAATCGGTGGCAGTCACGCAGCTCTTTCCGGTGTTGCTGTCGGCCCGAGGACCGGCACCGGGTGAAGACACGATCGTCATGCCGGCGAGCGGACCGAAGTTGATCGCGCGCGCGGCCTCCGAACTCCGGGAAGTTCTTTCTGCGGCCGCAGGCGATCGGCCGCTGCTCCTGTTTCTCGACGACGCACAGTGGGGAGATTTTCAGAGCGCGCAAGTCCTGCTTCGTCTTTTGAAGCCTCAGCAGCGACAGAGCGTCGTGCTCCTTCTGCTGTATCAGTCGGAGGATTGGCGCACCAGTCTGATGCTGCAATCGCTGACCGGCCACGGCATGGACATGCGCCGGCTGCATCTGAAAGAGCTCTCGCGCGCCGCGACGGCTGCGATGCTCAAACGGGCGACCGGCCGTCACGGCACGCGTCTGATCGATCGCATCTTCCGCCAGACGGGCGGCAATCCCGCCATGATCGAGATGGCAATCGATTCGCTGGGGCGCCACAGCGCAGACGATCCGGCGCTGATGGCGCGCGCGGTCGCCTGCCGGCTGCAGCATCTCTCTTCGGCGGCGCATCGCCTTTTCATCTGGCTGCTCTCCACACCTTCTCCGTCCGACGAGCTGACCGCCGCCTCAGCGCTGGAGCTATTCGAGATCGACGAGCCGCTGCGCACGCTGCGCCGTCAGCGGCTGATTCGCATCCGCAAGACCGGCGATTTGCGAGCGGTCGACATCTACCACCCGCGCATGCGCCAGGCGTTTGCCGCCGCCTGATTTCTTCGCCAGCGCGCTATACTCCCCGCAACGTCCACAATCGAAAGGAGTGCAGATGCAGAAGCTCCGCTGTATCGCGATCCTCATTCTCCTTTTTGCAGTTCCGCTGGCTGCCCAGACCGTTCGCGGGCGCGTGACCACCGAAGGCTCGCCGCTTCCGGGCGTGACGGTGGCGATCGATGAGCTCGGCCTAACGACGCTCACCGACTCCAGCGGTCAGTACACCCTCACGCTCCCGGCGAATCGCAAAGGCTCCGCGAAAATAAGAGCGTCGTTTCAGGGATTCCAGTCGAAGACCGCCACCGTCGACACCAGCGGCAACGTGACGCAGGATTTCGAGCTGCGTCCGTCGTTCGGCCAGGAGATCACAGTCGGCTCGCGCGCGATCAACGCCGAGCAGGAGAAGGCCGTGCCGATCGACATCATCCCGCGCGAGCAGATCGAGACCTCGCCGTCGACGGAGACCAATCAAATCATCGCGAAGATCGCGCCGTCATTCAACTTTCCGCGGCCGTCGGTTGCCGACGGCACGGATAGCGTTCGTCCCGCAACTCTGCGCGGGCTCGGACCCGATCAGGTCCTGGTCATGCTCAACGGCAAGCGCATGCACACCAGCGCATTGGTGAACGTGAACAACACCGTTGGACGCAGCTCGCAAGGTGTGGATCTCAACACTATCCCGGCATCGGCGATCGACAGCGTGGAGATTCTTCGCGATGGCGCCGCGGCACAATACGGATCGGACGCCATCGCGGGCGTGCTCAACATCGTTTTGAAATCGGATGCCGCGCCGCTGAAGCTGGAGGTGAAGGGCGGCTCGACGACCCATTCCGACGGCCAGATGATCGATACGAACCTCAGCGGTGGATGGAAGGTCGCGCGCGGCGCGCTCTTCGCCACGGTCGAGTATCGCGATCGCTATGCCACCAATCGCGCCCTCAACGATCCACGCGACCAGATCAAGTTAGGGGATCACGGCAACAATGCAGTGCCGCAGCCCAACACCCACTGGGGCGATTCATACGAGCGCGATCTTCTGTCGCTGGTCAATCTGAATGTTCCCATCACCGAAGATGGGAAGCAGGTCCTGTACGCGTTCGGCAACTACGATCTTCGCCACGGTTCGCACGGCGGCAATTATCGTCGGGCACTCGACACCACCGACTGGCCCCAGATCTATCCCCTCGGATTTCTTCCGCTGATCGAGCCGCGCATCGCCGACTACGCTCTGAACGGCGGCATCCGCGGCGAGATGTCGAAGTGGTTCTACGACGCCAGCGTCGGTTATGGGCGCAACAAATTCAATTTCTACGTCCGCCACTCGCTCAACGTCTCGCTCGGTCCCACGATCCCGCCGAATCAGACTTCGTTCAATGCCGGTGCACTCGCCGACAAGCAGTACACGGCGAATGTGGACGTCTCGCGCGGATTCAATATCGGTCTGGCCGCTCCGATCAACTTCGCGGCCGGTGTGGAGTATCGCCGCGATGGCTATCAAGTCATCGCGGGCGAGCCGGCGTCCTACATTGACGGCGGCTCACTCAATCAGTTCGGCACCGCGCGCGGAACGCCAGGTTCGCAGGTTTTCCCCGGATTCCGCCCGGATAATGCGGTCGATATCTCGCGAAACAACAAGTCGGTCTACATCGATGCCGAAGGCGACGTCTTGCAGCAATTGCGCATCGGCCTGGCCGGCCGTTACGAAAACTTCAGCGACTTCGGCAGCACCACCAACGGAAAGCTGACCCTGCGCTACTCGCCGGCCAAGCCGCTCATCTTCCGCGCCGCCGCCAGCACAGGCTTCCGCGCGCCGTCGCTAGGCCAATCGTTCTTTTCGGCGGTCAGCACGAACTTCCTGCGCGATGCCAGCGGAAATGTCGTCCCCTTCCAGATATGGACCGCGCCTGTGGGCAGTCCGATCGCAGTGGCCCTCGGCGCCAAGCCGCTCCAACCCGAAAAGTCGCGCAACTACAGCGGCGGCGTGGTGTGGCAGCCGATGTCCAACCTGGAGATGACCGCCGACTTCTTCCGCATCGACATCAAGCATCGCATCGTGTTGTCCGGAAACTTCACGCAACCGCAGGTGCAGCCGCTTCTGGCGCCCTTCGGCGCGAACAGCGCCCGTTTCTTCACCAACGCCATCGATACCCGGACCAATGGTTACGATCTGGTGGTCAATCATCAGCGGCCGATCTTCAACGGGCGCATCGATCTGTCCGCGGCGTACAGCAACAACAAGACGAAGATCACCCATCTCGAGCCAACGCCCCCGCAGCTCACCGGCCTTGGAGCGGTGCTGTTCGATCATCTCCAGACGCGCACGGTGACGTGCGGGCAACCGCGCGACAACGCCCGCCTGATGGAGAGTTACAGCCAGGGACCGTTTAACGTGACCGCGCGTGAGGCTCGCTACGGCGACTACTGCAGCATCAACAATGCTGTGAAGGACGATCAGGTTTACCCGGCAGCCTGGCTGACCGATCTCGAATTCTCATACCGCTGGTCGAAGTACACTTTCGCGGTCGGCGCGGAGAATCTCTTCGATAAGTTCCCGGGCAAGAACCTTCTCGCCGGCACCGCGAATGGCTCAGAGCAAGTCGGCAGCGCGGGCGTTTTTGTCTATCCCAGAAATTCGCCGTTCGGCATGAACGGAAGGTTCGTTTACTCGAGGATCGGCTACACGTTCTGATGTCGTCCATTGCGCGCGACGGCCGGTCGCGAGGCCGGCCGTTGCTCGCGCGATTCTTTGTCGTAGCGATTGCGTTCGCGATCCTGCACTTCATCCTCACCATGGCGCTCCTCTTCGGTTGGAGCAACGCCACCAAAGCGGACGATCAGCGCACCTGGGGCGCCTTTGGTTACACCGCCGGAATGCTGTTGATGACCTCGCCGGTCTACCAAATCAATTTTGTTCGCGAGCACATGCGGTTCCTTCCGGCCTTTGTGATCAACAGTCTGTTGTGGGGAACGCTCCTCGCTCTCATGGTCGTGCGAATGCGGCGATTCTGGTTATGGATTCCGCTCGCATTCCTGGGCTTGCCGCTTCTCTGGTACGAGGGATGGAGCGTCGCGGCAAACAGGTAGGTACGAGCGGGACGCTAATCATGAAGTTTGACCTGACCACCGGCGCGGTCTTGGCTGGGCCAATTCCGACGCCAGTGCCATCTGTTCCATCCTTTACTGTTCCGCCAGAGTTCGTCCTCGTTGTCGGCGAGCACCGCGCGGCGCAGCCGTTTTTTCCTGCCGCCCCGCCACGACGACGCGCTGTGCGAAATCACTAGCGCACGGCGCACCAGCCCGCTGCCTCGACCGGCAGGCACTCCTGGGAGCGGCCACGGAACGCCTGAAAATGTGGCACCGGTAGGGTAGCAAATCGCCGTTCCAGATCACTACTTTCTGGAGGCGGCGTCAGGGCGACTTGGCGCAGCGCCAGAACTAGATGCGTCCGACCTCAACTCGATTACGGTCGCAGATCGATCGGTACCTGAAGACGTGCTTTTCCCGGCAAACGCCTCCACACGTTGCTGAACTTGCGCGAAGGCTCGGTATGAGCCGGTTTACGGCACTGGCTCGTTTTCGCCGCGAAGAGCACATAACGGTTAGGACCTATTTTCTTCGCCGCCGGATTGAGCACGCACAAAGCCTTTTGCGCACGACCCAACTGCCGATAATAGTCATCGCGCGACTCGCCGCGTTCAGGACGCAACGATCTTTCGATCGGGCATTTGAGCGCGCTACCGGAACGACGCCAAGTGCGTACCGACGGCGGTCGGATGGCTCCTAGACCACCCCGTGAGCCGCCTTTCTCCAGTCTGTTCCAAGCGATATGCCTCTCTGGATGTCTCGCTTGAGTTTCGTTATCAAACGGTGGTGTCGTGAATTCTCCCGGATACATCGAATTGCTCGGTGAGCGGTTGAAGGAATCTTGGCCAAGGCTCGGTCCTTCGGGGGCCAGGCCCACATCCCGTCTCGGACGACTGCCGATGACGGACGGTGAGGGTGGCATTTGTGTGCTCTCAGTCACTACTTACTGGACGATGACATGCACAGCCGGGCAAAGACGAAGGTGAGATCGGTTACGGTCGCAATGGTAGACGATCATCCCATCGTCCTCGATGGTCTGGAGTACTTATTCCGGAAACAGCGCGGCTTTGAGGTGGTGGCCAGGTGCGAAACCGCAGAGGAGGCCGTTAAGGCTGTCTTTCGCACAGCACCGGACATTCTTGTCCTCGATGTCCGTATGCCCGGCAAAGATGGCATTTGGGTGCTTGAGCAAATCGCTGGTCGATCAAAGACCCAGGTCATCTTACTCACGGCGGGAGTTCATGAGCGAGAAATCGCAAAGGCGCTAAAGCTTGGCGCACGGGGCGTCGTGCTCAAGCAGCGCAGCCACGAGGATCTCATCACGTGCATCCGCGACGTGCGCGCCGGAAAACGCTGGATCGATGAGGACGTCCTCCATGAAGTCGTTCATATGATCACCAATACGACGGCGCTGCGCAGGACCGATGTGCCTCTCACGAAGCGCGAGTTCGAAATCATCCAACTCGTTGCACGCGGCCTGCGCAACAAGGCTATCGCGGAGAAACTCTCAGTGTCGAACGGAACAGTAAAGACACACTTGCGAACGATCTTTCGAAAGATCGCGCTGAGTAGTCGGACGGAACTTGCGATATGGGCACGACAAAATGGTCTGGACTGAATCCTCTCTCGGGCGTATGTCAAATGGGGTAGATGAAATTCTTCCTTTGGAGCGATTGCCAGCGACGGTACAACAGCTTAAGTTCCGTCAGTGAGGAAGGGAGGAAGAATCAACATCAGTATATTGACCCCGTTAGCAAAAGGCCCGTTGACACGTCTGTCATCGTGACTTGCGATTCCCCATATTCAGTAGCGCCCCTTTTACTGACGAGAAATAAGAGAACTTCCTCTTCAGGAGATTTTTCAATGAACCACGTTCGTCATTTAGCAATCGCTGCCTGTCTCACACAACTCGTCACGCTTCACGTGTTCGCCCAAGCAGGTGGCGCGTCCTCCAAGTTCCACGGCGCCGTCTATAAAGACCCAATTCCCGAACAATACATCGTGGTTCTGAACGACACACTCAGTGCTTCTCAAGTTCCCGCTGTCGCTGCTGAGTTAGCTAGCGCACATGGTGGCAGACTGCATGCTGTTTGGCGCGGCGCTATCAAAGGATTCGCGATCGCGCTTCCCGAAATTGCCGCGAGAGCATTGAGCTATGACCCGCGGGTGTCTTATGTTGAACAGAATGCACTCGTCAAGTTAGCAGCAACACAGTATCCCGCACCATGGCATCTCGACAGAATCGATCAGACTACTGGCTTAAATTTTATGTATCACTACTGCAGCACCGGCCGCATGGGAGTATACGTGATCGACACTGGAATCTGGGCTGACCATGCACAACTCACTGGCAGGGTCACCATCGGCGTTGATTTCGCGCCTGCGGCGAACCCACCCGATGGCAGCACGCAGACAAATCCCTGCAGCGGCACCGACAACTACAATGCTAATCATGGTACCGGTGTCGCGTCAGTGATCGCTGGCACTGATTGGGGCGTGGCAAAGAGTGCGTGGGTTGTCCCTGTGCGGGTATTCAACTGCCAAGCCATTGGCACCATATGGGGGATTGTCAACGGCGTCGACTGGGTGTTCAACGATTTTAACAACCCGACAGGTCTTGGCGGCGGCCAGATCGCCAACATGAGCTTTGGAATCGGCCTTAATGACCCTCTATTGCAAGGAGCACAAGGACTCAACGCATTTGAGACCTCAGTCCAGTCACTAATTAATACCGGCGTGACGGTGGTCGCAGCAGCAGGTAACAATAACGATAATGCGTCAAACTATACTCCCGCGCGCATGGCCGACGTCGTGACGGTAGGCGGCACCGACGAAAACGACGCGCGCTGGATGTGCACCACCGCCCCCGGTCCCGATCAATGCACCGGATGCGAACCTGGCTCGAATTGGGGGCCAGCCGTGAAGATCTTTGCACCAGCGCACAATGTACACGCGGCGCACATTTTGACCAGCACAGCCGAGCGAGCCGCCACGTTTCCACCGCCCTATATCGCATGCAACGCCCGCACGGGCACATCCTTTGCTGCGCCCATTGTAGCTGGTGTGCTTGCTCGCCGCATGTCAGAGGTCGGCTATTTGGATCCAGTGAACGCGACAGCGTGGCTCTACACGAATGGTGGCGGTTCGAATGACAATATCGTGCCAGACGATGGTCATGGCTCGCCGCACCGATTCGTGTACAAAGATGCCGGCGGGGTTTGCAGCCCGTAGACTGAAGTGGAATGTGAGACTGCAGGGTGCATTACTTGTTTGCTTCTTTGCCACTCTCACGCCCCTGAGTGCGCAAGACAGTGCGCGTGAGCGCATACTGTTGCCAGTGTGGAGCAACGAGACGGTTCCTGGAGCGTTTGGTTCGCTGTGGAAAATCGACCTTGCCATCGTGAATCAAAACAATGAGGCAGTGCAAATCGACAGCTACGATTACGGTTGCGTGTTAGCGGCGTGTCCACCGACGCCGCCAACACCTCCAAAGATCACCTTTAGTCCTCTGCTCAAGTCGGTGCGCACCGAAGTCCAAGGGTTTTTCCTCTATGTCGCAAAGGATCAGGCGGCGGACGTCCACTTCGAGCTTCGCGTCAGGGATCTAACGCGCCAAGCACAGACGTGGGGCACAGAAATTCCAGTAGTGCGCGAACAAGACTACCGAACGAGCAGGTTCGACCTCGTCGACATTCCGGTAACAAATGGGTTCCGAGAACTGTTGCGCGTCTACGACCTTGATCCGAGTCTTGGCAAAGCGCAGGTACGGGTGCAGTTGTTCGGGACGCTTCATCGTTTGACACCATTTACCTCGTCTCTTCAGCCTGCACCCCAAGACATGCTGCTCCTCGACGCCGCGCGAGATTTTGCCTATACCACGTCGGGCGGTGGTGTTTTGACTTATCCTGGGTATGTGGAATTGGGGGATCTTGGGCAGTATGCGCAGGGCGGTACTTTTGATAGCGTTCGTGTGGAAATTCAGCCACTCACGGCCGGGCACCGCTACTGGGCCATGGTCTCGGTGACGAACAATGACACACAGCACGTTACCATGATCACACCGCACTAAGGGGTATTCGGGGATTGCGCCGAAAGAACCCGACACACAGCCTGCGCGCCTACGTTTGTAAGCGCGAGGACGAACAAAGCTTGTTACGCGATGCGCCCTGGCTCACTACGTGCCGCAGAAATCGGGAGGGAGTGGCGAAGGGGCTTGTAGTCTTCGGTGAATGGTCGCGCGGGCAGCGCACGTTCCAGCGGGCTTTGTCGCCCTAACGCACGTCATGCTGGCCTTCTGGGTCGTGGGGAGTTGACTCGTGCAGCTCAGCGCGTTCTGCGAGTCCTTCCTCTGTCCATGCCGTTTGATCATGAGCAGCTCGTCGGCAGCATTACGCGCGAGGACGGCGCCTTGGAGAGCGTGTGCGTCTAGTGCTGGCTGAGCGCATGATCGCTCCACGCTAATGGCGCACCAGCAGGTATGCGCATTTTGTGGAGTGCATCTTCAAGGATGATACGTGCGAGACCGTCTGTCCGCAGCACGTGTGGCCAGCCGTGGTGAACACGACGGACGGCTTGGATGCTGGGTTGCGAGCGACGAGTGAGTGCAGGCATCGCGTTCAGCCCGTCATCATCGCCGCTGATCTGGAACTCGCGTGCTGCTCGCGCTGCCAATGAAGTATGGCTGCAATAGAAAAGTAGAAAAGCGAGCATTTGAATACGAAGAGTTATTGTCTCGATGCGCGAGGCGCGTGGTTGTGGCGGCAGGGAGCTTCAGATCGAAAATGGATTCTTGACGGAGCGACCTTGCACCTCCAACCGCCGATTCCGACAACGGCTGCCGCCCTTCCGGCGAAGCACACCTTCAGTCGGGGAGCGAGTAAGCCGTGAGGACGCACTTCGCCCGCCAAAGACCGGGTTCCTTCAGCAGAGTGACATTCGTCGCGTCGATGATTCGAGACTTCACGGACAGCCTTTCGAAGAATGCTTCGAGTGCCTCGAGCTTTCCGGTGGCTTCGGTGTCGATGGTAGTCGCGACATAATCTCGGCGCGTGGCGGCGCCCGGCTGCAGGCGATCGATGTGAACTTCGGATGCGCGGGCGGCCGCGTCGACGAGTTCACGGATCTCGTTCAGCGCCGGGGCGGGAGGAAGGATTCGGCGCAGCTTGGCGAGCTCAGTATCGAGCTTGATGACTTCGTCCCGAAACTCGGGCAGCTTTCGCGCGGCAGCCTGCGCCTGCTCGATGCGCAAGTCGAGCTCGCGAATTTCCTTATCCGCGCGCTCGATGGCTTTTTCACGCTCCTGATAGACCGGGAAGTAAACCGCCAGCGGAATGATGATTGCCGCCAGAATGGCTGCGATTCGCATCAGATCTTAACCTTGAACGTGAAGCGGCCGTTGGCACCGCGCGTCTCCACGATCTCAGCGTCGGTTTTGATCTCGGCGTGAGAGTTGATGGTGATCGATGCGTCGTCGATGGCCACCGAATCGATGGGTGAGGGATCGAGCGCGTTCAGAATATGGATCGCGGCTACCGGCCCACGCTGGTTCTGTTTCAATTGATTGATGACGTCGATTCGCCGCTGCAGCGCTCCTTTTTTCTGCTCGTATGCCTGCACTTCGGCTGCGATATTCGCCAGAGGCTGCAGCTCTTTCTGCTTCTGTTCGATGATGGCGCGGCGCTGCTCGATCTTCTGCCTCGACATGAGCTCGAGCGCCACGCAAACCGTGACAGACGCCAGAACGGCGGCCAGGATCACGTATCGCATTCGCCGGTCTCATTTTGCACGAGAATGATCTCTCATGAGAGACCTCGACCTCGGTCACGGCCTCACCGTTCCGGCCGCGCTGCTGCGGATGACCACCTCGCGCAGCGGCGGCCCCGGAGGACAAAACGTCAACAAAGTGGAGACGCGCGTGACCATCGAAGTGGACGTCGATGCTCTTCCGCTGCCTGACGAGCGAAAGCAGTTAGTTCGCGAGCGGCTCTCGGGCCGCATCAATCGCGATGGCATCCTGCATGTGACGTCGCAGACGGAGCGAACTCAATCGGCGAATCGGGACCGCGCCCTGGCACGCCTGGAGGAGCTGCTCCGCGATGCTGTCACTCCGCGAAAACGGCGCAAGCCGACGCGGACGCCGAAATCGCAAAAGCAAAAGCGGCTGGAGCAGAAGCGGCGGCGGGCGGAGACGAAGCGTTTGCGGTCGCGGCTGTGAGCGACATTCGCCTTCTTTTCGCTGCCCGTATCGTTCGTCTCTTCGCGTACGGATTTCTCTCCGTCGTCCTGGTGCTTTACCTGGCCGACATCGGTCTCGATCCGAGTCGCATCGGACTTCTCCTCACCCTCACGCTGATCGGCGACGTGCTGGTCTCGCTTTACCTGACGACGCGCGCCGACATCATCGGCAGACGCCGCACCCTGATCGCCGGGGCGGTGCTGATGATCGGCGCCGGCGTCGTGTTCGCGTTCACGCGCGACTTCACGCTGCTGGTGATCGCCGCGACCATCGGAGTGATCAGCCCGAGCGGGAACGAGGTCGGGCCGTTCCTGGCGATCGAGCAGGTGGCGCTGGCGCAGACTGCCGGATCGCGCGACCGCACTGCCATCTTCGCCTGGTACAACCTGGCAGGCTCTTTTGCGACCGCGGCGGGATCGTTGTGCGGCGGTTTCTTCGC
>Ga0070706_100005067_pt1 | contig 12585 bp, 10 predicted proteins | sample KBSK5501metaG_FD_65476 | JGI IMG/M metagenome (GOLD analysis project Ga0070706, IMG submission 65476) | Corn, switchgrass and miscanthus rhizosphere microbial communities from Kellogg Biological Station, Michigan, USA - KBS K5-50-1 metaG | ecosystem: Host-associated > Plants > Roots >...
GGCTGGACCTCACGCATCTCGTCTGTCGGATGTCGGTCGCCGGGATCCCTCGCGACGCCGCCACGACGTCGCTCGATCTGTTCACCCGCGACGTCCTGCCGAGCTTGAGGTCCTGAACGACTGACCCCGTGGGGCGCGGCGCTCGTCACGCCACGCGCGTCAGCTCGCGATTCCGCAGATAGGCGAGAACAGACCCCCAGTCGGTTGGTGTCGAGAAGACCTGGTCCGCGCCGACGTCGCGCGCCCTGATCGGCAGCGCTTCGCTCGCGCCCGTCACGATGACGATGCAGGTCTGGCCACTGACCGCACGGATGGCGCGAACGAGCACGTCAGCCGACGTATCGGGGAGTCCGAGGCCGGTGATGACGATGTCGAACGGGCGCCGGCGGGCCAGCATGAAAGCCTCCCTGCCGGTCGAGACGCCGTCGACGTGTGCCCCTTCTCGAATCAGCGGTCGCATGAGCGACAGGAGGGCATGGGCCTCAGCCTCGACGACCAGAACTCTAGCGCCCCTCAGCAGCATATTTCCTCGATCGAGCAAAAGTTCTGCCTGCGATCTCACGCCCCGGCGGGCCGGCGCCAGCGTTCCGGACTGATCCCTCCCTCGGGTCGCTGGCGCGACTCTTGCCCTGACTGAACAGGTGCGAACCGTCGGATCAACGGAGTCACTCACGTGAGGACTTGGTGATGACGAGCTCGCTGCCCGGGGCCAGAGGCGACTCGGCCGCCTGGCTCGCCGCCATCGTGGAGGCCTCCAACGACGCGATCGTCAGCAAGACGGTCGAGGGGGTCATCCGGTCATGGAACCCCGGGGCCGAGCGCCTGTTCGGCTATCGCGCCGAGGAGGCGACCGGGCAGCCCATCACCATGCTCTTTCCCCCCGACCGCCTTCACGAAGAGACCGAGTTCATGCGTCGCATCCGGCGGGGAGAGCGCATCGACCGCTACGAGACCATCAGGATCCGCAAGGACGGCACGCCCGTGCCCGTCTCCGTGACCCTGGCCCCGATCGCCGATCCGGCGGGCGCCATCGTCGGTGTCGCGAAGATCGCGCGCGATATCACGAAGCAGCGAGAGGCGGAACGGCAGCTGTGCGCGGACGAGCTGCTGCTCCGCATCACGTTGAACTCCATCGGCGACGCCGTCGCCACCACCGACGGCGAGGGACGCGTGACCTTCCTCAACCCCGAGGCGGAGCGCCTCACCGGCTGGACCACGACGGATGCCGTCGGGCGAGCCCTGGACCATATCTTCGTCATCGTCAACGAGCAGACCGAGATGGCCGTCGAGAACCCCGTCACGCGCGCCCTGCGCGACGGGGTCGTGGTCGGTCTCGCCAACCACACCGTGCTCATCGCTCGCGACGGAACGCGGCGCCCCATCGACGACAGCGCGGCGCCCATTCGTGACGATGCGGGGAAGTCATTCGGCGCCGTCCTGGTCTTCCGCGATATCACGGAGCGGCGACGGCGCGAGCGGGACCTGCAGCTCCTCGCCGCGATCGTCGCATCGTCGGACGATGCGATTGTGAGCAAGACCCTCGACGGCACCATCACGGCGTGGAGTCCCGGCGCCGAGCGGACCTTCGGGTGGACACGGGCGGAGATCATGGGGCGGAACATCCGACTGGTCGTCCCTCCCGAGCGCTGGGCGGAAGAGGATGCGCTGCTGGACCGCATCCGTCGGGGCGAGCGTGTCGAATCGCTCGAGACCGTTCGTGTCGGGAAAGATGGACGGCGGATCGACATCGAGCTCAGCGTGTCGCCCGTGCGCAATGCGGCGGGCGAGGTCATCGGGGCCTCCAAGATCGCGCGCGATGTCAGCGAGCGGCGGCGCGCCGAAGAAACGCGCGCGGTCTTGCTGAGCCGCGCGGAAGCCGCCCGCGCCGAGGCGGACAGCGCCAACCGCATGAAGGATCAATTCCTGGCGATTCTGTCCCACGAGCTCCGAACGCCCCTGAGCGCGGTGCTGGGCTGGGTCCAGATGCTGCGGAACCGGCACGTGCCGCCGGAGCGGACGCAGCACGCGCTCAACGTCATCCATCGGAACACCGTGCTGCAGGCCAAGCTGATCGACGACCTCCTCGACATCGCCCGGGTCGAGGTGGGCAAGCTCCATCTCGATCGGCAGCCGGTCCGACTCATTCCCCTCATCGACGATGCCGTCGATGCCTTTCAGCGTGAGGTCGCCGCCCAGCAGCTGGCCCTCGGACGCCACCTCGATCCCGAGGCCGGCGTCGTCTTCGGCGACCCCACACGCCTCGGCCAGATCGTCATCAACCTGCTCTCGAACGCCGTGAAATTCACACCGCCCGGTGGTCGCATCGATATCACGCTCGACCGTGACGGCGATCACGCCAGGCTCGTCGTGCGTGACACCGGCATCGGCATCGAGAGGGACGCCCTGCCGCACATCTTCGAGCACTTTGCCCAGGTCAGCGGAGGCGCCGCGCGAGCCCACGGCGGCCTCGGGCTCGGGCTGGCCATCGTCCGCCATCTCGTCGAGCTCCACGGTGGCAGCGTTCACGCCCACAGCCCGGGCAAGGGGCACGGCGCGACGTTCACGGTCCGTCTGCCGATCATGTCCGCGGCGGTGGGAGCCGTCGAGCGCCCGACCCCCCACGGGGACGCGCATGCCCAGCTCGACGGGATCAAGGTCGTCGTCGTCGAGGACGACCCCGATGTGGCGGAGATGATCGCCATCGTGCTGCGGCGGCACGGGGCGGAAGTCATCACCGCGAGCAGCGGCGAGGGCACGTTGAGCCTCCTCGCCGAGTACCCCCCCGATGTGCTCGTCTGCGACATCGGCCTTCCGGACATCGACGGCTATGCCCTCATGATGCGCGTCCGCGAGATGGAGCGCGCCCGCGGGCGTCGGGCCGTGCCGAGCGTGGCGCTGACGGGATTCGCGACCGAGGAGGAGCGCCAGCGCGCGGCCTCCGTCGGCTACCAGATCCACGTCAGCAAGCCCGTCGAGCCGGATCGGCTCGTCAACGTGATCGCCGAGGTCGTCGCCCGGCCGGCGTGACGCAGCGACCGGGGCGGCCGGTCTCAGCGCGCCAGGGCCAGGCAGACGAGGCCGGCGAGGACCAGCCCGGCGCCGACGAAACGGGCGGCGAGCCGCCGCTCGCCGAACCACACGCGGCCGATGACGACGGAGATCACGATCGACACCTCCCGCGCCGCCACGACGTAGCCGGCCTTCGACAGCCGGAACGCGAACAGCACGAGGAGGTACGCGGTCAGCGTCATCGCGGAGGCCACGAGGATCGTCCGCCAGTTCGCCTTCCACTCTCCTCGAACGCGCTCGACGTTGACGAGCGCCAGGGGCAGGAGCAGGAGCAAGCACCCCACGAACATCAGCCCGATGTAGGGCACGGGATGGAGCCGGCCCACGCCGGCCTTGTCGACGAGGGCATACGCGGCGATCGTCAGGCCGGTCAACACGGCCCAGCCCGTTCCCGCGCCGAGGCTGTCAGCGTATGTCGAGGGGCGCCACGGCTTTGCCGGGGTGCCCCGAGCAGACAGGGGGGCTTGGGGGGCCCGCTCGGGGCCCCCCATGTCGGGGACGACACGCCCCAACCGCTGCAGCGCCACGATGCCGACGACGACGAAGCCGATGCCGACGGCGCCGAGCGCTGACGGGCGCTCGTCGAGGAGGAAGACGGCCAGCACGGGCACCAGCGCGACCCCGAGGCCGCGGGCGATCGGGTAGACGACCGAGAACTCACCCGAACGGTACGAGCGCCCCAGCGTGTAGAAGTAGAGCACGTGGAGCACGACCGTCGCGATGACGAACGGCCACGCCGCGGCGGGCACCCCCCCGGCGGGCAGGGCCCAGAGCGTCACGGGCAGGAACAGGACGCTCGCCACCGCCAGCGCCAGGCACAGGAACGCGAACTGGTCCCGGGCGCACTTGGCCAGCGCGTTCCAGGACGCATGGAAGAGCGCCGCGGTCAGGACCAGGGCGAGCGCCGCCGTCGGCATCAGGCGCCGAGGTAGGCGTCGCGAACCGCGGGATCGTCGGCCAGCTCCGACGCCGTGCCCGCGCGGACGATGCGACCGACCTCCAGCACGTAGGCCCGTGTCGCGATGCCGAGCGCCTGGCGGACGTTCTGCTCCACCAGCAGCAGCGTGACGCCCGACGCCACGAGCGTGGCGATCGCGCCGTACACCCGCTCCACCATCAGCGGCGCGAGGCCGAGCGAGGCCTCGTCGACGAGCAGCAGCCGCGGGCCGGCCATCAGCGCGCGGCCGAGCGCCAGCATCTGCTGCTCGCCCCCGGAGAGCGTGCGCCCGGGCTGCCGGCGACGGTCGGCGAGGGCGGGAAACAGCGCGTAGACGCGCTCGAGGCTCGCTCGCCGCGCGGCTGCGTGACGACGGTGCCGGTAGCCACCGGCGAGGAGGTTCTCCTCGACCGTGAGCTCGCCGAACATCCGCCGTCCCTCCGGGACCCAGGCGATGCCCGCCTCCGCGCGGGCCCAGGGCGGGAGCGCTCCGAGCGCGCGCCCGTCGAGCGTGATCTCGCCCGTGGACGGCACGAGTCCCATGAGCGCGCGCAGCGTCGTCGACTTGCCGCTGCCGTTGGCGCCGATGATCGCCACCGCCTCGCCCTGCCGCACCTCCAAGGAGACGCCGCGCAGGGCCTCCATCGCCCCATAGCGCACGCGCAGGTCACGAACGTCAAGCACCGCCGCTCTCCGTCCGCGCGACGCCGAGATACGCCTCGATGACGCGCGGGTCGCGCCGGATCTCGTGGGGCGGCCCGTCGGCGATCTTCACGCCGTGGTCGAGGACGACCACGTGATCCACGAGCGGCATGGCGAGCCGCATGTGGTGCTCGACGAGCACGATCGCGAGCCCCTCGCGGCCGAGCGACGCGATCAGCGCCGCGTGCGCGCGGGCCTCCTCGCCGTCGAGCCCGCCCAGCGGCTCGTCGAGCAGGAGCACGCGCGGGGCGAGGGCGAGAGCGCGCGCGACTTCCAGGCGCTTGAGCAGGCCGAGCGGCAGCACGCCGGCGGGACGGTCCGCGACCGCGACGAGCCCCACCCGGGCGAGCAGGCGTCGCGCCTCGGCGACGCTCGCCGATGTCCGGTAGCGCCGGCCGAGGGCGCCGAGACCGCGATAGCGGACACGGCCGAGCGGGACCAGGACATTGTCGAGCACGGACAGGGCGCGGAACGGCTTGACGATCTGGAACGTGCGGGCGAGCCCGCGATACGCCATGCGATGCAGCGGCTCGCCCGTCACGTCGTGACCGTCGAAGACCACGCGTCCCGCGTCGGGCACGGCCAGACCGCTGATGCAGTTGAAGCACGTCGTCTTGCCGGCTCCGTTCGGTCCGAAGAGCCCGAGGATCCGTCCGGGCTCGAGGGCGAATGACACGCCATCGAGCGCGCGCACGCCGGCGAAGGCCTTCGCCAGACGTTCCACGTGCAGGAGCATCACCGGCGCCTGAGGGCCCGCCACAGCGCGCTGTCGTCACCGAGCAGGCCGGCGGGCTGGAAGCGCATGAGCACGAGCAGGAGCGCGCCGTACGTGAGCATCCGATAGTCGGCGAGGAAGCGGAACAGCTCGGGCGCCGCTCCCAGCACGGTGGCGCCGGCGATGGCGCCGCGGTTGGTCCCGATGCCGCCGAAGACGAGCATGCACAGCACGGTGATCGAGAACGGAAAGCCGAAATCCCCGGCGGAGATGAACGTGAGGAACGACGCGTAGAAGGCTCCGGCGAGCCCCGCGAGCCCGGTGCCGATCGTGAAGGCGAGGATCTTGAACTTGCGGACGTCGACGGCCGCCGCCCGCGCCGCCTCCTCGTCCTCCCGCAGCGCCAGGAGCGCCAGCCCCGCCCACGAGCGGCTCAGCCAGAGATTCACGGCGAGGGCCGCCAGGACGCCGGCGACGGTCAGCGCGAGGAACCCGGGCCTGGCCACCTCGTGGCCGAGCAGGCGGGGCCCGGGGATCCCGCCGATCCCGAGCGCGCCCCCGAAGAACGGAAAGTAGAGGAACACCGAGACCACGACGAAGTTCACGCCCATGGTCGTGATCGCGAGGAAGTCCTCGCGCACGCGGATGGCCGCGGCGCCGATGAGCGCGCCGACGGCGGCCGCAGCCGCCACCGCGGCCAGGAGGGCGGGCCAGAATGGCCAGCCGTATCGGACCGTGAGGATCGCGGTGGTGTACGCCCCCACCCCGAAGAAGGCCGCGTGGCCGAGCGAGATCTGGCCGGCCAGCCCGGTGATCGTGTTCAGGCCGAGCGTGAGCATCGCGTAGATCGCCACCAGCGTGGCGACGGTGAGCAGGTACACGGGCCGGCTACCGTCCGAGCAGGCCCTGCGGTCGGAGCAGGAACACGGCGATCATGGCGAGAAACGCCCACGCGTCGCGCGGGAACGGAAACTCGACCAGCCCGATGAACAGCGTCTCCACGATCCCGATGAGCAGCGCGCCCAGGACGGTGCCGGGGATGGAGCCGAGCCCGCCGAGGACGATGATGGCCAGGCCCTTGTACGCCGTCACGTCGCCCATCGTCGGCGAGACGGAGTTGTAGTAGACGCCGACCAGCATGCCCGCCGCGCCGGCCAGCGCCGAGCCGAGGGCGAAGTTGAGGCGGACGATCCGCCGGACGTTCATCGCGCACGCCGCGGCCATCTCGCGATCCTGGCTCACCGCGCGCAGCGCCAACCCCAGCGAGGTGCGCGTGAGGAAGAGCCAGAGGGCGACGAGCAGGGCGACGGTGACGGCCATCACGAGGACCTGGGGCGCCGTCACGAGCACGCCGGCCAGCCGGACGTCGCGCACGCGCAAGGGCACGCTGAACGAGTGGGGCTCGGGTCCGGCCACGATGCGGTAGATCTCCTCGAGCGCGATGAAGACGCCGATGGAGGCGATCAGCGTCGCGATCGGAGGCTTGGCGAGCAGCGGCCAGTACACCCAGCGCTCCATGGCGAGACCGGCGGCGACGGCGATGGCCATCGCGCCCAGCAGGGCGAGCCAGAAGCTCCCGGTCGCCGCGAAGGTCCAGAGCCCTCCGTAGGCGCCCAGGGTGAACACGGCGGCGTGGGCGATGTGGAGCACGCGGAGGACGCCGTAGACCATCGTGAGCCCCAGCGCCATCAGCGCGTAGAGGCTGCCGACGGTCAGGCCGTTGACGAGCTGCTGAACGAGCATTTGATCAACGTCGGGGGGAGCGACCGCCGCTCCTCCCCGACACCCCCCACCGGTTGCGACGAGCGTGTCGCCCGCAGATCACTGCGCCGGCGGTGTGATGACCTCCGGGTTGTCGATGACGGCGAACGAGCGGACCTTGCCGTCCTTGACGATCTGGATCTGGACGGGCTTGGTCACCTCCCCCTTGACGAAGCGGGTGATCTTTCCCGTGATGCCGTTGTAGTCCTTCAGGTTGGTCAGCGCGCCGCAGATGGCCTTGGCCTCGGTACCGCCCGCCTCGATCCCGCGCGCGAGAATCCGCACGGCGTCGTACGCGGAGGCGCCCACCATGTCGGCGCCGGTGCCCGCCTTCGCCTGGTAGCGCTTCAGGAAGTTCTGGACCTCGGGCCGCGGGTCGTCGCGGTTGAGATTGGTCGTGAAGGTCACGCCCTCGGCGGCGGGCCCGGCCAGCTCGAGAAACTTCGGCGAGTCGATGCCCTCGGTGCCCTCGAGCGCGGCCTTGATGCCCAGCTCCCGGGCCTTGCGCGCGATCTGCGAGCCCTCGTTGTAGTAGCTCGTGTGATAGATGAGATCGAGCGGCTCGTCCTTGATCTTGGTCAGGTACGGACCGAACTCCTTCTCGCCGAGCTTGTACACCTGCTCGGAGTGAATCTCCGCCCCGAGCTTCTTGGCCCGCTCGATGAACGCGGCGCTGGCCACGCGGCCGAAGTCGTTGTCGACGGTGAGCACGGCGATCCGCTTGGCCTTCTGGATCTTCACCGCCGATTCGGCGCCGGCGGCGCCCTCGACCTGGCCGAGGAATCCGTTACGGAAGATGCACGGCCCCGCCTTGGTGACGTCGGGATGCACGGCGTAGGCGACGGTCATGGGCACGCCGGCCTTGGCGAAGATCGGCGCCGTCACGCGGCTCGGCATGGAGTAGGACCCGGACACCACGCCCACCACCTGATCCTTCTCGATGAGCTTGTTGGCGACGGCGACGGCCTCCTTGGAATCGTGGCGATCGTCGTAGACGACCAGCTCGACCTTGCGGCCCTTGATGCCGCCCGCGCCGTTGATCTCGTCGACCGCGATCTCCGCCGAGTGCTTGGCCGAGGCGCCGTCGGCGGCCGCGAACCCGGTGAGCGGGGCGAAGAAGCCGATCTTGATCGGTCCCTGCGCGTCGACCGGTCCGGCGGCCAGGACCACTGCGACTCCCGACAGGATGATCAGCGTGATGCATCGCTTCATGGTGGGTTCGCCTCCGTGGTCGGCACGATCTTGATCGCTGCCAGCATAACGGAACGGCCGCTTTATTTCGAGGCGCGCTCAGCTGAGGCCGGAGCGGGTGGTGGGGGGCGGACGGGCCCCTCTGACCACGGCCATGGGAGCTTCGCTATACCGTGGGTGCAGTTCCCAATCCGGAGGTCGGCGTTCGTAGGTTGCGCGGCGGGAACGGGTCACCCGGAGCCCATCCGCCCCCCACCACCCGCTCCGGCCTCAGCCGTCAGTCCGTGTCGAGATAGACAGGGCTGGTCCAGGCTTGGGCACCGTCCTCTTGGGTAGCGCGGATCCAGTAGGCGGCGCAGGCGCCGGAAGGTGGCGCGGGATCGGTGTGGCCGATGACCAGCTCGCGGGCAAACCCGCGCACGGGCAGGCGGCGCATGAAGACCCGCAGGTCGATGCCTCCGGCCGGGAACGTCCGTGTGGCGCCATCCGCCAGATCGCTCAGCCGGACGTCGAGATCGATCACGGGCGTGTGGAAGCGAAGCATCGCGTCGGGCGGAGCGTCGAGCGTCAGATCGACGCCGTCGTCGTCGCCCGTGGTGTTGGAGATCCAGGCGATCCGCGTGGCCGTCTGCTCGACGATGCCCTTTTCGGGGTTCTCCATCGCGAAGGGCGTCGCCGCGATGATCCGCCCGGCTGACAGCTGGAGGGAGCCGTCCCAGCGGGTGAGGCGGTCGCGGCCGCGGACGCGGGAGCCGGCCCACGCGACGCGGTAACGGGGCGAGTCGGCGACGTCGGCCGGACGGTACGGCGTGAGGGACCGGATGATGTCGAGCCCGCGAAACACGTCGATCCGCTCGAGATCGCCGGTACCGACCACCCGCCCGCGGATCGTGACCGGACCCCGGGCCCGTGCCTCTGCGCCCATCGGCAGACCGTTCACGGTCAGCTCGACGTGGATGCGCTGGGCGGCTGTCACGCCATAGCACCGGCGGTCGCGGAGCGCGTCGAACACGGCCTCGCGCGTGAGCGACTCCGCGAGCACGCAGGTGAGGCCGCCGTAGGCGCCGAACGTCGACGCGCCGGGGTGACTCGCCCCGGGGCGGCCCTTGTGCCCGTCGGAGTTGGCGACGAAGCCGACGCGGTAGCCATGCTCGAGCGCGTCCCGGAGCAGCCACTCGAAGCGTCCCCAGTCGGAATACAGCTCGATCACCCGCTCCAGCCGCGGATCGTGAAAGCCGACGATGTCGGCGTAGCGGCCGCCGATGTGCGGGATCAGCAGCACGTCGTCGCGGCCCTCGAACTGGCGAAACAGCTCGGTCACGGGGAAGCAATCGGTCGCGGCATCGCGCATGTCGTCGACCTCGGCGTGCGACGAGCGGTGCAGCGAGGCGACGTCGCCCTTGAACATCACGTTGCGATCGCCCCCGCCCGGCGTCATGCCCGACCACTCGTAGCCCACGAAGATCACGCAGCGCCCGTCCTCGTGGAAGCGATCGATCTCGCGGCGAAGGCTCTGCCATTCCGCCTCCGTGACCTGGAAGTCGTTGGCCTGGTGGCACATCATGTCGAGCAGCGCCACGTCGCGGCCGAATCCGAAATACTCCTCGATCGTCCCCGTGCCGACCGTGGCGCGGGTTTGCCCGTGCAGGTCGCCCCAGAAGGACTTCGGCTCCCCCGGGCCGAGCGCACGAATCAGGTTGGACTCCGCGCGATGCCGATCGTGGGCGGCAGCGATGCGCGTCTCCGCGCCGGCCTCGCTCAGGCGCAACCCGGACAGGCGGGCCACCGCGACCTCCCCGCCGAGGAACTTCACCGCGGGGGGCAGCCCCTCCAGCGCGACGCCGACGGGCGCGAGCGTCACCTGACCCTCGAAGCGCTCGCACGGATTGCCCCACACGTCCTCCGCCTTCACGAGGGCGTCGAACGGTTCGCCCGCGCGCACCGTCGTCGGCGCCACCGCCACCAGCCGGTGGAAGCCGCCGCCGACCACGTCGATCGTGGGCGAGGCCTCGAGGACCGCATAGAGCTCGGTGCCGAAGGGATCGACGAAGAACCGCCACTCGCAGCCGCGCTCGCGGAACGTCTGCGCGCGCGAGCCGGGCCCGCCGCCGCTCGTCTCGCCGAGCGTGACGAGGATCCGGTCGCCCGGGTAGAGCGAGCCGTCCGCGACGGAGACGACGATGGTCTTGAACCACGGGCGCACCTGGCCGCGCGGCTCGAAGCTGACCTGGGCGACCGCGGTCGCGCACTTCGACTCGAGACGCACCGTCGTGTAGTTCGCCCCGCGGGGATTCGTGAACTGGGGCGTGCCCCAGTCGGATGCGAAGCGTGAGCCGATCTTCAGGCGGGCCCGCTCGTCGTACCCGTAGGCGCCGACCTCGTAGCCCAGCGCCCATGTCCCGTACTGGCCCGCCACCACGGAACCATCGGGGGTGATCCAGGCGCGGCCGATGTGGTACGGATCCGTGCTGATCGGCATCAGGACGCCATGACCGTGTCCAGCTCGCCGAGCAGCGCTCGTTTCCCCGCGTCGTCGAGGAACGTCGCCTGGATCGCGTTGCGGGCGATGGTCCCGAGCTCGGCCCGCGAGAGTGCGAACGTCTGCGCCACGGCCCGATAGTTGTCGAGGATGTAGCCGCCGAAGTAGGCGGGATCGTCGGAGTTGAGCGTGACGCAGAGCCTCCGGTCGAGCATGCGCTTCACCGGATGCTCGGCCATGGTCGTGACCACGCGCAGCTTCACGTTGGACAGCGGGCACACCGTCAGGGGCACGCGGTCGGCCACGAGGCGGTCGACGAGCCGCGGGTCCTCCATGCAGCGCACGCCGTGGTCGATGCGCGCGACCTTCAAGACGTCGAGGGCCTGCCAGATGTACTCGGGCGGGCCCTCTTCGCCGGCGTGGGCGACCACGCGCAGCCCGGCGCCGCGGGCGCGCTCGAAGACCGCCGCGAAATCCGCCGGCGGGTGGCCGGCCTCCGCCGAATCGAGACCGACGCCGACGATGCGATCGCGAAACGGCAGCGCCTGCTCGAGCGTACGCATCGCGTCGTCCACCGGCAGATCACGGAGAAAGCACATGACGAGCCGCGACGAGATGCCGAGCTGCCGCGCGCCATCGCCCAGCGCCCGCGTGATGCCCGCGAGCACGGTCTCGAAGGCGACCCCGCGAGCGGTGTGGGTCTGGGGGTCGAAGAACGGCTCGACGTGCCTGACGGTCTGCGCGTGGGCGCGCTGGAGATACGCCCACGTGAGGTCGTAGAAGTCCTGCTCCGTGACGAGGGCTTGCGCCGCGGCATAGTAGAGGTTCAGGAAGGACTGCAGATCGGTGAACTGGTACGCGCGCCGGACCTCGTCCACGGACGTGTAGGGCAAGGGAACGCGGTTTCGGTCCGCGAGCGCGAACATCAGCTCGGGCTCGAAGGAGCCCTCGAGGTGGATGTGCATCTCGGCCTTGGGCAATCGCCGGATCAGGTCCTCGTCCATGGCCCTCATGATCCCACGCGCCCGAAGAAACAGGTTGACTGATGATGTAACGATTGATACATTTCGCATCGACCGTCACCACACGAGGATCGACCGTCACCACACGAGGGAGGTAGCTCATGAAGTGGGTCACTCGAGAGAAGGCGCGTGTCGACCGTATCGCCTGCCCGTGGCTGATCACGCGGTTCATCGACCTGGATCCGACGTTCCTGTTCGTGCCCGCCCGCGAGGTCACGGCCGTCGCCGAGCGCGAGGGGGCGATCCCCTACGACGTGCCCGGCGTGGAGCTCGGGCACCACGGGGAGCGCTGCTCGTTCGATGCGTTCCTCGACAAGTACGAGCTGCGCGACCCGGCGCTCCAGGCGCTCGCGCCCATCGTGCGGGGCGCGGACACCGACGCCCGGCAACTCACGCCCGAATCCGCCGGGCTCTACGCGCTGGCGACCGGCTTCCAGGCCATGACGCGCGACGACTTCGACAACATGCGCCGTCAGTTCCCGGCGTACGACGCCCTTTATGCCTATTGCCGATCGACCGCCGGGAACAGCGCGCCCACGGTGCTCTTCGTCTGCCTGCACGGCGCGGCCAAGAGCGTGCTCGGCGCGGCCTACTTCCAACGGTTGGCCGACGAGCGCGGCGTGAAGCTCCGGGCTGAGTTCGTGGGCACCGAGCCGGAGCCGGCGCTCGCGCCTCGCGTGGCGCGCGAGCTGAGCGCCGACGGCTTCGA
>Ga0070706_100005068_pt1 | contig 12585 bp, 11 predicted proteins | sample KBSK5501metaG_FD_65476 | JGI IMG/M metagenome (GOLD analysis project Ga0070706, IMG submission 65476) | Corn, switchgrass and miscanthus rhizosphere microbial communities from Kellogg Biological Station, Michigan, USA - KBS K5-50-1 metaG | ecosystem: Host-associated > Plants > Roots >...
GCGTCGTGAGGAGAAGCGTCGATTAGACTCATCATGCTCCATGGCGGCAGGCCAGGCGGTGTGACTTCGCTCCAGGTCAGGCCGTCGTTTCGCGTTAACTGAACCAAGCCATTGTCGGTTCCGACCCAAATTGTCCCTGCAGTAACCGGCGACGGAGCAATCGTGTAGATAACGCCCTGCGCGCCTTCTTCCTTTTCACCCGGTCGCAAGGTGAGATCCGGACTTATGACTTTCCAACTCTTGCCGGCATCGGCAGTCTTCATAAGAAACTGCGAAGACTGATAGAGCGCGTGCGGAGCTTGAAAGGAAAAGGCGAGCGGCGTGGTCCAGGGATATCGTTGTCGCACCTTCATCCCAATCTCGGCCGGGGTTGGCGACACGTCCTCCACTTGTCCGGTCTTCGTATCGAAGCGATAGAGATCGCCGCCAGTGCTGCCGCCATAGACAATCTGCGGATTCACCGGATCGGGAAGAATGTAGCCACTCTCGCCGGCGCCGATGGGATGCCAATCGCGATACGTTATCTGTCCATAGTCACTGCGACTGACCACCGCCGCGGTGCCGCTGTCCTGTTGCGCGCCATAGACCCAGTAGGGAAACTGATTGTCCACCGCCACGTGATAAAACTGCGCCGTCGGCTGGTTGTACCAGGTACTCCACGTCTGGCCGCCGTTCATAGTAACGATCGTTCCCTGATCTACTCCGGAAATCATTCGTCGTGGATTTTCAGGATCAATCCAGAGCGAATGGTAGTCGTCGCCGCCGGGTGCGCCTCTAATCGCTTTGAAAGTCTTGCCGCCATCGGTGGAACGATAAAGCGACACGTTGGAAACGAAGACGAGGTCTGGGTTTTTTGGATCGCTGCGCACTTCGCCGAAGTACCAGCCGCGACTGAGTATGCGCGCATCGGTGCTCATCAGGGTCCAATCTTCGCCGGCGTTATCTGAACGAAAGAGTCCACTTGAAGTGCCGGCGTCGATCAGTGCGTAGACGCGTTTGCCGTGCTGGCCGGTGGCAACGTCCAGACCGATGCGGCCAAGTTTGCCGGTCGGTAATCCATGACCGGAGATCTCTTTCCAGGTCGCGCCGCTGTCGGTCGACTTATAAATTCCGCCACCCGGGCCGGTGATTGGCGCATAGGTGTTATAGGGCGGCCGGCGCACATTCCAGAGCGAGGCATAGACGGTGCGCGAGTTATCAGGATCGAAGGCCAGATCGATGGCGCCGGTGTTTTCATCTTTGGAAAGCACTTGCTTCCAGGTTTTGCCGCCGTCCGTTGTGCGATAGACCCCGCGCTCAGGGTTTGGTCCAAAGCCGTGACCGAGTGCGGCGACGAGCACAACGTCGGAATTCTTCGGATCAATTAAGACGCGGCCTATTTGTCGCGTATCGCTGAGGCCGATGTACGACCAGCTCAGGCCGGCGTCGACTGATTTATACATTCCGGCGCCGTAAGAAATATCGGAACGCATATCCGCTTCGCCCGTGCCGATGTAAATAACGTTTGGATCAGAAGTGGAAACGGCGAGCGCGCCGATCGAAGCAACTGGTTGACTATCGAAGATCGGTTTCCAGGTGTGTCCGGCGTCGGTAGTTTTCCAAACTCCGCCGGCGACCGCGCCAAAGTAGAACGTGTCAGCCTCGCCGCGAACTCCGGATACGGCCAGCACGCGCCCGCCACGATGCGGACCGATGCAACGCCACTGCATGGCTGAGTAGAAAGACTCGGGAACCGCAGGCACTGATGCAGGCTGCGCATGGAGTGGCGAACACGCCAGAACAAAGGTCAACAGCAAACAGCAGGCAAGCGCATTGCTAGACATGGATGGGTTCCCTATTAGCCGGAGATATTTGATCGAGGAGAATATAGCTGAAAAAAGTTGAGAGGCGGAGCGAAGAGCGGGGCCAAGCCCACCTTCCTGACCCAGAGCCGATCACACTTGAATTGCTGAATTGGCTTGTAAGCCTTTCAACCGTAGAATAATTTCGGAAGTTGAAAAGTCTCGAGGTCAGGAAGGCGGGCTTGCCCCCGCAGCCAGATCCCGATCACGCAGCTGTCGCGAGTTATTAAAACTTCAGCTTACCACCTTTTTTCGCCGGCCAATAAAGCCCCAAATAGCGACGATGGCGCCAACAAAAGCGATAAAGGCCCCCAGTACCGCAGGCACAATACCCATGAGTAACTGATTTCTCATGTACGATGTTCGAGACACGCATTCTTCCTGAGTAGTCAGCCCTATAGTCGCTTGTTTGTAACAGTCCGTGTTAGTACTTCCGCAGTTCGCTCTTGCTTCACTAAACTTTTCTTCATCGGCAGCGGCTCGCTTGCAAGCTGATGTGGCGTAATCCGACGTCAAAGTAGTGACACAGACGACGGACCCTATCAACAAAGCCAATCCACCAACGAGAATCAAGATAATCCCGGCAGCAAGTTTCATAGTTTTCTCCTCTACTTAGTTTCTTACTCCTTTCGGTAGTTAACATCTCAGCCAGTATTCAAACGCCCCCAGCCTAAAACTCAATCCAGAAAATATACCCCAGCGCGTCTCCAACTTCCTGATCAAGCGCCACAAATATCTCGAATGCCCCAACGGGGCTACGGCCTCCAGCCCAGGGTTGCCGCTTCGGCTACCCTGGGAACTAATAGGGAAAGTAATTTCAACCGCAACGCGGTTGCGTCATCTTCTCAGACAGAAATGCACCAAGCAGATTTAACCGCGTTGCGGTTGAGGGCAAGGTCGCTTTCTTTACCCAGGGTAGCCGAAGCGGCAACCCTGGGCTGGAGGTCGTTGCCCGTTGGGGCAACAGGACCGAGAACCGGGTTCCTTTAGTCACTCTCCGAGAAAACTGTCTCTTCCGCTACATCTGTTGGACTCTCGAAGCACAGGCTGTACCCGTCTGGGTCCTGCACCTGGGTCACCCACATGCGATTCCCTACGAACGGCCGTGCAGCTGAAACGCCGCGTGATGCGATGTCGCGATAAATAGCCAGCGCATCTTTACAGAGGAAGTTGATTGTGACACCGGCACCGAGTTTCCCTTCCGGTAGATTGGCGTGCTGTCCTTCTTTCAAAAACTCCTGCAACATCACCGCGGCTTCTCCGAGCTCAAGCCAACACCAACGGAGCTTTCCCTCGTGGTTCCACTTCTTCGTCATTTTGAATCCAAGGCTGTCGACGTAAAACCCAACCGACCGTTCCATGTCGTGGACCCAGAAGAACGGCACCGCTTGCTGAACGTTGGATTCAGCTCTTTTTGCGACTGTCATGATCCCGCCTCCGAGGACATCCTAACTGACTCGCGCTCACTCCGGCGGCGCCCGCATAACACCAGCACTAGCAGCCAGCCGAATAGAAAGTTTGAAGACGCCGTCTCTAACAAATGGACCATACGCACTTCCCGCGGCATAAGCGGATTAGGTAATAGCAACAGGGAAGTCGCCACCACGCCAAACAACAGTGCCACTGCCAAGCCGGCCTCCCACCACCGACCTTTCATCATGCGGATAACCGGCACCGCTATGGCCGCCCACAATAGCGCACGCACTGCCTGGAGCGGAATAAGCCAGGGTGTCTCGCGAATCACGGAACTCATCTGTGCCGGTAAGCTGCCCGGATCGTGGCCGCCGTAATAAGCACGCACGGCCGCGCTTTGCCAGGCGATGAAGTAGCCGAAGCTGAAGTAGATAACTACGTAGGCGACGACAATCAGGCACAGTTTGCCGACCCATTCGCCGAGCGGCATATTCAAGCGCAAGTGGCTGTCGTCTTTCACCCGATCAGGCTTCCTCTTGCCGAGAATTAGGACAGCGAGTGGAGAAAAAAGTGCCGCGATAATCGCCCCGGCCAGGAAAAGCCGCGGCAACATCCCCGGCGGCAGACGTGTCAGGAAGAAGGCTGTCTCAATCTGCGGCATGAAGGTCGTCACGCCGTAAAAGACGAAAAAGATCGCGAGGATAAGTTTCCATCCTGACCAACGCGAACGGATTATGACGTAAGCCAAAACGGCTGCGTTCAGGACGCTGACGGTGAGTAGTGCGGCGAGTGCTCCGCCCGCCTGGGCTGCCTGGGTCGTCGCGTCGGATTGATCAGCTGTCGGTGCAAGCAGCGCCCCCGAAACGACAGCGAAGCAAACGAAGTAAAGGACGGTCAGCGCGACAAGTCGGATAGCAATTAGGAGGGTTGCTTTCATAGTCTTCACTTCGCTGGAGACGTTGCCGGATGACGTTAATCGAGAATGACAACGTCTGCAACACGATGGTAGTTTCATGAACTTCAGAACTCATTCCCTACGACAAGTCAGTTTCCAGCGCCAAAGGCGCGAAATGTAAAAGCCTGGGCCAACGGCCCAGGTGCTGATGGGGTGAGGTTTTTCAGCGCTGAAAGCGCGCAATGACTGTGGCAGGCAGTGCAATTACAAGGCTTTGCACAAAAAGTCGAAGCTTCAAGGGTGCGCGCAAGAATCGAGTAGCTGAAAGCGTTGGCCAATGTCAGCCCAGGGTTTGCTTTGAAACCCTGGGTGCAAGAATGCCCGGGGAGATTGTTCGCAACCGCCACGGCTCATGGCCTCGTCAGCTTCACGCGGCCGAAGGGAATCGGCTTGCCACTCACGACGTTATCCATGAGCCACGCCCAGGAATCAGTACTTTTGTCGTACGCGAACGTGTTCTTGAACGAAACCTTACCGCTGCCGTCCAGGAAGACAAATGGTATTTCTTCGCCGTCACGCACCGCATGCCCAAAGCCCTCAGGAACCAGTCCCCCACCGCCGGTCGAGTCAAGCCACAAGCAGGTATAGTCATGCGAGGGTCGCCCAGAGCCTATAAAGACGATCGCCTCGTATGCGGCGTTGCCCTTACCATCCTTCTCCCGCGCCACTTCATGAAGGCGCACGTACTCATGGCCCAGCACCCACTCGGCTACAACATCGTGGGTTGTGTCCTTGCCGGCGATCTGGCCCCGCAGCACCCAGGTGCCAATGAGACGATCGAGAAGCGGGTCTGCGAACACCTGCGGTTCCGCGGAGGCAGGCCGCGTAAAGGAGCAGACGACGATAGCAAGAATGGCGAGTATCAAACGAGGCTTCATGCTTACCTCCAGATGGAATGCGGCCGAAGTTGCCTAATGATGGCATTCAGCTGCGGCGCGCGAACAGCATTCAGGCGGCAAAGTAAAAAGTTACTCGAGAAGCATGCTATCGCGCCGTCAGCTGCAAGCGCTTATAGGTTAACGCGGTTCGGCGGCGTTGTGCGTCCCCCTGTGCCCTTATAGAATAAGGCTTGGAAAGTACCTCAGTTCACGGTCCACAACGCGAGCGACGAGACGTCCTTGACGAAAATCCGACCGCCGGAGATTGTCGGCTGGGCCCAAGTCGCATCGTCAGCAACGGTGTAATGTTTCAGCGGTTCGAATCCCTTCCGGCTGCTCCGCGCCACGATCAACTCGGCGTCGTCGTTCAGCAGGAAGAGCAGATCTTTCGCCTTAACAATTGCGGTGTTCGTCGCCTCCCGTGGCGGACCAAGCCACAGGACCTTGCCAGTCTTCGCGTCCACCGCAAAGAATTGCCCTGACGCTCGCTCGGACAAGCCGAACAGCGCGTCGTGGACAAGCACCGGGTTGCTCAGAAAAAGTGAAACGTCCTTGTTCTCCCACAAGATATCAACCTTCCACTTGCCGTTGCGCCTGGTTGGCTTAAGGGCCGTCACCGCCATTCCCTGACTGCCGACGATTATCGCCTGGCCATACAGCAGGGGGGTGATGGCACTCGCCGTCCTTGTTGATATCCAGGGATACTCCCAGAGGATCTCGCCACTGGCCACCGAGACACCGACCACACTCCGGGTAGTCATTGATACCACTTGGCGAGTTCCTCCCAGCTCAACGATGATGGGCGACGCCCATGCGCTATCGCCGTCCGCGGTCCATTTGATGTCGCCTGTCTCCGCGTCAAACGCAGTGAGCGGGCCGTAGTTGCCCGGGTTGACGATTACTAGATTCTTGTCACCGACGGGAGACACGGCCATACCGAAATACGGCTGTTCAGACGGTGCAGGTTTCTGCCACACAAGCTTACCGGTGACCGCATCGAAGGCCGACACGATGCCGCTGATGCCGAGCGTGTACAGCCTGCCATTATGAAACAGCGGCGTCGCCTTTGGGCACGCGCCGTGGGCCGCCGCAGCATTCGCAACTGTGTACGGTGCTGGATACGGTGTTTGCCAGACGATTTTGCCGGTCATAGCATTGAGTGCCATTAGCACCTCGTTGCCATCGCGTCGGGTGAAGGAGTAAACGGTTTTGCCAACAACGATGGGCGTCGCGTAGCCCTCTCCGACGGTGACCTTCCATCTACGAGTCAGTTTTTCGGGCCACGATGTGGGTTCTGAGAATTCGCTCGCCGAGCCATCCCGGTTCCGCCCGCGCCACTGCGGATAATCTTTCAGAGAGCTTTGAGCTACCGCTTCTGTATATACAAGTAAAAGAAGAGCGGAGGCGAGGCAAATTATCTTTTTCATACTTCCTATCTTTAACCGGCTACGCTGAGCCGCCCAACGCCGAAGCTCACCTGCCGTCCGACGCTAGCCACAACGTGGAAGCAAATTTTTAAACTTGACGAGAGCCGCGCTGAGGGCGGTCAGGTGCAGCGCCTTCTTAGGCATCGCGATACTCACCACACAACATTGACATCACCACTAGTGACTCAAAACCAACTTCCGCTTTGATGCACTCACGCAACACGCCTTCCGCCACGAAGCCTTCCGATTCATACACATGCCTTGCGCGAACGTTATGCTCCTTCACGTCAAGCCACAAACGATGCGCTTTCAATTCCTGAAACGCTATTTTCTTCACCAGGCGTAGAGCTTCTTTCCCATACCCTTTCCCCTTCTCGGTCACGACGATGCGCCGAAACTCGATGCTTTGGTTTGCATCTGCCAAGCCCGCCAGGATGATATAGCCGACGCGGCTACCATCATTAATATTTTCGATAATCAGATGCGACAAATTTTTGGAGGTGAGCGCACCAAGATGCTGTTCGCGCGCCCACACACTCACAAAAGAACGATTCTCCGCGCTCTGTTCTGCGCTCAGAACGAAATCGAGGTCATCTTCCCTGGTATGAAGCAATCGGATATTCATCGTTTTACATGACCATTTAACAGATGCCCAACGCTGACCTTTGCTGCTACGCGCGATCAGCATTCAAGCTGAAGGTAAAAGGTTACTTGAGAAGCATGCTATTGCGCCGTCAGCCGCAAGGCTTTCTTACGCGCGCCTCAGGAAATGACACGTCATTTGATTCTTTTCGCTGAGATTATTCGACCATCTTGAATAGTGATCAGTTGATTGACGTCGCCTTTCCCATCTCTCATAAAAATAAACAGTGCCGAAAAATCTTTGATAAAGAAGCCGATCTCGGATTCGGGCAGCAACTCAAATTTTGGCTGTCCAGTCCCTTGGCTGGTGAGCTTGTCACCTTCTCTGGCGACGTTAATGATAAAGCCCGGCGCAAGTTCGTACTGCCCGACATAAGCGACGTAAATGTTCGGATCCAGTTTGACTGCTGTCCGCTCGGGCGGAAGACGACTGTAGTGTCTGGCAACAACTTGCCATCTTCCCCGCCGTCTCAAAAGAGTGTCCGTAAAACGTGACTGAAAACTGATTTCCGGTTGACTGCCAAGCTGAGCCCTCGACACGATACGTCCAGTCACTATCGCATTATCGCCATAGATCCGTATTTGGACATCTTCATTGGTCAAAGAGGCTTTGATAGTGCTGGGGGGAGCCTGGATAACCTCTCGCTCTTGCGCTTTGTTCCGAAACCTGGCGCTCTCATCCGTGCTGGTGAAGTCATCGGCAACAATGCGGTCCCATGTCGCTTTGTCGCCGCGAAGGTAGGAGCCAAGCCACTCGTTCTCCAGCTGTCTCAGTGCTTGCTCATCCTTATTAACTTGAGCGGGTGTTTGAACCGTTTGACCTAAGCAGATTGAGAACAACGCAAGAAACAGCACAACGGCAACAAGTAATCTCATGATTTCAACTCTCGTCCGCGGTCATAGCCGGTTACCCATAGGATGAACGAAGACCGGTTCAACCATTAGATACCCACCCAGAACTCTCTCGAAGAAATACACGTTAAGTGATTAGGATCGCTACTCCTCCCCTTCCAGCAGCCAACTCGCCGTCTGAGGACTCAGCTTGAACTACCGTGCCGCCGAACGACGGCCTTCAGCTGCGGCGCGCGATCAGCATCCGAGCTGAACTGAAAGGTTACTTAAGAAGCGAGCTACCGCGCCGTCAGCTGCAAGGCTTTGTTGGGCGGCGCGTCAGAAGAAACGCGCTGCCTTTACTGATGGATGGCTTCCTTCCAACAGTCATTGCTCAGTCTATCTTCGACTATGATGCAGTACAGACCTTCCCAGGTCTGCTGCCATCGCCATCCATCTTTTGTCGCAGGCGCGTTCGCCTCAATGTACTTTGCAGCTGCCACAGGAGAAAGGACTGAATTGCAGTGCGGGCATCGCGGCGACGCTACTTTCCTGAAAACACCTTCGCACACACAATGCCTCAGAAAAGACTCTGCGGACTGAGGAATAGCGCCATAATCTTTTATCTCTAGCCCCTTCGGTAGCTGCCATAGATTTAGCAGGCATGTTTCTCCACACTTATCGCAATATGCGTAAGCAGAATCATTGAAGCCGTTGTGAATCAGAGAGTAGCGAAATTCTTTACGACATGTTTCGCAAGAGCCAATGTCTTTTTGACTACTCATAAGGAAGGCGCCCAACGCCCGGCATCACCCGCGCCCCAATTCAACGTACATGAGAGGCTTCGTGAGGGGCGTCGGGTGCATGCCGTTGTTATACCCGTCGCGATGTAATCAATTCAATCCAGCTCGGGTTCGTTCTTTCGATACCAGAAAGTCAGCGCGGGTACCAGGTAGAAGACCATCCAGTGCCCTGAGAATCCCCTAACGACGTACGCCTTCTGTAACTCATATTCATCCTCGGAGAGTTCTCGAATTACTTCCCCGTGATTATGGAGCACATATTTACCATCACGCACATCTGGGACGCCACCTTTAGACAGGAAGAGGAACAGGACGAAGTTGATAACGGCGTAGGCGAACAAGGCCTTGACGGCGTACCCTGCCCAGCGCGGCATGGCGGCGAAGACCTTGGCCCAAAAGTCCTTCTTCGGAACCAGCCCCTGAACGAACAGCATCGGGATAAAAACGATAAAGACGCCCAAGTGTAATGCCCACACCCAAGAGACATGCTTCGAAGGGTCGATGCCGAAGAATGTCGTAAGGTGGACTAACAGGCTCGTGAAGAAGCCCGCAAACGCGAATATGGAGAAAGCCCGTCTCAATATCTTATTCACGCTCCATCAGGAAGGGTATAACGCCCGCCATCAGGCGCCGCGCAAGCAACTTGGCTAAGGCCAAGTCTCGCGCATGAAAGTACCGCTATTCGCGGTCGGCTGCATGGCGTTGTTATGCTGCCGATTGATTGTACGGAGGACTAACCTTTATAGAAACCCTCAGAGCAAATCGTAGGCATAAGCGACGCGATGCGTGATCGTGCCAAAAGTGCTCAACTCTGCATTCTCCTCCCAAGCGTAGTTGAATGGCACTGAGATTAGAAATCTCTTCCTGAAATATTTTTCTTCCACGCGAAAGATAACAGAGCGCCCCGGCGGGATCGTGTATCGGAAAACCAAGTCTCTGCCCTCCCAATAATTCGCTGGCCTCCATGCTTTATTCTTTGTTTCTTGGAGATCGTAGAAGATAAGGAGTAACGCGCCTTCTGGCGGATTGGGAATGTACTTCGTCAGGATATTCCCGTTCGGCAACTGGCTGATTTCTTTCTTAAAAAGAGTCTCGTCGCAACACATGTCATCTGTCTCTATGACGATGGTGCAGCTTGAATTATTGTGCAGGCGCAACAGCACCTGTCGGACATCCTGCCCTTTAGAATTCTGCCCCGTTGTCTCTCGCTCGTAGGAGATGAAGATTGAAGGCTTCTTTTTCTCAAGGTAGGCGCAGCCGTTCTGATCTTGGGGGATCACTTGACCAATGACATCTTGAGTAGGAGTCAAAAGAATCACGGCACAGAGTGTCAGTACTAAGCAATGGATAGTGAAAATTGTAGATACGTGATTCATGATGGCTCGCATATCCCCTCACCCAAGCGAAGCAGCATAACGCGGGCCTTCAGCTGCGGCGCGCGATCAGCGTTCATGCCGCGAAGTAAGAAACCACTTGAGAAGCATGCTATCGCGCCGTCAGCTGCAAGGCTTTGTTATGCGCGCCCTGCGATTAACCACCATTTCGTATTTGGATCCATGTATCGCCGTCTCTGCGAAAGGCGGACGAGGTGAGCGTTACGCCATACATAGACCGATGTTTCAATTCCACTAGGACAGCACAAACCACCATCTTTCCAGAATGGAGCGGCGATTACGATCTTACGAGATTTCAAGCGGGCAGCGCGAGGCTTTTCCCGCCATTCGTGAAAGATCAACTGCGCTTTATCACGCCGGTATGCAAAGACATAATAATCCTGAGCATTGTCCAGCGTTCCAGAGGTCTTGTAATCGACAACAACAAACGCTTCGTCGTTTCCGTCACCATTGAAATCAACGTACGTTACACCGGACAGGGCATAACTGTACCAGGAACCGGTCTCGCCTTCGTAGTACTTACCATCACGCAGGATGAACTTCGTCCGCTCAGATTCATAGCTGAAGTTGCGAAAGTCAACCGAGCGGATTCCGCGCACCTTTTGGGCAGCGGCGGTGACTGGGAATAAAAGAAAACCGACGATGAGTAGTGGCAATCGCATCATCTGAGAGAAGCGCATAACTACGTATTATACGGCAGACGTGCGGCATAAGTACGGATTTGGTGGTATTATCCGGCACCGCTTTACATTCCTATTTGCCAACTGTTAAGGAGCGCCAAACATATGTCGCAGACCTCGCTCGGTAAGGGTCGTCGCTTGAGCTACGTCCTGTTTGTCATCCTCTTCATCACATGGTTCATCAGCGTGCAGCAGATAAACGCGCAGCAGACGCCGACGCCAACCAGCTCGCCAGCAGCGGATGCAGATCCATGGAAAGCGATCCAGTGGCGTTCGATTGGTCCGTTTCGCGGTGGACGTTCGACGGCGGTCGCGGGTGTGGCGAGTCAGCCGCTGGTCTACTACTTTGGTGGCACCGGCGGCGGCGTTTGGAAGACAACTGACGGTGGCATCAACTGGGAACCCATCACTGACGGCTCAGTTTTTGGTACCGGCTCCGTCGGCGCGATCGGTTTGTCTGACTCTGATCCCAACACGATCTATGTGGGCATGGGTGAATCAGCGATACGCGGGAACGTGTCACACGGAGACGGCGTCTATAAATCAACGGACGCAGGCAAGACCTGGAAACGCGTAGGCCTCGAAGACACGCGCCAAATTTCACGCATTCGCGTGAACCCTAAGAGTCCGGACATCGTCTACGTCGCCGCGCAGGGACACGTCTGGTCATCCAATGCCGAACGCGGTGTGTTTCGTTCTAAAGACGGCGGTAAGACGTGGCAGAAAATCCTCTATCGCAGCGACAAGGCTGGCGCCAGCGATCTCATCATCGATCCTACTAACGCCAACATTCTTTACGCGGGCTTTTGGGAAGTTTATCGAAAACCCTGGACGCTCGAGAGCGGCGGCCCGGGCAGTGGAGTTTTCAAATCTACCGACGGCGGCGATACCTGGACGGAAATCACCCGAAACTCCGTGCTTCCGAAAGGAATGATTGGCATCGTGGGCGTTACGGTCTCACCGGCGAATCCAGATCGTTTGTGGGCAATCATCGAGGCTGAAGACGGCGGTGTCTTTCGTTCTGACGATGCCGGCAAAACGTGGACGAAGACGAACGACCAACGCAACCTGCGCCAGCGCGCCTGGTACTACACGCGCATCTACGCGGATCCGAAAAACGCCGACACGGTTTACGTCCTGAACACCGGCTTCTACAAATCAAACGACGGCGGCAAAACGTTCACAGCGATTCCGGTCCCGCATGGCGACAATCATGACCTTTGGATTGCGCCTGACGATCCGAGTCGAATGATCGAGAGCAACGATGGCGGCGCGAACGTTTCTTTCAATGGAGGCAAGAGCTGGACCGAGCAGGATCAAGCCACCGCCCAGTTTTATCGCGTGACGCTCGACAATGACTTTCCCTATCACATCTATGGCGCGCAGCAGGACAATTCCACGGTGCGTATCGCCAGTCGTACTACCGACTCCTCCATACGTGAGACGGACTGGTATTACGTCGGCGGTGGCGAGTCGGGCTGGATCGCTCCTTCGCCAAAAGACTCGAAGATAGTTTTCGCCGGTTCCTACGGCGGCTTGATAACGCGCCTCGATCATCGCACCGGCCAGCTCCGCGATGTGTCGCCTTATCCAAACAATCCAATGGGCGCCGGCGCCGATGTCTTGAAGTACCGCTTTCAGTGGAACTTTCCCATTCTCTTTTCGCCTCACGATGCGAACACTTTGTACACCGGCGGCAATGTCCTCTTTCGCTCGCTGAA
>Ga0070706_100005071_pt1 | contig 12583 bp, 6 predicted proteins | sample KBSK5501metaG_FD_65476 | JGI IMG/M metagenome (GOLD analysis project Ga0070706, IMG submission 65476) | Corn, switchgrass and miscanthus rhizosphere microbial communities from Kellogg Biological Station, Michigan, USA - KBS K5-50-1 metaG | ecosystem: Host-associated > Plants > Roots >...
GTCTCGACGTCGACGCTCGACGTGGCCTCGTCCAGGATCAGAATGCTCGGGTCGTAGTGAAGCGCGCGCGCGAACGCGAGAATCTGCCGCTCGCCCATCGAGAAGTAGGCGCCGCGCTCGCCGACCTCCTCGTCCAATCCCTTCGGGAGCCGCTGCTTCAAGCGCTCGCCGCCCACCTCGGCCAGCGCGCGATCGACCGCGTCGCCGCCGCGATCCCGATCCCCGAAGGCGATGTTCTCCCGGACGGTGCCCGAGAAGAGAAAGACGTCCTGGAGCACGAGCCCGATCTGCCTCCGAAGCGCCTTCCCTTCGATCTCGCGGATGTCGATCCCGTCGACCCGGATGGTCCCCTTCTGGAACTCGTAGAAACGGGTGAGCAGATTCGCGATCGTGGTCTTCCCCGCGCCCGTGGCCCCGACGATCGCGACCTTCTCTCCCGGCGCGATCCGGAAGGAGACGTCCCGAAGCACCCATTCGTCCGGCTTGTACGCGAAGGAGACATGCTCGAACTCCACTTCCCCGCGGAACCGGCCGACCGCGCGCGGCGCCTTCGGCTCCGAGACGTCCGGCTTCGTGTCGAGCAGCTCGAAGATCCGTTCCGATGAGACCATCGCCGCCTGGAAAACGTTGTATTTCTCGCTCAGGTCCCGGACCGGCTGATAGAAGCGGTCCGCGTACTGGATGAAGGCCACGACGACCCCGAACGTCACCGCGTGCTGGAGGATGCCCCCGCCGCCGTACCAGAGGATCAGGGCGACGGCCACGGCGCCGATGATCTCGACCGCCGGAAAGAAAACCGCGTAGTAGAAGAGGTTCTGGACGTGGGCGACGTAGTGGTCGTCGTTCGCCTTGTCGAACTTGCGCCACTCCTTTCGCTCGGCGTTGAAGAACTTGAGCACGTCGAGCCCCTGGAGGTGCTCCTGGAGGAAGGCGTTGATCCGGGCGAGCCGCGTCCGAACGCGGCGGTAGGAGACGCGCACCTTGGCGCGAAAGATCGCGGTCGCGATCACGAGGAGCGGCACGGTCGTCAGCGTCACGAGGGCGAGCTTCCAGTCGAGCCAGAGCATCGCCCCCACGATGCCGAAGAGCATGAAGAGGTCGCCGATCACCGCCACGACGCCCTGCGCGAAGAGCTCGTTCAGGACCGAGACGTCCTGCGTCACCCGGGTCAGGATCCGCCCGACCGGTCGCGTGTCGTAGTACGACGGCGTCAGGGTCTGGAGGTGCTCGAAGATGCCGACGCGCAGGTCCTGCATGGCGCGCTGGCCCACCATCGACATCGTGTAGGTCTGCACGTAGCGGAGCACGAAGGCGATCGCGAGGATGCCGACGTACGCGGCCGCGATCAGGAGCAGACCCTTCCCCGCTTCCGCCGGTAGCGCCCCGGCCCCCGACGCCGGTTTCACGTAGGTGTCGATCGCGACCTTCGTGAGGTAGGGTCCGGCCACTTCCAGGAGCGAGATGCCCGCGAGAAGGACGACCGAGAGCACGACCTGCTTTCGGTACGGCTTGAGATAGCGAAGGAGGCGGCCGGCGAGCCGTTGGTCGTAGATCGCGCCCTGCGCGTCGACGTCGTCGGCGGCGGAACCCCAGGGGCCGGCCATCTAGAGCGCCTCCAGTTCTTCCACCACCTCTTCCCGGTGGTAGAGGTCGGCGTAGAGACCGCCCTGGGCGATCAAATCTTGATGGGAGCCGGTCGCGACGATCCGACCCTCATCGAGCACGACGATCCGGTTCACGCGAAGCAGCGCGGAGCGGCGATGCGTGGCGAGCAGGATGCTCGGCCGCTCGGGAAGTCCGAAGAGCGACTCCAAGATCTGTTCCTCGGTCCCCGGATCGACGCTCGCGAAGGCGTCGTCGAGGAGGAGGATCGGGCGCGTCAAGGCGAGCGCCCGCGCGAGCGCGACCCGCTGCTTCTGGCCGCCGCTCAGCGTGATGCCGCGCTCGCCGATCACGGTGTCGAGCCCCTCGGGAAACTGCGAGAGATCGGAACCCAGCCCCGCACGGCGCGCCACGGCCTCCGCGTCGACGGCCGGTTCTCCGTCGTCGAAGCCGAAGCCGATGTTCGAGCGAATCGTGTCGGAGAAGAGAAACGTCTCTTGAGGAACGATGCCGAACCGCCGGCGAAGGAGGCCACGCGGCCAGCGCTCGGCGGGCACGCCCCCGACGAGCACCGTTCCGCTCGTGGGCTCGTAGAGCCGCGCGATCAGGTTCAGGAGCGTCGACTTGCCGGACCCGGTCCGGCCCACGATCGCGACCGTCTCGCCGGGGCGGACCGTCAGGTCCACGGCGCGGAGGACGTCCCGGTCGGTCTCGGGATACCGGAACGCCACGCCCCGGAGCTGGATCGTCGTGTCGGCCGTGGGAACGGGGTCCTGGGTCCGCTCCACGTCCTCCTCCGAGGGAAGGTCCATGATCGCGCGAATGCGCGACATGGACGCGGCCCCACGCTGGAAGAGGTTCGAGACCCAGCCGAGGGCGATCATCGGCCAGAGGAGCATCCCGAGGTAGATCTGGAAGGCGACCAGCTCGCCGAGCGTGATCCGCCCACTCACCGCCGCCGAACCGCCCACCCAGAGCACGACCGCGGCCGCGATCCCCCCGAGGAGCGAGAGCAGGCCCCCCATCACCGCCCACACGCGCACCATCCCTCGATTCTTCTCGAGATAGTCCTCGTGGAGCCGGCGAAAGACCCGGACCTCACCCTCCTCCTCGACGTGCGCCTTCACGACGCGAATCCCGGACAAGGTCTCCTGGGCCTTCGCGGTCAGGGCCGCGAACGACTCCTGGATCGCCTCGTAGTACTTGTGCAGCTTCGATCCGAGGCGCGCCACCACGAGCGAGAGGATCGGGAGCGGAATCAGGGCGAGGAGGGTGAGCATCGGGTCGATGCGGCACATCAGGGTCACCGCCATCACGAACGTCACGATGGTGTTCGAGAAGTACATGATGCCGGGGCCGAGGAAGTTCCGGACCGCGTCGAGGTCGTTCGTGGCGCGGGACATGAGGTCCCCCACCTTTCGCGTCCGATAGACGGCCGCCGGAAGGCGCGCGAAGTGGTCGAAGAGGTCGTTTCGAAGCTCGTACTCCATGCGGCGGGAAGAGCGAATCAGGGACATGCGCATCGTGAAGAGGAAGACGCCTTGGAGGACGACCGCGAGGAGGATCAGGCCGGCGTCGCGCGCGAGCACGGCGAGACTCACCCCGGCCTGCAGGTGGTCCACGGCCTGGCGGACCAGCCAGGGCGACCAGACCTGGAACAGGTTCGTCAGGAGGACGGAGACGCCCCCCAGGATCAGGGCGATCCGGTGGCGTCTCAGATACGGAAGAAGATGTCGCAGCGATCCTATGGCGATGCCCCTTCGAGTCGGGCTAAGCGGCGGTTCCTTCGATGTAGATTAAGATGCGGCCACACGCTTCGCAGTTCAGAATGCTCTCGCGCCGGCGGGCCTCCTGCATGGCGTGCGGCGTGAGCGACTTGAAGCACGCCCCGCACGCGCCCTTCCGGATCTCGGCCACCGCGATCCCGTCGCGGACGCCGACCATCCGATCGTACTTGGTGAGGAGCGCCGGCGGGACCTGTGTTCGAATCGCGTCCCGATCCCGGACGAACCCCTCGAGCGCCTTCTCCAGTTCCGCCTTCTCCTGGTCGAGTGCCGCCTCCCCCTGCTTCAGCCGGGCTTCCTCCTCGGCGACCTTCTTCTCCGCGGCCTTCGCGGACGCCGCGATGGCCTCCTCGCGGTCGTACGACTCGAGGATCTTCGTCTCGACGTCGGATCGCTTGGTCTTGACGGCCTCGATCTGATGGCGCATGGCGGTGTATTCCTGGTTCGTCTTCACGTCGAGGAGCTGCCGCTCGAGCTTCCCGATCTCGGATTGAAACCCCTCGACTTCCTTCTCGAACCCGCGCCGGGCCAGGCGGGCCTGGTCCAGGTCCTTCTTCGATTGGTCGAGGGCCGCCTTGGCACCCGCGAGGGCGGTTCGGAGCGCCTCGCGGCGCTTGGGAAGCTCGTCCCGCCGCTTCCCGGCGTCTTGAAGCACCGAATCGCGGCGCTGCAGTTCCAGCAGGGCGTCCAGCTCAGGCAGTACGTTCATCATCAAGGCCTCCCGGAAAAGAAAAACGGGGAGCGCGCATCAGCGCGCTCCCCGCTTAGAGACGGGGCTCGGCGGTTTCGGCCGAGCCCCGATCGGTCGGGCAGGGCACGACCGGCTCCCGCACCATGGTGGGCGGTGCAGGGATTGAACCTGCGACCTCTGGCTTGTGATACCAGCGCTCTCCCAACTGAGCTAACCGCCCCGATGGCGAACCCTCGATCGGCAATTGGAGTCCCCGCGGGCGTCCGCGCGGGAGCGGATGGAGCAAGTGGGCCCACTTGGACTCGAACCAAGGCCCGTCCGGTTATGAGCCGGCTGCTCTCACCAACTGAGCTATGGGCCCGGATGCCACTCGAATCGGAATCGGAACCGAGCGCCGCAGCGTACCAAACCGCACTCGAGGGGGTCAAGCCGCCGGTCCGCCTCACATCACCTCCACGTATCCCTTGAGACGGCGGCTTCGCGTCGGATGGCGGAGCTTGCGCAGGGCCTTGGCCTCGATCTGCCGGATTCGCTCGCGGGTGACGTTGAACGTGGCTCCGACCTCCTCCAGCGTGCGCGGGCATCCGTCCTCGGTCAGCCCGAACCGGAGCCGGATCACCTTCGCCTCGCGCTTGGAGAGGGTCTCCAGCACCTCGTTCACTTCGTCCTTGAGCATCGAGAACGCGGCCGCCTGGGCCGGCGACACGACGCTCGTGTCTTCGATGAAATCGCCGAGGCTCGAGTCGTCGTCCTCGCCGATCGGCCGGTCGAGGGAAATCGGCTCCTGCGCCGCCTTGAGCACGCTCTTGATCTTGTCGACCGGGAGCGCGAGTTTCGCCGCCACTTCCTCGGGCGTCGGCTCGCGGCCCAGTTCCTGCACCAGGCGTCGCGACGTCCGGACGACCTTGTTGATCGCCTCGATCATGTGCACCGGCACCCGGATCGTGCGCGCCTGATCCGCGATCGCGCGGGTGATCGCCTGGCGAATCCACCACGTGGCGTACGTCGAGAACTTGTAGCCCTTGCGGTAGTCGAACTTGTCCACCGCGCGCATGAGGCCGCTGTTCCCCTCCTGGATCAGGTCCAGGAACTCGAGACCGCGGTTCGTGTAGCGCTTCGCGATGGAGATGACGAGCCGGACGTTGGCCTCGATCATTTCGCGCTTCGCCTTGTCGCGGGCGATCTCGCCGGAGCGGATCTCGCGCGTGACCTCCTTGACCTGGTCGCGCGACATCTTCGCGTCTTCCTCGATCTTCCGGACCTTGCGGCGCGCGTTCTTGACCGCGCGGTCGTAGGTCTCGAAGTCCTCGGTCTTGAGGTGGGTCTCCTTCTCGATCTGCCGCGATTCCTTCCGGCTCTTCTTGAGCCGCTTCATGAGCGCCGCGATCTCCTCCGCGGTCCGCCCCCACTTCCGCTCGATCTCGATGAACTCGAGCTCGGCGTGGTCGATCTGGCGGGAATAATCCTTGATCCGCTCCGCCAGCCGCTCGATCAGCCGCGTGTTCAGGTTGAGCGTGAAGAGCTCGGACATCAGCTCCTCGTCGGCGGCGCGCAGCTTGTCCAGGTGCTGCTGGCGCTTCTCGTCGCTCAAACGACCGACCTGCTTGTCCTGAATCTTGGAATGACGTCCGTGCAAGAGGCGGATCCGGTCGAGCGCCTTGAGCGCACGGGCACGTTCCCGCTTCGGCGAGAATTCGGGATTCCAGTTTCCGAAGTCGATCTGCGTCAGGTCCTCGACGCGCATCTTCGCCTGCTTGAGGCGCGTGCCGTACGAGATGATCTCCTTCAAGATGGGCGACGACCGGAAGAGGGCCGTGCAGATCTGGCGCTCACCCGCCTTGATCCGCTTGGCGATCTCCACCTCGCCTTCGCGGTCGAGCAGCGGGACGCGCCCCATCTCGCGCAGGTACATGCGAACGGGATCGTCGTAGCGAACGGGCGACGGCAGCGTCTGCTTGTCGGGCGGCCGCTTCTCCTCGCGGCGCTTGAGACGGAGCTTCTGCTGGGCCTCCTCGTGCGTATCGAATACGTCGACCTTGAGGTCGTTGAGCGAGATGTAGACTTCGTCCATCTCCTCGACCGAGGCGGAGTCGTCGAGAAACGTCTCGATCTGGTCGTGCAAGAGATAGTGCTGCTTGCCCGCCAGCGTCTTCAGTTCGGTCAAGCGATCCGACTTCTCCCGCTTCGTTCCTTCGGCTTTCTTTTTCATCTTCCCCTGGGATCTCCTTAGTGAACCGCCGGATGGTTGCGGCTATGTAATTTAGATGCCAAGTCCCTGCGTTCGGCGAGGAGCCGCCCTAACGAATTCTCGTCGCGGGACTTCTCGGCCGCCCGAATCGCCTGGTCCAGGGTCTGGAGCAGAGCGCGGATCCGCCGCTCTTCCAGGCGCTGAACGAGGCCGCGCGCCGCCCGGCGCGAAAGCTCCAGGGTCGGCTCCTTCTCCACCGGATGCCCCGCCAGAATGCCGCGGGCAGCCGCGTTCTCCTCCATCAGCCGGCGGAGTTCGTCCGGAAGTGGAATCCGGTTCTCGAGTAGCCAGGGTCGAAGCACCCCCAGAACCGCCTTGTTCCGGAAGCAATCGAGGCCGCCCGATTCGGCCACCTCGGTCAGCGCTCCGTCCTCGGTCAGGACACGGGCGGCCAGTTCCGCCTCGACCGGATCGACCGGAATTGGTGCCGCAGCGGCGGCATCCGCCGTCTCGTTCGCGGCGGTCGCGCCGGAGGACGGGTCCTTGGAGTCGACCCCCGCGGACTTCGGGATCGCGCCGGCTGCGGCTCGCGTGGCACCCGGCCGGATCGAGTCGCGGCGCCCGGCGGGGCCGCCCTTCTTCGAGAGCGCGTCGAGGAAGACCTGCTCCTCGAGCCCGAACGCCTCCCCACCCCGGCGGACGAGGAGCCGGCGGCGGATCGGATCCTCCACCCGGCCAAGCACCTCCACAAATCGTCTAACCCTGGGCTCCATGGACGGGTTCGCCCCGCCGGCTCCCAGGGAGGCCTCCGCGAGGAACGCGGGCACGTCCCAGGCGCCGGAGAGGAGCGCGCGGAACGCATCCGCCCCCTGGGCGCGAATCAGCGAATCGGGATCCTCTCCCCCCGGAATCAGGAGCACGCGTACCGAGAGCCCGGCCGAGAGCAGGGGCTCGAGCGCCCGATCGGCGGCGCGGATGCCCGCGTCGTCTCCGTCGTAGACGAGGACCGCGTCGGCTTCGAGCCGCGCGAGCGCTCGGGCCTGGTCGTACGTGAGCGCGGTCCCGCTCGTCGACACGGCGTTCGGGAAGCCGCTCGCGTGGAGCCGCATGACGTCCAGGTAGCCCTCCGCGACCAGCGCCTCCTTCCGCTCACGAATGGCCGCGCGCGCCTGCGGCAGGCCGAAGAGGACGCTCCCCTTTCGATAGACCGCCGTCTCCGGCGAATTCAGGTACTTCGGCTGATCCTCCGGCGCGATCGTGCGCGCCCCGAAGCCGGCCACCTTTCCGGCGGCCGCCAGCACGGGAAACATGATTCGATTTCGAAAGCGGTCGTAATGCGAGCCGTCCCCCCGGCGAAGCAGGAGACCCGCCTCCTCGAGCACCGCACCCGGCAGGAGCTTCGCCAGCGTGGTGGCCAGCCCGTCCCATCCTTCGGGGGCCCAGCCGACCTGATACGCGTCGAGAACGTCCCCCTCGAAGCCGCGTCCGGCCAGATACGCACGCGCCGTCGATCCCGCCGCGGAGCGAAGGGATGCCATGAAGTAGTCGTTCGCGAGCGCGTTGGCCTGATAGAGCCGGTCCCGCGCCGCGTCACCGGGTCCCCGCTCCGACTGGGGCAACTCGATGCCCGCGCGATCCGCGAGGCTTTGGAGCGCCTCGGGAAACGTCATCTTGTCGAGTTCCATGAGCCACGCGAAGGCGTCGCCGCCCTTCCCGCAGCCGAAGCAGTGCCAGACCTGCCGCTCCGGATTGACCGTGAACGACGGCGTCTTCTCGGCGTGGAACGGACAGAGCCCCTTCCACGAACGTCCCGCGCGCCGCAGCGGCACCTTCTCGCCCACGAGCGCGACGATGTCGGTCGCGTCGCGGACCTGCTCCTTGGCTTCGTCCGACGTCCGCACGGTCATCCGTCGGCCAGCGTGACGATCGTCACGCCGGTCCCCCCTTCGCCGATCTCGCCCAGGCGAAAGTCCTTCACGAGGGAATTCCGCGCGAGAAAACGCTTCATCTGCTCGCGCAGGATCCCCTTCCCCTTGCCGTGGATGATCCGCACGGCGGGCGCGCCGCTCATCGAGGCGTCCTCGAGGAACCGCTCGACGGCGCGCACGGCGTCGTCCGCCTCGAACCCGCGGACGTCCACCTCGGTCTTCGCATCGTCCCGGTCGAGGAGCCCCGGCGCCGAGGTCGGCGGCACTTCGCGCGCCGCGCGCTCCGCCCCTCGCGAGGATCCGCCGTTACCGTGATCGCCCCCGTTGAGGCGCCGCAGCTGCGCGATGGGGAGCACCGTGGTGGCGGCGCCGATCTTGACGCGAACCCGGGTGTCCTTGTCCGGATCGGTGAGGACCACTCCCTCCGCCTGCAAGCTCGGAAGGTAGACCGCATCGCCGACGCGCACGGTCGTGACGCGCGCGCCTTTCTCCACGGGAGCGGCGAACTCCGTCTCCGTGTCGAGCGCGGCCGACATCTCCTTGGCGAGCCCGCGCGCTTCCTGAAGGGTCTCCGTGGTCGCCTTCTTCTCCGAACGAAGCTTCTTCCGATAGTCGTCGATCTGCGATTCCAACTGGCGGAGAAGCTCCCGCCGCGCGGCGAGCTCCGCCTGCTTCCGTTCCTTCCGCTCCGACTCGAGGCGATCGCGCGCGGCCTTGAGCTCGGACTCGCGCTGCTTCAGGGCGGACTGCGTCTCGACGAGCGTCCTCCGCTCCTGGACCGCCTCCTCGCGCAGCCGGCTCAGCTCTTCGAGCAGCCGATTCAGGTCGCGCTCGCCCTCGGGAAGCAGCTCGCGGGCCCGCGAGAGCACCGCCGAGTCCATCCCGAAGCGCTCGGCCACCTGGATGGCGCGGCTTCCGCCCGGAACGCCGACCACGAGCCGGAAGAGCGGACGGAGCGTCGCTTCGTCGAAGGCCATCGAGGCGTTTCGCACGCCGCCCGCGTCGTGCGCGAACGTCTTGAGGGTCCCGTGGTGTGTGGTCGCGAGCACGAGCGCGCCCCGCTCGAGGAGCGCCTCGAGGACGGCCTGTCCGAGCGCGGCCCCTTCGACCGGATCCGTGCCCGACCCCAGCTCATCGAGAAGGACGAGGCTTCGATCGGTCGCGGCCTCCAGCGCCTCGGCCACCCGGCGGACGTGGGAGAGAAACGTGCTCACGTCGTTCTGGATCGACTGCTCGTCGCCGATGTCGCAGACGATGCGGTCGAACCAGGGCACCGCCGTGCCGGCGGCCGCGGGGACGGGGAGCCCGGCCATCGCGAGGAGGGCCAGGAGTCCGACCGTCTTCATCGCCACGGTCTTTCCGCCCATGTTGGGGCCCGTCACGAGCAGGAGCCGCGTCCCGGCGTCGAGCCGAAGGTCGAGCGGCACCGGCGCGCCTTCCAGTTCGCCGCGAAGGTGCCGCGCGACGAGGATCGGATGCCGCGCCCCTCGGAGGAGGAGCGTCCGGTCCTCGGTCAACTCCGGCAGTACGGCGTCGGCTTCGCGCGCCCAGGACGCGACCGCGTCCGCGGCGTCGAGCCGCGCCAGCGCCTCGAAGTTGGCTTCGATCGCGGCGTGGTCGTGCTGCGCGCGCGCGGAGAGCTCGCGAAGGATCCGCTCCACCTCGCGCGCTTCGTCCAACCCGCGCTCCATGAGCTCGCTGTTTCCCTCGGCGACCTCCCGCGGCTCCACGAAGACGCTCGCCCCCGAGCCCGAGTGGCCGAGGATCGAGCCGGGAACCGAGCGCCGGTTCGACGACGGGAGCGAGAGGACGTATCGGTCCTCGCGCAGCGTCACGAACGAATCGGGGCTCCCGGCCGAGCGGAGGATCGCATCGAGGCGCGCGGACAGCCGATCGCGGAGCGAGCGGATCGCGCGGCGGATCTTGCCGAGCTCGGCGCTCGCCTCGTCCTTCACCGAGCCGGACGCGTCGATGGCGCGGAGGAGATCGCGGCGAAGCCCCTCGAGCGGATCCAGCCCGTCGAGCATTCGGGCGAGGCCGGGCGTTTCGGGGCGGCTCTTCCGGATCCAACTGATGCAGGCCCCGACCTGCTCGAGCAGCGTCGCGATCTGCCAGAGCTCTTCGGGCCGCAGGGTCGCGCCTTCCGTGCGAAGCCGCGACGTGAAGGGACGGATGTCGGGCGGCGCCGCCGTGGGCGGCGGGTCTCCCGCGGCGTGCGCGGCGAGAAGGTCGCCAATGGCCTCCTGCGCGCGGCGCGCGTCCTCCGCATGGCGCTTCGGCCCGAGCGCGAGCACGCGATCGCGGCCCGCGGCCGAACGCGTCCGTCCCGCGATCATGGCTAAGACCGCGGGAAATTCGAGTACGGCGAAGGCATGGGCCCCAGCGTGGGGGCCGTCGGGAATAGACGGCGATGGCGCCGCGGAGCGCGAACTCAATTCGGTAATGGCTTCTTCCGGGGGTGCGGGCCGGTGCACGCCGGCCCAGGAGGCAAACGGGAAACCGGCATCGGCCGGTTTCCCGCCTGGTTGTTCAGCTCGGCGCGGCGCTACTCCGCCGCCTTCATGCGAGCCATCATTTTCCGTTTTGCAGCGTTCAGCTTTCGCTTCTTTCGCTCGCTCGGTTTTTCGAAGTGCTGATGTCGACGCAGGTCAGCGAGAACTCCAGCTTTCTCGCACTTCTTCTTGAACCGGCGAAGGGCACTCTCGAAGGACTCGCCTTCTTTGACCCTGATGCCGGGCATCTAGGAAATCGCCTCCTCACTATCGGTTGAGGTTCGGAGCCTCCAGAGACTTTGCGGGCAAACTACGGCTAACGCTAATCAAGATACCCCGATGCAGCGGTTTTGTCAAATTCGCGGCAACCGACTCTAAAGTAGAGAGTTCCGGGCGAGGGCCGTGAGGGCGAGCGCGGCGGTTTCGGTCGTTAACCGACTGGGACCAAGTGAGATAGGTCCAAAATCGGCACCCCGCAACACGCCCAGCTCCCAGTCGATAAATCCTCCAGGAGGGCCAACAGCCAATGCCACAATGCCTTGGATGCCGGATGGGGGCGGTTCGATGCGGGTCGGGCCGGCCGGATCGGCGACCAGGCGAAGGTCGGCGCCGCCAAGGGCCGCGACGGCCGCTTCGAGGGAGGGCGAGGAGAGAATCTCGGGGAGGACGGTGCGACGGGACTGCTTGAGGGAGGCACGGGCGATTCGATGAAGCCGTTCCAGCCGGTTTTCGGTCAACGGTTCCCGGCCGCTTCGCGCGCAGACGGCGAAATCGATGGCCGTGGCCCCCAGCGGCACGGCGTGCTCGACCACGGTCTCGGTGGGGCCCACGTCGGGGATTCCGATCAGGAGCCGGATCTGAAACGGGAGCTCCCCCGCGTTTTCGACCCGGGACACGATCGTGGCGGTGGCGATCCCCCGCTCCACGGAATCGAGGACGCAACGGTAGAGATGGCCGCGTCCGTCCACGGCGTCGAATTCCGCGCCGACCGCCGCGCGGTGCACGCGAAGGAGATGGTGCGATTCGTCGGTGTCGAGGACCAGACGGTCACCCGAGACCGATTCGGGAGCGACCCAGAAGGGAGTGTCCGGGCGCTTCGCGTCCCGCGCCACTTCGCCGCTTGCCGCGGGCTTCAATGTTCGTCGCCGCTGAGCCGCGGGCGGCGGGGCTGAGGGGGCTTCGCTTCCGGCAGCGTGTCGAACTCCTGTAAAAGCTTCTTCGCCCGCTCTCCCGGCTTGGAAGGCGTATGAACCACGATCCGGACCAGGAGATCCCCGTTCCCGGACCGCTGCAGGCTCTTCAACCCCTTCCCGCGCAGACGGAGAAGCCGCCCCGTGTTCGTCCCGCCCGGAACCTCCACGAGCGCGCGCCCACCGCCGAGAATCGGTACCTCCACCTTTCCGCCGAGCGCGGCCCGGGAGATCGAGACCGGCAGTTCCACGACGAGATCGTCGCCGTCGCGGGCGAAGAGCGGATGTTCGATCTCCTCGATGTGCGCGATCAGGTCCCCCGCGGGTCCCCCACGCGGCCCCGCATCGCCCATGCCCCCGAGCGGGATGTAGTTCCCGCTCGAGACGCCCGCGGGCACCTTGATCACGAGCTCGCTCTGCTGCCGCACCCGCCCCTCGCCCGAGCACGTGGCGCACGGCGACTCGATGACGGTGCCCTCGCCGTGACATCGGTCGCACGTCGCGATGTTGATCAGCTGTCCGAAGATCGATCGCTGCACCACGCGCACCTGCCCCGAACCGCCGCACTTCTGGCACGTCGTCCGCGACGCGCCTTCCTTGGCGCCGGTGCCCTTGCACGTCGCACAGACCCGCATGTGCCGCACCTTGACCCGCTTCTCGGTGCCCGAGGCAATCTCCTCGAGGGTGAGCGGGAGCCGAATCTCGAGC
>Ga0070706_100005073_pt1 | contig 12582 bp, 9 predicted proteins | sample KBSK5501metaG_FD_65476 | JGI IMG/M metagenome (GOLD analysis project Ga0070706, IMG submission 65476) | Corn, switchgrass and miscanthus rhizosphere microbial communities from Kellogg Biological Station, Michigan, USA - KBS K5-50-1 metaG | ecosystem: Host-associated > Plants > Roots >...
CTCGAACACGGTCTTAAGCGCGAGCGCGAACCCCTCCGCGCGCAAGATCGCCGCTTGGCGTTCGCCTTCCGCCTTCAGGATGTTCGCTTGCTTGTCGCCCTCTGCGACCGTGACGGCCGCTTCCTTCGTCCCGTCTGCTTCGGTGACGACGGCTCGCCGGCTTCGTTCGGCCGACATCTGGCGCGTCATGGCTTCCTGCACCGCCGGCGGCGGGATGATCTCGCGGATCTCGACGTTGGTGACCTTCACACCCCAGCGCTCGGTGATCTCGTCCAGCTTCGCGCGCAGGATCTGGTTGATCTCCTCGCGCTTCGCCAGCACGTCGTCAAGGCTGATGTCACCGACCACCGAACGCAACGTCGTCGCGGCGATGTTGAGCGCTGCGCCGGCGAAGTCTTGGATGGCGACGACGCTCATGACCGGATCCACCACTTTGTAGAAGGTGATGAAGTCGATCGAGATCGGAGCGTTGTCTTTCGTTATCGATGTCTGGTGCGGGATCTCGAGGAAGAACTCCCGAAGGTCGACCCACTGCGGCCGGTCGATGATCGGGATGAGGAACACGATGCCGGGCCCTTTCGGTCCGATCATGCGCCCCAACCGGAAGATGACGAGCCGCTGGAACTCTCGCACTACCTTTATCGAAAGGGGCAAGATGATGAAGATGAAGAAGAACAGGATCACCCCGAGCACTATCAATGCGGTCATCGATCGTCTCCTCCTGTTTGGCTTATATGAGAAACCTCGAGCGGCTCGACTTGAAGCGTAAGACCCTGGACACCGGTAACGCGGACGTGCGCACCCTCGGGAATCGTCCCCGACGCGGTGCGCGCGCTCCACTGCTCGCGGTGCGCGCGCACGATGCCGATCGGGTCCAAGGTCTGTACGACGAGTGCCTCGGCGCCGACCAGATCACTCAGCTTGGCCGCCGAAGGCAGTCGCTTGCGGCTCTGCACGACGACGCGCACTACCAGTGTGAAGAACGCGGCCAGCGCGAGCGCCATCCCGACGATGAGCCACTTCGAAACGGCAGCATTCGGGACGGACGAGTTGAATAAGAACAGCCCACCCAGGATCAACGACGCGATGCCTAAGGCCGCGGCCACGCCGAAGCTATGGATATGCACCTCGAACGCGAAGAAGATCATGCCGACGAGCAGCAGCACGACACCGGCGATGTTCACTGGAAGCAGTCCGAGCAGAACCAGTGACACCAAGAACGCGAGGCTTCCGAGGACGCCGGGCAGCGTGATGCCGGGATGCAAGACCTCGAAGATGATCCCGACGAGACCGAGTAGGAACAGGATGAAAGCGATGTTCGGATCTACCGCACCGTGCAAGAGCGCCTCGATGAACGTCATGCCCACGGGTGAGTACACAGGTTGTGTCCCCGTGATGGAAAGGCCGTTGACGCTCTTCCCCTCCATGAGGTGCGGCATCACACCGAATTCCGATGGCTCTATGAAGTCGATGACTTTCTGCTGCAGGGCTTCTTCGGCAGTCAAACTGATCGATTGCCGGACCATCTTCTCTGCGACATCCGGGTTGCGGTTATGCGCCTGCGCAAGCGAGCGCGCGTACGCCGCACCGTCGTTCGTCACTTTCTCGTCGAGCACCTGACCGCTGAAACCCACCGGGTGCGCCGCACCGATGTTCGTTCCGGGGGCCATAGCTGCGACCGGGCACCCGAGCATGATGATGGCACCGGCAGACGCGGCGCGCGCGCCGGTCGGACCGACCCAACAGACCACAGGGACGCTCGATCCGGCGATGGCTTGCACGATGCTGCGCATCGAGGACGACAGGCCGCCCGGCGTATCGATCTTGATCAAGACGGAAGAGCCATGTTGGGTTCGGGCCGTCTTGATGCCGCGCTCGACGTAGCGCGCGCTTAGGGGATCGACCGTGCCGGTCAACGAGATGACGACGATGGGGTTCGTGAAGCTGGCGAACGCAGGAGCAGCAACGCCGAGCGCCAGCCCTGCGGCCAGAAGGCCCCCCCAGATCGCCCCGCGTTTCATATTTGCTTTCCTTGAGTGTACGCCCGCTCCGAGGCGCCCACCGGGGGATCAGAAGGGCGACGGTGTGATGCCGAGCCGCATCAGCTCACGAACCGCATCGACGCGGTTATTGACGCCGAGCCGCCGGTACAAGTTCCCCATGTGCGAGTTCACTGTGCGGTCGCTGATGTCGAGCCGGGACGCGATCCGGCGAGCCGTGAGACCCTCCGACATTAGTCGCGCGATCTCGACCTCGCGTTCCGTCAGCTCGCCCAACCGGGGACGACGCCTCCCCTTCGAGACGACGGGACGGTCGAGCGCCGTTCGAATCGTCTTTGCAGCCCCCGCATCGAGGTACGTCCCGCCCGACCTGAGGGTATCGATCGCCGACCTGAACTCGGCGGGACTTGCCGACTTCGAGAGATAACCGGAAGCCCCGGCTTGGATCGCAGCGATCACATCTTGCTCGCTATCGCTCGCGCTCAGGATAAGGACTTTCGTAAACGGCGCTTCGTGCCTGATCCGCTTGGTCGCCTGGATCCCCCCTCCATCGGAGACATTGAGGTCTACAACGGCGAGGTCGGCGGCTTGCTCAACCACCGATCGGATGAGCTCGGCCGCAGTCGAGGCCTCAGAGACGACCTCGACATTGCCGCAAAGCCCCAACAGGGCACGCATCCCGTGCCTTGTAACCGCGTGAACATCCGCGATGACCGCCCGCATGCGGGGACGCCGACGATCTTCGTTCAATTGAATGGGATTCTCGGAACCGATCTCGTCACGCCGGCGGACCACCAAGTTCGGTGGATCGTCCGAGCGGAGGGCTCTGTTTGGGGGAAAATCTGCAGTGTCGTTCGACGAGACGCCGGAGTTCCGGCCGACGATTGAACCCCCCACGCCGCTGCCCCCTAGGCCCTTGCTTGCGTAGAACTACGCAGGACTACGGGCCCAGGCTACGTCGGACTGCCGCCTCCGTCCATATTTGCCCGGAAAAATAGGTCACCTGGCCCGTCACGAACGGGCCTCTTTGCCTTAATCAGCGCTCTCCGTAAACCGATACCTACTTCGAGCATTCGGATCGGTATGAGGCCCTGAAACCTCCCGTACGGATGCGGAGCGGAGATCCGCGTCATCGTCTGGGGAGAGGGTGCACCGCCATGCTCAAGGGTTTGTTCTCGCGCGCTCGCCGCGCGTCGATCATCGTCATCGTTCTTGCCATTGCCGGCTCTACGCTCGGCGTTGCCTACGCGAGCGCAGGAGGTAAGGGTGGAACCTGCAAGCGGAACTGCTCTACAACGGACACCACGGCACCGTCCGTCTCAATCGGGAGTCCGACTGCAGGCTCAACCGTTCAAGGGTCCGTGACGGTCTCAGGCACGGCGACGGACAACGTGGCGGTGGCCTCGGTCGCCGTCAGCATCGACGGAGGGTCCTATTCAGGAGCCTCCGGAGCAGCGCCCTGGGGCTTCCAGCTAAACAGCTCCGGCTACGCCGATGGCTCTCATACGATCAGCGCGCGCGCGACCGACACCTCGGGAAACAGCAAGGTAGTGAGCGAGTCGGTCACGATCAGCAACGCACCCCCGCCGGCGCCAAGTCCAACGCCGACCGTGTCATCCTCGCCTTCGCCAACTGCGAGCCCGACACCGTCACCCACGCCGACGTCGACTCCTGTGTCCACTCCGACGCACATGGTCACGCCGGAAGGCGTCACGATCGACATCAACTCTGCAGGAAGCTGGACGACCGATCAGATCTACTCGATCCTCAAGGCGAACGCGCTGGACTTGTCCACGATCGGTCCCCATCTGATGATCAACGTGCAGGACACCTACTCCTCGCAAACGGTCACGAGCGCGGTTACGTCTGGAGGCACGTACACGGCCTTCCAAGCGACCGTTTACCTCAAGGGCGTCAACTCGACCTTCTCGACTGAGCCGGACGCTCAGCTCGCACACGAATACGGTCACGTTTGGACCCTCTACCACCTCTATATGACGCACAACGGTGATTGGTCGAGCTACCTCAACACGAGGTGGGCCAACAGCGATGGGAGCGTCCTCCTTGGGCAAGACTCGCGCCTCGACTCCGCCTACAGCTGGATGAGGGCCGAGATCATCGCCGACGATTACAGGCTTCTGTTCGGCTCGAGCTTGGCGATCTCGGAACGCAACGCGCATCTGAACCCCTACATCCCCGATCCGCGGAACCAGCCCGGCCTCAAGAATTGGATGTTGAGCACCTGGGGCTAGTTCGGGCAAATAAACAAAAAGAGGGGCTCCACCGGAGCCCCTCTTTCGTTGCCTTAACCCGCTAGCAGAGCAACCCGTTGTTGTACCGGTCGAGCGTGGTATTCAGGTTCCCCGCCAAGGTCTTATCGCTTGCACTCAGCGTCCCTGTGTACGTCAGCCCATTCCAGTGGTACTTCGCCAGCAGGGCCTGGGCCTGGCTCATAGCCGACGTAGCCGCCGGGCAAGTCCCCGCTCCCGCCGCCACGTTGAGATAGGCGCCGAGCAGCTGCGCCGCCATGTTGAACAGCGGATCGCTTGCCTTCTTCGTCAGGCCGTTGATGGTGGTCTTGTTCAGGATATTGACCGCCGCCACACAATCAGACGCCACGTCGGGGTTGGGGTTGCTGTCATGCAGCACCAGGTCGCCAAGCGTGATGTCGCCGAGCTGCAGAGTCCGGTCGAGAACCGGAGCCTGCTTCCCATTAGAGGCCTTGCACGAGGACCAGTTCTTCCAGTAGCCGATCGTGCGCTGACCCCCGCCCGGCGGCGGCACGTTGTCGATCGCGAATGCCGCCGTTCCGTCCGCAGCGAGCGAGAACGTGTAGCAAACGTTCCCCGTTGTGGCATTCGTCGTCGGTGTGACGCTCAAGGTGTTCAGCTTCCACGACGTCGACCACCCGGGCTGAACGTGAAGCTCGCACAGCGTGTAGGTGCCCGGCGGTAGGAACCCGAAGTCGAGCGCGCCTCCCGGAGTAGTCGAATCGACGACCTTCGTGTTGTCAACCGTCTGGGTGCACGGTGGGTCGGTCGCCGGCGAAACAGTGCCGCTGCACAGCTGGAAGGTGAACGACTGACCAGGCGGGATCGCGCCACCGTTCTCCGTCTTCGTGACCGTGACATGTCCACGTTTTACGTTCGTGAACGTGCACGAGAAGACACCGTCCGCGTCGCCTGGGTAGTCGACCGTGAACGTGCAGGTATGGGTCGTTGTGTTACCCGTCACGCGACTCGGATCTGAATTGAAGTCACCGACAACAGCGGTGTTATCCCAGTTGGTCTTGGTGGTTTCGGTGATCGTGTAGGTGCCTTCCAAAAGCGGACCTACGAAATTGATGTAGTTGGCATCCAACGTGGTGACCGTTTGACCGCTGACTGGGAGACCAGGTCCTGTCAGAGTGAAGTCCCATCCAGCCTCGTTGAGTCCTGGGACGGTGACCTTCCGGACCCGGGCCGTCGCAGGTCCGTGACTGTTCGCGACGTCCACCGTCGTTGAACAGGTTGGCAAGGTAACGGTGACGGCCTGGTCGGCCGCCGCTGCGTAGCCGTAAGAGGTAGGCACCTCATGGACCGTGTACGTGGCCCCCGGAGTCAACCCCGTGAACGTCGCCGTCTTGGGATTGGCGGTTCCGCCCTCGCCCACGTTGAAGGTGATCGTCTTGGAATCGACGAGCTGGAGCGGATCATGCGCGTTCGGAGTTCCTCCGTTGTAGAGCTGGAACGTGAAGCTCTCCGCGCCGTCGCTTGCGCTCAGGACGACATCGATCGTCTTCGAAACGACGACGCTCGTCGATGCGGAGACCGTGATCGCGGTAGTGACCGGACCGAACGAATGTGCCGCTTGGTTGTCTGGTGACACCGTAGCGGTGTCGGCCAGACTCCCAGTGCCCTGGAAGGCTCCGGACTGGGTCAGGACGATCTGCTTGGTGAACGTCACGGAGCCGCTAGCGCTTTGCGACGCAGAGGTCCACGTGAGGGGCCCTGTCGTTGCCGCGGCGTTCGCACCCGGCGTGTAGGCGGGGGAGAACGTTCCGGTCGGGTCACTCACGGCGGTGACGCGGAACCCGATACCCGCGGTGCCCGTCAATGACTCGACGTCCGTAATAACAGCGGTCGCGCCGCTGTCCGGCGGGTTCGTGACGAGGTTCGCGCTCGAGGTCGCAGGAAGCGATCCGGGCACGGGTTCGCCGTCGACGACATACGTAGCCGATGCGACGTCGTTGAAGCTCGTCGCTGTGCTGTTCGTCGTGGTCGTGGCGGATTGCGACTCAGTCTCACCCGGGTCCAGGTTGAAGGTCAGCGGCCCGACGGTTCCGACCTGGACGCTTTGAGCCGATCCCTCGTAAATGATGTCGTTGACGGTCCCAACAACCGAAAGGTGTGCCGGGTTGGTCAGCGTGTAGGTCGTGATGATCGTCGTGACGCCGCTGGGTGTGGTCGTCTTGGTCCAGCTCACCGTGATGCTGATGGGACCAGACACCCTGGACGCGCTGGTATCGCACGTGTTAGCGAAGTTCACCGTTGCCGTATCCGAGTTCTTTTCGATGCTCCACACAACCGACGAGCCGGTGGTCGCCGTCATGACCTTGGTGAAGACTTGGGGAGCGATCTGGTTAACGGGGATCGACACGCGCTTCTCACCGATGCCCGCTGACGTCAGGCTTGTGTTCCAAAGGTTGCCCTGAAGGGACGATCCGCTGAAGAGGTGCGCCCCCAGCGCAAGTCGCATCGTGTAGTTGTATACGCAGGTTGTGTTCGCCGGGATGGAAGCGGTGATTATGCGGTAGATCGTCTGATCGGCACCGCCAGCGCCCTGTCCACTCGGAGTAATTGTCTGGGCGCCACTTGTTACTGCAGGGCAGCCTGCCGGAGAGCCGGCAGCCAGCGTCAACACACTGATCTGATCCCAGCCTGTCGCCGTACCGGCACCGTTCTTGTAGTCGCCCGCAACCACGAACTGGCCGGACTGCGTCGAGTTGGTCCCGTTGGAAAGAGTTACACGGAAGGGAACCTTGTCGAGCTCCGCCCAGGACTTACCGAGGTTGCCCGTCGTATACGCAGAATTACTGCAGATATGGGTCGTCGTATTGATGGTGCCGCCATGGTCGAGGTTGCAGCCCTCGAGTGTGTAGCCCACGTTCAACGTGGCAGCCGACGCCTGCTGCGCGGCGATTGGAACGATAACTGACGCGATACCGACGATCATCGCGATCGCCATAGACCGCGATCGCACTGCGAAACTCAATTTACGGGTCATCCCGTAACCCCCCTAGCTCCATCGCCCGACGCACTGCCACTGCTGGACGGTACGTATCGGAGAGCGCATGCACTTGTCTGGAACGCTCACTGCGTTCCACGCGTGCTAAGTGCGCACGCCTCCCATCGAATGGAGTAAACACCGCGCCCCGCCCGGACACATCGGCAGAAACACATAATTCGAACCGGTAGTTGTGCGTAGGTAAGGGAGGCTCTGACAGGCGGAAACGCAACTCCGAATGGAGCGGTACGGGTGCGGATCCAACCGGCGAGTCTCGGTGCTACCCTCTGCCCGATGCCTTTCACGGCTCGTGATCTCCTCTATCGCACCTATGAAAGGCGCCTCGAAGCGGTCGTCCGGCATGGCCCGGTCCCCGGCCACGTGGGCGTCATCCTGGACGGGAACCGGCGCTGGGCGCGCGCGATGGGCTATGCCGACGAGGCCGAAGGCCACCGGCAAGGCGCGCACAAGATCGATGAGCTCCTCAGCTGGTGCGCCGACCTGCAGATCCCGGTCGTCACCCTCTGGTTGCTCTCGACTGAGAACCTCGACCGCGACCCCGAAGAGGTTCGTGAGCTTCTCGCGGTGATCGAAGAGAAGGTGACCGCGCTCGCGCGGGACGAGCGGTGGCACGTGCGCGCGCTCGGCACGCTCGAGCTATTGCCCGAACACACCCGGCAAGTCCTCGAGGATGCGACCGAAGCGTCGAGCGGCCGCGAAGGATTGCTGCTGAATGTCGCGGTCGGGTACGGCGGCCGTCAGGAGATCGCCGACGCGACGAAGACGCTCCTCGAGTCGTACGCGGAAGAAGGCCTCGACCTGGGAGAAGCGGCGAAGCGGATAACCCCCGACGAGATCGCGCGCTACCTGTACACGGCCGGCTTGCCCGACCCCGACCTCATCATCCGCACCTCAGGGGAGGTTCGTCTATCGGGCTTCCTCCTTTGGCAGAGCGCTCATTCCGAGTTCTATTTCTGCGACCCGTACTGGCCGGACTTCCGCCGGATCGACTTCTTGCGCGCGGTCCGCGAGTACCAGCAGCGCCACCGCCGCTTCGGCCGCTAGGTTCGGCGAAACCACAGGTCGGGGGCCCGCAAGTTCGGGGCCCCCACACCGGCACCGCGCAGGGAATGAGGCGACGCGTGGCGAATCCTTGTGGAAACGACAACCATGCGTACCCGCAGCTTCGTCCTCGCCCTCGCGACCATCGCCGCCGTCGCGCCGGTTTCCCACGCCGCAGCTCCCGTCTCAACCCCGGACCGAAGCGTCGAGCCGGTCGTCCTCACCGGACAACAGTTTCCTTCATGGTCGGCCGGTCCGGACGTCACGCTGCGCGAGCCGCAGATCGCCGACGACAGCGCAACGCACGCTCAGAGCCAGTGCTACCACCCAGGCTGGAACCCGTACGACCCGAAGGACAACGGCGACCACAACTGCTACCAAGACTCGCGGATCCCGCGGAACCCCAACGTCGGTGCCCCGGTCGACAAGCTGCTCGGATATCGATGGGATCAGAAGCGCGCGCGCTTCGTACAGATCCCGTTCCAAGTAGACGAGCGCTGGACGCGATACATCACGAATAACGTTTCGGGGTTCGCGTTCTACTCGGCCGCAGACCAAGAGACGACGTACGCGTGGGACACTGAGCGGTTCCGCTACAGCGGCGACCAGTCCGAATACGTAACGGACGGCAACCCGTGCCTGTCGCAGCCCGCGCGCGTCAAAGATGCGAGCGGCCGTTGGGTGATGGGTCCGGCAACAACCGCCGATCCCGTGAAGGGATTGGATGACAACGACGAGCTCGCCTTCATGGCGAGCGACGCCGGCCCGCAGGCGCCGCCCGGCACCGCACTTCCGGCCGGGATCGCGTCTTCATACGAAGTGACGATCGCCGATCCCGCCAACCCATCACAGTCCACGTTCGCGTACGTGATGCTTGCGAAGCCGGACGGGCCGAAGCCGGCATTCAACGCGTCCAACGGATACGTGCGTTACGTACGAGACGCGAACGCAGACATGTTCGCGTACTCGCAAAGCTCGTACGGCGGCTACGGCGCCGCGCCGAAAGGTCCGTACTGCGACGCGACGACCGGCGCGCTCGTCACCGACGCGAGCGGGAAGCCGAAGATCGCGCAACGACGGCCTCTCGACGGCGCGTGGGTGAAAACGCCGCGCTACTGGTTCCGCTACGACGGCCGGTGGCTCATGACGCAGCTACGCATCTCCCCAAACGACTCCGGGTTGTCGAAGAACCCGAAGCTCGGCCCCGACATCATCGACTCGTGGAAAGCGCGCGCGTTCCAGCAGCGGCCGGGCGGGACGACGCCGTGCTGTGGGTATGAAGAAGAGGTCAACAACTGGGGCGGTTCCTCGATCTTGTTCGGCGAACGCATCGGGCCGGTGCGCGCCATCCGAGCAGCCTGGGGCGCCGACTCTTCCACCAACAACATCAAGACCGAGGTCTTCTACCGCAACACGATCAGCTTCCAAGACAACCTTCGCGTCCACGTGATCCCGCCGTTCGACGGCATCTATCAACAGTGGGATTACAACGCGGGCAAGGTGAGCACCTACTACAACCCCGTGCAGTCTAGGGGCGTGCCGATCGACGGGCAGACCGACGAAGCCGTTGGGAACTCGTACCTACACCTCGCACAAGATCGCGTCGAGATCCAAGACGGCGACCATCATGTCGTTGTGCCGCTGGCCGGCGGCGACCCGAACTCGTGCAGCTTCGGCGGACAGGACGGCATCTGCAACGACGTCGACTTCCCCGATCCAACGTTCTCCGGCCCGGCCGGCACGCTCAACTGGGAGGAGCACGCTGGACAGTACGGATCCGTCGTGACGAGATACTCGGTGCGACAACACACCGCCGGGGACGCTTATTCGGTTCTGGCCGTGCCGTACTACCGCGACGACTCATGCTTCGATGACGGCACCGGCTTGGATCCCGGGCCGCACCTGCGCGGCCGCTCGATCGACAAAGGTCTCGCGCGCGCCGACCACAACGAGACCTGGCAAGGCGACGCGTCGACATACCTCGATCCTGCGACCGGGACCTACAAGCCGCGCGTGTGCTGGAAGCCGTCGGACGGCGACCCGTCCTTGGATCCCGCCGGCGCGCGCAAGTACTGGCAAGGTGACATCGGGACGAGCGGCCTGCACCTCGAGATCATCGTGGACTCCGATAACGCGGCGCAGACCGTGCCGATCGACGAGATCGACTCCGAGCAGCGCATGGTCGTGCTGCAGGGGAACCCGGGGAACGTTGGCGACCGATACGGACGAAGCACGGACGTTCCGCTCGTGCTGTTCGCGCGCCCGTTCGTGTAGGCGTCTAGACCTTGCCGAACCGGCGGCGCCGCCGCCCGTATTCTTCGACCGCTTCCTTCAGATGCTCGGCATCGAAGTCCGGCCACAACACGTCCAAGAACACCAGCTCGGCGTAACTCGACTGCCACAGCAGGTAGTTCGAGACACGGTGCTCTCCCCCGGTTCGGAGGAACAGATCAACATCGGGGAGCTGCGGGTCGTAGAGCGCGCGGTGGATCGTCCGCTCGTCGATGTTCTTGGGATCGAGGCGGCCCTTCTTCGCATCCGACGCGATCGCGCGCGCGGCGTCCACCAGCTCCGCGCGGCCCCCGTAGTTGAACGCGATCGTCAACGTCATCCCGGGGTTCTTCCTGGTGAGCTCGATCGTCTCATCGATCGTGCGCGTGATCCGCTTCGGGACGCGCCAGTCGCGTCGCCCGATCCACGTCATCCGGATGCCCATCGCGTGGAACTCCGCGCGCCGTTTCTCGACGAAGCGCTCGGTGTCGTCCAAGAGGAACCGCACCTCGGCTTTTGGGCGGCGCCAGTTCTCCGTCGAGAACGCGTACAGCGTGAGGTAGCGCACGCCGAGATCAGACGCTGCGTGAACCGCGCGCCCGACGGCTTCCTCGCCGGCGCGGTGGCCGTCGGTGCGCGGCAAGCCGCGTTGCGTCGCCCACCGGCCGTTGCCGTCCATGACGATCGCGACGTGCGACGGGACCGCGGGATCGGGGCGTTTCGCGCGCGCCATCAGCGCGGGACGTACGCCCACGCGCGCAACGGGCGGTCGAGGTGGTACTCGAGGTACGCCCGCACGATGTTGCTGCCTTCCGCGCGCGCAACCAAATCGGGCCCGCCGGACTCCCCGTCGAGCAGCGCGGTCAGGTACGGGACCGTCCCTTCCCCGACCCGGATCGTTCCTCCGGTGCGGCAGCTCTCGCACACCATCCCGCCCTGCTGGATCGAGAACCGCACCACATCGGGCTTCCCGCACTCGGCGCACGCCGTTAGCGCAGGGCGGAACCCGGCAAGCGACGTCAAGCGCAGAAGGAAAGAGTCGGCGATCGTGCCGGCGTCCGACCCCGGCTCGATCAAGCGCCGAAGCGACGTGAGCAGCAGCATGAACACGCGTGTGTTCGGCTCGCGATCTTCGATCACGCGGTCGGCGGCCTCCAGGATCATCTCGCCGGCCGTGAAGCGGTTGTAGTCGCCGCGCAACTCACGGAAGGACGTGATGATGTCGGCCTGCGTGACGATGTCCAGCTCTCGGCCCTTGTAGAGGAGAAGGTCGACGTGGGTGAAGGGGTCCAAGCGCGCGCCAAACTTCGAGCGCGTCTTCCGGACGCCCTTCGCGACCGCGCGGATCTTCCCGGTCCCCTGCGTCATGACCGTGACGATGCGATCGGCCTCGCCGAGGTTCATCGTGCGAAGGACGATCCCTTGTTCTTTGTAGAGCGGCATGGTGAAGGAATCTTACGCGTCCGCGCGCGCCTGCAAGAGAGCTCCGACGAGCGCGCCTGGCTCGGTGATCCCGTACCCGGCGAAGCCACGCTCGAGCAGCCCTTCGGCGTCCAACCTAACTAACGCTCTGCTCACTTCGCGCGACTCTCCGAGATCCTCGAACGACGCCGTTACCTGTGGTGCTCTCCGTGCCGCCGTCACCAGAATCGCTTCCTCGATGGGTGACAACACGACAACCAGAGGGGTCCGTCCATCGTTCGGGCGCGATGTGAAGGGCATCAGAGTCGCCATCGGCCGCCCACTCCGCGTCACGATCAGCGTTTCTCGCTCCAGCTCGACGCGGTCGAGAACCTCTGCGACTCTGCGACTGAGATCTCGTGCAGAGATGCTTTCGCTATGTCGGGGCTGCTCCATGGACATGTAGTTCCTTCGCTGAGGTGTCTGACCGTCTGACCGTCTGACCGTCTGACCGTCTGACCGTCTGACCGTCTGACCGTCTGACCGTCTGACCGTCTGACCGTCTGACCGTCTGACCGTCTGA
>Ga0070706_100005074_pt1 | contig 12579 bp, 10 predicted proteins | sample KBSK5501metaG_FD_65476 | JGI IMG/M metagenome (GOLD analysis project Ga0070706, IMG submission 65476) | Corn, switchgrass and miscanthus rhizosphere microbial communities from Kellogg Biological Station, Michigan, USA - KBS K5-50-1 metaG | ecosystem: Host-associated > Plants > Roots >...
GTTGCCGTCCGTCGCGCACGTGCTGGCTTGGTCGACCTGGCGGCGTCACCACCAGGCGGTGGCCAAACGCTGCCACTCTCGCCGCCGTGGCGTCATTTTGCCATTACTACAACTGTAGTAATAGAGCATGTTTGGGAAATTCATGCCCGAGCGCACCGCCAGCGCCACCGACCCACCGATGCGCGGATTGATCTCCATCAGCACTGGCCGGCCCTGCGCATTGCGGCGAAACTCCACCATCGAGCAGCCTTCCAGACCGATCTCGCGAACGAGCGCCTCAGCCGGCTGCACGATATCGTCGAGCAATGGGAGGCTCTCGCAGAGCACCGAAACGCCGCCCAACGCGGGAAACTCGCGGTAGGACGCCTGCGCGAACCGCGCCCAGACGCGACCCTGCGCGTAGAAGATGCTGACGGCGTCGCGCCGGCCTGGCAGCCATTCCTGCAGCAACGCATGACTGCCTTGGGAAAGGATGCGCTCGAGCGCTTGATGCGCGCCATCGACCGTGGTCACCGGCTCGCTGGTCAGGTGTGCGCCCACACCACTGTTGTTCACCCATGACCGGAACGGTTTGATAACCGCCGGCAAACCAATGTCCGCAATTGCATTGGCAGCGTCTTTCATGTCGGCTACATGTCTGTTTCTCGGTACGGCAATGCCGAGCGAGCGAGCGACCGAGAGCGTCCGCGCCTTGCTCGCGGTCACCTCAAGCGCCCGCTCGGCGGCCAGCGGCAGCGCGGTGACACGCTCTAGCTACGCGCGCCGGGAGCGTACGGCCTCGATAGAGCCGTCGTGACCGGGAAGCACCATGCGCGGGTGGTAGCGGTCGATCAGTGCTAGAAGAGCATCCACGAAAGCATCCGCATGGGTGGAGAAATCTGGCACAACCGCACGCACGCAGCACCACTGTGAGGCAAATGCGGGGACAGGTGCCGCTGCATCCTGCTCGCATCCGACGAGGCCGACGCCCAGGCCACGCCGCCCGTAGACACGCACGCAGGAGACCGCCTGGCGATTATGCGCATCTAGCACGAGCACGTCAATATGAGATGATGATGGAGAGGTCGCCCGGTCGTGTACCGAAAGCCGCACGCTGGGAGATGGATCGTCCATGACCGTCTCTTCAGGCCTCGTTGCCTGCTCTCGGCTCATATACCATGTCTTTCTTGGGCGATGCCTGCCGCCACCATGAATTCACCGTCGATTGGTCGCATTTCACGCTGATTTGCAATAGGCGCATTTAGCGACTTTAGCTCATTTGAGAAAACTAGCCGGTGTGCGTTCGGTTAACATCGGGGTGACAAGACCTCTAGTTATGTTGATTTGCTCCACTGCACGAGGGCGTGCATCGGCATTCGGCCGGCCGCACCCCTGCCGCTAGCGCATTCCCGGCCATACGCTACTCGTCACGGGCGGCGCGCGGGCGACGATTGCGCATTGACGAGACTGCTGCCCGTGGTGCACCCTTGTTTGAGGACCCAACATTGTCTATCGTGCCACGACGAGGAAGGAGCGAGTATGCCGGCCGAACCGCTCCTGCTCTCTAAGCTGAACGCTTTGGACCGCGAGCGCTTCGTCGTCGCGCTGGCGACGCTGTTCGAGGGGCCACCGTGGATCGTCGCGGAGCTGTGGGCGCGCCGGCCGTTCGCGAGCATGCGGGAGCTCTACGAGGCGGCTAGCGCGATCATGTGGGCCGCGCCGGAGGGGCAACAGCTGGAGCTGTTGCGCGCGCATCCCGATCTCGTCGGCCGCGCCGCGCTTGCCGGCACCCTCAGCCGACCCTCGACCGCGGAGCAATCGGCGGCGGGACTGGACCGGCTCACCGCGGATGAGATCGGCGCGTTCACGCGCTCCAACGCGGCGTATCGGGAGCGCTTCGGCTTTCCCTTCATCGTCTGTGCCCGCGAGAACACCAAAGACACGATTCTGGATGGCTTCGCCACACGCCTGCCCAACACGCGCGAGCGCGAGATCGCGACGGCGCTCGGCGAGGTCGCGAAGATTGCCGCCCTGCGCCTGCGCGATCTGGTGGCGGATGACCCGCCAGCGGCATAATGGCGACGCACAGGGGCACGGTCGCGCGCGCCGGCAGCCGGCAGGCCTCTTGCGCGCTGCGGTACAATACCTCACCACGACCAACAGCGGCGGAGGTGTGCAGCTCGAGGGGGAGCGACGATGATGGCGGACTACGCCTACACGATCAGTTACGGCAAACTGGCGGTGCCCTTCTACCGCGTGTATGCGCGGCCGCTGAGCGGACTGCGCCCCGTGCCGGAGTCCTCCTTCACCGGCCGCGCCAACGTGCTCTTCGCCGCCCAGGTAGATGTCGAGGTCTTCGGCGAGAACTTCCTGCCGGCGTACACCGAGGGCGACAACACGCGTGTCGTCGCGACCGACAGCATGAAAAATTTCGTGCTGCGCCAGGCCCTCGACTATGATGGCGCCACACTCGAAGGCTTCCTGGACGTGCTCGGCCACCGCTTTTTGGCGACGTACGCCGACATGGAGGCGCTGCGGCTGACGGCACGCGAGCTGCCGTTCGAGGCGGCACGGGTTCCCGCGAGCGAGCAGCCCGCCGCGTTCGCGGCGAGCGACGTGCTCTTCCGTCGCACGCACGACGACTACTCGACCGCGACCCTCGACTTCCATCGCCACGTGGGCGGGTCTACGCTGGCCGCGCACCAATGCGGGCGCGTCGGCTTGCAGCTGCTCAAGGTTACCGGCAGCGCTTTCACCAGCTTCGTGCGTGACGATTACACGACGCTGCCCGAGCGCGTGGACCGGCCGCTCGTCATCTGGATGGATGTGCACTGGCGGTACGCCGAGGCGTCCGCGATGCTCGGGCAGACCGGCGAGGGCTACGTTGCCGGAGAGCAGGTGCGCGATATCGTGCAGGTGCTTTTTCACGAGTTCGTCAGCGAATCAATCCAGCATCTCGTCCACCGGATGGGCCTGCGCCTGCTAGAGCGCTTCCCGCAGCTGGCCGAGGTGTCGTTCACGGCGCAGAACCGCACGCGGGACCCGGTCGCCGCCTCCGCGCGGGACGAGCGCATCAAGGTATACACCGACCCGTTCCCAGCATATGGCGAGATCAAGCTGACGGTGAAGCGCGGGTTGTGACGGGCACGCAGGAGCATGGCGATGGCGGGCACTCTGACGACACATGTGCTGGACATCATGCACGGCCGGCCGGCGGCGGGCATGGAGATCGAGGTGTGGCGGCTGGGGCGCGCTGGCGACGAGCCAGAGCTGCTCACGGGCACCCACACCGGCGAGGACGGACGTCCCGTCGTCTCGTTGGCTGAGGATGGCGGCCTGGCAGTCGGCTCGTACGAGCTCGTCTTCGCGGTCGGCGCCTACTTCACGGCACTTGGCGTGGACCTGCCAGAGCCGCCATTCCTGGATCGCGTGCCGGTGCGCTTCGGCATCGCCGACTCCGAGGCGCATTACCACGTACCACTCTTGGTCTCGCCGTGGGCGTATTCGACGTATCGTGGGAGCTAGCCGATGAGTGGTGATGGGTTGGCGCGGAACGTTATGGCGCGCTGCGACACGCTGGGCGGCTTCAGCGAAGAGCCCGAACGGCTGACGCGGCGCTTTGCCACAGCGCCGATGCGCGAAGTCAACGCGCGGGTCGCGGCATGGATGCGCGCCGCTGGGATGGACGTCCGCCAGGACGCCGTCGGCAACATCATCGGCCGCTATGAAGGGCAATCGGCGGACGCGCCGACCCTGCTGCTCGGCTCGCACCTGGATACTGTGCGCGACGCCGGCAAGTACGACGGTCCGCTCGGCGTGCTGACGGCGCTGGCGCTGGTGGAGCGGCTGCACGCGCATGACGAGCGCCTGCCTCTGGCATTGGAGGTCTACGGCTTCGCCGACGAGGAGGGCCTGCGCTTCCACACTGCCTACCTAGGCAGTGCCGTCGTCGCAGGCGCGTTCGCGCCCGCCACGCTCATGCTGGCCGACGCGGACGGCACGAGTATGGAGGCGGCGCTCCGCGCTTTTGGCGGCGACCCGACCGCGCTGCAAGCCAGCGACCGCGGGCGCGCCGATCTTGCCGGCTACGTGGAGGTGCACATCGAACAGGGGCCGGTGCTGGAGGCGCAAGGCGTACCGGTCGGTGTCGTGATGGGCATCCAGGGGCAGTCACGCTTGCAGGTGACTCTCACGGGTGTCGCCGGCCACGCCGGGACCGTGCCCATCCGCTTGCGCCATGATGCGCTCTGCGCCGCGGCAGACCTGATCCTCGCCGTCGAGACACTGGCGCTTGAGACGGACGGCCTGGTTGCCACCGTCGGCCAGATCGCCGCCTATCCCGGCGCCAGCAATGTCATCCCCGGCGAGGTCACGCTGAGCCTCGACATCCGGCATCATGAGGATGGCGTGCGGGGAAGTGCGATCGAGGCCCTGCACCGCCGCGCCGCTCAGATCGCCGAGAAGCGCGGCGTGGACCTGCTATGGCAGTCATTGCAGGACAATCCGGCGGTGCGCTGTGATGGGCGCCTCAGCGGGCTGCTCTCGCGATCCATCGAGGCCTGCGGCCAGCCGGTGATCGCGCTGCCGAGTGGGGCCGGCCACGATGGTGTCATGATGTCGCGGCTCGCGCCGATCGCGATGCTCTTCGTGCGCTGCGCCGGCGGTATCAGCCACAATCCCACCGAGTCCGTGCGCGAAGACGACGTCGCCGTCGGGTTGGACGTGCTGGAGCGCTTCGTACGCCGGCTAGCCGAGCAGCGAGGCGGCGCATGAGCGCATACGACCTGCTGATCCGCAACGGCGCCGTCGTGACGCCAGCCGGCATGCGCCGGCTGGATATCGCGATCGCCGGTGGGCGCATCGTCGCGCTCGGCGAGGAGCTGGCGGGCGGCGCGCCGCACGAGATTGACGCGCAGGGGCTGCACGTCTTTCCCGGCGTGGTGGACGCCCACGTGCACTTCAACGAGCCGGGACGCACCGAGTGGGAAGGGTTCGCGACCGGCACACAGGCGCTTGCGGCTGGCGGAGCAACCAGTTACATCGAGATGCCGCTGAACGCCCATCCCCCGACGCTGGACGCCGCGGCCTTCGACCGCAAGCGCACGGCGGCCGGGGCCTCCTCGCTGGTAGATTTCGCGCTCTGGGGCGGGCTGGTGCCTGGTAATCTTGACCATCTGGAGGAGCTAGCCGAGCGTGGTGTCGCCGGCTTCAAGGCTTTCATGTCCAACAGCGGTATCGAGGAGTTCCCAGCCGCCGACGATCTGACGCTTTACGAGGGCATGGCGAAGGCCGCGCGCCTGGGGCGTGTCGTCGCGGTGCACGCCGAGAACGACGCGTTCACGAGCGCGCTGGCACGCCGCGCCAGCGCGCAGGGCCGCACCGGCGTGCGCGACTATCTGGCCTCGCGCCCAGCCATCGCCGAGCATGAAGCCATCGCGCGCGCCATCCTCTTCGCCGGAGAGACCGGCTGCCGGCTGCACGTCGTCCATGTCAGCACCGGGCGCGGCGTGGCGCTGGTCGCGGAGGCGCGTGCGCGCGGGGTAGACGTTAGCTGCGAAACGTGCCCGCATTATTTGGTCTTCGACGAGACGGACGCCGAGCGTTTGGGCGCCGTGGCAAAGTGCGCGCCGCCGCTGCGCGCAGCGGACGAGCGCGAGGCGCTCTGGGGGCACATCCTTGCCGGCACGCTGCCAATGGTCGCCTCGGACCACTCACCGTCGCCGCCCGCGATGAAGACCGCCGCGAGCTTCTTCGCCGTCTGGGGCGGCATCTCCGGCTGCCAGACGCTGCTGCGGGTGCTGCTGACGGAGGGCTACGTCCGCCGTGAGCTGGAACTGAGCGCGGTCGCCGCGCTGGCGGCGACCTATCCCGCCGAGCGCTTTGGCCTGGCGCCGGCCAAGGGCCGCATCGCCATCGGCGCCGACGCCGACCTCGCGCTGGTGGATCTCGCCATCAGCGCATCGCTCCAGGCGAGCGAGTTGCGCTACCGGCACCAGCAGAGCCCGTTCGTGGGCATGCCGCTGCATGGACGCGTCGTGCGCACGCTGCTGCGCGGCGTGACGGTGTATCTGGACGGCCAGATCATCGCGCAGCCGATGGGGCGCTTGCTGCGTCCGGTAGACGACCCGACACGTGTGGGCGCAGACGAAGGCATCTAAGGCAGCCGAGACAGCCAATTGGGAGAGTCAGCATGTGGCAGACATATCTGCGCCCGACGAGCCTGGCGGAGACGCTCGACGTGTTGGCGCGGCATGGCGAGCGGGCGCGGATCGTCGCGGGTGGCACGGATGTGGTCGTCGAGCTTGCGCGCGGCGTGAAGCCGACCGAGACGCTGATCGACATCACGGCGCTGGACGAGCTCAAGTACGTCCGCGCAGACGCCGGTTATGTGCTGCTGGGCGGGCTTGCCACCCACAACGACGTGCTAGCCTCGCGCGCCTGCATCGAGCGCGCGCTGCCGCTGGCGCAGGCGTGCTGGGAGGTTGGCGCGCCACAGATTCGCACGCGCGCCACCATCGCCGGCAACCTCGTCACAGCTTCGCCTGCCAACGACACCATTCCGCCGCTCCTCGCGCTCGGGGCTGAGCTGGTGCTGGCGAGCGCAATCGGCGAGCGAGTGGTACCACTGAGCGAGTTCTATCCTGGCTTCCGCCGCACCGTGTTGCGGCCGGATGAGCTGATCCGCGAGATACGCATGCCGGCGCTGCCACCGACGGCGCGCGGCCTCTTCGTCAAGCTCGGGCTGCGCCGCGCGCAGGCGATCTCCGTGATCGACGTCGCATTCGTGGTGGACTTCGACGGCGAGGTGGTGGGCGAGGCACGCCTGGCGCTGGGCTGTGTGGCGCCGACCGTCGTGCGGGCGCGGGCGGCGGAGGCCTTTCTCGCGGGCAGGCGGCTGGACGAGGCCACCTGCGCGCAGGCCGGCGCGCTCGCCCTCGACGACGCCAGCCCGATCGATGACCTGCGCGGCACGGCCAGCTACCGGCGCCAGACGCTGGCCGCCGTCGTCGCCGATGGGCTGCGGCGCATCGCCGCCGGCACACATGCGGAGGGCTTCCCGTCGCGGCCGATCTTGTTGGAGACGCCCGCCGAAAGCGCCCCGCCGACGCCGTTCATGGGCGACATCCACACGACCCTCAACGGGCAGCCGGCCATATGGCACGGGGCTGACCGCAAGACCTTGCTCGATGCGGTGCGCGAGGATGCCGGCCTCACTGGCACGAAGGAGGGCTGCGCAGAGGGCGAGTGCGGCGCCTGCACCGTTTGGCTGAATGGCCAGGCTGTCATGGCGTGCCTGGTGCCAGCCGCACAGGCGCACGATGCCGCCGTCACCACCATCGAAGGGCTGGCGGCGTCTGGCGGCGCCGGCCACGACGCGCTCCACCCGCTCCAGCAGGCGTTCATAGACTGCGCCGCGGTGCAGTGCGGCTTTTGCATCCCTGGCATGCTGATGGCCGGCGCCAAGCTGCTGGACGAGCGGCCCCAGCACGAGCCGGATGACGTGCGCGTGGCCCTCTCCGGCAACATCTGCCGCTGCACGGGCTATCGAAAGATTCTGGATGCCGTCGCGTTGGCGGCGGGAGGGCGCGCATGAGCACCATCATCGGCTCGTCGCTCCCCCGGCCGGACGCGCTCGGCAAGGTCACCGGCGCGGCGCACTATCCCGCCGACCTCATCCGACCGGGCATGCTGCATCTTCACCTCGTTCTCGCCGGCCGGCCGCACGCACGCATCGTCACGCTCGACACCAGCGCGGCGCGCGCGCACCCCGGCGTCGTCGCCGTGCTCACCGCCGCGGACGTGCCCTTCAACGCGCATGGCCTGATTGACGCCGACCAACCGGCGCTCTGCGGCGAGGTCGTGCGCTTCGAAGGCGACAAGGTGGCGCTGGTGGCGGCGGAGAGCAAAGCGGCGGCGGAGGCGGGCGCGCGGCTGGTGCGGGTCGAGTACGAGGACCTGCCCGCCGTCACCGATCCCCGCGCGGCGCTGGCGCCGGACGCGCCATTGGTGCATACCGCGCGCGGCAGCAACCTGCTGCTCCACGTCCCGATTCGCCGCGGCGACGTGGCGCGCGCGTTCGCGGAGGCCGACGTGGTGCTGGAGGGCAACTTCGCGACCTCCTGGCAGGAGCACGCCTTCCTGCAGCCGGAGGCAGGCATCGCCTATCTGGACGACGCCGGGCGCGTCGTAGTCGAGACGGCGGGACAATGGCTGCACGAAGACCGGCGGCAGATCGCTGCCATGCTGCGGCTGCCGGAGGACCAGGTGATTGTGCGCTACGCCGCCATCGGCGGGGCGTTTGGCGGCCGCGAGGACCTCTCGCTGCAGCACCTGCTGGCGCTGGCGGCGTGGAAGCTGCGCCGGCCGGTGGCGATGCAATGGAGCCGCGAGGAGTCTATGATCGCGCACCACAAGCGCCATCCCTTCAGCATTCGCTGCAAGTGGGGCGCCACGCGCGACGGGCACATCACGGCGGTGGAAGCTGAGCTGATCGGCGACGGCGGCGCCTATGCCTCGACCAGTGTGGAGGTGACCAAGGTCGCCACGCTCTTCGCGAGCGGCTGCTACGAGGTGCCCAATATCTCGGTGGACGGCTACGCCGTCTACACCAACAACGTGCCCTGCGGCGCCTTCCGCGGCTTCGGTGCCCCGCAGGCGCAGTTCGCCGCCGAGGTGATGGTGACGCGCCTGGCCCAGGCGCTCGGCCTCGATCCGGCGGAGGTGCGCCGCCGCAACATCTATCGCGAGGGCAGCCTGGAGCCGACCGGCCAGCCGCTACCGGCGGGCGTGGGCGCGCGGGCGGTGCTGGAGCGCTGCGTGGACGAGGCGCGCAGCCGCCTGCGCTACGGCGAGGGCGAGCCGCGCCAATCGACCACTCCACATCTGAAGCGCGGCGTCGGCATCGCCTGCGGCATCAAGAACGTCGGCTATTCCTTCGGCTTCCCCGAGCAGGCGACGGCGAAGGTCGAGATCTATGGCAAGGCTGAGCTGGAGCGCGCGGTCGTGCGCATCGGCGCCGCCGATGTCGGCCAGGGCGCGCACCTGGCCCTGCGGCAGATCGCCGCGGAGACGCTGGGCATCGCCCTCGAACAGGTGACGATGATCACCGACGACAGCGCCGAAGCGCCCAATGCCGGCAGCGCCTCGGCCTCGCGCATGACGCTGATGGGCGGCCGTGCCGTGCGCGACGCCGCGGTCGCCGCCCGCGACAAGTGGAGCGCGCACGAGGAGTATGCGGCCGTGGCGGAGGTGCAGTTCCGCCCCCCGGCCACCACGCCGCTCGATCCAGTCAGCGGGGCGGGCCGGCCGAACTACTGCTACGGCTACGCCGCGCAGGCGGTCGAGGTCGAAGTGAACACGCTGACTGGCCAGGTGCGAGTCCTCTCGGTCATCAGCGTCCACGACGTCGGGCGTGCCATCAACATGCAGCAGGTGGAGGGGCAGATCGAGGGCTGCCTGGCGCAGGCGCTTGGCTACGCACTGCTGGAGAACTTTCAGGTGCGCGCGGGTCACGTGCTCACGCCGTATTTCAGCACCTATCTGCTGCCGACCGTACTCGACATGCCACCGGAGATCGTGCCTGTCGTCCTCGAGCTGGCGGACCCCACTGGCCCCTTCGGCGCGCGCGGCGTGGCCGAGATGGCGCTGGTGCCGCTGGCGCCCGCCATCGCCGCCGCCATCCACGACGCGACCGGCGTCTGGCTCACCCAGCAGCCGATGACGCCGGAGCGCGTGCTGGCAGCGCTGGGAGAAGGTTAGGCGCCCGTCGCCCGTTCAACAGTCGAACATGGAGCAGGATTCATGACAACGCTTCGCATCACCGTCGGCCCGTACACCTATACCGCGCGGCTGGAAGTAGCCGATGCGCCGCAGACCTGCGCGGCCTTCGCGCGGCTGCTTCCCTATCGCCAGCAGATCATTCACGCGCGCTGGAGCGGCGAGGCCTGCTGGATCCCGCTGGGCGACTACGACCTCGGCGTCGGCTATGAGAACCACACTAGCTATCCCGCGCCGGGCGAGATCCTGTTCTATCCCGGCGGCTTCAGCGAGACGGAAATCCTCTTCCCGTACGGCGCGGCTAGCTTCGCCAGCAAGGTCGGCCAGCTCGCCGGCAACCACTTCCTCACCGTCGAGACCGGACGCGAGCAGCTGCGCGCGATGGGGCGCAAGGTGCTGTGGGAGGGCGCGCAGGACATCGTCTTCGAGGCGGCGGAATGAACGATGCCGCCGCCGAAAAAGCGGCAGAAGTGGCAACCCGCATCGGCTTCATCGGCCTAGGCATCATGGGCAAGCCGATGGCGCGCAATCTGCTGCGCGCCGGCTACCCCCTGGTCGTCTACAACCGCAGCCGTCCCGCGATGGATGAGCTGGCGGCAGGCGGTGCGCAGACGGCCTACAGCCCGTGCCAGGTGGCCGAGCGCAGCGACGTGGTCATCACCATGCTGCCCGACTCGCCGGATGTCGAGAGCGTCATTGCCGGCACAAGCGGCGACGCCGCCGACAGCGTGCTCGCCGGCTGCCGCCCCGGCATGCTGCTGATCGATATGAGCACGATCTCCCCAGTGGTCGCGCGTGCGCTGGCAAAGGCCGCCGGCGCGCGTGGCGCCGGCATGCTCGATGCGCCCGTCAGCGGGGGCGACGTGGGCGCGCGGCAGGGCACGCTCGCGATCATGGCTGGCGGCGCCCGCGAGGACTTCGACCGCGCGTTGCCTATCTTGCAGACGCTGGGCAAGACCATCACGCACGTCGGCGAGAGTGGCGCGGGCCAGGTCGTCAAAGCCTGCAATCAGATCGTCGTCGCGCTCACCATCGAGGCGGTCAGCGAGGCGTTGGTGCTCGGCTCGAAGGCCGGCGTGGACCCTGGTGTGGTCCTGCAGGTGCTCTCCGGCGGGCTGGCGGGCAACAAGGTGATGGAGGTGCGCGGCCCGAACTTTCTGCGGCACGACTTCACACCTGGCTTCAAGATCGCTCTGCACGACAAAGACCTGGGCATCGCGCTCGCCGCCGGACACGAGTATGGGGTGCCGCTGCCCGTTACCGCCATGGTCGAGCAGATGCTCCTCGCGCTGCGCACGCGCGGCCAGGGCGAGCAGGACCACTCCGCGCTGCTGACGCTCATCGAGGAGGGGGCGCAGCACCGTATTGGCGTGCCGCAAGCGACGCAGGGGGAGACGCAGCCATGATCGCACCGTTTGACCTGACGGCCGAACAGCTACAGGCGCTGTTGGCGGTCGCGCGCGGAGACGTACCGGCCGATCTGCTGCTGACGGGCGGGCGGCTCGTCAACGTCCTCTCCGGCGAGGTCTATCCCGCCGAGGTCGCGATCCTCGGCAACCGCATCGCCGGCGTGAGCGTTACCAGCGGCGTCTATCAGGCTCAGCGTACACTCGATCTCGGCGGGCAGTTTCTGGCGCCGGGCTTCATCGACGCGCACGTGCACATCGAGAGCAGCCTGCTGACGCCGGCCGAATTCGCGGGCGCGGTGCTGCCGTGCGGCACGACGGCGGTGGTCAGCGACCCCCACGAGATCGCCAACGTCAATGGTCTCGACGGCATCCGCTACATGCTCAAGGCCAGCGACGGGCTGGACCTGCGCGTCTTCGTCATGCTCTCGTCGTGCGTGCCGGCGACGGACATGGAGACCTCGGGCGCCGCACTGGACGCCGCCGCGCTGGCGTCGTTGCTCGCAGAGCCGCGCGTGCTGGGCATCGCGGAGCTGATGAACTATCCCGGCCTCATCGCGGGCGCGCCGGATATGGTGGCGAAGGCGCTGCTCGGCCACCGGGCGCGCCTACGGCTGGACGGGCATGCGCCGCTGGTGACGGGGCAGGCGCTGCAAGCCTACATCGCGGCGGGCGTTGCCTCGGATCACGAAAGCGTCGCGGCGGCGGAGGCGCTCGAAAAACTGCGCGGCGGCATGCAGGTGCTGATCCGCGAGGGCTCGACCGCCAAGAATCTGGATGCCCTGCTGCCGATCGTCACCGAGCGCAACGGGAGATTCTGCTCCTTCTCGACAGACGACAAACAGCCGGACGATTTGGTCCGCGAGGGGCACCTCGACCATTCGCTGCGCCGCGCCATCGCCAGCGGACTGGACCCGCTGCTGGCGCTGCGCATGGTGACGATCAACACGGCGCGCCACTACGGCCTCAACGACCTGGGCGCCATCGCGCCCGGCTATCTCGCGGACATGGTGACCTTTGCCGATCCGCGCGACCTGCGCGTCACACGGACGTTCGCGGGCGGGCGGCTCGTCGCCGACAGCCGGCGCCTACTCGTTCCGCAGTGGAGCACGACACCTCCACCGCGCAATCATGTCTCGGCGCCCGGGCTCTCGCTGGCGTCGTTCGCGCTGCCGGCTACGGCGCGCCGCGCGCGTGTCATCGAGATGGTGCCGGAGCAAATCGTCACGCGCGACGTGACGCTGGAAGTGCCGGTCTCGGATGGCTACGCTATCGCCGATCCCGCGCGCGACCTGCTCAAGATCGCGGTGGTCGAGCGGCATCACGGCACCGGCAACACCGGCGTCGGGCTGCTTAAGGGTTTCGGGCTGCGCGCGGGTGCGCTCGCTTCCACGTTCGCGCACGACTCGCACAACAT
>Ga0070706_100005075_pt1 | contig 12577 bp, 11 predicted proteins | sample KBSK5501metaG_FD_65476 | JGI IMG/M metagenome (GOLD analysis project Ga0070706, IMG submission 65476) | Corn, switchgrass and miscanthus rhizosphere microbial communities from Kellogg Biological Station, Michigan, USA - KBS K5-50-1 metaG | ecosystem: Host-associated > Plants > Roots >...
GGTCTCAACCGGCCGGCGCTTCGAGTACGTGACGATCCGGGCCGTTGAGGACATCGGCGCGGGCCACTGCGTGCTGGCCCCTCTGCAGGACTTCCTGCATGTTCCAGGCCGTGCGGCAGTCTATCTAAAAGAGGATATCCGCAAGCAGGTCGTCTGCGTGTTGGCAGGTGACGCGGCAGGGACGTTCTTCGGCTACGTGCATCGCGACGCGGGTCCCCTTGCCGACAATGAGGACGAGCGCGTGGCTGAGAGGTATGTGAAGTGGATCGCTGGCGGCGCTGGTCAGTGGCCGTTGCACCGCGCCACGGAGGCGCTGCGCCGCCGAGCACAGCGCCTCGTCGCCCGGGAGGAAGGTGTCATCGTGGACGTGGCGCATGCGCTGATATGGCGTGAAACCCTCTCCTACGCCGAGGTGAAAGCGATCGCACGTCCGCAGCGCCGCCGCCAGCTGCAGCAGCAGCGTGCGTGACCTCGCAGATGTGCAACTGGCGGCGCACCTGGGCGAACACTACAGGCGGTTTCGAAACGCCACCCAGTTAGCAATCCGAGTAGTATCGCAGGGCATAGCGCACGCCGCAACTATTGGCCCCGAACACCCAACCCTCCTTCCCCATGCGTGAGGAAGGAGGGTATTGGCGCCCGCTGCGACCTACTGCGACCTACTGCGACCTACTGCGACCTACTGCAGCCTACTGCGGCTCCTCCAGCGTGAAGCCGACCTTCAGCGTCACCTGGTACTCGATGCCCGTTGCCGTGAGCCGCCCGCGCTGCTCCTGCACCTCGAACCACTGCACGTTGCGCAGCGTCCTCTGCGCCCGCTCGACCGCCCGCTTGATTGCATCGTCGTAGCCCGTTCCCGACGTGCCGACCAGCGTAGCCAGCTTGTAGACGTGGTGCTCCGTGTCCGCCATGTCGCCGCTCCTTTCCTCTCGCCTCTTCCGAGCCGCCAGGGACCGTGCTACCGCCGCTTCCCATACCAGAGGCAGCAGCACGTACCAGACCGGCTACGAGACTGTCTGCGAGACAGATATGCCACGGATACGCCACACATGCACACGCACGCAGTAGACGACATGCAGGTGGCCCTCCGCCACTCGTGCCGTCGTCAGTGCCTGCCATACGCAGGCGCACGCTTTAGCTCAGTACGCTGAGATACTGGATCCGGCTGAATCATGGGAGCAGGGGGCTTCATCCCGCCGCCCATGAGCCGTGGGGCGATCCCGTAGGTAGCGCGCGAGCTCCGCATTCAATTTGCATCGCATCACCCCGCGGACGTCAGTTTCCAGCGGTTTGTCGCAGAGCTTCATGGCAATGCCTTCCGCTTTGTGCAAAACTTGAAGCATTAGCACGGGCGACAAGCTCGTGAATGGTGAGGTTAACGCAAGGTATGAAACTATCGCAAGCCCAGCTAGATCATTTTGCCAGGCTCGTAAGCCAGCATCCGGCACAAGCCCTTAAGGAGTTGCAGGCGAGTGAGTCGATTTATGCAGATGATCCGACGTTTTGGTTCAATTACGGCGGCTTCCTCATTGATAGCGGCGGGGTCTTGCACCAAAAAGAGGTAGTCGAGCGAGGAATCGGGATTCTGCAAGGCATGGTGCCCAAGGCGCCTAACACAGTGCCGCCAATCCTGCTGTATAACCTCGCCAATGGGTACATGGCGCTCTACGATCTCGCTCGGCAGCAACCGGAGTTTCACTATGATCAGGATAATCAGGCGCTGCTCTTGGCAAAGCGGTTTTATCGTGAGGCGCTGGTACAGCCCGATCGCATCGCAGCACCACTTCGCTCACTGATCCGTGTGAACTATGGTAACTGCCTTGCCCAGGTTGGGCGCTCTGTCGAGGCCATCGATATCTATGATCTTGCCCTGCTGGATGTACCTGACCATGCTATGGCACTGGGCAATCTCGGCTTGGAACTGCTTCATTATGCGAATGTCGCCAGAGACCCGTCATTGCTCGTGAACGCAAGCGACTTACTCCGTGAAGCGCTCACCGGTGCCAACTTGGAAGAAACGGGGCTTGCCAATGCGCGCCCTACCTTCGAAAGGACTCTCGGTAAAGTCGAGGAACGACTGACTGCGCTTGGAACCATGCACACGCATACCTCTAATCAAAAGAGCCCCAGGCGGGATTCGGCATATCTCCGTGGCTATCGCGCCTTTTGTCTACAACATCATCTCTTTTTGAATCTCTGTCTGCGTAATCGGCCGTGTGCCCGTCCAGCCGGGGATACTATCAGCCTTTCTCTCACGACTGATCTGGAGGATGATACTACCTTTAATCGGCTCTCGCGCGTCATCAACGAGATTAAAGAGCGCTACGCCGTGTCACGATTACTGCTCTTTGAGGCCTGTGACCCGCCTGTTGCCATCCAACATATCGATGAGTTGACGCAGTATACCGATAACCTGGACTATGCCGTGTACGGCATACGCGTCGGCAAGCTGAAGCTGGCGTTCGAAGGAGCCTATAACGTCCTCGACAAAATTGCCTTCTTCGTCAACGACTATGTTGCGCTTGGCGTGAGAGAGGAGGGTGTCAGCTTTTCGCGCATCTGGCGCGAGGGTAAAGGCACCTCCATCCGGCCCACCTTACTAAACCTGAACAACTGGTACGTCTTTGGTCTGTACGATGTCTCGCGTGATCTTGCCGCCGGTAACTACCTGAACTACTTGAGCAAACTGCGCCATATCTCGACACATCGCTATCTTGTGCCACATGTGGAGACCTTGGCATGGCGCACGGAGGCGGATGCCAAGGAGTACCATATTGGCTATCACGAACTGTTGGAGAAAACGATTGAGCTCATGCAGCTTGTGCGGAGCTCAATCACTTACCTTATTGCCTTCATTGATGCAGAGGAACGACGCAAACGCCAAAACCTTTCCGGACAACCCATCCCTATGTTCATGCCGCTAGCCAGACCAAGTCCTATTGGCCCACAAGACACCGGAGTGTAGTAAACACCTAAAAGCGGGTAGACGCGCCTCGCTACAACTACCGACTGCGTTCTTGTTCGCCGCCGAAAGCCGCTCGTCGAGTTCTAGCTTCGGCTGCACGAGACAGCAGCTCCCATCTGCACTACGCGCCAGGTGCCGACGCCTGACGATCACTTGCTTGCCTGGAATCTATCCTGTACGCTTGGCCTTATAACTAAGCAGGATGCTTTCGAAGAAGAGAACGGGGGACAGGCAAGCAGGGTCGGGGGTAGTCGAGATTCTGCTCATTGCACTGGTCGTCACAGCGCTGGCAGCTATTGGTTGGGTCCTGTACCAACGCCAGCGGGGCATCAACCAAACAGCAGCTACCACTCAGCAAAAGGAAACCACCAGCACACAACCCGCACAAAATGTAGACCCATATCCCGGTTGGGCGTCGGCAGAGCTGACAGAGGAGAAACTGGGCTTTCGATACCCTTCAGACTGGGTAGCAACGACAATCAAGAACGGCGAAAACATAGCCGTGCAATCACCCACAACCAATGGGCACTACATGGTGGTTGTGCTCCAAGCTGGACCGGGCGACACCACAATAAACCTCAATATGCTTGGTAACGCCTCAGGAACCACCGTTGCCAAACTGGACGTTCCAGGAAGCACGCAGCCACTATACCTGGACACACAAACTGGCAGCACTCAGAACGAAGTAGCATGCCTAGGACTAGCTACTACACCTGGCGACCAGAACCACGCTACAGCGTTTGGAATCCTTGATGATGGCGGCAAAGGCCAGCACAACATCGTCATGTACGCCTGCTTAACGCCTGTGACTCCGACCTTAGCAGACAACGGAGCAGAATACAGCATGCAGGCGTACACATCCAACCAATACTACCAAACAGTCATAAAAATCTTTCAATCGCTCCACTACCGCTAAGTGGTGACTCTGGCCCTTTGGATCCGCTCTTCAACGGGCTGCGGAGCCGTGTTGCAGGCCGAACATCCTGCGCGGAGTAGGTCAGCTCAGCGCCTCAGGTGCGACGAACGCTGAGGCGCTGAGCATCGTGACTGTGCGCACCACCGGTTAGGGCTTGCCGTGGCCATTGGGGGTCGGGGTGGGGGGCTTGCCAGGATCGCTGGGCTTGCCATGATCGCCCGAGTTGCCGGCCGTGCCCGAGTTGCCATGGGCGCCTGGCGTGCTGGACGGCTTCCCCTCGCTGTGCTGTTGGCGCTGCTGCTGGCCGTGCTGCTGCGCGAAGTCCGAGACACAGTCTCCAATGCCATGCGCCCCGGTCCCCAACGCATCCTTACAGCTCTCCACCTGGGCCTTGACTTGCTGACCGAACGCGCCATTTGACGCCGCGGCCACCGCGCCGGTGGCGCCACCAGTGGCGAGCAGCGTCGCCAGGACGGCAGCGCCGACCTTACTCTTGATGCCTACCGCTACCGCACGGCTCAACCCAGTTGCCATGGTGTCCTCCTGCTCCTCTTTGCTCGTGAAATGAAGACGGGCGGCGCACGACTCACCCCGCGTCGCCCAGTAGGCAGCCCATCCACGGCTGCATTCTATAAGTTGCATCAGTCGGCGATTTGTTAGGGCCATAGGACCAGTGATGCCAATACTGCCAACGGGGCCACCCTAGCAGATTGGTACACTGGCGCGGTCCACACGTGGGCGCCGCCCGTCCCATGACGTCTTCTCATTCCTTCCTGTCGCCCGCTGGAGCTAGCCGGCGATCGGGGATGAACCACATGATCGAGACCAGCGCGTAGGCACCATACGCCAGGAGCGGCCCGACGGGCTCGGCGATGATGAAGGCGAGGGCGATGCCCAGCGTGTAGAGCGCCGTCGACAGCCTAGCCTTGGTATCCCGCTGCAAGAGCTCGTTGATGCGCGTATCTTGGTTCACGGCGCGCAGAGCCAGCGTCAGGAGAAAGTAGGCAATCCCTGCCAGGAAGCCAATGGCGCCGTAGGTGACGGCAGGCCACCGACTCAGAGGGTACTTGCCAACCCAGGCGGTGACCACGGGCACCAGCGAGAGCCAGAACAGCAGGTGCAGGTTCGCCCACATGACGCCGCCGCTGATGCGGCGGGCAGCTCGCAGCAGGTGATGGTGATTATTCCAGTAAATGCCGATGAACGTGAAACTGAGCACGTAGATCAATAGCCCCGGGATCAGCGCCCGGAGCGCTTTGAGGTCGTCGCCAGGTGGGGGCCGGAGTTCGAGCACCATGATGGTGATGATCACGGCGAGCACCCCATCGCTGAAGGCTTCCAGGCGTGCGGGGCTTGTCTCGCGTGGGGGCTGCGCTGCGGATGGCGTGTTGTGTTCCATGCACCTCTATCGCTTTCGCTAGGAGCCAGTGCGCCAAAGTGCGCCACCTGGCACCAGGGCACAGGCAACTGCCCATTTGTCCGCTTCAGCATATCAGCAAGCCGAGCACATCCTACTCAGCTTGTAGCCACTCTGCCAACAGCCTGGTCTCAGCAACCACGAACTAGCAAGCACCCGAACCTGAACAAAACATGAATAATGCGCACGAAGCCATGCTCAACAGAGGTGCGGCCCGCAACAGCAAACAGCTAAACCGACTTGCATAGCGGTCAAACGGGCTGTACGCTGGTGGCATAACTAAGGGGGCGCTATTCATGAAAGGGAACAAACATGCAGGTTTCAGTATCGTCGAGGCTGCAATAGTAATAGTCATCGTCGTAGCGATTGCCGCAACCGGATTCTTTGTATATCAACACAACCAAGCCAAAGTCACCAGCGCAGCACCAAACACCAACCAATCTACCAACCACCAAACAACCACCACTACAACGGACTATCTCGCAATTAAAGAATGGGGTATCAAGCTACCTATAAACGCCAGCATAACTGACGCATATTACGTACCCCAAACAGGCAGCACGGGGACAGACGGCATAGTTGAACAAATATACTTAGGAGTCAAATCACTAGATGCCAACGGCTGCACCGCCGACGGCAGCAACCACGGCCAAGACTCAGCGCTAGCAGCAATATTCCGCGTACTCCCAACCGACAAAGACCCAGTAACCAACAAGCTATACACCGAAGAAAACCCCGGCGGAGTCATGATAGGCAGGTATTACTACGTGTACCAAGGATACAACAATACCAATATCAGCACCTGCAAGGCCCCACAAAACAGCATTGAGTCAGTCGATTCAGCCTTTGCCAATGCCGCCAAAGGCATCGTCTCAGCAACCACGAACTAGCAAGCATCCGAATATGAACAAATCATGAATTATTTTCACGAAACCTTGCTCAACAGAGGTGCGACCCGCAGGTGCAGACGGCCAAACAGACTTGCGTGGCGGTCAAACGTGCTGTACGCTGAGGGCATAACCAAGGAGGCTTTGTTCATGAAAGGAAGCAAACAAACGGGATTCAGTATCGTTGAGGCTGTTTTGAGCGTGGCGGCACTCGGCGTCATCAGCGCGGCAGGGTTGCTCGTCTATCAGCACGATCGCACACAGCTCACTGGCGCCGCATCACACCCGAATCCGACCAGCAGTCAGCAAACGGCTGCTACAAAACCCACGCCAATAGGAAAGACCCTCGACATCAACGAGTGGGGGGTACACCTAACCCTCGATAATACCACCGCGAGCCTGTACTACTACATCAGCCCGAACCTTCCCGACGTCGCGTATATCTCGCTCAGGGACATTGTAGCAGTTGCACCCAATTGTGGCGCGGATAAGATAGCACTCGGTGCAATAACCAGGCTCACTGAAGCCCAACAGCAAAGCTTTACCAGTGATCCGAGTAAGGGCACACCTGGGACTATACATATCGGTAGCTCATGGTACAGCGTTGCAAACTCGCCCTCGGCGTGCACTGGCGGCACAGCCGCATCGAATGCAGCCCTTCACAGCGCAGCCCCCAACTATAACCCCGGTGTTTTACTGAACACCCTTAACACGCTCGCAGCAGACTAACCAACTAACGATTAAGGGGAGACGTATGAAAAGCATCATCGGACACCGCACCCACATCACAGTAAGGTGGAGTGCATTGCTCATCGCGCTAACCGTAACGATGGCCAGCCTACTACAAGCAGCCACCATAAAACCAGCCTTTGCAGACACAGGCAGCTATCCTTGGCCGCTTGCACCGTGTGCGGATAGCGGTGCGGTTCTCGGTCAAACTACTGGAACGGGCTACTGGTGTAGCGGCTACAACTGGGGCGAGTCGCCGTGCCCGTCTGGCGACGGCTTTTGCACCTCAAACTGGCTCATGAACGGCTACTACTTGCTAGACCAATGGGGCGAAGGCTTCCGCAACTGCGTTTCTTATACTGCCTGGAAGCTGAACCAGCAATTTGGCATAAACACAACCAACTGGGGGAACGGTAAAGACTGGAACAATTCTGCCCTTGCGGCACATTATACCGACGATACATCACCCCAAATAGGGGACATCGCCCAATGGGATGCAACACCGAGTAACAGTTTCGGGCACGTTGCCTATGTCTACAATGTCGTAAGCGGCGTTGCCTCCTACGATGAATACAACTACGCACGAGATGGAACGTTCGATAGTAGCCAAACCAGTACAACGCAAGGCGCACCAACCCATTGGATCCACATTGGGACTGTGGCAACGCCAACAAGTGCTATGCCGATCAGCTCCCAGCTCACCGCTGGCGGAGTCCAGCACGTGTTTACCGGCACGCCAGGCGGCAATGTCTACGATACACACTGGACTGATCCAACTATGCCGACCACCGACCTGATAACGGGAACTCCATTAGGTACATCGATTGTTTCACTTAGCTCTCAGTATATCGGCGGCGTTGTACATGTCTACGCCGCAACCAGCGGCGGCAGCATCGTCGATATCTACTATGGCGGTGGTCAGACGCTGGGACAGCGGCAAGTCTGGAGCAACGGAGTGAACGGGGATGTCATTACCTCTCTAGTGGATAGCGGTGGCTACCAGCATGTGGAAGTCGGCGACAGTAGCGGCAACGTCCGCGACTTCTATTGGACGGGCATCGGAACGGTAGGCAGCCAGCAGGTCGGATTCAGTCTGGGTAACGCTGTCATTTCACTCAGCGCTCAGTACCCCGGCGGCGTCGTACACGTTTACGCCGCAACCAGCTCTGGTAGCATCGACGATATCTACTGGGGCGGTGGTCAGACGCTGGGACAGCGGCAGGTCTGGAGCAACGGAGTGAACGGGGATGTCATTACCTCTCTAGTGGATAGCGGTGGCTACCAGCATGTGGAAGTCGGCGATTCCTCGCACAATGTCCGCGACTTCTATTGGACGGGCATCGGAACGGTAGGCAGCCAGCAGGTCGGGTTCGATCTGGGTAGCGCTATCACCTCACTCAGCGCTCAGTACCCCGGCGGCGTCGTACATGTCTACGCGGCAACCAGCGCCGGAAATACCGACGATATCTACTGGGGCGGTGGTCAGACGCTGGGACAGCGGCCGCTTTGGGGTCGTTCAGACACGACCGGAAACGGTCTCAGTTCCCAGATTGACGGCAGCGGTGTCCAACAAGTGTTCACTGCCATTACAGCGGGGAGTATATACGACACCCATTGGACAGGTATTGGGACACCCTACACCGATCAAGTCAAGTAGTGGTGTCGCCGCTGTCGTAGGCCTAAAAACAAAAACCGACCTCATCGGCGATGTGGCTCGCCGCCCTCGCCCAAATTCTTAATGCCCTGCGCGTTCAGACCTACAGCAGCCCACGCGGCTTGCCATGTTCCGGATACTGCCGCTCTAAAGCAAGCGTCCTCACCACAATACTCATTGGTTACTCACTTGGTTAGCAGCAATCATGCGCTAGTTCTATAACAGCCAGCTTGCCAGTCAAGCAACCATGCTACAATACACGCCATGAGAACCGGAGTATACGCAACCAAAAAAGGCATACGACCCTACGCCTCAGTCAGCATGAGCACAACGCAGCGCAAGCAGCAACTCAGCCAAGGCAAAGCAATCGCATTCCTCATCATGTTCGCACTAGCTATAACAATCGCATTCCTCATCATGTTCGCACTAGCTATAACTTTAACCTGGTGGCTAATAGAAACCATTTTCAAATGATATCGCCTCCCAGCCCTGCAGCTCGTCGAGATGCCACGCGGTAAGCAGCTCCACGAGCGCAGCAAAGCCGCCACGATCAAGCGCATCAAGCACCGCACCTCCAAGACCCATATTAGCCAGGCGTCGATAGAACCAGCTCCGAAACTGCACCGCTTCCAAGCCGCCAACTTCTTCAGCCGCTAGCTCTTCGTCGGTTTTCTCCTCCTCATTTGGCAGCAACAGCGCACGCAACCCCTGCGAAAAACGAACGACCGAACGACCACGCATCGCTTTCTCGTACTCGTGCCACAAGCCAAGCAGCTCCATATCACCTGTGTTCGCAAAACCCGTCAGAGTATCGAACGGCAGCCAGCCAGCAGGTCGGGTTCACACTGGGTAGCGCTGTCATCTCGCTCAGTTCCCAGTACCCCCGGTGGCGTGGTGCATGTCTACGCGGCACCCAGAGGCAGCAGCATCGACGACATCTATTGGGGCGGCGGTCAGACGCTGGGACAGCGCCAAGTATGGAGCAGTGGAGTGAACGGGGATGGCATTACTGATCCCTGCACTGATGTCTAATACCGTGTCGCACCAAACCGTTGGAGTTTGGCATCCCGCCACGTCGGGAGTCTGCCGTGGGAGCGCAGAGCGACTTCATAGCGATGTCACACTACGCGGTCTTAGCCTACCAGATTGCTCGCTACGAGCAGCGCGACTGTGAGCCCCAGCCCTGCCACTGCGACTTCGCGCCGAACGGTTTGTCTCCTCGTCACGCCGGTGGCGAGCAGCGTGGCAGAAACCACGCTGAACAGCCCCCACGAGCCCACATGGGCCAAGCCGACTGCATGGTTGTTCACGAGCAACGCATTGACGAGGGCGACCGGCAGCAGCAGACCGATACAGAGCGCACTGAGGACTTCATGCTGCCGCACCGTGCTCACCGTCGCCCAAAGCCAGGCTGCGAAGCCGAGGAGGGCGCCCGTGCCGACGGAGAGAAAGACGGGACCAAGCAGGTCGAAACAGAGGCCGTCGCCGCAGTAACTGACGGGGGACACGACACTGTACCAGTCCAGGCCATACAGGGCGAGCCACCCCGCCAGTGAGAGCGCCGCGAGGGTAGCGAGCACTGGGCTGCGCGTCTGCTGCTGCTCGACCATTGCCTGCACCGCCTTTCGTGGATACTTCTGGCACGCGCTGGATCGCGGAGCGTGTTCGGAGCATTTGTGCGGGAAAGTGCAGGGAAGGCCGATGTGGGAAGCGCCGCTGTCAGCCGCTCAAGCGGACGACGAGCCATTCTACAACAGAATGCCACGACATAGTATAAACTTGCGTCAGTTGGCGCCGTGCTGCATGGGCAGGCGCGAACGCGCCAGGTTTGGTTCTCTGCGCATAGATCAGTAGGTCTCCGCCGCCCGCCTCGCGTCTGACATTGTCCGAAGAGTACACGAGCAGACGGTGTGCTATAATGTCGGTCCAATCAACCCGGCGCTACCGACGTCGATTCACATCCAAGAGGGCAGCAGTTGGAAGGATTGTTTGTGATGCAACCACAACGTTCTTCCACCCTAATGTGGCCTTTCCTTATCGCTGTCGGAATTCTCTTGAATGCTGCCGGAAACCTGGCAGCCAACCAGATGTCTGCGGCATTGCCAGAACCAATCGCAGCGCACCCGCTCCTGTGGTACAGCATCGTCACCCTGCTCTTCATGGGCACAACGCTCGCGATCTACCGACAGCAACGACCTGACGGGAATCGCACGGAGGCGCCGCGCAGCATCTGGCGACGCCGTCTCACTATGGTCCTGCTCGCACTCTCAGGAGTGCTCTCCTTCTTTGGCGGCGCGCTTGGCAACAGCGCCGGAGGCATGTTACAACCTGTCTCTGGACTTGGGTTGCCGATCCTTCTGGCAGCAGTCGGGTTGGGGCCCATCATTATCCCCATTCTCATCTATCAGATTGAGAACGCCCCCCGCATTCAAGCAACGAATCGCCGGAACTTCCTGTCCCGACTCCAGAAACGCTACGCGCACCGCCTTCATGATGCGCTGCAGGACGCGGTACGCATCACACTCAAACTCCAGGCCGATCCGCAGGCGATTGCAAAGCCGTCGCTCGCCCTGAGCGCCTTGGAGAATGGACCTGGCCAAAGCAGGCTCGGGCAGTTGTCCACGACCACCGATGTGGTCCAGGCGTTTGCGCATGCGAGTGGGCAACTGTTGATTCTCGGGGAGCCCGGGGCCGGTAAGACGACACTGCTCATTGAGCTCGGACTTGATCTGCTGCGCCGCGCGCGACAAGATCTGCATCACCCCATACCTGTGATCTTCAACTTGTCAGCTTGGGCGATCAATCGCAAAGAGCTCAGCGCCTGGCTGGTGGAAGAGCTGGCGTTCACCTTTGAGGTGCCGAACAAGCTCGCACGCGCATGGGTGGATGGGGGGGCCGTGATCCCGCTGCTCGATGGTCTCGATGAGGTTGAACCCACCGAGCGGGAGAGCTGCTGCAGGGCGATTAACCACTACCATGAGGTGCACCGGAAGATCTCACTCGTCGTGTGTTGTCGTGAGGCGGAGTATCGCGCTCTCAAGGCGCCACTCGATTTGCATACGGCGGTGATCGTGCAGCCGCTTGGGGATGAGCAAGTTGCTGCTTACCTGGCCGCCTTCGGCGCGCCGCTACAGCAGCTCGCTTCCGCGATTACTGCGCGCCCGGCGCTGCGTGAAGTGGTGCGTACACCGCTCATGCTGAATCTGATCACTGTCACCTATCAAGACTTACCGCAGGATGCCTTGCCGCCACCCGGTGATGACATCGCCTGGCGCCGCCAGCTCTTCCAGGACTATACGACCCGGATGCTGGAACGTGAGCGCAAAGGCGAGATAGGGACAGTGTATTCTCGGGATGACGTCGAGCGCTACCTCGCATGGCTTGGCGCGCAAATGCGAGGACATAGTTTGACGGAGTTCTACCTTGAGCGTATGCAGCCAGACTGGTTGCCCAAGGAGCGATCAGAGCAGCGCTATGCTAGAGCGGTGCGCGTGTATGGCGGATTTTTGATTGGCGGTGTGGGAAGCCTGTTGACCTTGCTCGTTTGCCTGCTGTGGATCGCTGGTTATGCCGCCTCAGGCCGTGGCTATTATGGCGGCGTTACAGTGGAAAAGCTGGTGAACTGGACTCTGGTCGCGGCGCTCACCTCTGTCTTGCTTGCTGCTTTTGGCGCGCTCTTGATAGGTCTGCGCAGTAGGCTTGCGGGAGCAGTGGCAGGGGGGATCTTTGGCGCGCTTGTCGTAACCATGATCCCTGGGCTGGGGATTGCTGTCTTCCAGACATATGCGGAGAGCAACATAGTGCGGGCATCTGGAGGACAACCCGGACCTGGCACTCTTCTGAACTTGTTCTTGTATCTCGTCGGATCTTTCATTACGATATTGCCCTTTTTAGGGATCTTTGGCGCAGTCGTGGGCGCAGTGGTAGGGGCGCTGGTTCGAGTGAGCGCGGCGTCGCAGGCCCCGACCTCAAGGCTTGCGGTGTCATGGAGGCATGGTATTCTGTACGG
>Ga0070706_100005076_pt1 | contig 12573 bp, 15 predicted proteins | sample KBSK5501metaG_FD_65476 | JGI IMG/M metagenome (GOLD analysis project Ga0070706, IMG submission 65476) | Corn, switchgrass and miscanthus rhizosphere microbial communities from Kellogg Biological Station, Michigan, USA - KBS K5-50-1 metaG | ecosystem: Host-associated > Plants > Roots >...
TGTGCTGCACCAGGTAACTGTCAACCGAAGGCGTGACCTTGGGCGCAGGCGGCCCAGCAGCGGCGCTCCCAAGCAGGAACGCAGCGAAGGCGATCGCGATCAACGCGCTGCCGGCAGAGCCGGTTGCCACCTTCCAGCCAGGCCGGATCTGGCGCGGCATGCGCACGGTCGCCAGCCGCAGGTCCGCGGTCGGCCCCGGCGCCCAATCGCGGATAGGGCCGGGCGAAGGGCCCTCGCCGCTTCGGGCGAGCTCGATCAGCCGGCCGGCAATCGGCGACTCGGCGCAGGTCTCCCCGAGTGCCGTGAGCCTGCGCTTGAGCGCCCGCATCGCGTTGGCTTCCTGCCTGCAGGCGTCGCACCCGGCGACGTGGTTGAGAACCCGATCCCGTTCCATGCCGTCGAGCTCGCCGTCGACCAGCGCGGATAGCCAGCGTCCGAGGTGGCTCACTGTCGGTCCACCTCCTGAGCGACGGCGGCGCGAAGTCTGCCCGCGCTGCGATTGGGCCTGCGATGCTCGAGCGCGGCCCGCAGCTGGGCGCGGCCGCGGTGGATCCTGCTCCGCACCGTGCCCAGCTTCACCCCGAGCGCGTCGGCGATCTCCTCGTACGTCAGGCCCTCGATATCGCATAGAACGACAGCCGCGCGATACTCGGGCGGCAGGTCGGCGAGCGCCGCAGCGATGTCGTGATCGAGATGGCGATCGTCGAACGCCTGCGACGGACTGGGCTCCGCGCCCCTCAGGCGTGCCGCTGTCTCATCGCCCAGGCCCTCGAATCGGATCCGCTGCCGCCTGCGGGTGATGTCAAGAAACAAGTTCGTCGTGATGCGATGCAGCCAGCCCTCGAATGTCCCAGGCGTGTAGGTAGGGAGTGATCTGAACACGCGGACGAAAACTTCCTGCGTCAGGTCCTCGGCGTCGTGGCTATTGCCGGTCAGCCTGTAGGCGAGCCGGTAGACCCGCGCAGAGTGCTCCCTGACGACATCTTCCCAGCTTGGCGGCGTCCATTGCGCAGCCAAACCCGGGCCGACCTGGTCTACCGCCTCAGTCTGCATCAACCATCCCTCGCTTATCCCTGCGGAGCGACCGCAGGGGCCAGCGATTGTTCTCGGGCGCGATATCTCACATCTGTTGGGTGACCGCAAACCATCAACGTCTGGCCCGCACGGCATGTTCCCGGCTGACCTCGGCTAACGCTAGGCTGCGGCGGGGGAAGTTTACTGAAAGTCACCGGAGGCAGCCATCTTCCGCTCAGACGTCACCGGAATCGTCGATGAATTCGTCATTGAAGACGAACCGCTCCTGACGGCGCGTGCAAATGCCGAACAGATTGGCGGCTGCGTCCCAGTGGCCCCGCTGACCGGCACGGTCCTGCGGTTCCTGGCCGCGGCCATCAGCGCGAAGGCGGTGGTCGAGATCGGGACGGGCTGCGGTACCTCTGGTATCTGGCTGCTCAGGGGGATGCGGCCCGGCTCGGTCCTCACCAGCGTCGATCTCGAGCCCGAGCACCACAGGCTGGCGAGAACTGTCTTCGCAGCGGCGGGCTTTGGTTCCAGCCGGTACCGGCTGATTACCGGCCGGGCGCTCGAGGTGCTGCCACGGCTCGCTGATTCCGCTTACGACCTGGTGTTCTGCGATGCCGACAAGCGCGAGTATCCCGACTACCTGGTGGCTGCCCAGCGGTTGCTGAGACCGGGCGGCATCCTGGCGTTCGACAACGCCCTGCTTCCAGCCGAAGACACGACCGCCAACCACCGCGACCGGGGCCCGGCGTCGGCCGGCGAATTGCGCGAACTTGTCTTCGGCAACGAGAACCTGGTGCCCATGTTGCTGCCTGCCGGGGACGGCCTGCTGGCTGCGGTCAAGCGGGCGAGCTGACGCGGGCTCAGACCTCCGCTGGCTCGCTCTGCTGCGCTGGCTGGCTATGCCCGGATCCGGCTGGGGATTCCCGCAGCCAGTGGAGCAACAACCTGGTGCCGAACCCGGTCCCGCCAGCGGTCAGCTCACCGTCGTCCGCGCCGCTGCGGGCGGCCCCGGCGATGTCGAGGTGGGCCCAGGGCCGCGCTCCGGCGAACTCCCGCAGGAAGAGCGCGGCCGTGATGGAGCCAGCACCGGCCGGGGTCCCTGGCACGTTCGCCAGGTCGGCGACCGGCGAGTCAAGGGCGCTCCGGTAGTCCTCGACGAGCGGCATCCGCCATAGCCGGTCGCCGCTCGACTCTCCTGAGGCCAGCAACTCCGCGGCGAGCTTCTCACTGGTCGAGTACAGGGCTGCCAGGTTGCCGCCGAGGGCGATCCGCGCCGCTCCGGTCAGGGTAGCGAGGTCGACGATCTGGTCCGGCTCGAGCATCGCGTCGGCGTAGGCGATCGCATCGGCGAGCACGAGCCGTCCTTCCGCGTCGGTGTTCAGCACCTCCACAGTGCGGCCGCCGAACGCGACCAGGACATCACCTGGCCGGTACGCGGACCCGGACGGCATGTTCTCGGCCGCCGGGACAAGGCCGGTGACCTTGTCGGCGACACCAAGGTTCGCCAGCGCGGACATGGCCGCGATCACCGCCGCGCCGCCTGCCATGTCCGTCTTCATCGCCTTCATCGCGTCGTTGGGCTTCAGTGACAGCCCGCCGCTGTCGAAGGTGATCCCCTTGCCGATCAGGACCACGTGCCGCTTGGCCCCCGGCGGTTCATAGCGCAGCTCAATCAGCCTGGGCGGTCTGGCCGAGCCTGCGCCAACCGCCATCAGGCCGCCAAAGCCGGAACCGGCAAGTTCCTCGTCTGCCCAGATCCTGACCGCCAGGCCAGCTTCCGCCGCGACCTGGCTTGCGGTATCGGCGAGCCACTGGGGAGATTTACGTATTGACGGGGTGTTGGTCAGGTCTCTGGCGAGGCCTACCGCCGTCGCGGCCGTAGTGGCTGCTCCGATGGCCGCTTCGATCGTCGCTTCGGTGGCCGCCGGAAGATCACCAGTGGCGGCCGTGGGCACGAGCAGCACTACCTCAGCCTGGCCCGCGTCGCCAGCTTCTTTGGCCGCCGCGCCCGTGGCGGACTTCTCGGAGTATCGATAGGACCCGAGCAGGACACCCTCGGCGAATGCCCGCGCCTGTACTGCTGGCTGACCAGCGACGACCGAGGTAACCGCGCGATCACCAGGCCGCAGCATCCGGCCGATCTCGCCACCGGCCCGGCGCAACGCGCGAGGCGACCTGTCGCCCACGCCCACGAAGACGATCCTGACAGTTGACTGCCCGACCTTTGCCGGAGACTGAGCGCTCTGGCCGGCCTTGCCGGTCAGCTGGACCGCGGTCACAACATCGGCGGCGGGGAGCGCCAGCATGCCATCGAGGATCTCGTCAGCAGCCACCTGCCCATCGGGTTCAACCGGGATGATCATCAGGTCACACGTGTCCAGGCCGCGCTCGCCCATGGCACGCAGGTAATCTCCCGCCGCGGCGAGGCCCTGGTCGCTCAGCGGGGCGACAACAGCGGTGACAGGCATCTTCGCGCTGCTTCAGCCAACAGCTGATTCAAGTGCGTTGCTCAGCGCCTTTGCCTCGTCGGGCGTCAATTCGACGACGAGCCGGCCGCCGCCTTCCAACGGCACGCGCATCACGATCCCGCGGCCCTCCTTGGTGACCTCAAGCGGACCATCACCCGTCCGCGGCTTCATGGCCGCCATATTGTCTCCCCTTCCTGTCATCGAGCCGCGCTGACCGGGCCACGCCAGATACCTCTGACGCTGCGCCCAGCCTTACCTCAGTGCAGCGACACCATGCCTGTCGCCAGCCACCCGCTGCCTAGAGACGCCAAGCCACATGTACATCAATCGGTATCTCTATTATCGTTCAGTCCCTGACCCTGGTGGCAACGATCACCGCTACGCCGTCCCACCGGGCAGTCCTCGGGCGAGACTAGGTTCGTGAACGCCAGATCGGCACTATTCGACATATACGGCGATCACCTGCTCTCTCGCGAGGAGCAGGCGCCGGTTGCCGCATTGGTCAAGCTGGTCGCGCCGCTGCGGATCTCCGCGCCCGCGGTACGAACCGCGGTGTCGAGGATGGCCAGGCAGGGCTGGCTTGTGCCGATCCAGCTTCCGGGCGGTGCCGGTTACCGGCTGACGCCGCGCGCGGTCGGCCGCCTGCGAGCGGCGGCCGACCGGATTTACCGGCAGGACGCCCCGCCATGGGATGGGCAGTGGCATGTCGTGGTGGTCGAGCGAGCCGCCGACCGGGCCGGCCGCGAACGGCTGCGATCAGCGCTCAGCTATCTGGGTTATGCCTGCGTGGAAGGCCCTACCTGGATCAGCCCACGCGCGTCGACCGAACTCGATGCCCTGCTCGCCGGCGAGCGGATCAAGGCCGAGTGCTTCCATGCCAGCTACGACGGCGACGCTCGCAGCCTGGCTGCCAAGGCGTGGGATATCGACGGCCTTGGCAACGGTTACCGGCACTGGCTCGAGCGGGCTCGCGAGCTCGTACGGCCAGCAACCCGTCATCAGTCAGACGAGGAGGTGTTCACGATCCGGAGTGAGCTGGTGCACGAGTGGCGCAAGTTCCTCTTTGTCGATCCTGGTTTGCCCGGAGAGTTGCTGCCTGCTCGCTGGCCAGGCAAGGATGCCGCCGAGTTGTTCCGTGCCGAGGCCAGCCGGCTCTTGCCCGCGGCTGGTCGATTCGTTGACTGCTGTCTGGCCGGCGGCCCGGTCAGTCCGGTCCCTGATCCGCACCGAGGTCGCAAGCCGCGGCCAAGTCTGGAGCCCGCGCCGCGATCAGGTCTTCGTGCGCACAGACGATCCGCTCAGCGGCCTCGACCAGGTCGGTGACCGGCAGCCGGTCGTAGGCTCCCTCGGGCTCCTGCCACCACACGACCTCGCCCCGGCACCACACGGTGAGCCGCCTGCTGACCGAAAGCACAGCCAAGTCCCCGCCCTCTTCGGTGGCCGGCACCAGACCGGCCCCCAAGCCCCGGTCCGCCAGCGCACCGGTCAACTCGGCGATGGCCCGGGAGCCGCGCGGAGCCAGCCGCTCGCTGGTGGCCAGTTGACTGCCAGGCGGAATGCGCAGCGCGAACCAGACGGCCTTGCCCTGCACCTTCCACGCTCCGAGCCGACCCCGGCTCAGATGATGACCCCAGCGACCCGCCGACAGGCCAGCGACCATCTGCAGGCCCCGGCCGCGGATCGAATCGGGGCCAGCGGGAACGGAAGCACCGACCGGGAGCGGCTCGCCGGCGTCCCACCCAGGTTCAGAGTCGAAAATCTTGCACACGACCTCACGGCCCGAACCGACTGCCCTGATGTACACCCAGATCTCGGGCATGCCACTGACGGGGCGGCCCTGGCCGCCGAACTCGATGTTGCCGTGCGCATTCATCGTGTTGGCGGCGAGTTCGCTCGCCATCGTGACGCCGTCGTGGATCAGGTCACCGGGGAGGTCGGATCCGGCAATCGCTTCGCGGAAGTACCGCCTGGCCGCACTGGCGCAGGTGTTGTCGAGCGGCAGTGGCCGCACGAAGCAGCCACCACCGCGGACGCTGGCCTCCGCCAGCCTCATGCCCGTCGCGCCACCGCCAAACGGCGCGTCAACCAGCGCTCCAGCATGCGCAAGCGTCGGCGTGCGCCTGGTGATCGGACTTGATAGCTCAGAAACTGGGGCCGCCAGCCAGCCGTCCGCCGGGACGCGACGTCCCATGGCCGGCTGCATGCCAGGACCTCGGTCGGCGGGTGTCAGTAACATCCTGGCCCCGCCTTCCTCAACTTCAGCATCTGTGAAACACAGATTACGAGTCAATTGGTACTCTTCGCAATGACCCTCGCAGGTATGGCTGTGCGCTACTTTGCCGGACACACAACCATCTCACTTGCCCGTTCCACCCTGATCCGACAGGGTTGAAGCGGTTGCAGCGATTGTCCTCATTTGCCTCAATGACCTGCTATGACGTGAGCGTGCTGGGTTGTAGAGTTGAGTCGGCGGACTCGCTGTCCAGGCTAGACCGCCAGACGCCTCGAGACAGGCGCAGTTACAAAGGAATCCCCCCGAGGCTCCCTCCTCGGGGGGATTCCGCTTGTCGGCCTGTGATCCCAGGACACTCCGGGCAGGCCACCGCGACCGCTAGATGTCGTAGCGGCCACTCTTGATGTCAGCGAGAAGCGCGGCGAATTGTGAGCGGTGCACGAGATGCGCCCCGTCGTCAACGCGCGTGCTGTCCCGCACGGCGACCACGTCGCCAAGATTGGCTGCCACTTCAACGCAGCCGCCATTCGCGTAGCTTGCCCTGGCCTTCCGCCAGACGGCACGAGACAGGTCAGTCACAGTTACTCCAGTCGTTCTGAGAGCTGCTTCAGATACACGGCCGTGTCCCGCGGCTCCAGCGCGATGTCCACGGCCCGGTCGAAGGCATCGATATAGCTGGTCACGTACTCGGCATCACCGACCTCCTGTATTCCGTAGTCGTGTTCGGTGAAGACAAGGCTCGCCTCGCCGCCCTCGTAGTCGAAGATCTGCACCGCAGAGAACAGCCCGGGCGGCGGACCGTCCCCGAACCGCTGCAGATGCAGGTTCACTCCCTTGCGCTCGCCCATCTCAAGCAGGTGCAGCAGCTGATCCCGCCGTTCGGCCCTGCTGCCCCACCGGTAAAGCAGCGATGCCTCGGTGATAACGGCTTGCAACTGAGGCATCGTGCCGTTATCTCGCTCCAGGATCAGCTGGCGGCGCAACCTGGCTTCGGTGGCGCGGCGCCGCCACGCCGGTGGTTTTCCGGCCGACCGCATGAGCGCGTCGACGTAGTCGGCCGTCTGCAGCAGACCGGGGATGACCAGGGGGAAGAACACCCGGATCCTGGACGCGTCGGCCTCGAACCCAGGAAATTCATTGTCGAATATGTCGTGGAAATCGCGCCACCACGACCTGACCCTCGCCCGCAAGGCCAGCGCCTCGATCTCTCTGGTGGTGTGGTCGTCCGCTTCGTAGAACCGCAGCAAGTCCCTGATGTCGCTCATCTCGGGCCGCTTCCATTGGTTCGCCTCGAAACGCCCGACCTTCCCCCGCCCCCAGTTGAGCATGTCGCAGACGTGGTTTGCCGTGTATCCGGCCTCGACGCGAAGTTCGGTCAGCCTGCGGGCCAAGCGAAGCTTGGCGATGGTCGCGCCGTAGGCGTCATCGCTCATCCGCCGGCCTCCTCCCGCGGTGCTGGGGCTACCCTAGCGTGCCTTAAGTTGCGATTCACAATTCATGTCCTCAATCGTTATGTAGCCAGATTGGTGAACTACATGTGATTGCCGGTAATGGGCTCGCTCGCAGCCCGCGGTGCCTCGCAACCCGCGAAATCCGATCCGGCCAGCCAAGAAGTGGCTGGTGAGGCGCCTGTTGAGGATAAATTGAGCTGACCGCGGTTAGCTCGGACGCCGGTTAACGCCTGCCGCCAGTCGAACTCACCGCCGACCGCGCCGTCGAGGAAACACAGCCATTCGTTTCGGTCGAAGACCAGGACCCGGCCAACCGGGTCGCCGGCTACCCGGAGCAGGACCCAGTCAATCATCGGGCAGTTCGAGCCGGCGACGAATGCCACTTCGAACGAGCCGGATCCGGTACCAGATCGCTGCCACTCCAAGCTAGCCAGGTCCAATCCGAGACCCGCGGCCGTGGGCTTAGCTCGCGGATTGGACGGCTGCCGCGTGTCGGCCTGCGGCCGGTGCGGGTCACCCCGCCGTCCGCTGCCATTGGATCCCATCTTCCGACGATACCGAGGCCGATCATGATCTGACATGAACCTTTTGACCACGCCAATCTCGGGCGGCGACGCCAAAACAATGCTGGGGAGTATATCGGGCATCAGCTTCGGTACGCGCCCCGAAGGAAGCATCCGGCCAGGTGGTCATCGACGACCCCGCAGGCCTGCATCGTCGCGTACACCGTCACCGGTCCGGTGAACCTGAACCCGTGCCGCCGGAGCTCGGCCGACAGGGCCTTGCTGGCCGGCGTCCACGACGGAACATCATCCAACGTCCGCGGCGCGACGCCCTCGCTACCAGCACCGTCCTGGCTGGAGGCATAGCGCCAGACGGTCGCCGCCAGCCCTCCGGGCAGGTCGAGCGCGGCGCGGGCATTGGATATTGTCGCCTCGATCTTCGCCCGGTTGCGCACGATCCCGCTATCGGCCAGGAGCCTGGTGACGTCGCCGGCGCCGAATCCGGCTACCGCCGCCGGATCGAAACCCGCGAACGCGGCGCGGAAGTTCTCCCGCTTGCGCAGGATGATCAGCCAGGACAGGCCCGACTGGAACCCCTCCAGGCAGATCCGTTCGAATACCCCGATGTCCTGATGGACAGGCCTGCCCCATTCCTCATCGTGATAGCTGAGGTACTCGGCATTGCCCAGGCTCCATGGGCAGCGAAGCCGGCCATCGGGCCCGGTCGCGGCCTCGTTCATGGCTGCGGCTGCGGTTGGCCGCTCACCGCATCCCTGGCCTCCTGGCGCTGGCGTCCGCCGAGTCTGCTGCTGCGTCGCCGTTAGCCTGAGCAGTCAGCCGCCACAGTTCTGCGCGCAGCCGGGCGATCTCTGCGTCCTGTTCGGCCAGCAATCTGGCGGCCGCGGCGAGAGCCGCATCAGCAGTCTCAGCCTCATAGCCGAATAGCCCGAGCGGAAGGCGCAGCTCCCGGATGTCGGCGGCTCTGCTGATCTGCGGCGGGACCAACGGCAGGTCTCGGTGGAATCGCGCGATCTCACCGCCGCCGCCCATCGCGACCACTACCACGCCGACCAATATCGCGATGGCGGCCGCGAGCAGCATGAAGTACACAACCAGATGGTGCCATGCGCAGACCGATGCCGACACCACCTGCTGCGCGACGGGCGCTCCGAGTCGCTCAACCGCGAGCCGTCAGGCGTTCACGCCATGATCGCGCAGAACGTCATTAAGAGCGGCTTTGTCGTGCCTGTCGCCCGCGGTAAGCCGCTTGAGCACAAGCACGCAGGGCATGCCGAACTCGCCGCCTGGGAAGGTACGGGCGCGGGTGCCACCGACACATACAGACCAGGCTGGCACCTCCCCCCTGGGCAGTTCCGCGCCGGTTTGCACATCGATCACGTGGGTGGTCGGCGTGAGTATTGTCCCCGCGCCGAGCACGGCACCAGCCCGTACTCGCGCTCCGTTCACCACCATGCACCGCGAGCCGATGAAGGCATCGTCCTCAACTACGACGGGGACCGCGTTGGGAGGCTCGAGCACCCCGCCGATGCCGACCCCGCCGGATAGGTGCACGTTCTTGCCGATCTGCGCACATGATCCGACGGTGGCCCAGGTATCAACCATCGTGCCCGCGTCCACGTACGCGCCGATGTTGACAAAGGAAGGCATCAGTACGGCACCTGGAGCGACATAGGCGCCCCACCGCACGATCGCACCAGCCACCGCCCTGACGCCGTCAAGCCGTGACGTCAGCGGCACTCTGTCGTGGTACCGGAAATCGCCAACCTGCGACTGCACCATCGGCAGGACGCGGAAGGCGAGCAGGATCGCCCGCTTCGCGCGCTCGTCCACGACCACTGCGTCGCTGTCGGGGTCCAGCCAGGCAACCCTGACCTGGCCCGAGTCGATCTTGTCGACGGCGGCAGTGATCGCGTCGCGCGCTGCGGTGTCCTGTGGGCTCAGACCGGCACGATCCTCCCAGAGCTGGTCAATCCGCTCGGGCACCGGGGAGCTCACCGTCGGAACCGACGTCGGCGTTGCTGGCATGGCGTCCATGCTGACGGAGCCTAGCGGGTGCCCACAGCAGGTAACTTCTGATCCGTGGCTGCAGCTCGCCAGATCCGAGCCGGTGCGGGAGCCGTCGTTGTCATCGTGCTCATCATCGCCGCGCTTGCGCTCACTAACGCGATGCACGTCCGCTTCCCGACGGCCGGAAGCGGCTCCTGCCTGGTCCACGGCGGCAACTTCGACGTCCCGCTCGACCCAGGTCAGGCCGGGATCGCGGCCACCATCGCAGGTGTCGCTACGCATCGCTCGATGCCCGTGCGCGCGGTGACGATTGCCTACGCCGCGGCCCTGCAAGAATCACACCTGCAAAACCTCCCTTACGGCGACAGGGATTCGGTTGGCGTGTTCCAGCAACGGCCGTCGGCGGGCTGGGGCAGCCGACGCCAGCTGCTCAACCCCGTCTACGCCACAACACGGTTCTTCGCCGCGCTCGCGGCTGTCCCGCAGTATCTGCGCCTGCCCGTCTACCGCGCGGCCCAGGCGGTACAGCACAGCGCGGACGGCCGGGCCTACAGTCAGTACGCCCGGCAGGGCGCCACTATGGCCGGAGGGTTCAGCGGGCGGCAGCCGCACGCCGTGTGGTGCTGGTACAGCACTCCGATTCACGGCCGTAGCCGGCTAATTGCCGCAAAAACCGAGCTGCGCGAGACTTTCGGACGGCTCGCGATCCGCCACGTCGGCGACCCGCATGCCGAGGTCCGGGTGCGCACGGTGGCGGCCGGGTGGGCCGTCGCGGCCTGGCTGGTCAGCCACGCAGGCAGATTCAAGCTCCAGCGCGTGACCTACCAGGGCTACCAGTGGACCGCCGCCCACGGTCGCAAGGGCTGGATCGCCATGCCGCGGCCAGCCCGCCAAGCCGCGGCACACCAGGGGGTCGCGTTTGGCTGATAACCTGCGATGTCTGCGGGATATCGGGGACCGCGATCCAGCGGGGTCGACTTCGCGATGCCGCCCTCATCCGCGATACTTAATCAGGTACCGCCTGACCGGCGCCCAGGCCTGGTCTGACAGAGGAGTTTGTAAGGTGACGTACATCATCGCCCAGCCTTGCGTCGATGTGCTTGACCGGGCGTGCATAGAAGAGTGCCCCGTCGATTGCATCTACGAGGGCGAGCGCATGCTTTACATCCACCCAGACGAGTGCGTGGACTGCGGGGCTTGCGAGCCGGTCTGTCCGGTCGAGGCCATCTACTACGAAGACGACGTGCCGGCGCAATGGAAGGAGTACTACAAGGTCAACGTCGAATTCTTCGAAGATCTCGGCTCGCCGGGCGGTGCTTCAAAGACCGGAAAGATAGGCAAGGACCACCCGATAGTAGCTGCGCTGCCGCCCCAGGTCACCGAGCACTGACCGGTTGCGATCTGGTCATGCCGGTCGCCGACGCGCAGGCGCAGCCCACGATCGCATCGACCTTGCCCGGTTTCCCATGGGACCGGCTGGCACCCGCGTCGGCGGTCGCAGCCGCACATCCGGGCGGCATCGCCGACCTATCGATCGGGACTCCGGTCGACGCCGTTCCCGCCATAATCCAGGAGGCGCTGGCGTCGGCCGCGAACTCGCCCGGCTACCCGCTGACCAGGGGAACGCCAGCGCTGCGTGCCGCGGCTGCCCGCTGGCTTGCACGGCGGCACGGAGTCGCCGCCAACCCGGACGCCGTGCTGCCGCTCATCGGCACCAAGGAACTCATCGCCTGGCTGCCGACGCTGCTTGGCTGCGGGCCCGGCGACGTGGTCAGCTTCCCTGAGCTCGCCTACCCGACGTATGACATCGGGGCGCGGCTCGCGGGAGCGCAGGCCGTGGCCACCGACGAGCCGGATGCGGGCGGCGCCTCGCCAGCCAGGCTGGCCTGGCTCAACTCGCCGTCCAACCCGACCGGGCGGGTCCTTGCGCCGACCCGGATGCGCGAGCTGGTCGGCTGGGCGAGGACCGCAGGAACGGTCCTGGCGTCCGATGAGTGCTACATCGACTTGGGTTTCGACGCGGTGCCCGTATCGTTGCTGCATCCGGATGTGTGCGGGCCATCGCACGCTGGGCTGCTCGCCGTCTATTCGCTGTCCAAGCGGTCTAACCTCGCCGGGTACCGGGCCGGGTTCGTGACGGGCGACCCCGGCCTCGTCGCCGCGCTGCTCGAGATACGCAAGCAGGCCGGCATGATTGTCCCAGCGCCGGTACAGGCGGCGATGATCGCGGCGCTGGACGACGACGACCACGCGGACGAGCAGCACGCCAGGTATGGGCGGCGCAGGGAGGTCCTCCGCCCGGCGCTTGAGCAGGCAGGCTGGCTCGTCTCGCACTCCCAGGCCGGGCTCTACCTGTGGGCCGCGCACCCGGCCTACGACTGCTGGGAGTCGGTCGGGGTGCTGAGCGAGATCGGCATCCTGGTGTCCCCGGGAGAGTTTTACGGAACAGCAGGTGCCCGCCATATCAGGGTGGCACTCACCGCGACCGATGAGCGGATCGCGGCAGCCGCCGGCCGCCTGCAAGCCCTCCGCTAGCGCCCCCATACCCGGATGCCGCAGCAGCGCGCCGGCGGCGACGCAAGAAATCGCCGGCCGTCGAGGATTTTGCGCAACGAATCGCGCCCCGTGCGCATGAGGCGCGTGGCTACTAAGGGGCGGCAGGCTCCTAGGCTCGTGTTGATCACCAAAGATCTGGAGGAGCCGTGACGTCACACCCGCGCACGCACGGACAGCCGGAGCATGCGCGGACGTATCTCATGTGCCCGCCTGACTACTTCGCCGTGAAGTACGCGATCAACCCGTGGATGAACCCGGCGCTGCCGGTCGACCTAGCACGTGCCCAGCGGCAGTGGGAGCAGCTCAAGGCG
>Ga0070706_100005080_pt1 | contig 12569 bp, 8 predicted proteins | sample KBSK5501metaG_FD_65476 | JGI IMG/M metagenome (GOLD analysis project Ga0070706, IMG submission 65476) | Corn, switchgrass and miscanthus rhizosphere microbial communities from Kellogg Biological Station, Michigan, USA - KBS K5-50-1 metaG | ecosystem: Host-associated > Plants > Roots >...
TCGGCCTTGCCCGACTCGATCTTGGCCAGGTCGAGGACCTGGTTGATGAGCCGCGTGAGCCGCTCGGCCTCCTTGGTGATGATGCCGAGGAACTTCTTGCGTTGTGCAGGCTCCACGTCGGGCTCGTCGAGCAGGATCTCGGTGAACGCCCGGATCGAGGTGAGCGGCGTGCGCAGTTCGTGGGTCACCGTCGAGACAAAGTCATCCTTTAGCCGGTCGAGCTCCTTCAGCCGCTCGTTGGCCTCGCGCAGCTCGGTGGTCGCCGCTTCCAGCTCGCGCGATTTCTGCTCGAGCCGGTGGCTATAGACGACCACCTGCGACGCCTCGTCCAGAATCTCGCGCACTTCGTCGATGGTGAGTGCCTCTTCCTTGACCACTGATGCCACCATGACGCGCGCCGAAGCGGCACCGATGGCACCAGCGAGCTGGACCTCGACGTAGTGCACCAATTCCGCGTCGGCGACCAAGCGATCATCGGGCCAGCCCAATCCTTTGGCGCTGGCGTACTCGGCGAACGCGCTGTCCGCCGGAGCGACGCCGAAAAATCGTGCCAGCAGATTGTAGAGGTCGGGCACCGACGCGGTGCCGCGCCAGAAGCGCGCGCCGCCCGTCTCGCCGGTCTGTTTGAACACGTCGACGAACAAGCTCGCCTGCCGGTGCTCATCGGCGCTTTGCGCGACCGATAACGACACGGCAACATAGGCGCCGATATTCGCAATCATGCTCCAGATCATCGCGTGGGTGATCTGGTCCAGGCCGGAGAGTCCGAAAAGTTGCAGCGGCCTGAGCAGTTCGATCCCGAGGGGTCCTGCTTCGAGCAGACTTATCGGCAGCCAGCCCGAGCGCGCGAGGGCGGGCAACAGCAACGTGTAGGACCAGACCGCGAAGCCGGCGGTCAGCCCCGATAGCGCCCCCAGACGCGTGCCACCCTTCCAGAAGATCCCGCCCAGGATAGGCGGCGCGAATTGCGCCACGGCGGCGAACGAAATGAGCCCAATCGAGACCAGCGCGTAGGCTTCGCCCGCCAGCTTGAAGTACAGATAGCCGAGCAACAAGATCAGCACGATGGCACCGCGCCGTATGCCGAGCAGCAAACCGGTGAGGTCGCGGCGCTCGTTGAGTCGGAGCCGGCGAAGCCTCAGCAGCACCGGCATCACCAGGTCGTTGCATGCCATCGTGGATAGCGCGATCGTCTCTACGATCACCATCCCGGTGGCGGCCGACAGGCCTCCGATGAACACCAGTAACGCGAGCAGTTCCTGCTTTTCGGCCATAGGCAGAGTGAGCACGAAGGTATCGGCGTCCACGCTGCCATCCGGAAAGTGCAGCCGGCCGCCGAAGGCGATCGGCAACACGAAAACGTTGATGGCGAGCATGTAGACCGGAAACAACCAGACCGCCTTGTTGAGGTGTTTCTCGTCGACGTTCTCGATCACCGCGACCTGGAACTGGCGCGGGAGGAACATGATCGCCATCATCGACAGGATCGTCAGCCAGACCCAACTTGCATAGCCGCCAGCGACCCCCTCGAGCGGGGTCATCATCGCGCGCAGCTTCGGCTCGGCTGCCGCGCGCGCGAACAGGTCGCCGAAGCCGTTGTAGATGCCGAAGGTGACGAACACGCCTACCGCGAGAAACGCGAGCAGTTTCACCAGCGATTCGAAGGCGATCGCGGCGACCATGCCCTGATGGTGTTCGGCTGCGTCGAGATGGCGCGTGCCGAAGGCAATCGTGAAGGCGGCGAGGATCATGGCCACCCACAACGCCGTGTCCTCCCGCATGGGCGCCGCATCGACCCGGGTGGGCATGATGATCTCTGGATACTGGACAAGAATCGTGAAGCTGTTCGATACCGCCTTGAGCTGCAGCGAGATGTAGGGAAGGATGCCGATCACCGCGATGACCGTGACGAGTCCGCCGAGCAGCGCGCTCTTTCCGTAGCGTGATGCGATGAAGTCGGCGAGCGAGGTGATACGGTTCTGCTTCGAGATGCGCAGGATCTTGCGCATCACGACCCACCACAGCGCGATCATCAGCGTCGGGCCGATGTAGATCGGCAGAAAGCCGACCCCGTCGCTCGCCGCGCGGCCGACACTTCCGTAAAAGGTCCAAGCGGTCGCGTATACCGCGAGCGACAGGCTGTAGATGTACGGGCTCGCGATGACCGAACGGCCTGCGTCGGCGCGCTCGTCAGCGTAATAGGCGATCGCGAACAGCAGGCCCAGGTAGACAAACGCGGTGATGATGATGGCCGTGCCGTGCAGCATGCCGCCCCCTTTCGCTGGCGTTAGCCTGCCTGGTCCTAGCGATCCGATTCGGCCACGAATGCCATCATGGCAATCAGCACCGCCCAGGCGATGAAGATGTAGGCATACAGTAACGGTACGCCGAATACAGTGCCGGTCACGTTGAAAAGCGCGAGGATCGGATAATTGAACAGCAGCAGGCCGAGCATGCACAACGCGACGAAGCGGTGACTCTTGCTTTCAAATTCGTTCATTGGATTCTCCTCGCGAAACCGTTTCAGCTCTCCGGCCGCGGACGCACGACGGTGACGCTGCACGGCGCTTCCGCAACCACCTGGGCGGACACACCCGGAAACAGCCGCGCGGGCGCGCCGCTGCGGGAAGCACCGATCAATATCTGGTCGACGTCGTTCATCTTGGCGTAGTCGATCAGCGCTGCAGCGGGCTTTTCCGCCGCTAGCACGTGGTAGGTCAAGCGCTCTTCGGGCAATTCCAGCGGCTTGGCCCAGCGGCGCAAGTTCACCAGATGCTTGATATGGCGACCGGTAGGCGTGTCTTCATCCCGCTCACCGCTCAACGCCGCCACGGGCGGCACCGCTGTTACGCAGGCAATGCGACACCGGTCGTCCGCCGCGATCAGGCGCCGCGCCGCATCTCGCAGGGCCTCGAACAACACCTCATCGGGCGGCGCAGCTCCGATCGCAACCAGCACAATGGGTGCGGGCCCCATTTGGATCGACGGCGGCGGACATGGTGCAGGCTCGAACCTTCTGGCCTGCACCCACCGACGCAACAGCATCCCCCAGCCGGCGCGGCGGTTCCGCGCGCCGCGCTCGGTGATCGCGACCTGGGCGGGATTTGCCAAGTCGAAGGCGACTTCCGCCGCAGAGGCATAGCGGTCGCGGGCGTCGATCTCGAGACAATGCAGAATGATCTCCTGCAGCCATTCGGGCGTCGCCTCGGCAATGGCGCGCGGCGGGACCGGGTCGCGGTAGAGCCGCCGGCGCAGTTCGGCCACCGTGCCGGGTTTGCCGAAAGGAAGGTGGCCAGTGGTGAGCTCGTAGAGAATGCCTCCGAGCGCGAACAGGTCACTGCGCGGATCGCAGCGCACCCCCAGCACCTGCTCGGGCGCCATGTAGACCCAGTTGCCGACCGGAAAGCGCAGCTCCTCGGCCAAGAGGTCGGGATAGTGGCTGTGATGCGCGAGTCCGAAATCGATCAGCACGGCCTCCCCGCTGGCACGATACAGCACGTTGGTCGGCTTCAAGTCGTGGTGCACGACGTCCTGGCGGTGAAGTTCGTGCAGCGCGAGGGCCAACGCGGCGCCCAGGCGTGCGATCTCCTCCGGCGCAATCGGAGCCCGCGGCACCCAGTCGTTCAGCCGGACACCGTCGACATGCTCCATGACCAGGTACGGCGTCGTTTCCACGTCTCCGAAGGCCACCAGCGTCGGATGATGCGGACCTTGCGGGAGCGCACCGAGCACCATCCGGCAGACTTCGAAAGCGATGACGTTGACAGCGCGCTCCCCCGCACCCAGACGCGGAATCTTGATGATGAGGGGAAGCGGACCGTCGCGGCCGGTCAGTCGGTAGATCGACGCCATGCTGCCCGTGTGGATGATCTCGCCCAGGCGAAAGCCGTCGATCTCGCTTCCCGGGCCGAGCTGATCCATCTACGCGCCGCGCTCGAGCCGTCGCGCCAGCCGCTCGGGAAGTCCGGCGGAGCGAATCTTTTGCGCGGCGGAATCATGGTCGTAGGCAACGCGAAAGAAGGTCAATCTGCCGCGTTCGAAATCGGCCAGCACGTAGCACGCCTTGTTGCTGCGGTCCCGTGGCTGGCCGGCGGATCCGACGATGGCGAGCCATTGGCGGTGTTTTCCGGTGGGGATGGGTGTCCCGGGCACGGGCCGGAAAGGCATCGGTCGTCCGTCGGCGCCCATATAGAAAAGCTTCTGTTCGTGCACGTGTCCGCAAAAGATGTAACCCGCGTTTCCGGCCTTGATGCTCTCTTCGGCCTCTCTCAGGCTGGTGACGTAGATCCACTGCTCGGGCGCGGCGGCACTGGCGTGCACGAACACGAGATTGTCATCCCTGACGATGAGGGGGAGGCCCTCGAGAAAGGCGCGCTGCTTTGCGCCAAGCTGGGCCTGGGTCCAGGCGATGGCGGTCCGCGCGTTGGATTTCAGGGTGTCGTCGGGACGACCAAGCGCCGCCGCGTCGTGATTCCCGAGCACAACCACCGCGCCCTTTTCGGCGTGTTGCTCTATCAAGTCGAGCACAGCCACCGGGTCTGCCCCGTAGCCGACCAGGTCGCCGAGAAATGCATACCGATCCGCTCCCAGCGCCTGGGCGTGGGCAATGCAGGCGGTGATTGCCTCCAGGTTGCTATGAATGTCGGCGAAAAGGGCCAGCTTCATCGGGGTCGCGCTTGCCGCCGAGAATGTCACTCATCCACAGGTGCCTCGAGGCAGTAGCCGACACCGCGCACGGTCGAAATCTTCACGCCGCCCGGCGCCAGCTTCTTGCGCAACCGGTGCACGTAGACCTCGATCGCATTGGAGCTGACCTCTTCACCCCACTCGCAGAGGTGGTCGACGAGCCGGTCCTTGTGCACGAGCTGCCCCGGACGCTGCAAGAACATTTCGAGCAGGCCGAGCTCGCGTGCTGACAGCTCGAGCCGTTCGCCGTCGAGCTCGGCAACGCGTCCCACCTGGTCGAAGCAGAGCCGCCCGTGCTTGATAAGCGTCGGGGCGCCGGCCATGCCGCGACGCGTGAGCGCGCGCGCCCGCGCCGTCAATTCCGCGAGTTGAAACGGTTTGACGAGGTAATCGTCGGCACCGGCGTCGAGCCCGCGCACGCGATCGCTTATGCTGTCGAGCGCGGTGAGCAGAAGCACCGGCAGCCGCGAGTTGCGCGCGCGCAGGCGCTTGAGCACCTCGAAACCGGAGAGCTTGGGCAGGCTGATGTCGAGGATCAGCAGGTCGAACTCATGGCAGCCAAGAGCAGCATCCGCTTCGCCGCCGTTCTTGGCCCAGTCGACAGCATAGCCCGCCTGACGGAGCGTGCGCCGCAGCCCGTCCGCGAGCGCTGCATCGTCTTCCGCGATCAGGATACGCATCGACCTCCTCCTTTGCGCACCAGACCTTACTCGCCTCGAGGCTGATCTGGCAAAGGAAAGCGCTTCCTGAGCTTCCTGAGGAAACTCCCGCTAGTGTCGTGAGTTAGAAGTTTGCAGATAGAAGCGTTCGTTTCGCGCGATCGCCGGACGCTTGTCCGGCTTAAAGCGCCTGCTTGAGTTGCTCCAATATCGCCGGATTCTCTAGGGTCGACACGTCCTGGGTGATCGCCTCGCCCTTGGCGATCGAGCGCAGCAGGCGCCGCATGATCTTGCCCGATCGCGTCTTGGGCAGGTTGTCGCCGAAGCGGATGTCCTTCGGCTTGGCGATCGGCCCGATCTCCTTGCCGACCCAGTCGCGCAGCAGCTTCGCGATCTTCTCCGCGTCCGCGCCCGCGGGCCTTGCCTGCTTCAGCACGACGAATGCGCAGATCGCCTCGCCAGTGAGGTCGTCGGGACGGCCGACCACGGCGGCTTCGGCAACCAGCACGTTGGCGACCAGCGCCGATTCGACTTCCATCGTGCCCAGCCGGTGCCCGGACACGTTGAGCACGTCGTCGATCCGGCCCATGATCGTGAAATAGCCGGTGCCTTTGTCGCGCACCGCTCCGTCGCCGGCGAGATACAGCTTGCCGCTCAATTCGTCCGGGTAATACGACTTCTTGTAACGCTCGGGGTCGCCCCAGATCGTTCGAATCATTGCCGGCCATGGACGCTTGATCACCAGGATGCCGCCATGACCGTGGGGGACGTCCTGTCCCGTCTCGTCGACGATCGCGGCCATGATGCCCGGCAGCGGCAGCGTGCAGGAGCCCGGCACCAGCGGCGTCACTCCCGGAAGCGGCGAGATCATGTGGCCGCCGGTCTCGGTCTGCCACCACGTATCCACGATCGGGCAGCGCTCGCCGCCGACGTTGTGGTGGTACCACATCCACGCTTCGGGATTGATCGGCTCGCCGACCGTGCCCAGGAGACGAAGGCTCTTGAGGTTGTAGCTTTTGGGCGCGAAGTCGGGATGCGTGTCCGAAGCCTTGATCAGGGAACGGATCGCTGTCGGCGCGGTGTAGAAGACGTTGACCTTGTGCTTCTCGATCGTCTTCCAGAACCGCCCCGCGTCGGGATAGGTTGGAATGCCTTCGAACACGACTTCGGTCGCGCCAACTGCGAGCGGGCCGTACGTGATGTAGGTATGCCCGGTCACCCAGCCGATGTCGGCTGTGCACCAGAAGACATCCGACGGCTTGTTGTCGAACACCCACTTCATCGTGAGGGCAGCCCACAGCAAATACCCGCCGGTCGAATGCTGCACGCCCTTCGGGGCACCGGTCGAGCCCGACGTGTAAAGAATGAACAGCGGGTGCTCCGCACTGACCCATACGGGCTCGCAGGTATCGGGCTGGTTCGCGACCAGCTCGTGCAGCCACACATCGCGCTCGGGGGCCATCGGCACGGCGTTGCCCGTGCGCCGGTAGACGACGATGGTCTTGACGGCCTCGCAGCCACCCATGCCCATCGCCTCTTCGACGATCGCCTTGATCGGCAGCGCCTTGCCGCCACGCATCTGCTCGTCGGCGGTGACGATCGCGACCGCGCCGGCGTCGATGATCCTCTCGTGCAGCGACTTCGCGGAGAAACCGCCGAACACGACCGAGTGCGTCGCGCCGATCCGGGCGCAGGCCTGCATCGCAACCACGCCCTCGATCGACATCGGGATGTAGATGATGACCCGGTCGCCCTTTTTGATGCCGCGCGCTTTGAGCCCGTTCGCCAGCCGGCACACCCTGTGATAGAGCTCCTGATAGCTCACGCGGATGACCGCCCCGTCGTCGGCCTCGAAGATGATCGCCGTCTTCGTGGCGTTGCCGTTCTGCAGATTGCGCTCGAGGCAGTTGTAAGAGGCGTTGATTTCGCCGTCCTCGAACCATTTGTAGAACGGAGCCTTGGACTCGTCGAGCGCTGTCGTGAACGGCTTGTGCCAAAGCAGCGTGTCGCGGGCGAGCTTGCCCCAGAAGCCGGAAAAATCGGCGGCTGCTTCCGCGTTGAGACGGTCGAATTCCGCTTTGTTGACATTGGCTTGCGCCACGAACTCCGGCGGGGGTTCGAACACGCGGGTTTCGTGCGCTACCGACTCGATCGTGGACATCTCTGGGCCTCCTGCGGGATATGCTTGGGGGTGCGTGGCATCAGCGCTTTTGAACCGAAGTCTAACGACAGTTCCACGCGCGACGCAATACATTCGCGTCGTCCAATGGTTACGGATACAGGCCATTGCGACCCCTTCCGCGGCCGACCGGCGACGCCCGGGCGCAATGCGTTGCAATGGTAGAATGTTCGGCTTCGGCTCATGCCGCTCCCCGCCTGTCGCACCCCGTGCAACGTAGCGTTTCCCGCCGAGGCGGCGCATGCGCAGCGAAAGACGCGAGGCTTCGACCATGACCGCCATCAAGCAGCACGATCTCATCCAGAGCGTGGCCGACGCGCTGCAATATATCTCCTATTACCATCCGCTCGACTACATCCAGGCGCTGGGCAAGGCATACCAGGCCGAAACCTCGCCGGCGGCGAAGGACGCCATCGCGCAGATCCTCACCAACTCGCGAATGTGCGCCGAAGGACACCGGCCGATCTGCCAGGACACCGGCATCGTGGTCGTGTTCGTCAAAGTCGGCATGAATGTGCGCTGGGCCGATGCGACGATGTCGGTGACGGAGATGGTGAACGAGGGCGTACGCCGCGCATACCTGCACGCGGACAACAAGCTGCGCGCGTCGATCCTCGCCGACCCTGCGGGCAAACGGACGAATACCAAGGACAATACACCGGCGGTCGTGCACTACGACATCGTTCCGGGGGACACGGTCGAAGTGAAACTCGCCGCGAAAGGCGGCGGGTCCGAGAACAAGTCCAAGTTCACGATGCTCAACCCTTCGGATTCGATCGTCGACTGGGTACTGAAAACAGTGCCGACGATGGGCGCCGGCTGGTGCCCGCCGGGAATGCTGGGCATCGGTATCGGCGGCAGCGCGGAAAAGGCGATGGTGCTGGCCAAGGAAGCGTTGATGGAGACCATCGACATGCACGAGCTCAAGGCGCGCGCGGCGGGGGGGGCCAAGCTCTCCCGGATCGAAGAGTTGCGCCTCGAGCTCTACGACAAGGTCAACGCGCTAGGCATCGGGGCGCAGGGCCTCGGCGGACTCTCGACGGTGCTCGACGTCAAGATTCTCGATTATCCGACGCACGCGGCGAGCCTTCCGGTGGCGATAATTCCCAACTGCGCGGCGACGCGGCACACGCACTTCACGCTCGATGGCTCCGGTGCTGCCAAGCTCGATCCGCCGGATCTGGCGCAATGGCCCGACGTGCACTGGATCCCTTCGCCGGAGGCGCGCCGCATCGATCTCGATACGCTGACACCGGCCGAAGTCGCGTCCTGGAAGCCGGGCGAAAGGCTGCTTCTCAACGGTCGGTTGCTCACCGGCCGCGACGCCGCGCACAAGCGCATCCAGGACATGTTGGCGAACGGCGAGAAGCTGCCTGTCGATTTCACCAACCGCGTGATCTACTATGTCGGCCCGGTCGACCCGGTCCGCGACGAAGTGGTCGGTCCGGCCGGACCGACGACCGCGACGCGCATGGACAAGTTCACCGAAATGATGCTTAGCCAAACCGGACTTCTCGCGATGATCGGCAAAGGCGAGCGGGGTCCCTTGGCGATCGAGGCGATCCGTAAGCACAAGGCCGCCTACCTGATGGCAGTGGGCGGTGCGGCCTATCTGGTATCGAAGGCCATCCGTGCGGCCAAGGTTGTTGCTTTCGCCGATCTAGGGATGGAAGCGATCTACGAGCTCGAGGTCAAGGACATGCCGGTCACCGTCGCCGTCCACGCTGGCGGCACGTCGGTCCACCAGACCGGCCCGCGCGAATGGCAGCAGAAGATCGGCAAGATTCCTGTTGCGATCGTCTAGCGATGAATTTTCTCGCGTAGTGCAGCGATGGCCAAACTCTTCTCGCCCCTCGGTGGAGACACCGTCTCGCCGCTCAATGCGCCGCCGGTGCACATGGGGCTGCTCACCAAGTTCAATTTACTTGTCATCGGCCTTATTGTCGCGACGGCGCTGGGCGTCGCCGCATTTCTGATCGGCCAGCAAATCCGGGACGAGGAGAGCCGCCTGAGAACACAGGGGCTCGCCATGGCGTCAATGCTGGCGGAAGTGGCCGACGAAGCGATCAGTTCCGGCGACCTGTCGAACGTCGCCTCGGTACTCGACGGTCTGGTGTCCGACCGCGATATCGCTTACGTCGCGGTTCTCGATGCCCAGCAGCGCCCGTTGCTCACGCGCAGCTACGGCGACGTAACGGTGCCCACCACGCCGCTGGCCGCGCCAACGGCCGTTGACGCGACGGCAACGGTGCAGAAGATTGCGGACCGGCGGCAGCTCGAGCTCGCCGCGCCGGTCCGTACCCCGCCCAGGCTTCTCAACCAGACCGACGTAGCGGGCCGACCCGTCATCGGCTACATCCGGCTCGGAATGAGCTTTGATCGCGGCTGGACACGCATGCGCGCCAACCTGGTCGGCGCGTTGACCGTCGTCGCCGCACTCGTCATCGTCGCCGTCGTGGTAACCCTGTTTTTGACCCGGAGGTTGATCGCACCGATCCGCCAGCTCATGCGCGCCGCGCGCGCGGTCGGTGCGGGCAAGCTCGACGTCTACGTGCCGGCGAAGTCGAGCGACGAGCTGGGACTGCTGACGCACACCTTCAATCACATGACCCAGCGGCTGGCCGAGTCCCAGGCCGAGGTCGCCACGTATCAGCGCACGCTCGAAGACAAGGTCACCCAGCGGACGAAGGAGCTCGAGATCGCGACGGCGCAGGCGTACAAGCTCGCGCAGCACGACATCCTCACCGGGCTGCCGAACCGCGCGCTTCTGAACGAGCGCCTCAGGCAGATCGTCGCGCAGGCGGCGCGCGACGGCCACCAGGTCGCGTGCCTGTTCCTGGACTTCGATCATTTCAAACGCATCAACGACACACTGGGTCACGACGCCGGCGATCAGTTGCTGCAGGCGGTCGCGCAACGGCTTACCAGCGCCGTGCGCGAGTCCGACACCGTCGCCCGGTTGGGCGGCGACGAGTTCGTTTTGATCCTGCCGAGCCTCGACCCGGCGCACGCGGCTTTCGAGGTGATGACGGTGCTCACGCGGGTGCGCGAGTCGTTCCTGGCGCCGTTTCGCATTGTCGACCAGACACCGACCCTGACCTGCTCGATCGGCGTGTCGGTATATCCGGTCGACGCAACCGATCCGAACGGGATGATCAAGCAAGCGGACACGGCGATGTATGCGGCGAAGGAAGCCGGGCGCAATGTCTATCGCTTCTACACCGCGGACATGAACGCGCGCGTTCAGGCGCGGCTGCAGCTCGAGACCGATATGCGACGCGGCCTCATGGACGACGAGTTCTTCCTCGTCTATCAGCCGCAGATCGACATGGATTCCGGCCGTGCGCTCGGCGTCGAAGCACTGCTGCGCTGGCGCGATCCCGTGCGCGGCGTCATCGGCCCGGACGAGTTCATTCCCATCGCGGAGGAGTCAGGGATGATCCAGGCGCTCGGTGCGCGCGTGCTGCGCGATGCCTGCCGCCAGGTGATGGTCTGGCACCGCCAGAACATGATGTTGCGCCTGTCGGTAAACCTGTCGGTTCAGCAATTGCAGCACGACAGCTGGTTGTCCGTGGTCGAGGACGCGCTCAAGGCGAGCGGTTTGCCGGCGCGCTACCTCGATCTCGAGATCACCGAAAGCGTGATCATCACCCATCCCGAAAAGGCGGTCGCGACGCTCGAGAAGCTCAAGCAGATGGGCGTCTCGATCACGGTCGACGACTTCGGCACCGGTTACTCGAGCCTTTCGTATCTGACGCGGTTGCCGATCCAGGGCGTAAAGATCGACCAGCGCTTCGTTCACGGCCTCGAGCAGAACCGCAACGACGAAGCGATCACGCTGGCGATCATCGCCCTGTCGCACAGCATGGGCCTGCGCGTGATCGCCGAAGGCGTCGAGACCGTCGCGCAGTACGAGTTCCTGAAGACCCACGGCTGCGAGGCAGCGCAGGGTTATCTGATCTCGCGCCCGCTGGAGGAGCCCGAGCTGCGCTCGTGGTGGATGATGCAGGAAGAAGAGAACCGGATCGTCGGGCGCCAGCACGACATGTGGCGCGCGCAAGCCAAGTGACGCATCCGTCCGAGAGCGCCGCGCCGTAGGCGCGAGCGATCGGAAATGGATGCGTCATCCCCGCGGAAGCGGGGATCCAGTGTCTTTGCTGCGGAGCGCTCAGCGCTCGAGATCCTGCGGCGTGTCGACGTCGCGTAGAACACCGGCGTCTTCGGTAGCGACCAACGAAACGTTGTGGCGGGCGAGGATCGTCTTGGCGCCCGCATCGCCCGACAGAGCGATCAATTGCGCGTAAAAGTCGTCCGCGAAACCCACCGGGTGTCCTTGCTCGCCCTGCCACGTGGGTGCCGCGATCGGCGCACCCTGGCGAAGCGCGTCACCGATACGACCGACGCTCGCCGGCTGCACCCAAGGCATGTCGGCGAGCGCTATCAGCCATGCGGCCGCCGCCGGCGCCGCGCGCACGCCCCACGCGAGACTCTCGCCCATGCCTTCTGCCGCTCGTGGGCACGCGGTAACGCGCGCGCCATGCGCGACAAGCATAGTCGCGAGCGCGTCGTCGCCGAGGCGCACGACTGCGACGACGGCATCGACGGCGGCAGTGAGATTCTTGAGCGCGGCGAGGCCGATCGGCGTGCCGTCCGGCAGCGGGACGAGAAGCTTGTCGCCGCCGAAGCGAGTTGCACTGCCGGCGGCGAGCAGGATGCCGACGATCGGGCCGTCGCGCATTAGGAACCTTGCTATTCGGGCAGCAATCGAAACCTGCCGTCCTTCACCGTCACGAGCACGCGAGCGCGCTCGTCCATGCCGTTGTGATTCGTCGGGCTCATGTTGAACACGCCCTGGCAGCCGACGACGTCGCGCACCTCCTCGATCGCGTCGCGCAAGGCGCTGCGAAACGCCTCGCTTCCTGGCTTGGCGACCTTCAACGCGGAGGGAATCGCGCGCTGCAGGATCAGTCCCGAGTCGTAGGTGTTGGCGCCGAACGTCGCCGGCTTCTGGCCGAACTGCTTCTCGTACGCGCCGATATAGATCA